>ERZ1643247.692-NODE-692-length-37960-cov-7.467959_pt1 | contig 37960 bp, 34 predicted proteins | sample MGYA00579264_ERZ1643247 | MGnify/ENA primary metagenome ERZ1643247 (study PRJEB29033, sample SAMEA4952262) | chicken gut metagenome | biome: Broiler Chicken; feature: Gastrointestinal Tract; material: Caecum | place: Ireland | collected 2018 | study: Broiler... | reverse complement strand
TGTTAACTGCTGCTGCACGAGATCTTCTCAGATCGCCTTTTCTCTGCGGTCCGTCAAGTGTCATCTGATCGCCTGTGTAAGCGTGGATTGTACACATGATACCGGATTTGATCGGTACGAGGTCGTTCAGAGCCTTAGCCATCGGAGCGAGGCAGTTTGTTGTACAGGATGCTGCAGAAATGATGTCGTCATCCTTTGTCAGTGTCTCGTGGTTTACATTGTAAACGATTGTCGGAAGATCATTTCCAGCCGGAGCGGAGATGATAACTTTCTTAGCGCCTGCATTGATGTGTGCCTGAGCTTTCTCTTTCTTTGTGTAGAATCCTGTACACTCAAGAACTACGTCAACACCGATCTCTCCCCACGGAAGTTTGTTAGCATCAGCTTCAGCGTAGATTTTGATCTCTTTGCCGTCAACAGTGATGGAATCCTCTCCTGCCTCAACTTTGTCAGCCAGTGCATATTTGCCCTGTGTTGAGTCATATTTCAGTAAGTGAGCCAGCATTTTCGGGGATGTAAGGTCGTTGATTGCCACGATCTCAAATCCCTCTGCTCCAAACATCTGTCTGAAAGCGAGACGTCCGATACGTCCAAATCCATTAATCGCTACTTTTACTGCCATGATTAATTCCTCCTAAAAGTTTATAAAAATTCTTTGGCTGAAGTACAGCCAGGCAATGAACCCCTCACAAATGCACGCACGTATTGCTTAAGATTCATCAACTAGAATAATTGTACTAAAACGGAAACAAAAATTCAAGTGCTAAATGTATTTTTAGCTAAACTTGTCTGAAAATGGGTTTTCTGTTCCTGTATTCCGCATAGTATCGGAAACCGCAGTTTCTGAGGATATCGCCTGCTTTTTCAAAATCAAACGCTACATGCTCCGGCTTGTGGGCGTCTGCCCCTACCGTAATAATCTCGCCCCCCAGTTCCCGGTATCTGCGGATCACATCCGGATGCGGATTACAGAATCCCAGCCCGTATTTAAAGCCGCCCATATTCATCTCAATCCCCTTCCCCATATTGATCAATTTCTTCAGAATTTCATCAATTTCATCCGAAAATGCCTGATAGGAATACTCCAGGGCCTGATTCCGTCCATAACGCACAACATAGTCAAGGTGCCCCAGGACATCAAAATCTTTTACCTGATCCAGATTCTCCAGTGTAGCCTGAAATGCCTCCCTGTATACCTCTTTGTCACTTCGGCCTTCAAAAATAACACCGTCATAAGGATCCATTCCATGGATAAGATGAAGCGAGCCGATCACAAAATCAAAGGGATACTTTTCTGTCATTCTCCTGTACCGTTCCCCCAGGTGAGGCTGAAGTCCCAGTTCTACCCCGATACGGAGGTCCAGTCTGTCTGCATATTCTTTTTTGATTCCGCGAAGAACCTGAAAATACTGATCCAGGTCAAACAGGAAGGGATTTGTTCCAGTCACGCTGTCCGCCGGATAATCTTCGTCAATATGATCCGTAATACAGACCGCTTCCATGCCACGCTCCAGAGCAGCATCCAGCATCGCCCGCACCGGCGCGTCGCTGTCTCCAGAAAACTCTGTGTGCATATGAAAATCTGCCCGTACCCCCATATCTGCCGGTTTCATAATATGGTTCCGCCTCCCATCACGTATTCTCCGTCATAGAGTACCAGAGCCTGTCCCGGTGCAACGGCTCTAAGCGGTTCCTCAAAATGACAGGTAATTTCATCCTCGCCGGTTCTTTCCGCTGTGCACCAGGCGCCTCTGTGATTGTACCTTACTTTGGCGAAAGCCCGCACCGGTGATGTGATATCCTCCACAGCCATGAAATTCAGTCTGTCAGCCCGCACAGTATGAGTCAGCGACTCTTCCAGTGTACCGACCACTACTTCATTCGTCTGCGGCCGTATTTCCACCACAAAGGCAGGATATCCCAGGGCAAGGCCCAGCCCTTTTCTCTGGCCTACTGTATAATGAATAATCCCTTTATGGCGTCCGAGGATCTTTCCGTCCGGTGTAACGAAGTTTCCTTCTTCCGCCCTTTTCCCGGTCTCTTTTTCAAGAAATGCAGCATAATCTCCGTCAGGCACAAAACAGATATCCTGGCTGTCTGGTTTATCCGCAACCTTAAGACCGATCTCTCCGGCAATCGCACGGATCTCTTCCTTTGAATAATCCCCTACGGGCATAAGTGTATGACTGAGCTGCTCCTGGGTAAGATTATAAAGAGCATAGGTCTGATCCTTTGTCAGAGTGGACGAACGCCGCAGCGTATAACGGCCGTTTTTCAGTTTTTCAATCCGGGCGTAATGGCCGGTAGCCAGATAGTCCGCACCGATAGACAGACTTTTTCTCAGCAGAGCCTCCCATTTTACATATCGGTTACAGGCTATGCAGGGATTGGGAGTATGCCCGCTGTAATACTCGCCGGCGAAATAATCAATCACATTCTTCTGAAACTCTTCCCGGAAATTCATTACATAAAAAGGGATGTCAAGAGCAGCTGCAACTCTTCTGGCATCTTCCACTGCGCTCAGTCCGCAGCAGCCGCCGTTCTCTTCCACGGAACAGGCGTCTTCTTCCTGCCAGATCTGCATGGTAACGCCGGTAACGTCATACCCCTGCTTTTTCAAAAGATAGGCCGCAACGGAGGAATCCACTCCTCCGGACATTCCTATGACCACTCTGCTCATTAGTATTCCTCTTCTTCCTCATCCTCATGTATGTCAGACTTCGGTTTTGAAAGTCCTTCGATCTTTATGTCGTTTTTCTCTGCATAATCCCAGAGTGCTGCGTGAATTGCCTCCTCTGCCAGGAGAGAACAGTGAACCTTTACCGGCGGAAGGCCGTCCAGAGCCTCCATAACCGCTTTATTTGTCACCTGCATTGCCTCCTGAATATTTTTCCCTTTTACCAGTTCTGTAGCCATGCTGCTGGTGGCAACCGCCGCGCCGCAGCCAAATGTCTTGAATTTTACATCCCGGATAATCTGATTTTCATCAATATCAAGGTAAATGCGCATAATATCGCCGCACTTTGCATTTCCTACCGTACCTACTCCGCTGGCATTTTCAATTTCACCTACATTCCTCGGATGCTGAAAGTGATCCATTACTTTTTCTGTATACATATTGCTCTGTTCCTCCTTTTTTTACTGATTTTCTTTCTGTTTTTTTACAAAATCTTCATAAAGCGGTGACATACTGCGCAGCTGAGCTACGATTTCCTTTAAGCAGTCCACCACATAATCCACATCTTCTTTTGTCGTATCCGCTCCCAGAGTCATGCGCAGAGAACCATGGGCGATTTCATGAGGAAGTCCGATGGCAAGCAGCACGTGGGACGGATCCAGCGACCCTGAGGTACATGCAGAACCACTTGACGCGCAGATGCCTTTCATGTCCAGCATAATGAGAAGGGACTCTCCCTCAATAAACTGGAAACTGAAATTTACATTGTTGGGCAGTCTCTTTTTTCTGTCTCCGTTCAGTCTGCAGTATGGAATTTCCTGCTCGATACGGCTGATCAGATAATCCCTGAGCTCCGTTTCTTTTGCCGCCCGCTCATTCATGGTGCGAAAAGCCAGTTCCACTGCTTTTCCAAGGCCTACAATTCCCGGAACATTTTCTGTGCCGGCGCGGCGTTTTCTCTCCTGGGCTCCGCCGTGAATAAAGGAACGGATCTTCACCCCTTTCCTGATGTAAAGGAACCCGATTCCTTTCGGGCCGTTCAGCTTATGCCCGCTGGCACTTAACATGTCGATCCCGCAGTCATCCACCTGAATAGGGATCTGGCCAAAGGCCTGAACCGCATCTGTGTGGAAGAGCACTCCCTTTTTCCGGGTGATCGCTCCGATCTCACGGATCGGCTGAATCGTACCGATCTCATTATTCGCAAACATAATAGATACAAGTATGGTATCCGGACGGATTGCCGCTTCCACATCTGCCGGATTCACCAGACCGTTCTCGTCTACATCCAGATAGGTCACCTCGTATCCTCTTTTTTCCAGATACTGGCAGGTATGAAGAACTGCATGGTGTTCGATTTTACTTGTTATAATATGTCTTCCTTTTCCTTCATAGGCCTCTGCCGCTGCTGTAAGGGCCCAGTTGTCGGACTCTGTGCCGCCTGCAGTAAAGTAAATTTCATTCGCCTTTGCGCCGAGAGCGTCCGCAATCCTCTCTCTTTGTTTTGTAATAACTTCTTTATTTGCCGCCGCAAACCCGTACACACTGGACGGATTGCCGAAATGCTCCGTAAAGTAGGGGAGCATGGCCTCTACTACCTCCGGCGCTGTTTTTGTTGTAGCTGCATTATCCAGATATATCAGTTTTTCCACTTTTTTTACCTCCTGTATTTTCTCCGCCGCAGAACTTTGAGCACAGCCGTTCTAATTCCTGCACCCTTCCCGGTTCTCCCTGTTTCTTTCACAGTTTTTCTTCCGGCTTTCTTCCACAAGCTGGCTTAACATAATTTCATCCACTGTATGGTTGATACTTTCATTGATCCGCTTCCAGACATATTTTGTCACACAGCTGTCGGCCGCCTTGCAGCCGCCTTCCGGATCCAGGCCTGCACATTCCACCGGTTCCAGACTTCCTTCCAGAGCGCGCAGCACGTCTCCCACTGATATTTCATCTGCCGGTTTTGCCAGAATATAGCCTCCTGCGGCACCCCGGATACTTTTTACCAGCCCGGCCTTTTTCAGCATGGACATAAGCTGCTCCAGATATCTTTCCGAAAGTTCCTGCCGGGACGAAATACTCGTGATTGAAACCGGGGTATCCTCACTGTACTGCGCAAGATCAATCAGGGCACGAAGCCCGTATCTTCCTTTTGTTGACAGTTTCAATCTATCACCCTCTTTAAATTGCCGCTTTATTCCTAGCATTTTACTAGGATTTTCTTCTGTAGGATATCATCCTCCACCTGTTCTGTCAAGGAAGAATCCAACATATCTTTATAAAATCTGTCATATCTTTATAAAAAGTTCTGCCGGAGGATCCGTTTCATGCCCTCAAAACACACTTTGATCCGGGGTGCTTTTATTCTGACCATTGCAGGATTTATCAGCCGTTTTATGGGATTTTTTTTCCGGATTTTCTTAAGCCATGCTTTTGGTGAAGAAAACGTAGGACTCTATCAGCTTATTTTTCCCGTATACGCCCTCTGTCATTCGATAAGCACTGCCGGAATTGAAACTGCTCTTTCCCGTACCGTAGCCCGGAAGGTATCTCTCAACCGCCGTCAGGAAGCAAAATCCACTCTTTTTGCGGCCCTGCTTTTTACAGTCTCTCTGTCACTGCTGGAAATTATTCTGATCCAGCAGAATGCATCCTTTATCGCCGGCTATTTTCTTGGCGACAGCCGCTGCACCGAAATGTTGCTTATCATTTCCTATGCACTTCCCTGCGCTGCCGTCCACTGCTGTATCTGCGGCTATTCCTTCGGGCTGCAGAAGACCGAAGTTCCGGCTGCTTCTCAGCTGCTGGAGCAGTCAGCCCGCATTGCCTTTGTGATGGTTGCCTTTTTCCTGATCCGAAAAAGCGGCAGTACCCCCTCCATCAGTATCGCCGCTGCAGGAATTGTTGCCGGAGAATTTTTCTCTCTTCTCTACTCCTGGCGTATTTTATCAAAAGCGCTTTGCCGTCCTGCCGGCCTTTCTGTCTCAGCGCTGAAAAAACCTGCTGCTGAACTTCTCCGCCTGTCTCTGCCCCTGACAGCCAACCGGGCCGCAGTCACTCTGCTGCAGAGTGTAGAAGCCGCCTCCATCCCGGCCGCTCTTAAACTTTACGGTCTGAGCACCGCAGACGCCCTGAGCACCTACGGGGTGCTGACCGGCATGGCGCTGCCCTGTATCCTCTTTCCGTCCGCTGTAACCAGCTCGGTCGGAACAGTTCTCATGCCTGCCGTCACGAAAACCCAGGCAGATGGAAATACTTCAGGCACTGTAAATCTTGTCAGAAAAGCAGCCGGCAGTTGTTTTTTCCTTGGCATAGCCTGCTGTCTTTTCTTTCTGATAGCCGGTCCTTTCCTTGGGGAACTGCTGTTTCACAGTCCTGCCGCCGGGAAATTTATTCTGACACTGGCCTGGATCTGTCCGTTCCTCTACACCAACACAGCCCTCACCAGTTCCATAAACGGGCTGGGAAAAACCGGTCTGACATTTCTGATCAATATGCTGAGTCTGAGCATACGGATTGTCAGTGTATTTCTGATCATTCCCCGGTACGGAATTATCGGATATCTGTGGGGCCTGCTTGCAAGTCAGGGAACGGTAACCATACTTGCACTCTGCATCCTCTGTAAAAACGGGAAAAAGAACTGAACGATTTTCCGAAAAAGTATTTGCAGCTTTCCCGGAAAAAATATACCTTTTTACAATGTGGAAAGAAACGCACGAACAAGCAGCGGATTTACATATATTTCAAGAATAAGTCCTGCCGCCATCATAAAAGAAATGAAAATAGTTTTCTGCCGGTTCCAATGACTGTCCGGATAGCTGTAAGCATACCAGATAAGAACCAGATAAGCCGGAATATAAAATAAAAACTGAGGAAGCATTCCCGTAATACACAGAATGCTTCCTTTTATTCCCATATCTGCAACTGCCAGGGAAAACAGAATTCCGCCGGATATGCCCGTCCAGGCAAGAAACAGAACAGCTGCTGCCTTTCTCGCTTTTGTAAGAGCCAGGCCGGACAGTACGAGAAAAGGAAACACTCTGACCCGAATCAGATACCACAGATATTCTCCCGCTACTATGTCAACAGACTGATACTGCTCCAGAAAGTATGTACTGAATATGCCTGGTTGCGCCATATATTTTACAGCGAAAAAATTAACATATAATACTCCAAACAAAAATCCCGGCATAAAGAAGGCCAACAGCTGCTTTCTCGTATGAAATATCTTCATGGAAACGCCTCCTGAAACAATATTCTGACATGGTTTCTTCCCTGACAGATATTTCATTATATGCCGGACAGACTGATTTATTCGTTTCCGCCGTACTTTGCGTCATAGGCAAGGAGGGATGAAACCGTTTTTGCATCCTCGATCTCGCCTGAGAAAATCTTTTCTTTCAGTTCCTTAAGAGAATATGCCTTCAGATCAATAAACTCGTCCTCATCCAGATGCTGCTTTGACGGAATCAGATTTCTGGCCACAAATACCTGTATTTTCTCGTTACAGAACGCGACCGTAGTCCTGAGATTGATCAGCCATTCCAGATTATCACATCGATATCCGGTCTCTTCCTCCAGTTCTCTTGCCGCGCAGGCGATTCCCGGCTCATCAGCCGCGTCCAGGGCTCCGGCCGGAATTTCCAGAGTATATCTCTCCAGTGCATTTCTATACTGTCTTACCATAAGGATTTTCCCGTCATCACATACCGGAACAACCGCCGCAGCACCTTTGTGACTGATAAAATCCCAGACCACCGTATGGTCGCCATTGATTTCCATAGTATCCTGATAAAAATCCAGAATGACTCCCTTAAATTTCAGATCCCGCTTCAGCCGCCTGATTTTTTCGCTCATCTTCTCTTCCTCCTTACTCTATAATCCTGATTTTCCCTTCTGCCGTAAAAGAAAGCCCTCGTCTCTCGACAAGGGCTGCATCTTTTCTCAGCTGTTATGATTTTAAATTACTTCGCATAGTCAATTGCCCGTGATTCACGGATCACATTGACTTTAATCTGTCCGGGATATTCCAGTTCAAACTCAATCTGTTTTGCAATATCCCTGGCCATAAGCACCATATCATCATCAGATACCTGCTCCGGAACTACCATAACACGAATCTCTCTTCCTGCCTGAACGGCAAACGACTTCTCCACACCCTTGAACTGGTTGGTGATGTCTTCTAACTGTTTCAATCTGTTTGTATATGTTTCGATGGTTTCTCTTCTTGCTCCCGGTCTTGCCGCGGAAATCGTATCCGCAGCCTGTACAACACAGGCGATCAGAGTCTGAGGTTCCACATCTCCGTGATGTGCTTCCACAGCATTAATAACCGTCGGGGATTCTTTGTACTTTCTGCACAGATCCACGCCGATCTGAATATGTGAGCCTTCTACATCATGATCTATGGATTTTCCGATATCATGCAGAAGTCCGGCACGTTTTGCAACACGCACATCCAGCCCGATCTCCCCTGCCAGGAGTCCGGCAAGCTGCGCTACCTCTATGGAATGTTTCAGAGCATTCTGCCCGTAACTCGTTCTGAACTTCATACGTCCCAGAAGACGGATCAGCTCCGGATGGATACCCGGCACACCAACTTCAAGGGCAGCCGCCTCTCCTTCTTCCCTGATCATCGCATCGACTTCCTTCTGAGCCTTTTCCACCATCTCTTCAATTCTTGCAGGATGGATTCTTCCATCCACAATCAGCCTTTCGAGGGCTATTCTGGCCACTTCCCGGCGGATCGGATCAAATCCTGACAAAACAACCGCTTCCGGTGTATCATCTATAATCAGTTCCACACCGGTAAGAGTCTCAAGGGTCCGGATATTTCTTCCTTCACGTCCGATAATGCGTCCTTTCATTTCATCACTGGGAAGCTGAACAACCGAAATCGTTGTCTCAGCCACATGATCAGCAGCACATCTCTGAATCGCGTTGACAACATACTCTTTCGCTTTCTTGTCTGCTTCTTCTTTCGCCTGTGCCTCCAGTTCTCTGACCATCTTGGCAGTGTCATGCTTGACATCTTCTTCAACAGTTTTCAACAGATATTCTTTTGCCTGTTCGGAGGTAAGTCCTGAGATTCGTTCCAGTTCCTGTACCCGTTTCTGACTCAGCTCTTCTACCTTGACTTCCCGCTGACGCAGCTGCTCTTCCTTCGACGTAAGTTTTGATTCGCGATGTTCAAGAGCATCCGACCGCTTATCCACTGCTTCTTCCTTTGCCAGCACACGCTTTTCATAGCGCTGCAGCTCCGCTCTTCTCTCTTTGGTCTCCTTCTCAAGATCATTTTTGGTCTTGATGGATTCCTCCTTCACTTCCAAGAGCGCTTCCTTTTTCGTTGTCTCTGCAGTTTTCACGGCATCGTCGATTATTTCTCTGGCTCTTGTCTCAGCATTCCCAATCTTACTTTCCGCATTCTTCTTCAGATTGGAGACAGTCACTAAATGAGAAATAATACCAGCTATCAACGCGAGGGCCACGGCAATTACTATACATAAGCCTAAACTCATTGCACAGGAGCACCTCCTTATTCAGTTTTCATTGTACATTTTATCAAAATACAACAGTTAAATTTTATACTGTTTTCACAACAATGTCAAGCATCCTCCGCAGGATTTTGTATTACTTGACGGATTATCTCATATCGGAACCCCTTACGGGCAAGATATCCGTATATTTTCTGCAATGCGGCCCTGTCAGCAGTATCCGGATCAAATCGCTTTTTCCTCAGAATCTTCTTCACTGCCTCCAGTTCTTCCTCTTCTGTATAGCAGTTGGAAAAAGCCTGGGAAATATCTGTTCCCGCCACGCCTTTCTTTTTCAGAAGAGCTTCTATTTCCCGGCGGCTTTTCGAATCTCTCCGGCTGAGGATAAAATTTTCCGCATATCTGATATCATCCAGGTATCCGAACGAACGGACATAGGCAATTGCCTTTTCCGTTATCTCCTCCGGATATTCTCCCTGCCGGAGCTTTTCCCGCAGTCCCGCCTCTGTCCTGTCCATATCCTCCAGCAGATGCATGGCGCGTAGTCTGGCCCGCCTGTACAGGATCTCTGTATAGATCATTTCCAATGTATCAGAAGACAGGGACCCGCCTTCCCGGATATTCAGTTTCTTCATCTCGCCTTTATATAGGATAAAGGCGGATTCTCCGTCCAGATAGATCCGGTATCTGGTTTTTCCGCAGGGTTCAACTTGTGTAACTGTCATTTGGTCTTACCGGCCTTCAGTTTCAGATCACCGTTCTGTTCATCTTTTTTCTCTGCATTCTCCCCGTCTGTATCCTCTGCTCCGGCGGCATCACCAAGATGATAGTAAGCCCTGACCTTTTTATCCAGTTCTTCCATCACTTCAGGATGGGTTTCCAGATAGTTTTTCGCATTTTCTCTTCCCTGGCCGATCTTTTCTCCTTCATAAGCATACCAGGCCCCGCTTTTTTTCACAACGTCAATACCGGCGGCAAGATCCAGGATATCGCCCGTCCGGGAAATTCCTTTTCCGAACATAATATCAAACTCTGCCTCCTTAAATGGAGGAGCAATCTTATTTTTCACAATTTTAATACGGGTGCGGTTTCCTACCACTTCGCCCCCCTGTTTCAGCGTCTCAATCCTTCTCACATCCATACGGACGGAAGCGTAGAATTTAAGCGCTCTTCCGCCGGTAGTTGTCTCCGGATTTCCGAACATAACACCGACTTTTTCTCTGAGCTGGTTAATAAAGATTACCACACAGTTTGACTTACTGATCACCGGCGTCAGTTTTCTCAGAGCCTGGGACATCAGCCTGGCCTGCAGCCCTACATGGCTGTCCCCCATATCTCCCTCAATCTCCTGTCTTGGAACAAGCGCAGCGACCGAGTCAATGACAATAATGTCGATGGCGCCGGAACGCACCATGGTTTCCGCAATCTCAAGCGCCTGATCTCCGCTGTCCGGCTGAGAAATATATAATTCGTCAATATCCACGCCGATATTTTTTGCATAAACGGGATCCAGAGCATGCTCAGCATCAATAAATCCTGCAATTCCGCCTCTCTTCTGCACCTCTGCAATCATATGGAGAGCAACCGTAGTTTTACCGCTGGACTCCGGTCCGTAAATCTCAATCACACGGCCCTTCGGAACTCCTCCGAGTCCCAGAGCCAGATCAAGGCTCAGGCAGCCTGTAGGAACTGTCTCGACAGCCACATGGGCGCTGGAATCTCCCAGCCTCATTACCGCGCCTTTTCCGAAGTCTTTCTCAAGCTTGGCAATCGCCGCATCCAGCGCTTTCTTTTTTTCTTCGTTCGTATTTGCACTATTTGCCATAAATCAATTCTCCTTTTTAAAATCGAACAGTTGTTCGCATCTGTTACTATAGTATTATACCGGTCTTCAAATGTCAACAACTTTTTTTGATATGCTGCCATTATAACATACGTATTGCGTATATTCAAGCAGTAAAAAAACTCCGGACGCAGAAAAAGAGTCCGGTCATACCTTCCGGCTTTTTCCGCCGGTTCGTCCGATCGGGCTCTTTTTTCTTCCTTCCGTTTTTCTTTCTTCCGATTTACAGATCCTGCTGAAGCGATCTCTTTTTCGTAATCGTTACCGTTTCATCATAACACTGGAATATTTCTTCAATTTTTTCTTTTTCCATCTTCGGCGTAAGGAGACTTACAACCGGCACCGCTGCCAGTCCGGCAACCATAGCTGCTGCTCCGGCATTAATAGGGGACTCGATAAATCCAAGGAACATATTGGAGACCGTCAGTCCTACTCCGGCAATAAATCCGGCCCAGACGCCTGCCCTGGTAACCCCTTTCCAGTACAGTCCGTAGAGGAACGGCGCCAGGAAAGCGCCGGCCAGAGCGCCCCACGAAATTCCCATCAGCTGCGCGATAAATGTGGGCGGATCCAGAGCAATCACTACAGATACAACAATGAAAAACACAATCAGGATCTGCATTACTATAATCTGTTTCTTCTCACTCATGTTTTTCATTACATTGTCCTTCAGAAGATCCAGGGTCATAGTAGAACTGGAAGTCAGCACAAGAGAAGACAGTGTGGACATAGAGGCTGACAGTACAAGCACCACCACAATTCCGATCAGAATATCCGGAAGAGAGGACAGCATATGGGGGATAATACTGTCATACACGACATTTCCCGCCTCATCGTAAATCTGCGGGCTGTCGAACAGTCTTCCGAAACCTCCAAGGAAATAGCATCCTCCGGAGACCACAATTGCAAATACTGTAGAAATCACAGTTCCCGTATTTACAGACTTTTCATCTTTAATCGCATAAAATTTTCCAATCATCTGGGGCAGTCCCCATGTCCCCAGAGAAGTCAGGATCACGACCCCGAGAAGGTTCAGTGGATCCGGTCCGAAAAATGAAGTAAACGCTCCAGGCTGTCCTGCAGTCACCGCCGCATCACTGGGAATCTCCGCCATTTTCGAAAGCGCTTCCATAAATCCTCCCTGCCCGCTCAGAACAGCTGCGATCACCGCCACGATTCCCGCCAGCATGATAATTCCCTGGATAAAATCATTGATCGCCGTAGCCATATAACCTCCCAGGATCACATATACAGCCGTAAACACCGCCATGGCAATCACGCACCAGGAATACGGGATATGAAATGCCATACCGAACAATCTGGACAGTCCGTTATACACAGAAGCTGTATAAGGAATCAGAAAGACAAATACAATGACAGAAGCCACGATTTTCAATGCTTTACTGTTATACCTTTCTCCAAAAAAATCCGGCATTGTCTTGGACTTCAGATGCTGTGTCATAACTTTGGTTCTGCGGCCCAGCACTACCCACGCAAGCAGACTTCCGATGAGTGCATTTCCGATTCCGATCCATGTACAGGCGATTCCATATTTCCACCCGAACTGTCCGGCATACCCGACAAATACGACTGCGGAAAAATAAGACGTTCCATAAGCAAACGCTGTCAGCCACGGTCCCACAGACCTGCTTCCTAAGACGAATCCATCCACACTTGAAGCATGCTTCCTTGAATAGATTCCTACTCCCACCATAACAGCAAAGAAAACAACAAGCAGCACAATTTTAATTCCCATCTCTTTCTCCTCAACTTTCCTTTCCGATATCTGATATAGAATTGCAGGATTCCCCTTCCCGCTTATTCACTTTAAAGCGTTGCGCTTTAAAGTGATAAAGTATCTGGGTATAAAATAACACGGACCGGCGGTCCGTGTCAACATAAAAGTATATCCTGTCCCTATCTGCTCATTTGTTCCACTCTCTCGCGGATAATTTTATTATAATTTTCTATCTTCCTGCTGTAGGGCTCATTCATATACCGGGAGTTCAGCATAAAATCTGCTGTTGCAAGATTATTCGCAATCGGAATATCATATACCACGGCAATTCTGAGAAGCGCTTTTACATCCGGATCATGGGGCTGTGCTTCCAGCGGATCCCATAAAAAGATCATAAAATCAATCTGTCCCTCTACAATCTTTGCTCCGATCTGCTGATCTCCTCCCAGAGGCCCGCTGCAGTATCCCTTCACCGGAAGTCCTGTCCGCTCAGAGATCAGTTTTGCCGTTGTTCCTGTTCCGCAGAGAAAATGGCCTTTCAGCACTTCCTTATTTTTGTCACACCAGTCTACCAGTTCTTTCTTTTTCCCGTCATGTGCAACCAGTGCAATATGTTTCACCTTGTCAATCTCCATTGTTACAAAATTATCGTCCAGCATATCTGTACACCTCCCGACACTTCTCCGGACAGCAATACTGCTGTCCTTAAATCTTTTCCACTACTTCACCCTGTTTTTTATAAATACTGTTCGCCGGCACAACGCCTCTTACAGAAGAAAGAGGATAAATATTAGTATGGCTTCCCACAACTGTTCCGGGATTGAGAACGCTGCCGCATCCGACTTCCACTTCATCCCCCAGCATAGCCCCGAATTTCTTCATACCTGTCTCTATATTTCCCTCCGGGCTTTTTACCACAACCGGCTTCTTGTCAGATTTTACATTGGAAGTAATAGATCCTGCCCCCATATGGGATTTATATCCCAGAACAGAATCCCCGACATAATTATAATGAGGCACCTGTACTTTATTAAACAGAATCACATTTTTCAGCTCTGTAGAATTGCCTACAACGGCTCCCTCGCCTACAATTGCATTGCCCCGGATAAAGGCACAGTGACGCACCTCCGCGTCTTTTCCGATAATTGCCGGCCCGTTTATATAAGCCGTAGGAGCTACGTTCGCTGATTTGGCTATCCACACATTATCTCCGATTTTATCATACTCCTCCACACTCAGTGAATTTCCCAGTTCCAGAATAAAACTGCTGATCTTCGGCAGTACTTCCCACGGGTACTCCACTCCTTCAAAAATATCTTTTGCAATTGTCTCTTCCAATGTGTAAAGTTCTTTTACTGTGACACCTTTCATGTTCCATCTCCTATTCCGCCGGCTGCCGGCATTCTTCTATCTCTGCTTCTGTTATATTCTGATCCTTCTGTTTTATTTCTATTTCTGGCTTCTCTATTATTTTTCTTTCGTCTTCCGGGCAGTACGGTTTTCCGGTTTTCCGCCGGACTTTCTGTGATACGCTGCCGCTTTGTCATAGCACTCCCTGAGCTGATACTGGTTGTGAAGCCTCTTGACTCCTGCTGTATGGCCGGCTACAAACCGGTCCAGCTTCACCATATATTCTTCCGGACTGATCGCCCCTTCCGCCACATAGGTCAGACCTTTTTCCCAGCTTGCCGTCAGTTCCGGATTAAGGAGCGACTTAATGGAATGATCCACCACATCATACACCATCTCTCCCTGGAGAGTCGGAGTAATAATCTGTGTCTTTTTGCTCAGCGCAAGATATTTTATATGGATCAGTTTTTTCAGGATCTCCGCCCGTGTAGCACTTGTGCCGATTCCGCTTCCCTTAATCTGTGCCCGAAGCTCCTCATCCTCAATGAGCTGTCCGGCATTTTCCATAGCCAGAATAATAGATCCGGAATTGTACCGTTTGGGCGGAGATGTTTCTCCTTCTTTGATTTCCAGATTTTTCACAGGCAGAATATTCCCCTTTTTCAGACACTGTACCTTCTCCAGAAGTGCTCTGTCGTGATTTTCCTCTTCCTGTTCTTCCTTTTCCGGATCTGCAGAAGTCTGCCTGCGGGTTCCTGCCACTTTCAGATACCCTTCCTCCGCCAGTACGCGGAAACTGGAAAAGAAACGCTCCCCCTGCATCTGTGTCACGACAGATACTTTCTGATACACTGCCGGAGGATAGAAAATACTTAAAAAACGTCTTACAATCAGCTCGTATACGTTCCGTGAAACCGCCGGTACGGAATTCAGTGCCTGAAGTCCCTGCCCCGTAGGAATAATCGCGTAATGGTCCGTAATCTGTTTATCATTAACATACCTGGTCTTTCCCAGATTTTTGTAGGAACCGAACTGAAGAATATCCCGGAGGAAAGGCGCAGCCGGAGCATATCCGGTCAGCCCGTTCAGCTGTCTGCTGATTTCTTTTGCCACAGCTGAAGAAAGCACCCTGGCGTCTGTTCTTGGATAAGTTACCAGCTTTTTCTCATACAGTTCCTGCACAATTCTGAGCGTTTCATCCGGACTGATCTTAAACCGTCTGGAGCAGTCATTCTGGAGTTCTGCCAGATTGTATAAAAGAGGCGGATTTTTCTTTTCCTTCTTCCTCTCAACCGATTCTACCTGGCAGGCAGGCGGCTGTTCCCGGTTCAGAAATTCCAGAAGTTCTTCCGCCTTTTTTTTGTCTTTAAACCCGTTTTCTTTGTAAAGATCAAAGGATTCAAAATACCGGGAGCCTTTTACCGCCCTCCATTCTCCTTCAAAAGCAGGCCCCCCTGCATCGATTGTACTGATGACCCGGTAAAAAGGCGTTTTTTTAAATTCCCGGATCTCCCGTTCTCTTCGCACAACCATACCCAGTACACAGGTCATAACCCGTCCCACGGAAATTGAAGAATAGCGGGTATTCAGATAAGACGATATACTGCTGCCGTATTTCAGCGTAAGAAGACGGGAAAAATTAATTCCCATCAGATAGTCTTCCTTTGCCCTCAGATATGCGGATTCGCTCAGATTATCATAGGCTGACAGATCTTTCGCCTCCCGGATACCTCTTAGAATTTCCTCCTCTGTCTGGGAATCAATCCATACCCGCAGACGCTTTTTCCCTGTTACATGTGCCTCCTGTTCCACCAGCCGGTAAATATATTCCCCTTCTCTTCCGGAGTCTGTACAGACATAAATCGTATCTACATCTTCCCGGTTGAGAAGAGAACTTACAATCCGGAACTGCTTTTCCACAGCAGGGATCACTTCATACTTGAACTCCCGGGGAATAAACGGCAGAGTCTCCATACTCCACCGCTTCAGCGCCGGATCATATTCTTCCGGATAGCTCATGGTCACAAGATGTCCTACGCACCAGGTAATAACCGCTTCATCTGATTCCATATATCCGTCTCTGCGCCCTGCATTTATTTTCAGCGCCTTTGCAAATTCCATAGCCACACTGGGCTTTTCCGCAATATATAATGCTTTTCCCATATGATGTAAATTCCTGTTCTGCCTTTCTCTTATCTGTCTGTACGGAAGCGGTACATTGTCCGTGTGTCATACTTTTCTCCCGCCAGGCACACCGGCCCCGGGAAATTATCATGATGGACAGCATCCGGGTAAAAATGAGTCTCCAGGCACACCGCATCTCTGCTTCTGTAGCAGGCTCCGCCCTTGCCTCTGCTTCCTTCCAGGAAGTTTGCCGTATAGATCTGAACCCCCGGACGGTCTGTATACATATCCATAACAATACCGCTTTTATCTGCTGCCAGTTCCGCCACTTTTATAAACCGGCCTTCTGTCTTTAAGATCCAGTTATGATCATATCCTCCGCCCAGTCTGAGCGCTTCATAATCAGAATCTATATCTGCCCCCAGCACACGTCCGGTCCGGAAATCCATCGGCGTACCCTCCACAGGCAGAATCTCTCCTGTGGGAATCGCCTCCCCATCGGCCGGGGTAAAGAAATCGGAATCCACAGTCAGCTTATGCCCCAAAGCCGTACCGCTGCCCTGGCCGTTCAGATTAAAATAACTGTGGTTTGTCATGTTGATAACCGTATCTTTATCAGGTACTGCTTCATAATGAACCGTAATTCCGTTTTCCTCATCCAGAGTATACGTTACATACATGTCAAGAGTGCCCGGATATCCCTGATCCCCGTCCGGACTGTGCAGAACAAAGGTAACATGATCATCCCCTCTGTCGGATAATGTCCACATACGTTTAAAATAATAATCCGGTCCGCTGTGGAGATTATTTCCATGGTCATTTTTTGCAAGCTGATACGTTATACCGTTAATCTCAATGCTTGCTCCTCCGATACGGTTGGCGCTTCTTCCCACAGAAGCTCCGAAGCATTCTGTTCCGTTTTCATATCCGGACACATCATCAAATCCCAGAACAACATCCAGCAGAACACCGTTTTTATCCGGTGTGCACAGATTCACCAGGGCCGCGCCGTAATCCGTCACCGCCGCCGACGTTCCGCGGTCATTTTCCATAATATACAGGTGAGCCTTCTCACCATTTTTCAGGGTTCCAAAGTCCCGGACTGTAAGCTGTTTCATATTGTATCCTCCTGATTATTTTTCTCTTCTGCCAAACAGTCCGAATATTCTGTTCAGCAGGGAATTTTTCTCTTTTTTACGGATGTGCGGAGAAGGCCTTCTGGCATTTATCGCCTCTTTCATAAATATCTCCTGCGCATTTACCGCTTTTTCTCCGGCCGCTTTCTTCCGGTAAGTTCCATCGCTTGTCATCTCCCGCGCCTTCACGTTGTCGGAAAGCATAACTTTCAGATCGTGGAGCAGCCGTCTGCGGATTGTCTCATCATAGATCGGGCAGGCCACTTCCACCCTGTTTTCCGTATTCCGGGTCATCATATCTGCAGAGCCAATGTACACTTTTGCATCAGCGCCTCTGCCAAACACAAATACCCGCGGATGTTCCAGAAATCTTCCTACAATACTGGTCACATGAAGATTATCTGTCTTTCCCGGAACTCCCGGCAGGATACAGCAGATTCCTCTGACGATCAGCTGAATCTTCACTCCCGCCTGAGATGCCTGGGCGGTTTTCCTGATAAAATCCATATCTGTCACGGAATTCATCTTCATCAGAATCCTTCCTTCTTTTCCTTTGGCAATCTCCTCGTCCATAAGCTGAAGAACTTTCTGTTTCAGACTTGTGGGAGAGACGATCAGATGATTATATACTCCATCCAGATTACCGATAGACATATTTTTAAAAAATACTGCCGCATCTTCTCCGATTTCCTGGCTGGATGTTATCAGAGAATAATCGGTGTACATTTTTGCTGTTTTTTCATTGTAGTTTCCTGTTCCGATCTGTGTAATATAGCGGATCTCATTCTTGTTCCGGTATGTAATAAGACAGATTTTTGAATGGACTTTATAATTTTCAAACCCGTAAAGCACACGGCAACCTGCCTCTTCCATACGTTCGGACCAGTCGATATTATTCTGCTCGTCGAATCTGGCCCGCAGCTCGATCAGAACGGTCACTTCTTTCCCGTTCTCCGCAGCCGCACACAGATATTCCACCAGTCTCGCCTTTTTTGCCAGACGGTAAATGGTAATCCGGATCGTCATAACATCCGGATCTGTGGAAGCTTCTTTGATCAGCTGGAGAAACGGCTCCATACTCTCGTAGGGGTAGGATAAAAGAACATCTTTTTTCTTTACCTGTTCCATTACACTTCCCTCGGAAAGCATGGAGGAAGGTTGGGGAATAAACGGCGGATCTATCAGTGCCTTTTTCATGGATTCCGGCACCTTATCTGCAATTGTAAATATAAAGTCCAGCTTCATAGGCATTTTCGTGCGAAAAATACACTCCGGGGTGATATGGAATTTTTCACAGAAAAACTTTTCCATCTCCTTTCCCAGCGGATTCGCTGCCTCCAGACGGACCACAGCCATCCTTCTCCGCCTATGAAGTGTCTCCTGCATGACGAACCGGAAGTCTTCGTTATCCGCCATCAGTTCATCGTTGGGCGCAATATCCGCGTTTCTTGTCACGCAGATATAGTTCTTATCTGATACCTGGTATTTATCAAACACCAGTTCCAGGTACTCCAGAATCACCTTTTCCATCCGGATATACCGGATATCATGTCCCGGCAGAAACAGAACATCCGAGATATACTGAGGAACCGGTACAACTCCCAGCATGGTTCTGCCTCCCTGTTTCAGGTTGGCCACCACATAGATCTCCTTATTCAGAAGCTGAGGAAAGGGATGATTCCCGTCCACAATCTGGGGGGAGAGCACCGGAAGGATCTGTTCCTTGAAATATTTTTTTACATATTTCTTTTCCTGCTGTTCCAGTTCTTTAAATCCCAGCCCGCATACGCCGTAAGGATGAAGCTGTTTCTTTATCTCCGCATAAGTCTTGTCTCTTTCTTTATACAGAGGAGCTACAGCACGGTAAATGGCAGACAGCTGTTCTGCTGCCGTCATACCGGAACGGATATCCTGTTTTGTATTGTCCGCTGCAGCCATATCATACAGACTTCCTACCCGGATCATAAAAAACTCATCCAGATTACTGGTAAAAATAGCTACAAATTTCATCCGCTCCATCAGCGGCACAGTCGCATCCTGCGCTTCCTCCAGCACTCTGTGATTGAAACGGAGCCAGGACAGCTCTCTGTTCTGTGTATAATCCAGATTTTCCGGTCTGCTCACCATATTTCCCCCTTCCTATTTTTCCAGATACTCCATCAGAGCATCCAGTTTTCTCTCCATCAGTTTATAGCCATGCTCATAAAACGCATACAGTGTCTCTGTGTTTCTCTCCAGGCGGGACACCGGTTTTATCTGTGGCCGGATCACAAACACTTTTCCCTTCTTCTCAAGCTGATCCAGATAGTTCATCGTCTTATTGTACTCAAAACTTCTTCGGAAAATCGTACGGATCAGCGCCGGATAAGACCGGTACGCTCTCCGGTAAATCTTCTGCATTCCTCTGGAGACCGTTTTCTTACGGTATCCCGCATTCTTGGTAAGAACCACCACGATCTTCTCATTTTCCATGTTTTCCGCCCTCCGGATCGGCACCGAATCCGCAAGGCCTCCGTCCAGATACGGCACACCGTCCACATTCACAATCGGCGTAAGCAGAGGCATGCTGCAGGAAGCCCGGCATATTTTCATAAGTCTTTCGCGGTCTTCACGCTCTGTCATATACTCTGCTTTTCCCGTCAGACAGTTGGTCGTAACAAGCTGGCACTCCATCTCCGACTTAAAATAGGTGTCAAAATCAAAAGGATAAATTTCTTTCGGATATCTGTCAAATATCATATCCATATTCATTATGCTTTTTTCTTTTACAAAATCCCGTATGCCATAGTAGTACCCCAGATCTTTTTCTTTTGGAATCATACAGTCTCTGGTCCTGCCCGGCTGTCTGGACACATAGCCGAGCGCGTTGCATGCTCCGGCTGACACGCCGATTACATGAGAGGTATATATATCCTTTTCCATCAGAAGATCCAGAACACCCGACGTAAAAACACCTCTGGTTGCCCCGCCCTCCAGAACCAGCGTTGCTTTTTTTATACTCATGTTATTTTCTCCTCGCTTTCAGACACTTTTTTCACTCAAAAAGCTCCAACAATGCTATTATATACTGTTTTTCCCCGGACGGAAACCGTAAGTTTTATTTTTACAGGAAGTTCCCATGACATTCCCGGAAAGTACGGTTACGCGCCGGATTTTTATTTAACAAAGACAGGCCTTGCCTTTTGCGTCTGTCCCGTGTTAATATAGGCGGTGGAAATCCGGCCTGTCTTACCGGATTATGGAAAATATTCATTTTCCATGACGCCGGCGGGAACAGACCTGTCATCAGACTTTCAGAAATAAGGAGATTACAGATGATTAGTGCAAATAATGTAACACTGCGTGTTGGGAAAAAAGCGCTTTTTGAAGATGTCAATATTAAATTTACCGAAGGGAACTGCTACGGTCTGATCGGCGCCAACGGAGCCGGGAAGTCAACTTTTCTTAAGATACTGTCCGGGCAGCTTGAACCCACAAAAGGAGATGTCTCTATTACACCGGGCGAGCGTCTCTCCTTTCTGCAGCAGGACCAGTATAAGTATGATGAATATCTTGTTCTTGATACGGTAATTATGGGAAATGCCCGGCTCTACGAGATTATGAAAGAAAAAGAAGTCATCTATGCCAAAGAAGATTTTACCGACGAAGACGGGATCCGTGCCAGCGAACTGGAGGCAGAATTCGCCACCATGAACGGCTGGGAGGCAGAATCCGACGCTGCTTCTCTGTTAAACGGTCTGGGCATTGAGACAGAACTCCACGGAAAATACGTAAAAGACCTGACCGGACCGGAAAAAGTCAAAGTACTTCTGGCTCAGGCTCTTTTCGGCAATCCGGATATTCTGCTTCTGGACGAGCCGACCAACCACCTGGACCTGGACGCCATTGCATGGCTGGAAGAATTTCTCATCAACTTTGAAAATACAGTTATTGTCGTATCCCATGACCGTTATTTTCTCAACAAAGTCTGCACCCAGATTGCAGATATCGACTATGGAAAGATTCAGCTTTACGCCGGAAACTATGATTTCTGGTATGAATCCAGCCAGCTTCTGATCCGGCAGATGAAAGAAGCAAACAAGAAAAAGGAAGAAAAAATTAAAGAGCTGCAGGAATTTATCTCCCGTTTCAGCGCCAACGCATCCAAATCCAAACAGGCCACATCAAGGAAACGTGCCCTGGAAAAAATCCAGCTGGACGAGATCAAGCCTTCCAGCAGGAAATATCCCTATATTGATTTCCGTCCGAACCGTGAAATCGGAAATGAAGTGCTGACTGTAGAAGGAATTTCCAAAACAATTGACGGAGAAAAAATTCTGGACAATATCAGCTTTACTCTGGGCCACGACGATAAAGTTGCCTTTGTAGGCGGAAATGAGCTGGCAAAAACAACACTCTTTAAGATTCTGATCGGTGAAATCGAGCCGGATGAAGGCACTTACAAATGGGGAGTTACCACATCACAGGCCTACTTCCCCAAGGACTTCGGCGGAGAATTTGACAGCGACTACAATATTACTGAATGGCTTACCCAGTACTCAGAGGAAAAGGACGTAACCTATGTGCGCGGCTTTCTCGGAAGAATGCTCTTCTCCGGAGAAGACGGCGTCAAAAAACTGAAAGTTCTCTCCGGAGGCGAAAAGGTGCGCTGCCTGCTGTCCAAGATGATGATATCCGGCGCAAATGTGCTGATTCTGGACGAGCCAACCAACCATCTGGACATGGAAGCGATCACTGCACTGAATAATGGCATGATCAAATTTCCGGGTGTAATCCTTTTCAGTTCCAGAGACCACCAGATCGTACAGACAACAGCCAACCGCATTATGGAAATTGTGCCCGGCGGACAGCTGATCGACAAAATTACCACATATGATGAATATCTGGAAAATGATGAAATGGCCAGAAAACGCCAGACATACTCCGTACAGACAGAAGAAAATGATTAAAAGAAACGGGATGAACCGCTTGTATGCTGCGGTTCATCCCGTTTCTTTTAACATGCTTTCCAGTGTTTTACACTTTCTTTATAATAAATAACGCCTTCCCTTTTTATAACCGGTTTTCCATCTGTAACTTCTACAATTGTAACAGCACAGTTGGGCGGCACTTCATCCCGCCAGAATCCGGCAACGGAAACATTGCCTTTGATCCTGTTAAGAAGCGCAGTCATAGCCGCGCCATGAGTAGACACAAGGATCGATTTATCCTGAAGTTGCTCCTGGCTGCACAGCCAGTTCAGGAAATCACCGGTTCTCTCATAAAGGTGGTCAATTGTCTCCCCGTCTGCCGGCGGAATATAGTTCCCCGTATCTGAAAAAAAGCGGTTAAATTCCACACTTTTCGGATCTTCGTTCTTTCCGCCGCAGTACATGCCTTCAAAACTTCCAAAGGAGAACTCCTGGATCCTTTTGTCTTCAATAAGCGGAACGTTTCTGCCTTCAAGAATAATTTCAGCTGTTTCCCTGGCCCTGGAAAGAGGACTTGTATATGCAAGATCAATTTTCAGACTTTTCATTCCTTCTGCCGTCTCCCGGGCCAGATGCCTTCCATAATCATTAAGCGGAATATCCGTCTGCCCCTGAACTTTATGGAGGCGGTTCCATTCAGTCTCTCCATGGCGCACAACATACAATATCATACGTATCTTCTCCCTCTGCAGTCAAATTCATTTTTTTAATACTTCTTTTCTGATGTACCGGAACGTCTTCTCTTCGCCTTCTTCTGCCAGCATGAGAAGCAGCTTTTCCAGAAGTTTTCTTGTTTCCGCATGCATCAGATCCCCTGCTTTCCCCTGGCGGTAATATTCCAGAGGAGACCGGTCTGTATAAGCGCTTCCTTTGTATACTCTGCCGGCGGCAATCCGGTCCATGAACATCTCGACCACATACCTGACCGGCATCTTCATCCCTGTCAGGACTCCGCTCCCGTCCAGGCTGTAGTCAATCCAGTATTCATAATGATGCTTATTCCGGCCTTTATGATGGAGCCAGGCAGTCGAACATCCTTTTTCTTCTCTTTCTGCATTATTCGGACTCCGGTTGCCCTGGTAGTATCTGCATCCCACCCGGAATTCTGTCCAGCTGTATTTCGAGAGATCATGCAGCATTCCCTGCCGGTACAGTCCTACCCGGAAACAGTATTTCATTACAAGGAATTTATGCTTTGTGATGGTGCAAAAATGGCACACTGCCTTCATTGTCATCCCTGCTTTCTGCTTCCGGCGCCGTCCCGTTTTCCGCCTTCAGCGGGACTTTATTCTTTACTGCCGTTGCTTTTTTCTTTTCTGCGGTTTTTCTGCTTTTCTGGTCTTCCTCTGTTTTTCCGGTTATAAGCAGAGCAATGCTCCGCTCTTCCAGTTCTATTTTCTTCTGATCTTCTACAGGCTCCGGGGTCTCCAGGATCCCTCTGCGTGTGTCTGCGGCAAGATACCATTTTTTCTCTTTTCCCGGAGAAGGAAGGGCATAGATATGAGGAATCCAGTGCATATTATACGCTGCGAAGCAATTCTCTGCCTCCTGCTCCACACCACAGTAAAGTACGCCAAGCTGCCTGCTGGACACTTCAGCCTTTACCTGCCATGCACTTTCTCCGTGATAGGACACGTCCGGAATTCCGCAGGCCGTTCTGTCCAGACCCTTTAATTCTTCTTTTCTGTGCAGACACGAATGTCTTTTGCGGAATGCTATCAGTTCTTTCACGTACCGGAACAAAGAATCATCTGTTTTCAGTCTGCTCCAGTTCACCCAGCCTACCTCATTATCCTGGCAATACACATTGTTATTTCCTTTCTGGCTGTTGTAAAATTCATCCCCGGCCAGAATGCAGGGTGTGCCCTGGGCTGTCAGTAAAAGCAGAAATGCATTCCTGATCTGATTTCTGCGCAGCTCCATCACGGCTTTCTTCCTGCTGGGGCCCTCTGCACCGCAGTTCCAGCTGTAATTATAGTCCGGGCCGTCTGTATTATTTTCTCCGTTTTCCTCATTATGTTTGCTGTCATAAGACACAAGATCCCACAATGTAAACCCGGTATGTGTGGTAATATAGTTACATGCGCCGTCATAAGCAGAATTATGCCGCAACGCCCAGATTACGTCATTTACCATATTTTCGTCCCCTTTCAGGAACCGGCGCATGACATTCTGGAATCCGTCTTCTCTGCGCATCAGCTTGATCTCCTTCAGAAGAGGATCCTCCTGCAGAAGATCCCAGGAAACATTATAAGGATTTACAACAAAACCATCCACATGGTATTCCAGCATATAGAACCGCAGACATTCCAGGGCTGTCTGACTGGGAATCCCCTGGGTAAACGGCATCTCGAGAACTACTTCAATCCCTTCTCTGTGACAGGCCTTTACCATATCCTTCAGTTCATTTACCGCACTCTTTCCGGCGGCATAGGCTTCCTTCGGCGCAAAATAATAGGCCGGTCCGTATCCCCAGTAGTTGATCTTTTTTCCTGCACACTCATCAAATTCGTAAACCGGCATACACTGAATCTGGTTAATTCCCAGATCTTTCAGATAGGGAATCTTTTCAATTACCCCTCTGTAGGTTCCCTTATGAGGCACCCGGGAGGAACTGTGTTTTGTGAATCCCCGTACATGGAAGGTATATGCTGTAACCTGATGCCAGGGAATATGAAGCCTCCTGTCTCCCTCCCAGTCATATTCGCGGGATACAAGTTTCCCCCGCACCTGATGCTTCTGTATATCTCTGGGAATTCCGAAAGTTTCTCTTCCGGCAACCTCCTTCACGCAGGGATCCACACAGACGCTGCCTGCAATCCTGAAGTTATATTCGTACTCTGATGCACGGATCTCCTCAATAGCGAGGAACCGCACTTCGCCTATTCCCTCTTCTTCCGGCATCGCAAAACTGTACTCCGGGGATTCTTCCCCCGCTTTATACAGCAAAAGTTCACAGCTCTTTCCTGCAGGCACCTGCACTGCAAAATTAATCCTGCTGTTTTCCACAGCCGCTCCGAAAGGCTGCGGACTTCCTTTCACTTTTTTCATATTTCATTCCTTTCTACTGCCAGCCATCCGTTCCATACATATCAACATTTTCTCTGTTGATAAAGAACGTCTCCACATATGTCTCTTTCTCGTATCTGTCCCTGTTAAGTATGGCTGCAGCGGTCTTTGCGGCAGTCTTCCCCATTGTAATCGGAGACTGGGCTCCGATTCCTGCCATAGGACTGTCCGGATCCAGAAGGGCGCTCTTTATATCCGGAGAACCGTCCACACTGTATACAAGGATATCCTTATTCTCTGTCTGCTCCAGCACGTCAAGCACCTGAAGAGCCATCACATCATTGCCGCACATAATAGCATCGATCTGCTCCTCTTTAAGAAGTCCTCGCAGCGTGTCCCCGATTTTCTCGCTGCCCGCATCAATGCGGCGCACAACCTCGAAGCCGCCGTCCAGGATTGCCTCCTCAAAACCGGTGATGCGCTCATTGATGGAATTAATACCGGAATTTTCTATAATGATGATTCTGCCGCCGTCCGGCATACGGGAAACAAGATCCTCGCCACACACATATCCGGCATTACGGTTATCTGAACCGACAAATGCTTTTACAAGATCCATTTCTTTCACTTCCGTATCAAGATTAATCACCGGTATTCCGGCATCGTTGAGTGCTTCCAGTGCCGGAGTGATCTCCTCCCATTCTGCCGGGCATAAGAAAACGCCTTCTACGTTCTGCTGAATCAGTTCATCCACCTGCTGAATCTGGGTATCCACATCGGACCGGGCATCCCGGACAACAAGACGGATTCCCTCTTCTTCCAGCGAAGACTGCAGCGCCTCTTCCAGAACCGTATAGAACGGATTGGACAGATCACTGCAGCTGAATCCCAGCACATGTTCCGCTTCTTCTGTATCCTTTTCTGTATTCTCCTGATCATCCATTACCGCATTATCCTCCGGCGATCCCACATTCTTCTTGCAGCCCGCCAGAAGTGCAGCTGCCAGAACAGCTGTCAGAAAAACTGCCGTAATTTTCTTTTTCATTTGTCATTTACCTCTACTGCTCAATTCGCGGATAAAAATATCCACTCTTTCATTCTACCTTGTTTCAGATGAATGTCAATAGACAGTGCATCTTGCTTTTTTCTCTTGTTTTTGATACCCTGTATACAGAATAACATCTGCGCGGCCCGGCAGGCGGCAGATGCAGAAGGAGAAAAAATATGAATGAAAATGAAACACTCACTGTAACACTGACCCTTGACAATGATGAGGAACTGGAATGTGCTGTCCTCACCATATTTGAGACAGAAGGCCGGGAATATATCGCCCTTCTCCCCCTTAACGAGGACGGAGACAGTGATGACGGCCAGGTATACCTGTACCGCTTTATCAACAATGGAGAAGACGCAGAACCGGATCTGGAAAACATCGAAGACGATGCAGAATTTGATCGTGTTTCCGAGACATTCAATGAATGGATGGACGAGCAGGATTTCGGAGAGATTGATTTAGACGACATCCAGTAACTCATCTACAAAGCGGGAAGGAGCTGTCTCCTTTCCGCTTTGTGTTTTTACATAGCATACGGTCAGTTTTTCCTTTGCCCGGGTCATGGCCACGTAAAACAGCCGTCTTTCTTCTTCTGTCTGTGCATCTGTCCTGGCTTTTTTATAAGGAATTTTCCCTTCATTGGCGTCCAGGATAAATACCGTATGGAACTCCAGTCCTTTCGCGGCATGAATGGTCATAAGCCGCACGCCTTCCGGATTTTTTTCCTTCTTCTTTTCTTTCTCCTGCAGGATACGTGTGTATTCTTCCACATGATCAAACCACTCTTCCAGCGTCCGGTACGGCCGGGCCGCCTCCCCGATTTCCTGAATCACTTCTGTCAGATCCGCTCTCGCCATATTGTGAGAGAAGGCATAATCTCTCAGGTAATCATCATATCCGATCCGCTTTCTCAAATACTGGATTGCCGCATAGGGCGCCATCTTTGCCAGCATCTTCACATCCCATTCAAACTGGTCAATCCGGTCCATCATCCACTCTTTATCACAGTAATGTTTCCGGATCTCCTCAAAGGATACTTCACGTCCCGGCAGACTGTCCCTTCCGATATACCGCTTTGGACGATTCATTACCTGCAGGAAGTCCTGTCTTCTTCTCTCCCCCATAGCGAGACGGAAATACGCCTGAATATCCCGGGCGATAAAGTGATTGTAAATGTTCGGCAGATGTTCCCTCATCTGAAATGGAATTTTCCGGTCAACCAAAGCCTCAGCCAGCGGCCCTGCATCTGTATGAATCCGGAAAAGGACAGCAATCTCTTCCGGCCGCACTCCGGCCGCAGTACATTTTTCTATCTCATCCAGGATATACTCCGCCTCTTCCGCCGGATCAGCAAGCTCCTGCACATGAAGACAGGCGCCGCCCTTCCTGCTCGCCTCCAGCTGTTTTTCAAACCGTCTCTCATTATGCCGGATCACTCTCAGAGAATTCCGGACAATATACTCTGTAGAACGGTAATTGGTTCCCAGAAGCATCTGTTCCGCTTCCGGATAGTCTTTGAGGAACCGGAACATCAGCTCGCTGTCGGCTCCGCGGAACCCGTAGATTGCCTGATCGTCATCTCCAACCACGAAGAGATTATTCTCCGGAAGTGCAAGCAGACGGATCACATCATACTGAATCCGGTTGATGTCCTGAAATTCATCTATCAGAATGTAACGGAACTTGCTCTGCCACCCCGCAAGCACTTCCGGTCTGGAGGACAGCAGTTCCCAGCAGAGAACAAGCATATCGTCAAAATCAATTTTTCTTCTTCTTTTTCTCTCTTCCTCGTATTGTCTGTAAATTTCCCGGAATGCTTCCGCACTGCATTTTTCCGATACATACTCGTCCAGCGCCAGACGGTTATTTTTGATTTTTCCGATTTCTGCAGCAATATCCGCAAGAAAATCCTCCCCGTCAGAAATCTCCAGTTCCTGTCTGCCTGCCACTTCCCGCAGCATCTGATATTTTTCTTCTTCCGAAAGGATATTCTCTGCGCTCATCCGGTAAGTACATCTCAGAATTCCATAGAATATCCCATGGAATGTTCCTGCTGTAACCGGGATATTCTTTCTGCCCATCAGGGAACAGAGCCTGTTTTTCATTTCCTGAGCCGCAAAACGGGTAAAAGTAACGACCAGAATTTCTTCTGGTCTTACATGGTATTTTTCAATCAGATATTTAATTCTGTTTACAATCGTAAGCGTCTTTCCTGATCCCGGTCCTGCAAGAACCAGGCAGGGGCCGTCTCTGTGAGAGACAGCCTTCGCCTGTGTCTTATTTAAACTCATATGTTTCTTTCCTGTCTGCTACTGCTGCTCTTCAGTCAGCTTCCGGATTCCGGAACGGATACGCTTAAGGGATTCCTCTTTCTGAAGCACTTCCATTATCTCCGTCGCCCCGCCCGGTGTGTTCTGTTTTCCTGATACTGCAGTCCGGATGGGCCACATCACATAACCGATTTTGTACCCCTTCTCCCCTGCAAATGCTTTCAGCGTCTCGAAAAGAGCATCGTTGCTGTAGTCTTCCTGATCCTCCAGAACCGGAAGGACCTCTTTAAGAAGCTCCAGACCTTTCTGTGCATCTGTTTTCATTTTCTTATGTGTATATAATGCCGTATCATACTCCGGCAGTTCCTCAAAGAAATCGATCTGTTCCTCAATATCCGGGAAAATCTCAATTCTTGTCTTTACAAGAGCCGCAATCTTTTTCAGATCATAATCCCTGGTGATGACTTTGCGGATATACGGCTCGGCAAGTTCGTAGAATTCATCAAAATCCATTGCCTTCAGATATTCGCCGTTCATCCATTTCAGCTTCACTGTGTCAAACACAGCCGGAGACTTGCTCATGTGCCGGTAATCGAAGACTTTTACCAGCTCTTCCAGAGAAAAAATCTCCCGGTTGTCCTCCGGGCACCAGCCCAGAAGAGCAACGTAATTAACAACAGCTCTGGACACATACCCCTGATCAATCAGATCCTCATAGGAAGAATGTCCGCTTCTTTTACTCAGCTTCTTGTGATTCTCATCCGTAATCAGCGGGCAGTGTACATATACCGGTATTTCCCATCCGAATGCCTCGTAAAGCCGGTTATACTTGGGCGCGGAGGAAAGGTATTCATTTCCTCTGACTACGTGAGTGATCTCCATCAGATGGTCGTCCACTACATTTGCGAAATTGTAGGTCGGAAATCCGTCAGATTTGATCAGGATCATGTCATCCAGTTCCGCGTTCGGGACAGTAATATCTCCGTAGATTTCATCATGGAAAGTAGTCTCCCCTTCATTCGGCACATTAAGACGGATTACCCACGGCTTGCCTGCAGCCAGATTCGCCTCCACTTCTTCCCGGCTCAGTCCCAGGCAGTGCTTATCATATACTACAATATCGGTTCCGTCTTCAGAAACAGTTGTCTTCAGAGAATCCAGCCTTTCTTTATCGCAGAAACAGTAATATGCATCCCCCTGCTCAACAAGCTGTTTTGCATATTTCAGATAAATCCCCTGAGCCTGTCTTTCACTCTGCACATAAGGGCCGTAGCCTCCGTCTTTGTCAGGTCCTTCATCATGGATCAGGCCTGTCTTTTTCAGAGTTCTGTATATAATGTCAAGGGCCTCCTCGACATATCTCTCCTGGTCTGTATCTTCAATCCGCAGCACAAAATCTCCGCCCTCATGTTTTGCAATCAGGTATGCATAAAGCGCTGTGCGCAGATTTCCAACATGCATCCGGCCTGTAGGGCTGGGTGCGAATCTTGTTCTAACTTTCTTATTCATGTTTTCTCTCCAATTTCAGTTTTATTACCTGTTTGTTCTGGACTCGTATTCTGAAACGAGGTTTTCAAGAAATTCATCGCATCTGCCATAGACAATCTGATCTGCCTGCTGATCAGAATAGTGTTCCGAATCCGTTACAAGAATCAGGCTGGTCCCCGTATAATACTGCAGAAGCTGGCTGCACAGCGGGGAATGCAGGCTTGCTCCCAGAACAATAAGCGCCTCTGCTCTGGAAACCTCCTCTGCCGCTCTTGTCATAAGAGCATTGTTAACCATCTCACCGAACAGGCAGACCTGAGGACGAATGGCCACAAGGCACTGTTCACACAGAGGAACTCCTTTGGCGGCCATAATATATTCCAGCGGATACTGCCTGCCGCAGTTCGGACAGGTGTTCTCCATAATGGAGCCTTTCATTTCAACTACGCCGGTACATCCTGCTCTTTTTTCCAGTCCTGCAATCCGGCGGGTAACTATGGATTGAACTTTGCCGTAATCCTGAAGCTTTTTCAGATAAGTGTAACCCTTCCCGGGAGGAGTAGACAGCGCTTTGCTGAGCATGACTTCTTTATATAGCCGGAAGAACAGTTCCTTCCTGGCCGAATAGAATCCGCTGCTGAATATTTCCTCGTAAGAATACCCGTATTCTTTCTCAATCTCATAGGATTCCTCGCCGTCTCTTAACAGGGGATATCCACTCTCCAGCATCATCCCTGCCCCGGTAAGGGCAACCGTATATCTGCTGTTTTCCAATATCTGAAGTATGCCGTTTTCTCTCATAGAAGAACCCTCCTTCCCTTCGCCGCGTCCTAGCTCAGGCGGCTTCCGTTCATCCTTATTTTATAATTCAATATTATAAAACAAGTCGGAGTATTCTTCAACAAACAAAACAGGGATTCTCTCTATGGTCTCCGTAATATTTCAATCTCTTCCGGAACATTTCCCGCATCTTCCAGACTGCATCCTCTCGCGTCTACTTTCCGGATCAAAGCCCCTGCAAAAGCGTCTTCCGCAAAACGGATCACATCGGATGGGACACTGTATATGCCGATTCTGGCCGGAGGAAATGCCAGAAGGCATGTGCCGCCGTCAGTGAAAAGGACTCCGTCTCTGGACACAAAATTTCCGGAAGATTCCACGCTAAACCACTCCAGCTGAGAAAGTCCGGCAAACGCACCTTCCGCGATATCTGTAATGTTGGAAGGAATGTGCACTTCACGGATTCCCTCCGGCGCAGCCAGAAAAGCATCTCTGGCAATTGCCGTGCAGTCTTCCGATGGCAGAATCAGGCGTCCTCCCTGCACTGCAGTTTCCGGATCTGCAATCCCGCAGATCGCCCCGTTCTCATCTACAAGAAAACCCTCCACTATCATGTCTGTCTGCGGTCCTGGCAGAGAAGGTTCGGCAGAATCTGCAGGAATATCCTCCGGTTCCGCAGGAACATCCTCCGGAGTTTCATCAGGAAGAGCCGCAGTAATATTATCTGTTTCGTCCTTCAGACTGCCGGATGGTTCCGGAATTTCTTCCGGAGCTGTCAGGATATCAGCAGAGCTGTTCCCTGCAATTGCATTTTCCGCCGCCGGAAGGGGACCTGCTGTCTTTCCGCTCTCTTTTACAGATACGGGAAAACGTTCTCCCTCCGTCTCCCGCAAAACAGGCTCCGGATCTTTTACAGCTTCTGCCGGAAGTCCGGCCAGCGCGGTACAAATGCCTGCCGCCCCGGAAATATACAGCGGCACTGCTGCATTTTTATAAATCATTCCGAATCCTTCTTCTGTTTCCACCTCTGAAACATCTGTCCGATAAGGAGTTTTATTTTCCCGGTCCGCTATTGTGTTCAGCATCACAGCACTTTCTGCCCCTTCCGCTTCTCCCAGAAGCAGACACAGCAAAAGAATTACAGCAAGAAACTCTGACAGGCGGCGGATATATTTTTCCGGATTTCCGCCCACATAAAGTTTTCCGCACCATTCCATAATATCAATCCCTGTCCTTTCTTTTCACAGAAACGCAATCCGCAGATCCGTCCTGTTATCACCACGTGGAACTATTTCCCATTTCTATTCCGAAGTTAAGGTATCAGAGAAAAAGGAATGCCGCAATTCTTTGCAACATTCCTTTGCATTTTTTTCACAACAGCATCTGTCTGTGGCGGAAATTCTATACCTGGATTTCTGCTCTGAGTCCGAGCACATCTTTGTTTTCTTCCAGAAGCGGAGAAATCACATCCCGAAGATACTTCTCCACCTGTTCCTTTGCGCGCCCTACATATTTGGAAGGATCCATTGTCTTTTTCAGATCATCATAGCTCAGATTAAAGGCCGGATCCTGCGCAATCAGTTCCAGAAGATTGTTGTCGAGTCCTTTTTCCTTCACATTTCTGCCTGCTTCCATAGACAGCTCGCGGATTCTTTCATGCAGCTCCTGACGGTCTCCGCCTGCCTTTACCGCATCCATCATAATATTTTCTGTTGCCATAAACGGGAGCTCAGACATCAGCCTCTTTTCGATAACTTTCGGATAAACAACCAGACCGTCCACTACGTTCAGGCACAGATCCAGGATTCCGTCCACTGCAAGGAAGCCTTCCGGTATACTCAGCCGCTTGTTTGCGGAGTCATCCAGAGTTCTCTCAAACCACTGTGAAGCAGAAGTAATCGCCGGATTCAGCGCATCAATCATTACATATCTTGAAAGAGAAGCAATACGCTCACTTCTCATGGGATTTCTCTTGTAAGCCATAGCAGAAGATCCGATCTGATTCTTCTCAAAAGGTTCTTCCACTTCCTTCAGATGCTGAAGGAGACGGATATCATTTGAAAACTTATGCGCACTGGCGGCAATCCCTGCAAGTACATTCAGCACCCTTGTATCCACCTTTCTGGAATAGGTCTGTCCGGATACCGGATAACATGCAGAAAATCCCATCTTTTCCGCAATCATGGGATCAATCTTATCAATCGTCTCCTGATCGCCGTCAAAAAGCTCCAGAAAACTTGCCTGTGTTCCTGTTGTTCCTTTTGAGCCGAGAAGTTTCAGACTTCCAAGGACATAATCCAGATCCTCCAGATCCATGGTAAACTCATGAAGCCAGAGCGTTGCTCTCTTTCCTACCGTAGTCGGCTGAGCCGGCTGGAAATGTGTAAATGCAAGTGTCGGCTGAGCCTTCTGCTTTTCTGCGAAATCCGCCAGTTCCGCAATTACATTGATCAGTTTTTTCCGCACGAGCTTCAGAGCATCTGACATCAGAATAATATCCGTATTATCTCCCACATAGCAGGATGTAGCTCCCAGATGAATAATTCCCTTGGCCTTCGGGCACTGTACACCATATGCATACACATGGGACATTACGTCATGACGCACAACTTTTTCTCTTTCCTTTGCTACATCGTAATTGATATCATCAGCATGTGCCTTCAGTTCCTCAATCTGCTCATCCGTAATATTTAATCCCAGCTCTTTCTCTGTTTCCGCCAGAGCAATCCACAGTTTTCTCCATGTCCGGAACTTTTTGTCCGGAGAAAAGATATACTGCATTTCTTTGCTGGCATAACGCTCGGAAAGCGGGCTGACATAACGGTCATTTGACATAATTTCTTCCTCCTTAAACTTCTGTCTGCTAACATTTTCTGCGGTAACATCCTGTCACCGGGCGCAAAAGGAATCCTCCATTTTCTCCGGTGTTCTACTCAAATGCATGGCTGATATCCCTGCCGGGAACCTGCATCGGGTACTTTCCTGTAAAACATGCGTCACAGTATTTTAAACCGCCCACCATGTTTTTCAGTTTTTCGATCTCCATATATCCCAGAGAATCCGCACCGATCATCTTCCGGATCTCTTCCGTCGTATGTGAGTGGGCAATCAGCTGCTCATTGGACGGTACATCTGTTCCGAAATAACATGGATACAAAAACGGCGGGGAACTGATTCTGACATGGACTTCCTTGGCCCCTGCAGCTTTAAGCATTTTTATAATGTTTGCGCATGTTGTCCCCCTAACAATGGAATCATCTACCATAACAATGCGTTTTCCACGTACAACTTCAGGAATCACGTTCAGTTTGATCTTTACACTGGAAACACGTTCGCTCTGGCTTGGCTTGATAAATGTCCGTCCCACGTAGCTGTTTTTGTGGAACGCCATACCATAGGGAATTCCGGAATGTTCCGAATATCCTTTGGCTGCCACCAGACCGGAATCCGGCACACCGACAACCAGGTCTGCATCCACAGGATAAGATTCCGCAAGAGCTTTTCCTGCAAGAATCCTGGAGTGATATACATTTACCCCGTCCAGCACACTGTCTGTCCGGGCAAAATAAATATACTCGAAAATACATCTGGCCTGTTTTTCCTCCGGAACCGCCATACTCATGTCGGACGCAATCCCGTCCTTTGTAATTGTCACAATTTCTCCGGGGCGGACATCCCGTATAAACTCTGCATCTACCGCAGCAATGGCACAGCTCTCCGACGCCAGGAAGTATGTGTTTTCCTTTTTTCCGATACACAGCGGTTTCAGTCCGAAGGGATCTCTTGCTCCGATCATCTTCCGCGGGCTGTTTACCACCAGTGCATACGCGCCTTTGATCTTCTGCATAGCCTGCTTTACAGCCAGCTCCGCATTATGGGTCTTAAGCCGTTCCCTCGCAATATGATAGGCAATCACTTCCGAGTCAATGGTAGTCTGAAAGATAGCGCCTGTATATTCCAGCTCTTTGCGCAGTTCAATCGCATTGACCAGGTTCCCGTTATGTGCGATGGCAAGGGTTCCCTTCACGTAATTGATTACCAGCGGCTGGGCGTTTTCCACGCGGGTTCCGCCGGCTGTGGAATAACGGACATGGCCTACTCCCAGATTTCCCTTCAGCTTTGCAAGGGTTTCACGGTTAAACACATCGTCAACATGGCCAAGACCCTTTTCCGAAATTACCTTTCTCTGTCCGAAAGTATCCGTAACAGCAATCCCACAGCTTTCCTGGCCCCTGTGCTGAAGTGCAAACAGTCCATAATAAATCGAGGGGGCAACATCACCGCCGTCCATATCATAGGCGCCGAACACACCGCATTCCTCGCCCAGTCCGGTGGTAACTTTTTCAAAATCACTCATGTAAGATTCGCTCCTTATCAATTCTGTATGCCGCATGCCCGCCTTTCCTATCCGCCGGGCATCCCCAATCGGCAATCTGCATATTCAAGAATATCATCTGCGGAACCGGGCTTTCATTCCCCATAAATGCCAATTCCGCAGACTTGATTATAATATAAGGCAGAGGGAAAATCAACATCCACTCTGCCTCTTTTTACCCTTGTGTATAGCGGGACAAAAACTGTTTTGTCCTCTCTTCCTCCGGGTGTTCAAATACTTGTTCCGGAGTTCCCTGCTCAAGAATCCGGCCTCCGTCCATAAAAATCACCTGGCTGGACACGTCCCGTGCAAAAGCCATCTCATGGGTAACAATCACCATGGTCGTCTCCTGATCCGCCAGTCCCTTTATTACTTTTAACACCTCGCCGGTCAGCTCCGGGTCCAGAGCTGATGTCGGTTCATCAAAGCAGAGAATATCCGGCTTCAGCGCCAGTGCACGGGCGATAGCCACACGCTGGCACTGACCTCCGGAAAGCTGATGCGGATAATTACTCATCCGGTCGGCAAGCCCCATCTGTCTGAGCAGACTTTCTGCCTCTGCTTCAATCTCCGCATGTATTTCCTTTTTTCTTGTTTTGTAATCCGGCTGTTCCTTTGCCAGGAGCTCCTTTGCCAGCATCACATTTCCCAGAGCCGTATACTGAGGAAACAGGTTGAAGGACTGGAAAACAAGTCCGAAATGCAGCCGTTTTCTGCGGATTTCACGCTCCTGGGTTGTTCTGGAATCCTCCGCATTAAACAACGTCTCCTCATTTACCCGTATGATTCCTCCGTCAGGCCGCTCCAGAAAATTCAGGCAGCGCAAAAGAGTTGTCTTTCCGCTTCCCGAGGAACCAATAATAGAAAGTACCTGTCCTTTTTCCAGTGAAAAGCTGATATCACTGAGCACTTCTGTGCGCTCAAAGCTTTTTCTCAAATGCTTTACTTCCAAGATTGCCATATGTACCACCTCCTACCTGAAATACTCCAGTTTCTTTTCCAGCCGTCCCAGAAGAACAGTCAGAATGCCGCTGAATACCAGATAGTAGACAGCAGTGAAGAACAGCGGCCAGATCTCGCCCGCGATTCCCTGGGAGCCTTTCAGGAAGGACTGTCCTGCCCATATAATCTCCTGAAGAGCGATAATCCGCGCCAGAGAGGTATCCTTCACAAGCGTAATGATTTCATTGGACATAGGGGGCACAATCCGCTTGATCATCTGCAGAAGCGTTATTCTGAAAAAGATCTGGCTCTTTGTCATACCCAGCACAAGTCCCGCCTCCTCCTGTCCGTGGGGCACACCCTGGATGCCGCCCCTGTAAATCTCGGAAAAATAGCAGGCATAATTAAAAATAAAAGCAACAGAGGCCGCAAGAAAACGTCCGCTCTCGTCGCCGCCCCAGATATTATTTCTAAATACAATTCCGGGGAAATAAAAGATAATCAAAAGCTGAATCATCAGAGGAGTCCCTCTGATGATCCATACAATGATTTTCACAAGATAACTTAATGGTTTAAACCGTGACATTGATCCGAAGGAAATAACAAGTCCCAATGGCACCGCTCCCAGAAGCGTTACAAAGAAAAGCCTCAGAGTCTGCAGAAATCCCTCGTTCAATGCCTGAAAAACAATTGGAAACTGTTCTGAAAAATCCATGTCACAACTCCGTTATCATTTTACTCTTCAATCAGAGCAGCCTGTACGCCATATTTCTCTGCGCATTTCTGGATGCTTCCATCCTTATAGCTCTCTGTAAAGAACTTATTAAGTTCCTCAGCCAGATCAGATCCTTTACGGAATCCAACACCGTACTCTTCACTGTTTAAGCTGATCGTATAAGTCAGATCGGAATAGCTGGTTCCCTCGCCGATCATGGCTGCTGCCATCAGAAGGTCAATTACTGCCGCGTCAGAAGTTCCGGCCTCTACCTCCATCAGTGCATCCGCCTGGGCTGTTACAGAGTTGAACGCAAAATTTCTTGCCTCAACCTCATCTTCTCCCGCACTGCCGGCTTCTACAGCAAATGTCAGATCAGACAGACTTGCCTCATCCTGATACTTGTCTGCCACATCTTCCGGAACAACAACTACCTGCGCATTCTGAAGGTATGCATCCGTACACTCCATTGCGCTGGTCACATCTTCCGTCAGAGTCATGCCGTTCCAGACACAGTCAATCGTATTGCTGTCCAGTTCCATAATCTTATTGTCCCAGTCAATCTCCACAAATTCCACATCTACGCCAAGACTTTCTGCAAATGCTCTTGCCATATCCGCGTCAAAACCGATCCATTCACCATTTTCATCCTGATAATCCATGGGTTCGAAATTCGTAATACCTACAATCAGGGATCCTTTGTCTTTTACATACTCCATATCGCTTTCAGAATCGCTGCCCGGCTTGGAGCCGCATCCTGCCAGCATGGAAGCAGCAAGAACCGTACATAAAAATGCGCTTAATACTCTTCTTTTCATTTTTTCCTCCCACCACCGCAGATTCGGTGTCACTTTTTTTCTCTACCAATGAGTCACTGTGCCATAGTAAAGTACCGTTGTATTCTATCACAGGGTATTCCTCTCTGTCAACTGTGACTCCTGCGATGCAGTTTTAAATGGTAAAAATATATTTGCCTGCCATATGCCAATGAATTTCTA
>ERZ1643247.689-NODE-689-length-38033-cov-12.653563_pt1 | contig 38033 bp, 32 predicted proteins | sample MGYA00579264_ERZ1643247 | MGnify/ENA primary metagenome ERZ1643247 (study PRJEB29033, sample SAMEA4952262) | chicken gut metagenome | biome: Broiler Chicken; feature: Gastrointestinal Tract; material: Caecum | place: Ireland | collected 2018 | study: Broiler... | reverse complement strand
TATCGCCTCTCCGCACGTATTCCAGCATCCGCCTGAGCTCCGGACGACCGGCGTTCTTGCCGCTCATGCGGTCAATGTAGACCTCGTCCACGCCTAGTGATTCCATGAGGGCCTCCTGGCGGACAGTGTTTTGTTCCTGAGTGCTTACCCGAATATAGCCAATTCTCAAGTGCAAACCACCTCCATGTTGTAATCTGGCAAAAGAGTTGGTATACTAAATACAAGATAGGAAGATTTCATTTATGCAGGGAGGGATTTCCATGGCAGCCCAGTATACGATAGATCAGTTAAAGGATATTATCACCCCCATTGCCAAGCAGTATGGTGTGGAGAGCATTTCTCTGTTCGGCTCCTACTCCAAGGGGAATCCCACCGATCAGAGTGACGTGGATCTGAAAGTTGAGAAGGGCAGGTTGAAATCCCTCTTTCAGCTGTGTGGGTTCCGGCTGGCAGTGGAAGACGCGCTCCACCTTCCAGTTGACCTGGTCACGACAGAAGCCTCCGATCCGGACTTCTTGGATATGATTGCAAGAGACGAGGTGTTGCTCTATCGAAAATCGTGATAAACTTATCCTCCGCAAGATCATCACATATTGCAACCGTATCGCGGACAATCTGAACCGATACGATCACAGTTTCTCGGCGTTCGAAACTGACCACATGTTCCAGGACGCATGTTGTATGTGTGTAGTTCAGATTGGTGAATTGGTAGGTCAGTTGTCTGAGGAAGTCAAGCGGCGAAATACTGCCATTCCCTGGCGCATCATCAAGGATACACGAAATTTCTATGTTCATGCGTATGGCGCAATTGACATTCCCTCCGTTTGGGATACGTTGGAACACGATATTCCAGATGTAAAAGCAGCTTGCGAACAAATTCTGAAAGCTGGCAATTAAAATCAATATATGTCCCATTAGGGTGGCTTTCTGTTTTGAGACGTTTCAAAACCGGAAAACCGACCCTAATGGGACTCTTTTGGGCCGTCTCACATGGGTATACCCTAATGAGACGCCAGTTTTAAGAGGTGTTGTCAGAGCGGGCTCCACTACCTTTTGGCCTGCTGCATCGCGCCCGCTTTACGGCAAGTTTAGATGATTCCCTGCCGGCAGTATTCCAGGCGGCCGTGCCTCCTCATCGAGAATCCGCTCCACCTCATCCGGGTGTTCATGGATATACCGCTGGGAGCACTTTGGCAGTTCGCTGTCGCTGAATGGGCAGAATGACTTGCACTCGCCGTATATGCTGCGGGCCAGGAAGCTCTTACAATAAGTGTGAACTCTGGTGATCAATATTTCTTCGCGTGTCATTGGCTGATTCCGTCCTTTCCTGTCTCGTTTCTGTGCTCAATCTTTTTTCGATATCATAGAGGGTCATAGTGCGGTTAAACCGCTCCGTGGGCTTGTTGGGAAGCGCCTGGATCTGGAGCAGCCGGCCCCACAAGTCCGGGTGATGCCGGCGGAGGTGGCGCAGCTCGGACAGCTTCGCATTGGGGCAGAAGAAACAGCCATTTCTATCCGCAAATTCATAGATGGGAGACAGGAGACCGGCGCGTCTGCACAGCTCATACGCTCCCGCCTCGTCTACCCCGTACTTGTCCAGCAGGGAGATCTTTTGCCCTTCCAGCCGCACCAGCCGCTCCTGCTCATCGCTGGCAATGCCGATGTACTGCACCACCTCTCCCTTCCGATTCCGCAGGTAGCGGTTGATGGGCCGGGCCTTACAGTCCCGCTGGATGGCGCAGCGCCCGCAGAGAGGGAAGCCCCGGATCATGCCCCGCTTGGGTCCGCGCCGGATCAGGTGGGCCACATTGTCCACATAGGTGCTGGGGTCCCGAAGCACCGTGACCGGAATCCCCCACTTCTCCAGCCTGGGAATGGCCGTTCTGCAGATGAAGTCCCGGTGCTCGGGAATCTCCCCGCTGATGCCCTGGTCAAACATGACCTCACAGTAGATCACCTCGTCCAGCGGTTCGCCGTGCATCCGGGCCAGCAGAATGGTTGCCAGGCTGTCCTTGCCAAAGGAGCAGGAGGCCAGATAGCGGGTATTCCCACCGGCAGTTCCTAGGATGGGTCAGTATCCATAGATGGCCTCCTCAATTTCATCCGTGCTCCAGCCTTCGGCCAGCATGGCGTCGATCTCCTCCCCGGAGTAGCCCAGGCAGGCCGCGATGTTCTTCAGTTCCCGCAGATACTGCCGCTCTGCCCGGCTGACATAGGGTGTGCAAAGGTGACCGCCTCGGCGGTTGAGATACCAGCCCCCGAAGCCGCTCGCCTGAGCAAAGTGCTCGGACAGCCTGGTCCCTTCCGGCGTGATGTTCAAGATCTCCCCGCCGTCTACCGTCACCTGAACCGGCTTCTCCCGGCCCAGCCAGGTCTTCTCCAGAGCCATGTGCAGAATCTCCCTGGTGGAGGCGTACACATAAAGCCCCAGCCGAGGGAACTGCACCAGGCACAGGGGGTTGTCCCCCTTCACAAACCAGAAGCTGTCCTCCTCGTCCAGCACTGTAAACACAAAAGAGCCCTCCACCGCCTCCGCCATGGTTTTCAGGCTGGCCGGTGTGAGGGCTCCTTGCTGTTCGATGAGCTGGACGGCCACGTAGCTGTCCGTCTCGATGTTGGTTTTGGGCAGTTTCTTTTCCCGCCGGAGGGTGCGGTCATTGTACAAAACTCCGTTATGGGCCAGGGCAAACCGGGTGCCGGGCACGTTCCCGGCAAAGGGGTGGTTGTTCCGGTTGTATTTGGCCTTCCCCTGAGTGGTCATACGGCTGTGCCCCATAACGACGTGGGCATCCTCCGGGATAAAGAGGTTCAGCTTGTGGGCCGGGCCGGGGCGCTTGTAGATGTGGAGGCTTCCGCCGGAGTTGTAGGCGATGCCCGCGGCGTCGGTGCCCCTGATTTCACTCTCAACCGCCAGGGCGCGGATCATCTGCCCCTTCTGCCAGCCGGTGAGGCGGTGGCCGTAGTCAATGAGTCCAAACAAACAGCACATCAGTCCTCCACCCCCGCTTCCACAGGCTCGTTCACATAGAGCCGCCGCTCTTTGAGATACTGCACCAGCTCCGGGTATCGCTCCGTTGAAACGCCGATCACAAAGGATGTCCAGGGCACAGCTTTCAGTTCCTCATCTGAGAGGCAGACAGCCAGGTCGCAGATGCGGTCCAGCAGCTCCAGGGTGGCAAAGATGGTGTTGGCTTTCAGGGTACCCCGGAACATACGGAACTCCACGGTGGTGGTATTCTGGAGGTTGACGCAGGTGTAGCGGCCACCGTGGTAGCCCTTCTTGGCGAAGTCCAGGATCTCCATGGGCTGCTCCTTGTAGCCGTAGCGGGCCGCCCACCGTTCCAGCTGCCGGGGCGTCCTCCGGCTGAATTTCAGCAGCTCCTCCCAGTGCTTCTCAAAGAAGTAGAGCACCCGGGCAATGGCGGCATCCTGCTCCTGTTCGGTAGACCCGAAGGCCTTCCGGCTCACATGGACATGGAGGCCACAGGTGGTGGTCCGGTGGCTGAGATAGCCCAAGGAGGCCGCCTTGCGGCACAGCTCCGCCCAGGGCATCTTATTCCGGTGGTACTCCAGGCTCATGGGGTGGGTGACAATCTCCAGGCCCTCGTTCAGGGAGCCGTCGTGCTTGATGTAGGCGCAGTCCCCGTCCCGGTTGGCGATGTTCAGAAGCGCAAGGGCGTTAGCCGCACGTTCACCCGCACCGTCAATTTCCAGCTCCACACCGAAGAACCGGGGGCCTTTCCCGTGGAAGACGGCCTCCGGCTTGTAGTAATAGTCATGGATGCTCTGGTCTTTATCCAGGGCATAGTAACAATTGGCACAATAGGGGCGCTCGTCGTACTCATCAGATGATTCATAATAGGCCTCGTTTTCCCGCAAAAGGTGTCCACACCGGCAGCAATGAGTGTAGTTGTCATCATAGCAGCCCTGGCACAGAGGGATATCCCTGCTGCCTGCATTTTCGTCTGTCCACAGGCGCTCCCTGCACTCATGGCAGAGGACGGTATGGGTCTCCAGACAATCCGCGCACAGATCCTGTCCGTCAAACTCGGTGTGCTCATCCCATGGCCGCTCGCGGCCGCAGATGTCACAGACAAAGGTACGTTCTGACATGGTAATCATCCTTTCTGATCGTTAGTTGGCGCCCCGCTCCAGCAGCTCCCGCAGGATGGGGAGCTTGGCCTGTACCGGGGCAGTGATGTGTTTGCTGATGCTGATGGCCGCCTGGGTGTCGAAGGCCTTCTGGAAAGCCGCCAGCTGGCTGCCCGCGTTCTCCTCTATCTGGCTGATGGCAGGCAGAAGGTTATAGCCGTGGCGGATGAATGCTTTGGACACCAATTTCAGAAGGCCCTCCTCCCACTCTGAGGGGTCGTACCGCATATATTCGATGCAGCCGAGGTAACGGGCCAAGTCCGGCAGAGGATAGGCCGCGGTGAGCTCCGCATGGACCCGCTCCATGTCCTGAAACACCTGCTCCGGTGTGAGCAGGATGCCGATGCGGTTGACCAGGGCGGCGGTATCCTGGGTGCGGCAGCGGCCCAGGGCCTCCCGAAGTTTGGACAGATGGCCGTTCAAATCGGACTGGAAGCACATCAGGAAGCTGTCCGGCGAGTTGGGGTCTGTATAGTGCCGGAACTTCTGCTCCGCCTGCCGGTACAGGGGCCGCAGGAGCTTCTCCGCCTCACATACGGCGGCCAGCTTGGTGGGCAGCCCCTCCTCCCAGGTATAGGGCAGGCGCTGCCATTTATCGTAGTCCAGGAACACGTGGGGGAATATGATCCAGGAACCACATCTGTCCAGGCCGCGTACCATGCTTTGTACTTTGGCAAACCGTTTGTCCATGAACACCTCCAGACATGACAAAAGCCCCAGGGTCTCCCCTGGGGCTCCATCGTTTTGCGTTTCAATCCTCCGGCAGCTCGGTCTGATAAACAAGCACATCCAGCGCCAGCAGGGCCGCCTGGCAGAAGCCCTCCCGGAAGGCTGCCTCCATCACAACCCGTTCCCGCTGGCCGTAGGCGTCCCCCAGCTTCTCCAGCCATTGCCTGCCCACATCATCCAGACGGTTGATCAGTGTATCGGTTGCCTCCAGGATCTGGGCCATGGAGCTGTGATAGGCTTCTCCGCCAAGCTGCCGTTCCCCATCCAACAGCCGTTCAACCATGGCGCACCTCCGGAAAGAGCTCAATGGCCCGAAACCGTTCCGAATAGCGGGCGATCTGTTCCTCCGTTAGGCTGGCAAAGCGGTCGCTGTCCGGCGGGGCGGCGCATAGGAAGAAGGCGCCGGCGATTACATCGTAGATCTCCCCGGTGTCTAGCCGCAGCACCCGGTTGAGGGGCAGGCCCAGCAGTTTTCCCTCGTCATTGCAGACCAGTGCCACAGGCTCCTCAAATGGGTACACCGCCTGGATGGCCCCGCCCACCACGGCCTGCATAGACTCCAGGCTGTCTCCAATCTCTGTTGGCCGTGGCGCCTTCCCTGGCTCTACTAGCAAGATTCTCATAACGCAGTTCCTCCATAAAACAAAGATAGCCCACTGGAGCGGGATACTCCAGTGGGCTTCATGATTATAATTTATATCTCGTTTTGCTTCGAGGACGGATTTCAGACAAAATCATACATAGGCGGTCTGTCAAATAACTCCCGGGGGACCTGTGGTCTCTTCTGATTCAAGGATCAGGCTGGGTGTTCTCCGCCAGATATTCCTGGCAAAACTGTTTCAGGACAGGAATATCCGTAACGGCTGTCTCCCAAGCCCGCGCCCCCTTCCTTATTTTTCAGTATTAGTATAGCGGGAAACGCGGGCTTTTACAACGGCACACCGCAGCAGAATCAGAGAGAAGAGATTCAATGATTGGGCCGGTAAAGGTATCTGCCAGGCCTTCCAGTATCCAGGAGTCTCCTTTCACCGGCCTCCCCCTGCACATGGTGGATATCCCTGGTGCGTTGTCACCTACAATCTTACGGGACGGCCGTATGTACATGCCCAGGGTTTTAGCAGCAAGGTGCGCCGTTTCTGGGTTACCGCTGGGCGAACCGGGCCAGGATCTGGGCCAGTTCAGCACGGGAGGCGGTACCGGCGGGATCCAGGCGGCCGCCGTCCTTGCCGGTCAGCAGGCCCTCGCCCACCGCCCAGCGCAGAGCGTCCACCGCGTAGTCGGACGCGGATGCGGTGTCCACGAAGCCGTCCAGGGTGCCGGTGGGCTCAGGGGAACCGGCGTAGCGGTACAGGATCACCGCCAGCTGCTCCCGGGTCAGGCTGTCCTCGGGGCCGAAGCTGCCGTTGTCATAGCCGGTAACGTAGCCCTGGGCCGCGGCCCAGTTCACGGCGTCAGCGTACCAGGCGGAAGCTGCCACATCGGGGAAGCCCGCCGAGGTGGTGACCGCACCGTTGGCCAGGTTGTACAACACCTGGGCGGCCATGGCCCGGTTCAGCAGCATGCCGGGCGCGAAGGTGGTGCCGCTGGTGCCGTCCATGATGCCGTTCTCATAGCAGTACGCCACCGCGTCGTAGTACCAGGCACCCTCCGCCACGTCGGTGAAGGGCAGGGTGGGAGTCTCGGGCTCGGCGTCAATCTGCCGGAAGGTGACGGAGATGGTGTGGTCGGTGCGCACGTTCTCGAAGGTGTAGCGCTCCACCGCGCCCACGCTCTCGCCGTCCACCTCCACGTCGGCAATCTCCCAGCCGTCGTCGGCGGTGATGCGGAAGGTCTGGTTCTCCCCACGGCGCACACGCACCCGGCCGTCCGGGCTGATGTCGCCGCCCCGGCCCGCGTCGGCCTCGATGTTGTACCGCCGCACGCTGGTGGAGCCGGAACTGGAGGAACCGGAATTGTTGTTGTCGTTATCGTCGTCATCGTCGCCAGGATCGACCTCGGAGCCGGTGGCCGGGATGGTCTCTGTCTTTGTTGCCCCGCAGCCCGCAACGGTACAGGTATATGTCCGCACGCCGCTGCTGCTGGCCGTCGGCGGAATGGTCACCACCCCGTTACCCCACTGGTGGACGTGGACAGTGAAGGTGCTGTCCCCATTTTGAATCACGCCATACCCGTCGGGGCAGTACTGAGCGGTATTCGTGTCACTGTAAGTGCCGCTCAGAAGCCGGATCTCGCCGCCCTCATTTTCGGAGAGCGCACCGGTCATCCCACCATTGCCGCCGGAATCCTGTACAGTTACCGTTCCGCCGGCGGTCAGCGTACCCGTGAGGGTGTGTCCGTTGAGATCCAGGAGGACGTCGTCCCCGGGATCCAGATGGATGTTCTCTGTGACATCTTTCAGCAAGACCACGATATCGCCCAGCTGGGCCCGGTCAATGGCATACTGGACGCTGCTGTAGTTCGTGCCGTTTACCGCCACAACCGCATTTTCCTGGAGCACCCGGTTGATGGTCTCGGTCTTGGTAATGCCGCAGCCCTGGCAGGTGTAGGTGATCTCACCGCGCTCCTTATCGGTGGGCTGTTTGGTGACCTGAGCGGTCCAGGTGTGCTCCTTCGTGCCCAGGATTACCTGCTGGGGAACGATCACCGCGTGGCAGACCGCGCAGACATAGCCTTCGTCCAGCCCGGTCTGGCAGGGGTACTCGCCCGCCGTGGCCGGGAGCAGGACCCGGTTGCCGGAATCCTCTTCGTGGCTATGCCCATTCGTATTGTTGAACACCCGCAGCATGGTGGTACCATCGGGCACACCATCGGTATAGTGGGGGGCAAACCCGGTGCCGGTGGAAATGTCCTCTCCCTCACCGGCCAGACCCACCGCGATGGTTTCATGAACCTGGGCCTCAGCCACCCACGCCTGGACGGTATTGTCATACCGCCCGAAGGCATAGTAGAGATTGCTCTGAAGCGGTTTGCCGTTCATGCCGTCGCTGCTGGAGATGGTCACCTGGGACATATCGCCGTAGACGTCGATATAGTGCTCATAGGAGTTGGCCACCCGGTAGCCGGAGATGGCGTTTTTCTCCACCGTCGAGGCCCCCTCAAAGTGGATAACGGTATTGAGCTGGAGAGGGTTGAAATAGATGGCGTTGGTGCCCAGGTTTGCGCCTTCCTCAATGATGTACTCCGCAATGTTGGGATAGCAGGCCAGGGTGTGCTGGTTGATGGTCACACCGGAGTGGACAATAGCCTTGGTCAGGGTGTTGCGGTAACGCAGGAACCAAGGGGTCTGGTTGTACTGGAGCGGGTTATAGGAATGCTGATAATGCGTTTCCGGATCCAGCCAATGGCTGGCATTGTAAGCCGGGGTCTCATAGGAATATGCTCTATCGCCAGCGGGATCGGGGTAGAACTCAATCACAAACCCACCATTGCCGTCATTCCTTATAAGCCACCAGATGCCGGTAAATTGACTGTCATAGGTGGTCTTATTACCTTCAATATCCATCGTGTAGCTGTTTTTATTGATGGAATCGGCATCACCATAGACCCAGCCGCCAGTCCAGATCTGCCCTCTGGCGACACAGTCCGCATCCGGAGTATGCTCCTCCTCAAAAATGGTATGGACGCTGTCAATTTGGGCCTCCGCTTCATAGAGGGCCGCCCGTACTGCGGATTCGGAAGAGGCGTTCTCAATCGCCTGTATCCCAGCATCCTTAGCGGCAATTACCGTATTCCTGTTATCCCCTTCAGAATAGCTGTTGTTGTGCATATAGCTGTTGAGCTTCTTCTTGTAGGTTTCCTTCAAGGCCTCTAGCGCCTCTTCTGCACCTTCGCCAAGCTCGGCATGGATGGTGACATACAGGCCAGGTTCTGTGGGGTAGCTGTAGCCATAATGACAATTGATTGTGATATTGTAGTACCCATCGGTGCCAGTGGGGTTGCTCTCCGTGCCATCAACAGGCGCCTGATACGCAATGACTACATCATCACTCGAGATGTTCAACCCCTCAATCGCGGCCAATTGGGCAAGCACAGCATCGGACTTGAATACAGAGGCAAGGCTCTCCTCGCTGATGGGCTCTTTCACTCCATTGTTTGCATCACGAAGGATATTCTTCACTGCGGCATACTTCTTAATAAAGGGGTCCTCGGTTTCTTTTCCGGTAAACTCCGTGACCTTGTCAGGAGTCATCCACGCATTTTCGCAGGATTCAGCAATAATATTCCAAAGCTCCTCGGTAAACTCGCCCTGCCACACACAATCTTTCTCTTTATAAACAGGCTCGGAACTCACCAGGGAAAAGAAGTCAAAGGGATCTCCGGTGATAATTTCATTGGAATAATTTGCAAAGATGCTGTACAGGAACGCGCTCGCCATAAGCTGTCGGCCGAGCTCCAGGCTCATGTGGGTGCCGTCACGCTCAAGGATCGTATACTTATCCAGCTCACCATCTGCAAAATCAGTAAATATGCCCTGCCAGTTCACCAGCGCGTCAGCCGCGTTGTTGGTGGTGCCCAGATAGCTGGTGCGGGCGTTCTGGAGAACGGTGGAGGCGGGGATGATGAAGTCCGGCTTGTTTTCCTTCAGAGCATTGACCGCGTTCATGGCGGCCACGCTCTGGGCATACGTCTCGTCGAGCTTGTCCGCGCCGTTTGCGGCCTTGTCAGCCCAGTCGGCGAACCAGCCGATTTTGGCACCGGGAGCGGCCGTGTTCAGCCACGCAACGACCTTCTGCATCTCGTCGGCAAAGTTGGCGCCGCCATACTCTGTGTTCAGCTTTGTGGACTCGTGGTAGTCCTGAACCACCACCACGTCCCAGGTCTTTGCGAACGCGGCCTGATACTTTTTATATGTTGGGTCTGTCAGATCGACGGCAGATCCCAGGTGGCTGCCGCGGTTATCCGTGGCGCTGCCCTGTGGGATCACCAGCCCGCGGCCGCCCATGGGGGCCAGGAGCTCAAAGGTAACCTTGGTCTCAACACTGTCGTCCAGATCTGCAAGGATCTCATCGGCAAACGCCGTAAAGTCGCCGGCATGGCTGTTGCCGATCACCAGAATGCGCAGATCCTTCAGCCGAAGCTGCACGTCTTCATGCGCATCGGCATACTTGCCGCTGGCATGATTGAGCCAGCCGTACATCTCGAACTCCCGATCCGGGAATGCGCCGTCGTCAATGGTCGTAACGGTGTCCGCCACGTCCACGGACCGGAGCGCTGTCAGATCATCGAACGCGCCGGCGGCCACGCTGGTGATGCCGCTGGCCAGGACGACTTCAGTAATTTCTCCCGTCTGAGCAATCCATGGAGCCTGACCACTGACGCTCACTGTACCAGTTCCGGAGAGGTTCAGCGTATATTTGTCCGCATCATTCAGAGAAAGCGTGTATTTCACGTCCTCTCCAACATTGCCGCCCAAATTCAGCTCTGCCATCAGGCTTTCCAGCTTATCCACATAGGTGGTATTTGTACCGGGAATGGTATCCGTATCCAGTTGGGCCTTGACCACATCGGAGAGCTTGTTATAGTCCCGGCAGGCCTGCTGAATCAGTGTGGCATAATTCTCTGCATTCTCTGTGGTCAGCGTCCACAGGTCTGCATAGGCCTCGTTGGCCTCAAACTGCTCCGCCTCGTAGTAGGAGAAGGCAATCTTGGCCTTATCAGTATCCGTCACTGTGGATCCGTACCCGATGTTGATATCGGCGGTGCTGTATGCATGGACCGTGACACTGCTATCCGGGAACGTTGTGGAGGTATTATAATAGATTGCATTGCCGTTCGTGTCCACATCAGGATATAGGAACTCGTACTCTGTACAGGCGTTCATGTTGGCGGCCACATACTGGCCCACATAGGTGATGCTATCATCGAAGATGTACTTCACCATGCTGTTCTGGTAGCCCTTACGCCAGGGAAGGTTCTCATAGGCGTCCCAGGCATCTGGATCCGATGTACTGGGATCGCTGGTAATTCTGACATCATAATCTGGCATCCTGCCGTCGCCGTTCGGATCCGTATCGTAGAAGCGGACCGTATAGGTCTCGTTGTCCGTGGTGGTGATCTCGTAGTGGATGGTCTCGTCCTCGCCCGGCTCGCTGGGGATGACACCACGCCCAACGGTTTCCGAGTCGTCTACCGGGCCGCTGCCCGCCGCCGCCAAAAGGTCGTCCAGCTTGTCCCGGTAGGTTGTCTCCGTACCGGGAATCGTGTCGATGTCAAGCTGCACCTTGCATGCTGTGGGCAGGGCTTCAAAGGCAGCCTTCAGTGCTTCGGCCTCCGTTTTTTCAACCGATTCTGCTTTGAAAAGGTCTCCATGCTGGCCCAGGAACGTTTCTATCTCCAGATAGGAGACGGAGACCTTCTTCTGATCTTCCGCATTCTTATACGCGATGATCTCCCCGGCGTTTTCCACATTGCCGGAATACCGCAGGGTCACGGATGCAGCCTCAATAGGCGCGTTGTAATGAATGGTCGCGGCCGCAATCTCCACCTCGGGATTCAGGAAATCAAACTGGGTGCAGTAATAGAGATGTGCGGCAGACAGATACCCCGTCCTCTTGATGCTCTCGTCATAAATCACATGGGTGATTTTCGAACGGTAAGCGTTATCGTACCAGGGCGCAAACTGGTAACGCTCGGGGTTGGATTTGTTATCTTCGTCGATGACGAAGTCCGGCATTTTACCATCTCCGGATTCATCAAAAAAGCGGAGAGTGTAGGTGGTTCCGTCATCGTCTGTGGTCAGTTCATATTGGACTGTGCTCTCCAGCACAAAGCCTTTTCGTGCAATTGTATCCGGGTCGGTCCCGGTCGCGGCCTCATAGACAGCATCAAAGGCTTCCCCGAAGGTGGTCTTAGTTCCGTTGACCGTCACCTTGGCGCTGTCCACGGCATTGCGAAACACCGTATTTCCGGCCATATATTCCGCATAGGCGGCCTCAATGGCGGCTTTGTTCTCCTCAACGTTCTCCAGCGACAAAAGCTCGCTGTACTTCTCAACAAAGGCCTCTGCGTCCGGGTATCTATATGAGACAGTTCCTTTTTCTGTGACATTGTCATAGTACCCCACGCTATTGGATTTCCAGCTCGCTGTGGAATCCAGTATAATCGTGCAATCAGGTGCGATCACGGCGTTGTAGTAGATCGCATTATCAGAAACTACGCAGTCGGGGTTCTGAATTTCAATGCTGGTCACGCCCTTCATGCTAAAAAGGGTATACCGTCCTATATAGGTAATATCCTCTTTAAACACAACCCTGGAGATCTGATCTTTATACTGGCTGCGATTCCACTGGGTCAATTGGTAGTGGGCCCGGTCGGATGTACACCAGCAGTAATCGCCGCTGGTGTTTACAGGGCCGCTAACATAATTTTCGTTCTCCTGGCCATTCTTATCCTTCCATACGTCTTCGGTTTTGTAGATTTCCGTGCCATCTCCAGCATATCCCTGTGTCTCGATATAGTAGTCAGGGATCGCTCCAGTTCCGGAGAAGGTCAGAGTGTATTTGCCCTCCGCGTTTGGGGTGATGGAATAGCTGACCTCTTCACTTAGTATCGGTTTCATGCTTCCATCAGAATCTCTTGTCGCCCCAATCAGGACGCCGGCCGTTTCGAACGGCTCCGCCGGTTCCGTGCCGCCGCCCTCCTGGGCAAAGGCCGCCGTGGGCAGCAGGCCCAGCAGGATGCACAGAGCCAGCGCGGCAGACAATACTCGCTTCTTCATTTGGTATCCCCCTCATGATTTGAATGTTTATTTTCAGCCTGAGTACCAGGCAGATCTTTCGTTCCAGATGTCTCGGCCTTTTGCGCATTCTCACGGACACTTCGCCGAAGACGGCTGAGCGTGACCGGCGTCATACCCAGAAACGACGCCACGTGCTTGTTGCTCACCTGGTCGATCAGGCCGGGATACTTCTTCAGGAACCATTGGTACCGCTCCATGGCGGAACAGCGGTACATCAGCATCTTGCCTTCCCAGTGCCGATCCAGCCCCTTGAGCAGAAATTGAATATAGCACTTCAGCAACACCGGATTCTCATCCATCAGCGGCAAAACCCTGGACAGCGGAATGGACAGAAGCTCGCAGTCTCTCATTGTCTCCAGGTTGATCAGCGACGGTGTCCCCAGGGCATTACATCCCATGAGGAGTTCACCCTGCCGGTACACAAAGCAGTCTGTAATATCCCTGCCGTCTGCGTCCAGCAAAAAGCCCCTGGCTACCCCTTCGACTAGGATCAGTACCCGTTGCTGGACCTCGCCCGCTTCGATCAGAAGGCTGTTCTGCTTTACATGTATTGTCTGTGCATCTTCGAGCAGTTTCTGTACCACTGACTGATCAGACAAATTGAGGCATTTTTCCAGAAATAACTCTTTGTGCACAGCCTCAGCCCCCTTGTTAATACTTCAATATTTTAACATTCCACCGTTTCAGCAGCATTAACATAGGTTAATTAGCTTGCGCTTAAATGGTACATAATAAATAAAATGTTATGCTTTTCTGGACGGAATATCCTGGCCTTTCGGTCAATCCCAATGGCGCTTAGCCCTTCAGGGATCCAAGGGTCTGGCTTTGCTTTTCATTTGATGCAAAGAGAACTGCGCCCAGGGACACAAAGTTTAAAGCATCGGGACCCGGACACCAAGCAAAAACAGGCAAACAGACAGGCGGAAAGTTTTCGCCTGCCTGTTCGTCTTACAAAGTTACTTGGCTACTTCAGCCTGAATACAGGCCCTCTGGGCGGGAACGGCAGGTGCCTACCCCAGGGGATCAGATAGGCATGTTCCCTTCCGTGGAGCTGGAGCCGGTCACAGGCCCCGTCCGTGATGATCAGCAGGGGCGCGTCCTTGGGAAAGGCGGGGTCATGCTCCAGAAGGTCGATGCCCGGCTGGAGTTTGGTGCCGCCCCGGCCCCGCACCTGTACTGATCCTGCGATGTCCTCCGGGTGCAGCACCCCCTGGTCATAAGGGGCGGCATCACAGAACACCACCCGCACGTGGTGGACATCCCTGGCCTGACTATAGCTGGCGATGGAGCCCAGGGCGGCGGCCAGCAGCTGCCGGTCCATGGAGCCGGAGGTATCCAGCAGCACACCGAAGATCCGCTGATGCTCCGCATCAGGCTCCGCCCGCCATGCAGGACGGGGAATATCTGGGGTGGCGCTCTGCCTCCGGCTGAGGCGTGCATAGCTCCGGTGCTTCTCCATGGGTGCGAACCGCTCGTCGAACCATCTGGCCAGCTCCACATCCCAGGGAATGGGCGGCCGACTGACGGCGCGGATCTCCTCCACCAGACCGGCTGGCAGGAATCCTCGCCCCTGTCTGGTGTGGTACTCCAGGCCCTGATAGATGGCGGAACGATAATATTCGTCCACTTCGCCGCCCTCCAGGGTATCCCACCATGCCTCGTCCCCGTAGAGCAGGTCTTTGGGATCTCGCCCGGTGTAGAAGCGGACATCCTGACAGACCTGATCATAGACGCCCTCCACTGACATTCCCCGGAAGGCTGGATCGTGAAGGGCGAAGTCGGGCATAGCGCCCACGTTCATCTCCAGCAGCCAGTCGTTGACCACAAAATCACAGGCCACATTCCACAGGATGGGGTCACGATCCTGGCAACGCACATCGTGGCGGAGCGCGGCGTGGAGGAACTCGTGGGCCAGGATGAATTTCCACCCCTCCAGATGCAGGCGGCAATCCGGGTTGATGTAGAGCTCCCGGAGCTGGCAGTTCACCGCCGCCACAGGGATCTCCATACGACGTACCGTGTCCCGATCATCCACAATGGTGAAAGAGGACGCCAGCGCCCCCAGGAGGGGATAGCTGGACAGGAACCAATCCCGGGCCTGGAGGTAATCCGGCCTCCAATGGCCCATCCCCTCTCCCAGCCGGCTGGAGCTTCTCAGAGCGTCCTGGATGGCGTTCTGGAGAGACTGGGCAAGTAGCTTCTGGAAGGAGATCCTGGGCGGTTCCCCTGCCCACACCATGTCCGGGCGGCCGCGGGTCATGGTGCTGAACCTGCAATCTGCCAGCAACTCCGGGTTCTCTTTCAGATAGCTGTACGCCTGTTCTTCGACCTTGGCCGGAAAAGGCATCATCCGCTGGAACTCCGGCGGCGGGGTGCCGATGTGGCTGCTCCGAAGGAAGTCGGTGACAAGCAGATCACAGGCCGCCGGCCAGGCGGGGTCATCCATCTGCTCCTGCCGGAAGTGATCCATTCCCAGGTGGAGCAGGCAGTGGGCGAGTACGTACTCCCACTCTCCCACAGTGCCCGAGCGGGCAGGGTTCAGTACAAGCTCCCCCTGGCTGGTTACACAGGCCCAATCATCCCGCGCCATCTGGCCCGGCTTTCCAGGCCGCAGATAGACCTTCCAGGCCAGATCTCTCAGCATCCCGCTCTGCACCTTCTCCCAGGCGGCCTCGTATGCCGGGCGTTCCGGCTGCTTCTTATTTTGTTTTCCGGCCATGGCTCACCCCTGCCTTTTAGCCAAAACAGGCAGTTCCCGCACCACCTCCGCTAGGAACCATGCGGGCAGGGTGTCCTCACCCTCCGGCGTCACCGTCATCTGAGCGATCTCCAGGCTGATGTTGGATAGCTCCAGCAACAGCTCCTTGGCCCGGGCCGCCAGCTGCCGGGCCTCCCCGCTCAACTGCCCGCGGTTGCGGGGCAGTTCCTTCAGCAGCTGCGCCCGGAGGCTCTGGGCCAGGAAGTAGAGGATATCCCGCTCCTCCGGCTTATCCGGCCATCTCTGCTCCCCGCTGAGGATTTTGTGAAGCGAATACTGGCCTCTCACCTGACGGACATAGGCACAGAACTGGGCCGCATGGGCCGCCGTCAGGCAGCCGTTGGACAGAATGGACAGCTCCCGATCTGTGAGCTGCTCCCCATAGCTGTAGATGGCGTCACTGAGCATGTGCCAGCTCCGGGGCGTGGAGAAGGGCTCCTCCGTCTTGGGCGCCGAACTCCAGAGCTGATCCGGCCGGGTGCAGATGTAGTCGTAGATCCAGGGATGAATGCCATTCTGGGCCGCCCATTCCAGCCAGAGCCGGGCGTCCGCCCGCAGCTCCACATGGAACATACGGTTGAGCAGGGCGGAGGACATGGGCCGGGTGATGGCGTTGTCCTGGGCCCGGTTGCCCGCTCCCACCACGATGGAGCCCTCGGGGAGATGGTACTCCCCCACCCGGCGCTCCAGGATCAGGGAGTAGAATGCCTTCTGCACCTCCTGGGAGCAGGCGTTGAGCTCGTCCAGGAACAGGCAGTATGGCTCGTCCCGGGCGATCATCCTGGGCGGGCAGAACACGCTCCGCCCGTCCGCGATCTGGGGCACGCCGATGATGTCCTCCGGGGCCAGCTGGCTGCCCAGCAGGGACACACAGGACAGGCCCACCTGTTCTGCGAACTGCTCCACGATACTGGATTTCCCGATTCCAACAGTTCCCCAGATAAATACTGGCCGTACCAAGCCCACGTTCAACAGGATGTCCAGAAGCTGCTTCTGGTTGACGGTTGTTGTAAGGTTCACGGTTCCCTTCCTTTCCGGCGGATTGGCCGCCGATATGCAAAAAGATAGCCCACCGGAGCACTCTGCTCCGGTGGGCCTCATAGATATAATTTATATATCGATGTACAGCTGGATCGGAAATCTGCCTCTCACCACGTAATACGGGAAAAAACGGTGGGGTTCATATCTTTGTCAAAATAGAGATAGTATCCAGCATCCTCATTATAGGCTTGATAGACAGAATTTGTTTCGGCCGTAATGACAGCTCTCTCTGAATATTCAATCTTTCCAAAGATCATGGACATACCCTCGGCTTTGCCATTGCGAATAATGGTTACATTTTGAATGACCAGATTGCCCGCTCCATCAACGCTTGCCTCTGAACCGAGCGTTGCATCAATACTTTCATCCTTAGAAAAGCTCGGTATAGAGTAGGTTTCAGCAAACTTAAAAATAATTGTGCCGTCTAACTGACCTCCATCGGCCTCCCACCGATTCTCATCACCCCAGTACATGGGAAGATCCACCGACAAATCGGCTGTGTCAAATATAGTGGGATTGGCAGACTCGATTTCCCCCACTGTTACATGGGCAGATCTTGGGTCGCTGTCATCGTATTCAACTATGGCGCTATCAAGGTTCCCTGTACCAATTTCTGCAGGAAGAATTGTTGCCACCGCATTTACGAGCTCACTATCCGAAATTTCAGGGGGATCGTACGTATATTCTGTGGTACTCGGTCTTGAAGGCCCTGTCCATGTCCATACTCCACCCCGAAATTCCCATAGGCAGAAATCATTTTGCGTAATAGTGCAGTAGGGGCCGTCTGTATACTGATGCAGATAAGATACCTCACAGGCATCGACCCGGTCTGGTGTCTCAATAATCTCTGTCTCAAGCAGTTCATCCTGCGGATAGACTTTTGAATCGTTTGCTAGGAACCACTCCTGTACCAGTTCCGTGCTCGGATAGGCTGTAATCTCATAAGTGCCGACATAATCCTGATAGACAGTCGTTAGTACCACTTCGTCATCTTCTGTTATATCATATTTTAACGAAAAACTGCCCGTGTAGATTGCATATGGTGACTCTGCCATAGCAGTGCCATAATAGTAATCGGATGTTTCAGTTAACTCCCATATCTCTGTTTCGAATGATGTAATTGCGTAAGACTCTCGATCACTTTCGGAGCCACTTGGGACGACACGCAACCAAAATGAATCACTTGATGACAAGTCTGCAATCAGTTCGGCCTCTGTTTTCTGCTCCGGAACAGATATCTCGTCAGAACTCCCGCAGGCTGCCGCAAACAGCAGTAATAGCCCTGCCTCCAGCAGCAGTAGTGCTTTTTTCATGTTCAATACCTCCCAATTATATGCCCTAACTTTTCCCCAATTTTGATTTTATTTTTTTGAACCGCTCTACCTGTTCTACGGGAACGCCTTCGTCCTCATTTACAATATTGTGGCAGACAACTATGGGGATTGCGGAACCGATGATATAGCCAATGTAGTACCCAATCGATGCGGACTGGAAAAACGTCACACAGAGGGACACAAGATACCTGGGGATTACAATAATCAACTGCTTAATAACCACCCAAAACAGGCCCAGTATTGCCCAAGCGGCATTGCCCAGCAGCCCATAATCAAAACCGTGAATATACTCCAGAAAACCGTCTACCACTATATTTCCGATACTCTGTCCAAATACGGCAAGACCATTTTTGAGCCCATCCAGAAATGTGAGATCTTCAACCACCCTGATATCTTCCAGCTTCAATGGAACCCCTAAAACGGAGATCCCATTTCTGGCAAACTCTGCGGTTCCGGCAATATGAAACAGGTAGCTCAGGATGATAATTCCCAGCAGAATCCCTGTGCACACATTAGAGATTTTGGTGACAGTTTTGATCTCCTTTTCATTTTCTTTTTGATAGAGCTTCTCAGATAGTACGTTCTTTGCCTTCTCACCTGCATCGAGAGAGGCAATTTGACCTCGAAGTTTTTCTGCCTCTTCAGGAATTATACCAGCCTCTAACGCAGATTCTATCTCGTAATATTGACGCTGTGCGTTTACAGCTGCCTCTCTGGACGCATATTCCTTTCCGAGTGCCGTCCGCAGCTCCAGATCTATTTTCGTCAAACGATTGTGGATAATTTTTTCATATTGTTCTTTCAACACAGTTGGAAGTTCTATATCCCGCAAATACTCCTGGAATGATTGCAGGTTCGTCTCCGCACTGATGCCCTCGCCACAGTTAACATACCTCTGATGCACTTCCTGTACCATGGCCCGGAGTTCGTCTGCCTCGCCTTTTGTCCTGCAAACAAGCGGCGCCGCTCCATCCAGAAGGGGGGCAACGGTGCGCAATGACAGATCCAGTTCTGTCCACCGCCTGTGCATCGCCTCCTGATGTGATCCAGCTATTTGTGTGTGGAACTCACCCAGTCTTCTTTCACTCTGTTCAATGGCGCGCAGATCTTGGTAATCTGTATCCGCCTCGATTTTCTGAATCTGAGCAAGTTCCTGCTTGGCTTCATCGGCCTCGCTCCGGGTAGGGAGCAAAATACCATCTACTGTTCGGTAAAGCCGGTCAAATTCTTCTACCGCTGACTCAATCTTTTGCCCCTGTTCGGTTTCTCCAAAAAAGTGGAGGCGTACCTCCATTTCGTGCTGCCGCCTTTGTGCCTCCAGTGCATGTGCCTCCGTATCCAAAGGAAGGGTGCACAGGTATTTTTCCAGCATGTCTCGTTTTGCCTGCTTGACGACAGAAATCCCAAAATATTCTTCCAGACACTCAAGCTGGCCGTCTTGATCCCCAAATTCTCGGAGCGCAAGCCGGTACCAATCCTCCTGATATGGGTCCAACAGAAACGACTGCCGCAAAACCTCCTTCTTTTTCTCGGGATCCGTTATGAGTTCGGCATTATTGCGCATGGCTGCGGCGTGCTGCCCGGCCTCTTCTGTGATCACTCCTGCGGCTGCTGTCAGCGCAACTCCGGCCTTGGAGAGCGCATCGATCAGGGCAAAATGCAGCCAAAATGCAGCATACCATATTCCTTGTGAAATGCTGTCATAGGTTTTCGGATTTCTGAATATCTTGTTCTTCTGTGCATTGGCCGATATGGTTGAAATCAGCTTTCCAACTCCATTGAAGACCATATGTCCGGCTCCGGTTACCATGTTGAGGGCCCCGGCAGTGAATGCACCTTTCAGTGCACCAGAGAGGCCAAATCCGCCGCCGCTCCACCGTGCTCTGGTTTGCCGCCTGTATACACGGTACTCATCCAGTGTCTTTTGATCCAGGGCTATCTCCGCATAGCGATCAAACACATTCATATAGGGCTCCGTCCACAAAGCCTGATAAGCGGAGTAATGCTCCTGAAATGTCGTCCTGTCAACCGACAGGATATTGTGATTCAGGAGCTTTTTCACACAAAAATCAATGACGGGGCGTAGGCTCTCCTCCGCCTGTTCCGGAACATGTTTGACAACATCATCCAAAGATTGGTTCCCCTGATACAGCTGAGAAAAACGAAGCTTCGCCATATTGGCCTGCTCTATAAATGTCTTCCGGTACTGATTATATGCCTCTAGCGGCTCCCCGACGGATACATATTCTCCCAACACCTGGAGCTTGCTCATTATCCTCTCCTCCTAAATGTGATGGTGTCAATCCCAATTGAACCATCAGCAGCTTTGCCTGGTTTGGGTTACCCAGCGCAGACGCTTTGCCACGACCTTGCAGAGGATAAAGGCCAGTATCCCCAATGAAATCCATTGGGAAGTGGACAGTACCCCCCAAATGCCCCGGACGTCGTCTCCACGGAAAAATTCCAGAACAAACCTGCACATGGAATAAAGCAGAAAGTAGCAGACTAGTGGCGATATTGAAATGTTTGCTTTATGATCAATAAGTAAGAGAACGCCGAAAATCAGAAGTAGGCAGGCCGCCTCAAATAGCTGAACCGGGATACGGGGTATGTCTGGCTCCATATGCATAGCGACGCCCCAAGTAGCCTCTTTCCCATAGCAGCACCCTGCAAAGAAGCAACCGATACGCCCCCAAAAGTGAAAGAGCGGAAAGCCTGGAACTATGATGTCAAGAAAAGGCTTTAACGGGATGGAAAAAATCCTGGCAAATAAGCATGCACCTATGATTGCGCCAAAAAGCCCACCATAGAACACAAAGCCGCTTGTCCAAATAATATAAATGGCTTTCTCTAGAGTAAAATCCTGCAAAATTTCTGGCAATTTTGTCATCACAAATAAGGTCTTGCTCCCCAGCGCGACTCCGATGACCAAAATAAGCATCAGGAGCAAAAAATGGTAGAATGGCATCCCCCGCTTTTGCAGTCTGAAGTAGAGGAACACCATCGTAAAAAACAGTCCGACAAATGCAAACAGCGCATAAGAAGGAATTACAAATTCTCCAAGATAGGGGAGCTGAAATATCAGATAAGGACACATGTGCCTAAATCTCCCTGATTAATGATCAATTTGGCGAAAAAAATCCATCGATGCAGCTGGCGCAGCCGCTACACTCTATGCATGTGACACAACCATTCACTGTACCCTCGCAGGTGGCACATAGGGCGCTCGAAGTACATGACCCGCAGGCCCAGCATGCGGATTGGCATCCGCCACACCCGGTTGTGATAAACAACCCGGATATGCATATCACGAAAATGATCAAAACATGGATAAAATGTAATCTCTTCATGAAGCTCCCTCCAATTCATACGACAGTCCGTCTTGATTATACCACACGATGCCTGTAATTCAATATGTTATTTATACTATATTAGTTGATGTTCGGGGCAAAAAGCATCCTACATACTATCCGTAGAGGTGATGCTTTTTGTACGCCAGAATTCGTAAAGCACGGGAAGATGCTGGATATACGCGGGAGAAATTTGCAGAATTATTGGATGTCAGTGTATCCTACTTGGCCGAGGTGGAGCGAGGACGAACCAATGTATCGGTGAAAACGCTAATCAAAATCTGTAATGTGCTAGGGCTGTCCGCAGACTATGTCCTCTTTGGTGAAAATCGCGAGGCAGATGCCCTGCTGTTGGAGAAGCTCCACCGCTTGGACGCAAAGTATCTACCTCTGGTCACGGATATCGTCAATGATCTGCTCGCGTTAAGCAGAGAAACGTAGGGGGCTGGACATCAACATGTCCAGCCCCAGATAAGTATGAAATTTACGGCTTACTAGCTCATGGTTAGTAGATTCTGGATCTGTTCTTCCAGTATCCGCCACTCCCTTCCTACTTTAACAGCAGGAAGCTCACCGGACTGGATCATCTTGCGGATCTGCTGGCGGGTGGTTTTGAGCAGAACTGCCACTTCTTTCACGGTCAGCACCTGATTCACGCCCAAGGATCCCACTCCTTCTGATGCTTCCGGTCTTCGTAGTAGAGTTTGTTATGGAGCTTGCGCACATCATATTTGGTGAACCCAGCCTCGCCAATTTCATTGCGGGTGGGTGTAATGTGATATTGCTCACATTTGCTCCTCAGTTCTGATTTTGTCATCTCAAACAACTCGCATAGCTCTGGAATTGTGTAGAACTCCTTCAGCTTCTTGTAGTCTAAATAGCCGACATTCATTCGTATAATCTCCTTTATGATGAATTAGGAACAGCTAGTCTCTGGTTAGAGAACTATGACTTTTCTCACTGTTCCTTATACTAATGTTAGTGAATTCATTTTATAACTCGCTATTTCACTGCCTTTTTCAGGCGGTTTGTCCTTACAATACAGCATAAAATCATTCAAAGAACTGATCGAGCGGTGGAACTCTTGCCATACTGCTGTCGTTGAGTAACGTGATAGGATTGATGTCCAACGCATCGAACTTGCTATAGAGTTTCTTTATCTGCTTGTTAGTAACATCCATATAGTGCTCTTTCAATTTCCGAGCGGCGCTGTCCCACGTGGCGGCGTCGCTCACTTTCCTGAGTAAGCATAGCATCTGCTCGCGCAGTGTCTCCTTTTTGATCTTCTGAACTTTGGATACGGCATCCTTATACCGCAGGTGGGTTCCACCACAGGGGAACATCCTGTTCAGGTAATATTTTATGATCGGGACAGACTGTTTAGCTGCGGCTTTCAGCAGAGTGGCATTATTTTCCAAGGCCTTTTTGCCGAGCATCCGCTTTAAGGCGGGGCGTTTCAGTTGTACCTCCAATCGCAGGATCGCAGCATCCTCCAGTTCGTGCGGGCAACGGCCGACCATCTTCAGCTGGTCAATCTTGTCGTAGCACAGGAGGGACGCTTGTTTACATCGGATGCAATGTGAGTGTTGATTCGCCCGTTTGGGATCTTTGGCCTTTTTCGCATTGGCCTTGAACGTATCTACCCTATAGCCAGGGATCAGATGGGATTTTTTCAAAATGCGGAGGTATGCTTCCACATAATCCTGGTCTGGAAATCCCAGATTACAGGTCAGATCGCAACGGGAAACCTTCATGGTCTCGATACTGCCGGGGATACACAGCATCTCCAGATAGCGGTCGCAGAGCCGCTGGAGCTTGTGGAATGATTTTTTGCTATACTGATAGAGGGCGGTTGGATCATCGGAGCCAAGCACCCGGCACGGCTCGACCTTGATATTTACCCGGTAGGTTCGACGCTGATAGATCGGATACAGGGTTACCGTGATGCCGGGCATTTGCTGATCCAGCAGGACATAAGATTCTTGACCTTTCTTGTTGTGAATCAGCTTACCTCTGGCGTGGGCCCGATTGAGTACCGAAGTAAACTGATTTTTGGTCAACGTCTGACTGATTTCAAATGTATGTACACCGGACTGAAAGGACACGGGAATATTTTTCATGGGTGCTTCCTCGCTTTCTGGCAGCAGGTGCATCTGCCGCAGGGCTTGTCCAACTGCTCTCCAAGTGCTGCCAGCATCCTCTGTACCATGCAGCCGTTGTCGGAGTCCGCATACTCCTTCATCTCATCCAGAGCCTTCTGGGAGTAGTCCAATGCCCTGAACTCCTGATTTTGTTCAATCACATAGCGGTTCAGATCATAGTCGGACTTGTTGTAAAGCAGAATACAACGGGCCTTGCCTCCATCCCTGCCTGCTCGTCCTGCCTGCTGGTAGTAGTCGATGAGGGATAGCGGGAGATTGTAGTGGATAATCAGTCGCACATCCGATTTGTTGATACCCATGCCGAAAGCCGAGGTTGCTACCATGATGTGGCGGTCACCACACATGAATGCCTTCTCATTCCGTTTGCGCTCTTTATTGGGCAGATTGGAGCGGCAGATGGCAACTTGGTCGGGATACCGCGCCTTGATCAGGTCATAAATGGTATCGGCGTGCTTCTTGGTATTGCAGTAGATGATGCAGGAACCATCACCGGATTTCATGTGACGCTTGAGCAGGTGCTTCAATTTCTTCTGACGTGCCTCCTCCGAAACAAAGGAATAAGAAGAGAAGGTGAGCTTGGGGCGATAGAGACTGACCATGTGCTCCTTTACGTGTTTCATGTGCAGGAGCTGCTTAATCTGCTCACGAGCTTCAATAGGGGCGGTGGCAGTCAATGCAATCACCTGCGGACGGTGAGATAAGGAGTCTATAAAACTGCCGATCTCCAGATAGGCTTTGCGGAATCCATAGCCCCAGGAGGTCACACAGTGGCATTCATCCACCACCAGCAGAGAAACAGAAATGTCCGACAAGTCCAGTTTCCACAGAGATTCCGGTGTGGTATAGAGCAGGAGATAGCCGTATTGATCAAGGGCACTTTGCATGTCGGATTCATCCCACGATAGAACATCAGACGAACAGAACCCCACGGAAATATCGGACTGTTGTAGCTGTTCCACCTGGTCATGGAGCAGAGACAAGGTTGGAACTACGATGATAGTAAGCCCATGTTTGATAAGAGCGAGAATTTGGAAAATTGCTGATTTGCCGAAGGATGTGGGGGCAACCACTAGAAGATCGTGACCATCCAACCCATCGTTGATAGCCTTGGACTGGACTTTCTTTAACCTGCCCTTGATCCCCAGTGTATTTGCCGCTTGCTTAACTGACTGTTTGAGATCCATAAAAACACTTCCTTTCAGAATGGTTCTATAGATCTGTTGGTGGGTGATCAAAAGATAATGGTGTTCGGTGATGGCCTCACATGGCAACGCCAAATATAACCGCGGCTTATTGGGTCAAAAATTTGCTCGAGGTGTCTTGCATTTTTGACCCAATAAGCCGCGAAAAAAATTTTCGTGCCACAGTGCTGTTTGCAATCCAGATGGAAAAGCGGAGCGCACTATGTCACGAAAATTCTTTTCGAGACGATTCTATTTGGCGTTTGTTTGTTCGGGTTCACTCAATTTGAGAAAATGGCTGCGAACCCACATATATGGAAGGAACCGAGACAAATATGGGAAAAAACATGTGAACAGAGCATGTGTATTATGCAAACTACTGAACGAACAGTTCAGGTCTGCTTGCTGTATATAGGGCTGTGCCGATAGGACGTACCCCAATGGCAGAGAAAAAACGTGTCCCATTAGGGTCGCTTCCGGCATTCTGGCATGTACCAGTTTGCCGGGGCACCCCAATGGGATACGTTCCGTTTTCTATGCCTGATGACAGATCAGCCACTCCAGCAGTTCGTCATAGCCTGTTTCGCCGGCGGCCACCTGTAGAATGGCATCCACCAACTCCCGCTGGGTATAGGTCAGCTCCACACCGTTGAGGGCGAGAAACACCAGCATGACATGGGTACCGATCCGCTTGTTGCCGTCCACAAAGGGGTGGTTCTTCACCAGCCCGTAGCAGAGCCGCGCGGCTTTCTGCTGGAGCGACGGATAGGCGACGGCGTCGCCATATTCCTGGAACGGGGCGTACAGGGCGGACTCCAGGAGGCCCTCATCGCGGACGCCCTGCTCTCCGCCGGTCTCCTCCACGAGCTGCTGATGGAGCAGGAGTACCTGCCGCTTGTCCAGCATCCTCATTTGGCCAGTTCCTCATAGGCATCCCGGTTCTGCCGGATCAGGCGGGCGGAGAGCTCCATCACATCCTCGTCAGGCGCAAGCCCCATCTGCTCGGCCTGGCTGAACTCCACAATCAGATACCGGGGGACGTTGTTTTTCAGGATGACCGCAGAACCGCGCTCATCCACGAGGCGGGCCACCTTGGAGAAGTTCTGGTTCGCCTCGGTAATCGAGACGAGGTTCTTCGTGTCAATCATCATGGGGATCATCTCCTTCCAACCCCATTATAGACGAAACTAGGATAAATTCAACCTATATTTTTCAACAAGGAGGGTGAACATGAAAATTGGCTATGTGCGGGTGAGCACCCAGGAGCAGAGCACGCTGCGCCAGGAGGTCCTGATGCGGGAACTGGGCGTGGATGAGGTCTACATCGACCACGTCAGCGGCACCCTGAACCCCGGAGGTCTCACCACCCGCACCCAGGCGGCCGTCATCCTCCAGCGGTTTATTGAGACGGTGGCCAAGTGACCTACAAATAAATTTGCCATATATTCGGGGAGGCGTGTTCGTTATGCAATTTCAAGGTCACGCATCCCTGTTTTTGTTTTATCCAATGTAGATTTTGGGGTAATCAGAACTTGACCCAGAACAGGAAAAATCTCGGCAGAGCGGAAACCATATGACCTCTGGGATTTGGCAGATTTCCGAAACAAAAAGGGCCGGGAAGCACCTGAAATCAATGACTGGATCCCCCGACGACAGCTCATAACCCGGAGAGCAGAAGCCGCTCTACGACCAAAACGTCAGGCAGTATCACCGCACAGTGATACTGCTTGACGCCTTATATTTCCGCCCTTATTTTTTCTCTGTATCCATTGCGCGGCAATGACTTGAACCTGTTTGGGAAACATCCACGTCCCACTGGATAGGCTCCATCCCCATGGAGCGGATGGCGGTGATCACATGGTCGTCATATTCCCCGTAGGGCGGGCGGATCAGGGTGGGGCGCACGCCGGTGACCGCCTCAATCTTGTCGTTGCAGGCGGTCACGTCGGCGATAATCTCGTCGGTGGACAGCTGGGAGAAGTGAGCGTGGGTGTTGGAGTGGTTCATCACCTCGTGGCCCGCGTCGGACAGGGCCTTCACCGACTCCGGGTATTTGTCTACCCACTCCCCCACCACGAAGAAGGTGGCCTTTACGTCGTACCGGCCCAGAATGTCGATGAGCTGCTGGGTGTCCTCGTTGCCCCATGCGGCGTCGAAGGAGATGGAGAGCATCTTCTGGTCGCGCTGGACGCAGTAGATGGGTAGCTGGCGGCTGGATGCGGAGGCCTCCGCCACCGCCGGGGCGTTGACCAGGGCGAACATGGCCGCCGCGGCCAGGGCGCAGGCCAGCACGGTCAGCGTGCGGCGCCGCAGGATCAGGAATTTCATGGTTTGCATCCGCTCCCTTCCGGTCGATCCGATCCGTTTTCCATTTATTATATGAGCCGGGACGGGGGCGCATGCCGGCCCCGCCGGCCTACGGCCGGAAAAAGTGGTAAAATCTCAGCAAAAACAGGAGAAAACCGACGGGTATCTCTTGCAATCTTTTGGCAAAATGGTATAATGTCTCCGGTTGCTGAATTTGCGAATCGCAGTGTAACGTAAATCTAGGAGGAATGACAAAATGGGCAACGCGCACAAGTATGTGTATCTGTTCTCAGAGGGCAACGGCTCCATGCGGGAGCTGCTGGGCGGCAAGGGCGCCAACCTGGCTGAGATGACCAACCTGGGTATGCCCGTGCCCCAGGGCTTCACCGTCACCACCGAGGCCTGCACCCAGTATTATAACGACGGCCGCCAGATCAACGAGGAGATCCAGGCCCAGATCTACGAGTACCTGGGCAAGATGGAGGAGATCTGCGGCAAGAAGTTTGCCGATCCCGAGAACCCCCTGCTGGTGTCCGTGCGCTCCGGCGCCCGCGCCTCCATGCCCGGCATGATGGACACCATCCTGAACCTGGGCCTGAACGACGTGGTGGTGGAGGGCCTGGCCAAGTTCACCAACAACCCCCGCTTCGCCTACGACTCCTACCGCCGGTTCATCCAGATGTTCTCCGACGTGGTCATGGAGCTGTCCAAGAAGCGCTTTGAGGAGATCATCGACGAGGTCAAGGCCAAGAAGGGCGTCAAGCAGGACGTGGAGCTGGACACCGACGACATGAAGAACCTGGTGGTTCTCTTCAAGGAGTTCTATAAGAAGGAGAAGGGCGAGGACTTCCCCCAGGATCCCAAGGTTCAGCTGATGGAGGCCGTCAAGGCCGTGTTCCGCTCCTGGGACAACCCCCGCGCCAACGTCTACCGCCGCATGAACGAGATCCCCTACGACTGGGGCACCGCCGTCAACGTGCAGGCCATGGTCTTCGGCAACTCCGGCAACAAGTCCGGCACCGGCGTGGCCTTCACCCGCAACCCCGCCACCGGTGAGAAGGCCCTGTTCGGCGAGTACCTGATCAACGCCCAGGGCGAGGACGTGGTGGCCGGCGTGCGCACCCCCTCCCCCATCTCCAAGCTGCACGAGGAGATGCCCGAGGTGTACGACCAGTTCGCCGCCATCGCCGACCGGCTGGAGAAGCACTACAAGGACATGCAGGACATGGAGTTCACCATCGAGAACGGCAAGCTCTATATGCTGCAGACCCGCAACGGCAAGCGCACCGCCGTGGCCGCGCTGAAGGTGGCCGTGGATCTGGTGGACGAGGGCATGATCGACGAGAAGGAGGCCGTGTGCCGCGTGGAGCCCAAGCAGCTGGACGCCCTGCTGCACCCCACCTTTGACGCCGAGGCCCTGAAGAAGGCCCAGGCCGTGGGCAAGGGCCTGGCCGCCTCCCCCGGCGCCGCCTGCGGCAAGGTGGTCTTCACCGCCGAGGACGCCAAGGAGTGGCACGAGCGGGGCGAGAAGGTTGTCCTGGTTCGCCTGGAGACCTCTCCCGAGGACATCGAGGGCATGCAGGTCTCCGAGGGCATCCTCACCGTCCGCGGCGGCATGACCTCCCACGCCGCCGTGGTGGCCCGCGGCATGGGCACCTGCTGCGTGTCCGGCTGCGGCGACATCGTGGTGGACTATGAGAACAAGAAGTTCTCCCTGGCCGGCAAGGACTATCACGAGGGCGACTGGATCTCCCTGGACGGCTCCACCGGCAGCATCTACGGCGAGGCCATCCCCACCGTGCCCGCCGATCCCGGCTCCGGCTACTTCGGCCGCCTGATGGGCTGGGCCGACAAGTACCGCCAGCTGATGGTGTACACCAACGCCGACACCCCCCGCGACGCCAAGCAGGGCCGCGCCTTCGGCGCCCAGGGCATCGGCCTGTGCCGCACCGAGCACATGTTCTTTGAGGAGACCCGCATCAAGGCCATGCGCGAGATGATCGTGGCCGACAACACCGAGGATCGCAAGAAGGCCCTGGCCAAGATCATGCCCTATCAGCAGGGCGACTTCGAGGGCCTGTACGAGGCCATGGAGGGCTGCCCGGTTGTCATCCGCTTCCTGGATCCCCCGCTGCACGAGTTCCTGCCCACCAAGGAGGAGGACATCGCGGAGATCGCCAAGGAGATGAACATCACCGTGGAGCGGCTCCACGAGGTCATCGCCTCCCTGCACGAGTTCAACCCCATGATGGGCCACCGCGGCTGCCGTCTGGCTGTCACCTACCCTGAGATCGCCGTGATGCAGACCAAGGCCGTCATCAAGGCCGCTCTGAACGTCCAGGCCAAGCACCCCGAGTGGAACATGGTCCCCGAGATCATGATCCCCCTGGTGGGCGAGGTCAAGGAGCTCAAGTACGTGAAGAGCGTGGTGGTGGCCACCGCCGACGAGATCATCAAGGCCGCCGGCTCCAACATGACCTATAAGGTGGGCACCATGATCGAGATCCCCCGTGCCGCCCTCACCGCCGACGAGATCGCCAAGGAGGCCGAGTTCTTCTCCTTCGGCACCAACGACCTGACCCAGATGACCTTCGGCTTCTCCCGCGACGACGCCGGCAAGTTCCTGAGCTACTACTACGACAAGAAGATCTACGAGTCCGACCCCTTCGCCCACCTGGATCAGAAGGGTGTTGGCAAGCTGGTGAAGATGGCCGCCGACATGGGCCGCGCCACCCGTCCCAGCATCCACCTGGGCATCTGCGGCGAGCACGGCGGCGACCCCACCTCCGTGGAGTTCTGCCACAAGGTGGGCCTGGACTATGTGTCCTGCTCCCCCTACCGTGTGCCCATCGCCCGGCTGGCTGCCGCCCAGGCCGCCATCAAGAACCCCCGCTGAGCGTATTCGGCGCTCCGCTTCTGAGACAAAAAATACCGCCCCGGCTCTATGGAGCCGGGGCGGTCAGCTTGTCGAAAAGGCCTTTTCGACAAGCTGCTGAACTTTTTGAAACTTCAAAAGTTTCAAAAAGTTGTTTGATCCAACGCGAAAGGGAACCCTGACGGTTCATCTCCGTGCCAAGTGCCGCCGCTTTGCGGCGGTTGCGCTCCGAAACGCCCTGCGGGGCAGCCTTTCACACTATCCTTCCCTCCGAATCCTTCGGCCGGAGATTATATCGACAGCCTAACCGCCCCGGCTCTATGGAGCCGGGGCGGTATTCTTTTTGGGTATATCGGTGCCGGGGCTCAGCGGAGAAACTCCGCCGCCTCCGCCAGGCTGATGCCCTGCTCCCGGGCGATGCGGGCCAGATCCTCATACTCCGGCTTGCTCCGGGAGACGCCCCAGCCGGAGGCGGTCTTGACGGTCACCGGGCCGTGGGGGGTGTCCACGGTGTGCTGCTCCCGGGACAGGGTGTACCGGCGGCACAGGCTCTCCCGCACGCCCAGGGTGGTGGTGTGGCGGAAGAGCAGGCGGGCCATCTTCTCCCGGTCCTCCAGGCGGCACAGGCAGGTAAGCAGCACGGCGGGGCGGTTCTTCTTCATGCCGATGGGGGTGGTGAACACGTCCAGAGCCCCGGCGGAGAGCAGCTCCTCCATGGCAAAGCCCACGGCCTCGCCCGTCATGTCGTCCAGGTTGCACCGCAGCTCGGCCACCTCGTCCCCGGATTCCGCCGTCTCGCCCAGCAGGGCCCGGACACAGTTGGCCGCCTCAAAGTCCTTATTGCCCATGCCGTAGCCGAGCTTCTCCACCGACATGACCGGCATGGAGTCAAATTTCGTGACAAAATGCCTGAGCAGGGCCGCGCCGGTGGGGGTGCACAGCTCCCCCCGGACGGCGCCGCCGTAGATGGGCACGCCCCGGAGGATGTGGGCCGTGGCGGGGGCGGGCACCGGCAGGATGCCGTGGGCGCAGCGCACCTGCCCGCTGCCCACGTGGACGGGGGAGCAGAGCACCTGCTCCGCCCCCAGCTGGTGCATCAGCAGGCAGACGCCCACCACGTCGGCCACCGCGTCCAGCGACCCCACCTCGTGGAAGTGGATCTCCTCCACCGGGCGGCCGTGGGCGCGGCTCTCCGCCTGGGCGATCAGGCCGTACACCGCCTCCGCGTCGGAGCGCACCTGTTCCGGCAGATCCAGGTGGCTCAGCAGGTGGCGGATCTCCCCCATGCCGGTGTGGTGGTGATGGTGGTCGTGGTCATGGGAGTGCTCATGCCCATGATCGTGGTCATGAGCATGATGGTGGTCATGGTCATGCGCATGCTCGTGATGGTGGTCATAGTCGTGCTCGTGCGCATGCCCGTGGCAGTGCTCATGCTCGTGGTCATGGCCGTGGCCGTGGTGGTCATGGTCATGGATGTGGACGGGGGCCGCCCCGGAGTCCACGTCGCAGCTAATCTCCTCCTGGCCGTTCACCGTCACCGCCACGTGGGTGCCGGTGATGCCGCACTTCACCGACGGCTGGGCGGTCACCTCCACGCCGGGCAGGCCCAGGCCGTTCATCTTGTCCAGGAACGCCGCCTTGTCGTCCACAAGCTCCAGCAGGGCGGCCATGAGCATATCGCCGGCGGCCCCCATGCCGCAGTCCAGATACAGTGTTTTCATTCCTTCTTGCCTCCCATATGGTTGATCATGCTGGCCAGATAGCCGGCGCCGAAGCCGTTGTCGATGTTGACCACGCTCACCCCGCTGGCGCAGGAGTTGAGCATGGACAGGAGGGAGGACAGGCCGTGGAAGCAGGCCCCGTAGCCGATGCTGGTGGGCACGGCGATCACCGGGCAGTCGGCCAGGCCGCCGATCACGCTGGCCAGGGCCCCCTCCATGCCCGCAATGGCGATGATCACGTTGGCGCTCATGATCTCCTCCAGGTGGGACAGCAGCCGGTGGAGCCCGGCCACCCCCACGTCGTACAGCCGCGTCACCTCGTTGCCCAGGGCCTCGGCGGTGAGGGCGGCCTCCTCCGCCACCGGCATGTCGCTGGTGCCGCCGGTGGCCACCACCACTTTGCCGCTGCCGTCGGGGACGGGCAGGGCGCCCACGATGCCGATGCGGCCCATCTCGTGGTAGGTGAAGGGGTGGGCGGGGTTGATCTGCTCCGCCGTCTCGGCGGACATGCGGGTGATGAGGATGGTCTCCTGGCCGCCGGCGCGCATGGCGTCCACAATCCCGGCAATCTGCTCCGGGGTCTTGCCCGCGCCGTAGATCACCTCCGCCACACCCTGGCGCAGGCCCCGGTGGCTGTCCAGCTTGGCGTAGCCCAGCTCCTGAAAGGGCTCCAGCTTGAGCTGCAGCAGGGCGTCGTCCACGTTCACCTGTCCGGCGGCCACCTGCTCCAGCAGGGCCTTGATCGCTCTCTGTTCCATGTTCTTATCTCCCCTCCAGATCCAGCAGGATCGGTGTAAAATACGGTTTCAGCGCCTGGCGGAGCTCCTCCGCCTCCCGGACGGCCCGCTCCATCTGCCCCCGGGGGAGCTGGAGCCGGGCGGCCCCATGGAACACCCGCACCCGGAAGTCGGTGTACCCCAGGCGGAACAGGGCGTCCTCCGCCCCCTCCACCCGGGCCAGGGTCTCCGCCGTGATGGCCTCCCCGGCGGGCACCCGGGTGGCCAGACAGGCGTAGGCCGGCTTGTCCCAGGTGAACAGCCCCGCCTCCCTGGAGCGGGCGCGGATCTCGGCCTTGGTGAGCCCGCACTCCCGCAGGGGGGAGCGGACGGACAGCTCCGCCAGGGCTCTCATGCCCGGCCGGTCCCCCGCCTCGTCGGAGGCGTTGGTGCCGTCCAGCAGCACGGGGTATCCGTCGGCGATTGCCCGCTCCTTCAAGGTGCGGAACAGGTTCTGCTTGCAGAAATAGCACCGATCCGCCGGGTTGGCCGCCACCCGTGGGTCAGCCAGGGCGTCCAGCTCCAGCACCGTCACCTCCACCCCCAGCCCCTCCGCCAGCTTTCGGGCGTCGGCCAGCTCAAAGGCGGGCTGAAAGGCGGTCTTGATGAAGTAGGGCCTGATGTCCGCCCCGGCCTTCACCCCGGCGTACAGCAGGTAGGCCGAGTCCACGCCCCCGGAGAAGCCCAGGGCACATCTGGGGTTTTCCTGAAAAAATTGTTCCAGCGTCATGGGCGCTCCCTCACACGTCAAAGCGGTTGTAGGCCTGGAAGCAGTCCAGGCACAGCTTTTTGCCGTTCTCCAGCCGGAGCAGGTGCTCCGCCGTCACCTCGCCGCAGCCGTCGCAGGGGTAGGACTGGAACATGCGGGCTTTTTCGGGCAGCTCCAGCACCGCGGGCTTCACGTCGAACAGGTCGGAGGGGGCGGTATCCTGGAGATAGCGGAAGCGCTCCTCCTTGTCCAGCCCCTCCGGGGTGGGGCGGAGCACCAGCCGCACCGACTTGCCGGTTTTCCGGTTGTAGAAGGAGAAGGCCTGCTTGCCCCGGAGGTGGAAGAGCAGGTTGCCCTTGCCCGCGCTGCACCCCAGCAGCACCTGGATGGCGTCCACGCCGCAGGCGTCGTTCTCCGAGATGCACACCACGTCCTCGTCCCGGGAGAAGTCCAGCTCCAGCAGTTCCATGGCGTACCGGGCGGCCTGGAAGCCGATGGTCAGGCCGCCGCAGCCGTGGCCGTGGAAGGCCACGCATTTGTCCCAAAGGGCTTGTCTATCCATTATGGTTCGTCCTCTCTGTGTTTTGTCAATTGGCATCAGGGGAGAGCGGCGGGGGCAAGCCCCCGCCCTACAAATAGGTGCGGGCAGCGGGGCGTTGTGCCCAACGCGCCGGGTCGTCGCGCCCCACGGACGGGGCGGCGCGCACCACGGGCCCCGCCGTCACCCGGCATCAAACAGGCGGTCAAAGTCCACCCGAATGTGTTCGTTGGGATCCAGCCGCCGCAGCTTGCCCCCCTCCAGCAGGAAGATCCGGTCGGAGATCTTCAAAGCGGCGTCCAGATCGTGGGTGATCATCAGCATGGAGAACCCCCGGCTGTTCTGGAGCCCCTTGAGCATCCGCAGCAGGTTGGCCTTGCCCGAGGGATCCAGCATAGAGGTGGGCTCGTCGGCGATGAGCAGGGCGGGCTCCATAGTCAGGGCCCGGGCCACCGCCACCCGCTGCCGCTGGCCGCCGGACAGGGCGTGGATGGGGCGGCTGAAAAAGCTGTCGCAGGCGAAGAGGCCCACGTCCTCCAGGGCTTTCGCCGCCGCGTCCTCCCGGAGGTGGCCAGTGAGGCGCATGGGCTCCTCCACCGCCGCCCGGACGGTCATCCGGGGGTTGAGGGCGGCCTGGCTGTCCTGGAGCACCATCTGCACCCCGCCCAGCTGCCGGTGGAGATCGGTGAAGCGGGCCGGCTCCCCCTGGAACTCCACCGCGCCGCCCCCCTCCAGAGGGAGCAGGCCCGCCAGGGTGCGGGCCAGGGTGGTCTTGCCCGCGCCGGAGCGGCCCACCAGGGAGACAATCTCCCCGCTGTACAGGGTCAGGTCGATGTTCTCCAGCACCCTCTGCCTCCCGAAGGACTTGCTCAGGTTCCGGCAGGAGAGCAGGGTGAGGATGCCGCCCCGGTTGCAGGAGAGCTGCCGCCCGTCGGGCAGCCTTTCCAGCTCCGGCGCGTGGGAGGCGCACGCCGGCAGGCTCTGGGTGCACCGGCCGTAGAAGGGGCAGCCGTGGGGCTCCCGGGTGTAGGCCACGGTGGTGGGGCGGATGCCCCACATGTCCCGCACCGGGTTGAGGCCCACCGCCGACTGGAGCAGGCCCCGGGTATAGGGGTGGCGGGGGTTGTCCAGGATGGCCCGGGTGTCCCCGGCCTCCTCCACGTGGCCGTCGTAGAGCACCACCATCCGCTCCGCCAGGTCGGAGGCCAGCTTGAGATCGTGGGTGATGATGAGAAAGGCGGTGCCCAGCTTGCGGTTCAAGTCCCGGATCAGCGCCGTGATCCCCCGGCTGGAGGCCAGATCCAGGGCCCCGGTGGGCTCGTCCAGCAGCACCAGGGGCGGGTTCAGGGCCAGGGCGCTGGCCAGCAGGAACTTCTGCACCATGCCGCCGGACAGCTCCCGGGGGTAGCGGGACAGGTCTTCCTCCTCCAGCCCCACCAGGGCCATCAGCTCCCGCGCCCGCTGGGACAGGGCCTCCCCCCGGTACGCCCGGCACAGCACCTCCCTCAGGTGCTCCGCCAGGGTGAGGGAGGGGTTGAGCCACTCCGCCGAGGTCTGGAAGGAGAGGGCGAACTCCTGCATCCGCAGGGGCTTCCGGTCGCGCTCCTTCATGCCCAGCAGCTCCCGGCCGTTGAGGAACACTTCGCCGCTGACCCGGGCCATGGGGTCGGACAGGCAGGCGATGGCCCGGGCCAGGGTGGTCTTGCCGCTGCCCGACTCCCCCACCAGGGCCAGGATCTCCCCCCGCTCCAGGGTGAAGCTCACCGGGTGGAGGGTGAACTCCGGAAAGGAGACCGACAGATTCTTTACTTCCAGGAGCATGGGTGACGCCTCCTCTCTTGCTGTTCCAGCCCGGCCACCAGCAGCCGCAGCAGCAGGGTGGACAGGAGCAGGGCCCCCACCGGGGCCAGAATCCACCATTTCCAGAACTGGGTGCGGTAGATGCCGGGGAAGTCCACGGCCCGGGCGATCATCATGCCCCAGGATCGGGCCAGGGGGTCGGACAGGCCCAGGAAGGCCAGGGACGACTCCTGGAGAATGGCCCTCCCCACCACCGCCAGGGAGTTGATGGTGAGCAGGGGCCAGAGCTCGTGGCCGATGTGGGTGCGGATGAGGTACCAGGGCCCGCCGCCGTAGAGCCGGGCCAGCTGCACATAGTCCCGCCGCCGCACCGAGATGGTCTTGGCCCGCAGCAGCTTGGCGATGGGGGCCCAGGAGAACAGGGCGATGATCCAGATGATGTTCCAGGTGCTCTGGCCCAGGAAGGCCCCGATGACGATCATGACGGGCAGCTGGGGGATGGACAGCAGCACCTGGATCAGGAAGGACACCGCCAGATCCACCCAGCCCCCCGCAAACCCGGCCAGCACCCCCAGCACGCCCCCCACCAGGAAGGTGAAGGCGGCGGCGGCCAGGCCGATGCCCATGCTGCGGAAGTAGCCGGCGGAGAGCTGGGCATAGATGTCCACGCCCAGGTTGTCGGTGCCCAGCCAGTGGGCGGCGGAGGGGGCCTCCAGGGAGTCCCCGGAGGGCAGCTGGGCCGGGTGGGGATAGCCGGTGAGGCCCCACAGGAAGAACAGGGTGAGCAGGCCCAGCAGCACCAGGGGGAGCAGCCAGGATTTCCGTTTCACAGCCCATCCTCCTCTCCGTCCAGACGGCGGTTGACCAGATCCGCCGCCGCCAGGCTCACCAGCACCAGCACGGCGGACAGGAGGAACACCCCCTGGAGCATGGGGTAGTCCCGGTACTGCACCGCCTCCCGCAATACGGTGCCCAGGCCGGGGTAGGCGAACACGTTCTCCACCAGGATGGTGCCCCCCACCGCGCCCCCCACGCTGAGAAAGAGCCGGGCCACGATGGGGGTGGCGGCGTTGCGGAGGATGTAGCGGGTGCGGATGCGGCCCTCCCTCAAACCCTTGGCCCGGGCGTGAGTCAGATAGGGCTTTTCCAGAATGGTGAGAAAGCTGGCCCGGGCGGTGAAGAAAAACCGGGGGACGGTGACCAGGGTGAGGGCGGCCACGGGCATGAGGCTGTGAACCAGGATGTCCCCCAGCCGGGCCCAGATGCTGCCGTACTCGGCGAAGGCGGTGTAGGCCCCCGACAGGGGGATCCACGCCACCCGGGCGGCCACCAGGAAGAGCAGCAGCACGCCGGTGAGGAAGGGGGGCACCTCCGCCAGGGCGGAGAGGACGGGGTAGAGCACCCGGTCGGCCCAGCGCCGCCGCACGCACCACAGGGCCAGGCCCACCCCGATCACCAGGCTCAGGGCCAGGGAGGCCCCCAGGATCCACAGGCTCCAGGGCAGGCGCTCCAGCAGCACCTCCCCCACCGGCCGGCGGTAGTGGATGCTCTGGCCGAAGTCCCCGTGGAGGTTGCTCCACAGGGTGTCCCCGAGCTGTTCCCAGAAGGGCTTGTCCAGGCCGTAGTAGGCCCGCAGCTGCTCCTTCTGCTCCTCCGAGTAGGCCACGCTGCCGTCGTCCCCGGCGGCGGAGGATACGTAGTCGAAGGGATCCCCGGGCATGAGCCGGGGTATGGTGAAATTGATCAGATAGATCACCAGGAAGGCCCCCAGCAGCATCAGCAGTTTTCTTCTCATGGAACCCCTTCCCCGGCCGGGGATGACTCAGCGCGCCATGTAGGACAGGCGGTTCTGCTCCGCCTGCTGGTAGGCGTAGGTCTTCATCCAGCCGTCGTAGTAGTCGGTGCGGTACATGGAGTAGGTGGACTGGTTGGCGATGACGAAGATGGGGATCTCCTGGCTCACCAGCAGCTCCAGCTCCCGGAACAGCTCCACCCGCGCGTCGAAGTCGGTCTCCGCGGCCTGGGCCTCCGCCAGGGCGGTCATCTCCGGGTTGGAGTAGCCGATGGCCCCCATATAGATGGGGCTGGTGCCGGTGAACTTGGCGGTGTCGGAGAACAGGGTGCGCATATAGGTGGGGGGATTGTTGCCCCAGCCGCCGTTGCCCACCAGGGCAAACTGGTAACTGCCGTCGTTGACCATCTGATCCCGGGTGGCGGAGTCGTGGGACTCCACCGTCACCTCCACCCCCGCGGCGGTGAGGCCGTTGCGGATGAGCTCCGCGATGGCCAGGTCGTCGGCGCCGTCGGAGCACAGGAGGGTGACCGAAAGGCCCCGGCCCTCCAGGGCGGCCCGGGCCGCCTCCGGATCGTAGTCGTACTGCACCACGTCCTCGTTGTAGTACAGGCTGCCCTGGGGGACGTACCCGGCGCTGCCCACCGTGCCCGCGCCCCGGAACACGCTGTCCACCACGCTCTGCCGGTCGATGGCGGCGTACACCGCCTGCCGCAGGGGCAGCTCCAGGAAGTCGGGGCAGGCCTCGTAGTTGATGAGCAGCTTGTAGCCGAAGTCGTTGGCCTTCTCCACCACGCCGATGGTCGGGTCGCTGAGGTAGGTGTCCATCAGGTCGGCGGGCAGGTCGGTGATGTGGATCTCCCCGTTCTCAAAGGCCAGCAGGGCGTCGCTCACCGGTACGAACTGGATCTTCTCCGCCCCCTGAGTGCCGTTGCACCAGCCGTCGAAGGCGGTGAACTCATAGCTGCCGGCAGCCCCGTCGTAGGCGGTGCAGGAGTAGGCCCCGCTGCCCGTCAGATAGCCGTCGCCGGTGTAGGTGTAGGGGTCGTCCACGTTCTCCCAGATGTGCT
>ERZ1643247.685-NODE-685-length-38388-cov-32.441134_pt1 | contig 38388 bp, 30 predicted proteins | sample MGYA00579264_ERZ1643247 | MGnify/ENA primary metagenome ERZ1643247 (study PRJEB29033, sample SAMEA4952262) | chicken gut metagenome | biome: Broiler Chicken; feature: Gastrointestinal Tract; material: Caecum | place: Ireland | collected 2018 | study: Broiler... | reverse complement strand
TTAGGGCTATGCCCGAAAATGAAATACCACGTGCTTTGCACGTGGATATTTATTCGCCGCGGCATATTTCGGGGCACGCCATTATCAAAATGCCGCGGCTTCACCTTTCGCGGAGCGGCGGAAGGGGAGAGGGCGCGTATTGTTTAATATGCTTTGCATTAAACAAAAAATATGCAAATTTTTTACATGTTTTCGCATACATTTTTGGCGCAAGTGTGTTATAATAATAGCACAAACGCCGCAGTCTGCGGCAAAAAAAGGAGGAGAAAACGTATGCCCGAACTTTTACAGTACATTCTCATCGGCGTGGTGGCGGTGGTGCTGCTCGCCCTGGTGCTCAAACTGCTCAAATGCAGCATCAAGACCATCCTTAAATTCGTCATCAACGCCGTGGTCGGCATCGCCGTCATCTTTTTATTGAACCTCATCCCCGGCGTGGCGATCCCCCTCACCTGGTGGACGGGGCTCATCTCGGGCCTGTTCGGCATCCCCGGCGTCATCGTGCTGCTGGTCATCTTCCTCATCATCTGAAAAGGGGAAATGCCGCAGCCTCTGCCGCAAAGGCATGACCGCCTCGTTCGGCGGCAAAAAATCGTTTCAAAACAAAACAGAGAGCCTTCCCTCGCGGAAAGGCTTTCCCGCACAAAACAAAAAAAGCGCCTTCCCTCGCGGAAAGGCGCTTTTTGCCTGTCAGGTTTATTCTTTTTCCGCCTGGCGGGCCTTTACGATCTTCTCCGCTTCGCCCGCGGGCACCTCTTCGTAGCGTGCAAGCTCTGCCGTGAACTTGCCGCGCCCCTGCGTCATGCTGCGAAGGTCGGTCGCGTAGCGCTGGATCTCCGCCTGCGGCGCTTCGGCGTTGACCACCTGCATCCCTTCCATCATGTCGATGCCGAGGATCCTGCCGCGGCGCTTGTTCATGTCGCCCATGATGTCGCCCAAAAAGTTTTCGGGGATGGCGATCTTCAGCTTCATCACAGGTTCCAGCAGCACGGGTTTGGCGTTTTTCAACCCTTCCTTAAAGGCGAGCGCCGCCGCCAGCTTGAACGCCATTTCCGAAGAGTCAACGTCGTGGTAGCTGCCGTCGTACAGCACGGCGCGCAGGCCCGTCACGGGGTAGCCCGCCAGCACGCCGTGCGGCAGGCACTCGATGAGGCCCTTTTCCACGGCGGGGATGTACTGCTTGGGCACAGAGCCGCCCACGACCTCTTCGGCAAATTCAAATTCGCCGTCGAAGGGTTCGAAGCGCACCTTGCAGTGGCCGTACTGGCCGTGCCCGCCCGACTGCTTCTTGTGCTTGCCTTCCGCCTCCACCGTCTTGCGGATGGTCTCGCGGTAGGCGATCTTGGGCGTCTTCAACAGGGCGGAAACGTTGAACTTCGCCTTCAATTTGCGGTTGATGACGTCCAGATGCGTTTCGCCCTGCCCGTTGATGAGCATTTCGCCCGTCTCTTTGTTTTTGGTGACAGTGAAGGTGTAATCTTCTTCCGCCAGCTTGTTCAGGCCCTGGAAGATCTTGTCTTCCTCGCCCTTCTTTTCGGCGTAGATGGCCATGGAAAGCACGGGGCGGGGGAAGTGGATGGGGTCGAACTTCACCTTCACGTTCTCGTCGCACAGGGTGTCGCCCGTGTTGGTGGCGGCGAGCTTGTTGACCGCGCCGATGTCGCCGGCACTCAGTTCGGATACCGGCTCCTGCTTTTTGCCGCGCAGCAGGTAGATCTGATTGATGCGCTCCGTCTTGCCCGTGGTGGCGTTGTATACGGTGGTGCCCGACTTCAACGTACCGCGGAACACCTTCATCACGTTCAGCTTGCCCACAAAGGGGTCTACCACCGTCTTGAACACCTGCGCGGCGAAGGGCCCTTCTTCACAGGTGATGGAAACGGGGTCGTCCGTATCCAGCGAGGTCGCCAACATCTCCCGCCGCTCTTCGGCGCTGGGCATGTATTTCACGATCTCGCCGATGAGGTTGATGATGCCGCGGTTCTGCGTCGCCGAGCCCGCCATCACGGGGATGGTGGAAACGGAATGGATGCCCTTGCGGATGCCGCGGATGGTGTCTTCGCGGCTGAGGGTGCCCTCTTCAAAATATTTATCCATCAGCGCCTCGTCGTTTTCGGCGGCGGTCTCGGCAAGGCTCTCCTGCATGCTTACCAGGGTATGCTTGCTGTCGGCGGGGATGTCGATGTCTTTGAGTCCCTCGCCCGTAAAGCGGTAGGCGCGCTCGGTGAGGGCGTTCACATAGCCGACCATCTTGTTGCCCTCCATCAAAGGGATCTGGATGGGCGCGATCTTGCCCTTATACTTTTCCTTCAGCGCCGCCACCGTGCCCGTGTAGTCGGCGTTTTCCTTGTCCATGCCGTTGATGAACAGCACCATGGGGATCTTGTTTTTCAGGCATTTGTCGATCGCCTTTTCCGCCCCCACCGAAACGCTGCCCGAAGCGCCCGTCACGATCAGCGCCCCGCCCGCGGCGCGCAGCGCCTCGTTCTCTTCGCCCTCAAAGTCGTAAAACCCGGGCGAGTCGAGCAGGTTGATCTTCACCCCCTCCCACATGGCATACGCCACCGAGAGCGAGATGCTCATCTTCCGCGCGATCTCCTGTTCGTCGCTGTCGGTCACGGTGTTGCCGTCCACCACTTTGCCCAGGCGGTCGGTCGCGTGCGCGTTGAACAAGATCGCCTCCACCACCGAGGTCTTGCCCTCGCCGCTGTGGCCGATGACTGCGATGTTGCGGATGTTATTGCTGTTGATGCTCATGTTCGTTGTACTCCCTTACCCGCGGGTTGAAATTTTATCGGTAAACCAAGTCAAAGCAAAAGGGATCCGCTTTGTTTTGACTTGGTTAAGTAAATCCCGCTTCCCCCCTATTATAATATAAATTTCGCCGATTTTCAAGGATAAATTGAAAAAAGTTTGCAAAAAAAGTAATTTTATTTAATTTTGCTTGCCTGCCGCCCCGCCCGCGGCTATAATAGAATGCGGAGGCAGGCATGATAGAGGCATATCGGCGCGAGATCGCGCTCATCGGAGAAGAAAATTTTGCAAAGCTGCGCGCCGCGCACGTGTATGTGTTCGGCATCGGCGGCGTGGGTTCGTTCGCGGCGGAAGCGCTGGTGCGGGCGGGCGTGGGCCGTTTGACCTTTGTAGACGGCGACGCCGTGGCGGAAAGCAACCTGAACCGCCAGCTCGTCGCCCTGCGCTCCACGCTGGGCAAAAACAAGGCGCGCGTCATGGCGGAGCGCGCACGGGATATCGACCCTTCCTGCCGCGCCGAGGCTGTGGAAGAGTTTTATAACGAAGCCACGGCGGAACAGTTCCGCTTTGCGGGCGCCGCCTGCGTCGCCGACTGCATCGACGACGTTTCCGCCAAAGTCCGCCTGCTCGCGGCCGTGCGGGGGGCGGGCGTGCCCGCCGTGTCGGCGATGGGCGCGGGCAACAAGCTGTGCGGCAACGCCTTCCGCATCGCCCCCATAGAGCGCACGCGCGAGTGCCCGCTGGCAAAGATCGTCCGCCGCGAGCTCAAACAGCGGGGCGTTTCCGGCGTTCTCGCCGTCTATTCGGAAGAAAAGCCGCTCACGCCTTTGGGAATGGAAGGGGAGCGGCGCATCGGCAGCGTCTCCTTTGTGCCTTCCGCCGCAGGCCTTTTGGTGGCGGAAGCGGTGGTGAAGACGATCATCGGGCAAGGATAAAGGGAAAGAGCGCGGCGCGCACGCAGCGCCGCTTCCCCCTGTCATCCTGAGTAAGCGCGGGCATAGCCCGCGCGCATCGAAGGATCTCTTTTCAAATGTAAAATGTAAAATGTAAAATGTAAAATTGAGGAAGACGTCAAAAAAGGGAGCGAGGTGCGCTCCCTTTTGTGCGTTCAAATCAAATTTTCAGCCGATGAACAGGCCTTTGAGGGCGGGGTAGAGTTTGGCAAAGTGCGCGTATTTCTGCGCATAGCGGGCGGCCTGTTCTTTGTTCGGCAGCACCGTCTCTTTGACGTGCACGATGGCGTCCGCCACCTGCTGCACGCTCTCGTACTCGCCGCAGCCCACCATCGCCAGCATCGCCCCGCCGAACGAGGGCCCCTGTTCCGTCTGGGGGATGTCTACGGGCATATCCATCACGTCCGCCACGATCTGCCGCCACAGCGGGCTCTTGGCGCCGCCGCCGCACAATTTGGTGCGGGGGATGGCCGCGCCGTTCTTTTTGGCGGCTTCCAAACAGTCGCGGAGGGCAAAGGTCACCCCTTCCAGCACCGCCAGCGTCAGCTCTTTGCGGGTGGTATCGGGGCGCATGCCGATGAAGGCGCCGCGCGCGGACACGTCGTTGTGGGGGCTGCGCTCGCCCATCAGGTAGGGGAGGAAGAACACGTCGTTCTTGCCGAGCAGCGCTTCCAGCCCGTTCTGTTCGGCGGCGTAGTCGGTGGTGTTGAGTATCTTATCCGACCACCAGGCGTTGCAGCTGGCCGCCGAAAGGATGCAGCCCATCAGGTGCCAGCCGCCGTCGGCATGGCAGAAGCTGTGCAGGGCGTTCACCTTGTCCTCTTTATACTGCGCGGCGGAGACGAACAGCGTGCCGCTGGTGCCGAGGGAGATATTGCATCCGCCCTCGCCCACGACGCCCGTGCCCACGGCAGCCGCGGCGTTGTCGCCGGCGCCCGCCACGATCTGCACGCCAGGGGCTAACCCCAGCGTTTCGGCGATCTCGCCCTTCAGCGTGCCCACCACCTCGTAGCTTTCGTGCAGGGCGGGCAGCTGTTCTTCGCGGATGCCGCACACGGCGCACATCTCGCTGCTCCAGCGGCGGTTTTTCACGTCCAGCAGCAGCATGCCCGAAGCATCCGAAAAATCGGTGCAGAAGGCGCCCGAAAGGCGGTATGCCAGATAGTCTTTGGGCAGCATGATCTTGGCGATCCCGGCAAAGTTTTCCGGCTCGTTGTCGCGTATCCACAAAATTTTGGGGGCGGTGAAGCCGGCAAAGGCGATGTTGCCCGTCCACTGCGCCAGCTTGTCTTTGCCCACCGTCTCGTTCAGGTACGCCGTCTGCGCTTCGGTGCGGCCGTCGTTCCAGAGGATGGCGGGGCGGATGACGTTGTCGTCTTTATCCAGCGCCACCAGCCCGTGCATCTGCCCGCCGAAGGAGATGCCTTTTACGGCGGCCTTGTCCTGCCCGTGCAGCAGGGCGGCGATGCCCGCCAGCGCCGCCGCGTACCAGTCTTCGGGGCGCTGTTCGCTCCAGCCCGCCTGCGGGTAGTACACGGGGTAACTTTGGGTGTTCTCCGCCAGAATGGTGCCGTCCGCCGCCACCAGCAGGAATTTTGCCCCGCTGGTGCCCAGGTCGATGCCGATGTAACTGTTCATCTCTCTTCCTCCCGGTTTTCGGCAGGCGCACGGCCTTGCGGCGGCGCGCCCGCCTTTTTGTTTTTTTGAAATATTCCCGGCCGTACAGGCCGCGTTTTACAGTTTGTAGGTGGTGCCCGCGGGCGTATCGATCAGCGTCACGCCCTGCTCGGCCAGCTCGCTGCGGATGCGGTCCGCCTCGGCGTAGTTCTTCGCCTTTTTGGCCGCCGCGCGGGCGGCGATGCGCTCTTCGATGTACGCCGCGTCGAGCCCTTTCGCTTTCGGCGCTTCCTCTTCTTTGAGAAGGTCGAGCGACAGCACCTTGTCGAACTCGGCGATGAGCGCGCGCTTTGCCGCGGGGGCAAGCTCTTTGTCTTTGAGCACGTCGTACACGCAGGTGACGGCGAGCGAGGTGTTCAGGTCGTTTTCCAGCGCTTCGCGGAACTGCGCCTTATAGCGCTCATAGGCTTCGCCGCCCGCTTCCCCTTCGCCGCCCAGCGCCACGGCGCGGCTTTTGAGCTTGCGGTAGGCGTTGGCGGCGTTGGCAAAGGTATCTTCCGAATACACCAGCGAGTTGCGGTAGTGCGAAAGCAGGCAGAAGAAGCGGTACTCCATGGGGGAATGCCCTTCCTCTTCCAGTTTTTGAAGGGTCAAAAAGCCGCCCGAAGACTTGCTCATCTTGCCGCCCGCCGTGTTCAGGTGCAGCACGTGGAACCAGTAGCGGCACCATTCGTGGCCGAGGTACGCCTCGCTCTGGGCGATCTCGTTGGTGTGGTGGGGGAACACGTTGTCGATGCCGCCGCAGTGGATATCGACGTACTCGCCCAAGTATTTCATGGCGATGCACGAGCACTCGATGTGCCAGCCGGGGTAGCCCACCCCCCAGGGGCTGTCCCATTTCAGGGCCTGGTCTTCAAATTTCGACTTGGTGAACCACAGCACGAAGTCGTTCTTGTTGCGCTTGTTCTCGTCTTCGTCTACCCCCTCGCGCACGCCCACTTCCAGGTCTTCTTCCTTAAAGTTGAAGAACTTGTGGTACTGCGCCACCTTCGAGGTATCGAAGTACACGTTGCCGCCCGCCTTATAGGCGTAGCCCTTGTCCATCAGCGCCTCGATGACGCGGATGAACTCGTCCACGCACCCGGTGGCGGGCTGCACCACGTCCGGCCGCTTGATGTTCAGCTTTTCGCAGTCGGCAAAAAATGCGTCGGTGTAAAAGGCAGCCAGCTCGCGCACCGTCTTGTGCTCGCGCCTGGCGCCCAAAAGCATCTTGTCTTCGCCGCTGTCGGCGTCGTCGGAAAGGTGCCCGATGTCGGTGATGTTCATCACCCGCGTCACGTCATAGCCCAAATAGCGCAGCGTCTTTTCCAGCACGTCTTCCATCAGGTAGGTGCGCAGGTTGCCGATGTGTGCAAAGTTGTACACGGTGGGGCCGCAGGTGTACATCTTCACCTTGCCCTCTTGCCGGGGGATAAATTCCTCCACTTGCCTTGTCAGCGTGTTGTAAAATTTCATACAGTTCTCCGTTCCTTATTTTTTTTGATTTGAAGATAGAACGGGAACGAGCCTTTTTTCTCTGTTCCCGTATAGTATAGCACAAAAAACAGGGGCGCTTCAAGCGAAAAATAGAGCTATCTTGCGGCGGGCAGGGTGGCAATGATGCGCTCTGCCGTCTCTTCTAAGCTCAGCCCCTCGCAGTCTACGGTCACGTCTGCATATTTTTCGTACAGCGGCACGCGCTCGGCGTACAGCTCCGCCACCGTCTCGCCCTGCCGCCGCGTCACCACGCCGCGCAGCACGATGTTTTTCAGCCGCTTTTCGATGCTCTTTTCGCCGAGCTTCAAGTATACGATGGTGCCCATTTCGGCAAAGTGCCGCATCGCCTTCTCGCCGTACACCGCCGAGCCGCCCGTGGCGATCACGCAGCGCTCCGCCCAAAGCGAGGCGCACACGCGCTCTTCGATGCGAATAAATTCTTCCGCGCCCTTGTTGGCGATCACGTCGCACAGCAGCGCCTTCTGTTCGCTCTGGATCAATAGGTCGGTGTCGATAAACCCGTAGCCGAGCGTCTTGGCGAGGAGTACCCCCGCCGTACTTTTGCCCGAAGCGGGCATGCCGATGAGGATGATGTTGTTCATGGTATCTTTCATGCTGCCGCAGGCGGCAAGCAAAACTTTTATTACAAATTTATGACAATTATGCCCTTTACAAGCCGCGGCGGGGCATGGTACAATATAGATATAAAAAACTTGGAGGCCGAACCATGAATGCCGTCGTCATTTACGGGTCCTGTTATGGCTCAACGCAGGCGTATGCCGAATATATCGCGCAGGAGCTTTCTTGCCCCGCCGTGTCCGCCAAGGAGGTGACGCGTGCCGATGTGGAGGGGCGCGAGCTGATCGTTTTCGGCGGCGGAGCCTATGCGGGCAGCATAGCGGGCGCCAAACGGGCGGCAAAACTGGAAAAATACTTCGGGCAGGCAAAGCTGCTCTGCTTTGTGTGCGGGCTCGCAGATCCCGCCAAGCAAAAGACGCAGGGCGAAGCGCGCATGCTGTTCGAAAAAGCCTTTCCCCGGCACGCGGGCATGCCCGTCTTTTGCCTGCGCGGCAATATGGACTATGCCCGCCTGTCTGCCGGGCACCGCGCCATGATGGCGATGCTCATCGCCTTCCTCAAGCGCAAAAAAGAGCGCAGCGAAGAAGACGAGCAGCTTTTAGCGACCTACGGCCAAAAGATCGAGTTTTTAGACCTCTCCACGGCACAGCCGCTCATCGAGGCGGCAAAACGGTAAACCGCGCACCGTTTCCGCTCTATGCGCCTACCATTATACATTGAAACGGAAAAAATGTCAATTTCTCGTTGGTTTTTGGCGCCGTTTGTGCTAAAATGAAATACATATGGAACAAATTTTGCAGGGAGAGGCGCGTGCGGCCGTGCTCAGGCAGCTGCCGCAGCTGCTGCTCCCCTGGTACGACCGGAACAAGCGAGATCTCCCCTGGAGAAAGAACACTGACCCATACCGCGTATGGGTATCGGAGATCATGCTCCAGCAGACGCGCGTAGAGGCGGCAAAGGAGCATTATATCCGCTTTCTGCGCGCCCTGCCCGATGTGCAGGCGCTGGCGGCCTGCCCCGAAGAAAGGCTGTTAAAATTATGGGAAGGCCTCGGCTATTATTCCCGCGCCCGCAACTTGCAAAAGGCGGCGCGCATCGTGGCGGCGGAAGGCTTCCCCGATACGGCGGAGGGCTGGAAAAAATTGCCCGGCATCGGCGACTACACGGCAGGGGCGATCGTCTCCATCGCCTTCCAAAAACCCGCCGCCGCCGTAGACGGCAACGTCATCCGCGTCCTTTCCCGCCTGTTGGGGGATGCCCGCCCCGCCGAGGCGCTGAAAACTTCTTTCCAAAAAGAATTGCAGCCCGCCCTGCCGCAGGGGCGCTGCGGCGACTTTACCCAAAGCCTGATGGAGCTGGGCGCCACCGTCTGCCTGCCCGCCTCCCCCCTCTGCCTCACCTGCCCGCTGTTGGCGCTCTGCCAAACCAAGAGCGACGCGCTCCCTCTCCCCAAGGCAAAGCCCGCCCGCAGGCAGGTCAGCATGACGCTGTTTTTGTTCATGCAGGCGGGCAAGGCGGCGCTCGTCCGCCGCACGGCGGGGGTATTGCAGGGGATGTACGGCTTCTATTTTGTGGAAGAGGCGCTCTCTCCCGCCGCCGCGCGCCAAAAATTGCAAAAAGCGGGCCTGCAAAATTTTGCCCTGGGCGCGCCGCAGGCGCACAGGCATGTGTTCACCCATATCGAGTGGGATATGGCAGCTTACCCGGTGCAGCTTCCGCCGCCCGCGCCTGCGGACGCCGCTCCCCAAGGGTTTTCCCCCGCAGCCGAGGGGCCCCTTGCCGCAGCCGCTCCCCAAGGTTTTTCTGCTGCCGCCTTCGACGCCGCCTTTGCCCCCGCCGCCCATGCCGACGCCGCGGCGCTGGAATGGTACGCCCCCGCAGAGATCCGCAAAAACATCTCCCTTCCCTCCGCCTTCCGCTGGTGCCTGCCGCTTTTACGGGAAGAAGGGGAGAAGGAAGGATAAGGGTCTTCGCGCCTTTCTAAAAAAGTAAAAAAGCCCGAAAAATAAAAAAGCCCGCCGCTCCCCCTGCGGGAAGCGGCAAAAGATATGCGGCCGCCCCGAGGGAAGCGGCAAAAGGCTTCCCCAAAAGGCAGCGGACAAAAAAGCCCGCGGCGCTCTGCAAAGAGCGCCGCGGGCGCGGTCTTTATGCGCTTATTTTGTGTGCACGGCCTCGCGCAGCGTGTACACCAGGCTCCCGATGCCGTAGCCGAAGGGCTCGGCGATCTCCATGGGCATGGCGTAGCAGCTGTTGCCGTCCTCGCCCTGCGCGGTCGAGGCGTACTTCACGGAGTGGGGCAGGCCGCTGTTGGCGCCGCTGCTGGTCACCGAAATGCTCACCGTGGTGCAGGTCACGTCGCCGTCAAAGGGTTCGCCGTCCATGGTAAAGGTGAAGGGGGTCGCCGCGGGGTCGCCGCTCGCCGTCAGGCTCACGCTGCCCAGGCCGTTTTCGCCGCTGACCACCGCCAGCGAAGCTCCCGCATCCGCCGAAAGGGCGATGCCGCGCCCGGCAAAGTACAGCTGGGCGTTGTCGAGCACGGTGTAGCTGCGCTGCAGATCGTCTATGGTGACGTCGCTCAAAAGCACCTTGCCCTTCTGCAGCCCCTCGCTCACCTGCAATTCCTCGGCGGAAAGGTCGGCAAAGTTGTCGGTATAGTCGATGGCGGCCTCGGTGCAGCCGGCGTTGTAGCCGATGGTGTACGAATAGCTGTACAGCGCCACGCCGCCGCCCGTCGCCCCCGCGGGCGCGAACGAGTAGATATCGTTCTCGCTGTAGATGGGCTCTAAGTTGTCGTCGCCGCGGGTGGTGCGGAAGTACACCGTCCGCTCGATGCGGATGGCGTCGTCCGCGTCAGACGCGGGCGTGTCGTTTTCTCCCCCGAAGGAGCAGATCTCGCTCGTTTCGCCCGTTTCGGGGTCGGTATAGGTATACGTCCCCGCGATCTCCGCTACCGAGTGCAGCTTATAATATTCGTTGTAGGTGGTGCCCCCGTGCGAAAAGGGCGAAGAGGGCGCTTCCGTCTCCACATAGTACGAGCTGTTCTCCGCGTCCAGCTCGAACGACATGCCCGAAACAGAAGTGTCTTCCGTCTTTTCCATCTCCACGGCGTAGGTCAGCTTTTCGTAAAACCCGGGCGTGAACACGTCGGAAGGGGTGCGCAGCCAGTTCGCCGCGATCTCCGTCTCCGCCTGGGCGGTGCACCCGGCAAATAAAAACAATCCGGCCGCGCACAGCGCCGCCAATGTCATCTTCTTTTTCATGGAAAACCTCATTTTTGTACCGCTTTTCAGGGTACACATATCAGTATAGCATAATTTTTTGCGTTTGTAAAAACAAAACAGGTGAAAAATACCGAAAATATCCCGTCACATATGATATAATAAAGGAAAGAAGCGAAAAGCCCCTCTGCGCGGAGCACTGCCGTGCGGAGCAAAGGAGAACGCTCATGCAGGTAAAACTCTATCTCGCCCCCACCGTTTCGGCGCTGTCCGCCTTTCTGCGCGCGCTGCCTGCGGGCGCAAAGAGGCTGATATTTTGTGAAGACAGGCTCACCTTAGAGGCGGAGCGCGCCGTTGCTTCCCGCGGGGCGGCCTTCGATACGCGCGTCACCACCTTCGCCCGCTTCATCGGCGGCGAACGCAGGGTGCTGTCCAAGCAGGGCTCGGTGCTGGCGGTGGGCGCCATTTTATCCCGCCTTGCGGGGCAGCTGCGCTACTTCGGCACCCTTTCCTGCGCGGCGGCGCTGTACGAGACCATCGCCCAGCTGCGCGCGGCGCTGGTCACGCCCGAAATGCTCGAGGCGGCGCAGCAGGAGGCGGATACCCTTTTGTGCGAAAAGCTCGCCGATATCGCCCTCGTCTACCGCGCCTATCTCGATTTTTTGGCGGAAGGGTATGTAGACGAAAGCGGCGTCCTCTCGCTGCTGCCGGATGCCGTGCGCTCGGCGCAGCTCGCGGGCACGGAGGTGTGGTTCGTCGGCTTTTCTTCCTTCACCCGCCAGGCGGCGGAAGGCATCCGCGCCGCCATCTCTGCGGCGGGCAGCGTTTCCGCCCTTCTCATCGGCGGAAGCGAGGCGCTGTACGCAGGCGAAGCCGCCGCCGACTTTACGCGCTGCTGCCGCAGGGCGGGGCACACGGTGCAGATCGTCCCCCTGCCCTCGGGGCTCATCCCCGAGGCGGAGGCGCTGCGCCGCAGCCTGTTCGATCCCGTCTACCCGCAGCCTTTGGCCACAGACCGCGTGCGGCTGTTTGCCGCCGCCGACGAAGAGGACGAAATGCGCTTTGTCGCCGCCGCCGTCCGCGCCGAGGCGGCGCGCGGGGTGCGCTACGGCGAAATGTCGCTGTTTCTGCCAGACCTGTCCGCCTATGCCGTGCCGCTGTCGCGCGCCTTTTCCGAATACCATATCCCGTATTATGCCGACGTGCGGAAAAGCGCCTTCGAGCACCCGCTGTCCTCCTTCGTGCTGGGCTGGTCCTCGCTGCTTGCGGGCGGGTTCGAGCCTTCGGATACCGACGCCTTTTTGGCAAACCCCTTTGTCGGCGCCCCCCGGCGGGGGGCGGAAGCGTACCGCGGCTATCTGCTGCGCTATGCCAACTACCGCGGCGGCGCCAAACGCCCTGTCAAAGACCTCGCCGAAGCGGAAGGGGGAGCGGAAGCCAAGGCGCAGTTCGAGGCGCTGCGCGAACGCCTCCTCTCCCTGTTTGAAGGCGCGGCCGCTTCCATGCGCGGGGCGGAGTACTGCCGCCTGGTGCGCCGCCTCATGCAGCTGTGCGGCTGCGCCGCCGTGCAGGAAGAACTTTCTTCCCGTTTGGAAGAAGAAGGCCTGCGCGCCGAAGCGGCCTATTTCGCCCGCGGCGCCGAGTGCATGGAGCGGGTGCTTGCCGAGGCGGAGCAGCTGGCGGGGAACATGCGCCTTTCGGCGGACGACTTCGCCGCCATGCTGGGCGCGGGGCTGAAAGAGCTGAAGATCGCCCTCATTCCCCAGTATTTAGACGCCGTGTTCGTGGGCAGCTATGCCGAAAGCCGCCGCGGGGTGGCAAAGGTCGTGTTCGCGGCGGGGCTTACCGACGCCGTGCCCGCCTGCGGGGCGGATAACGGCATCATCACCGATAAGGATATCGACCGCCTCCGCTCGCTGCAAGTGGAGATCGCCCCCAAGATCCGCGAAGTCAACGCCCGCGCCCGCGAAAACACAGGCCTTGCCCTCTGCGGCTTTTCCGAGCGGCTGTATCTCTCCCGCCCCGCCGGCCAAGGGGGGGTGGAAGTGCGGCCGAGCAGCGTGTTCCAAACGGTCACCGCCCTGTTTACGGATGAAAGGGGAGTACCCGTTCAACTGTTTGACCGCGCCGCCTACGAAGGGTATGAACGGCGCGACCCCGCCGCCTTCCGCGCCTATCTTGCCGCGATCTCCTGCGAGCGCGTGCCCGCCGTGCGAGAGCTCCTCTCGCGTGCGGACGAATACCGCCGCGGCAGAAAAGATTTTTCCGCCCATACCGGGCTTCTTTCCGCCCTGCGCGAAAAAGGGGACGCCCCCGCCATGGAAATACAGGGGGAACAGGCGTTCGCGCCCGCCGCGGCGCAGCTTCTGCTCGGCGGTAAGGAGATGGTCGCCCCCACCCTCATCGAGGGCTATTTTGCCTGTCCCTACCGCAACTTTGCCGAGCGCGGCCTGCGCCTGATGCGGCAGGAAGAAAAGAGCGTGCGCGCGCTGGACGCGGGCAACTACATGCACGAGCTGCTGCGCCTGCTCGCCCCCGCCATCGCCCGCTTGCCCGATATCCCCGCCTGCGAGGCGTTCATGCGCGCCCGCGCCGAAGAGCTGCTCTCCGCCCCGCCTTATTGCTACCTCGCCGATACGGGCGCGGGCAGCTTTGCCGCCCGCGCGCTGGTGGAGGAGGCGGTCGTCATCGGCAGGCAGGTGTTCGAGCAGGTCAAAGGCTCCGCCTACACCGTCGCCGCCGCCGAGCAGTCGTTCGGCTACCCCGGCTCGCCCATCGGCGGCATCCCGCTCCGGGCGGGCGGCCGCACCTACACCGTCGCCGGCAAGATCGACCGCATCGACCGCAGCGGCGAATACGTGCGCGTCGTCGATTATAAGACGGGCCGCATGCAGGTCAAGCCCACCGACTACTACACGGGCAGAAAATTGCAGCTGGAGCTGTATTTGTCCGCGGCGTCGGCGGGGGGCAAGCCCGCGGGGGCGTACTACTTCCCCGCCCGCGTCGGCTTCGTCCCGCCCGAAGAAAAGGCGCCTTTCCGCATGGAAGGCTTCACCGCCGCCGAAGAGGAGATCGTCCGCCTCAGCGAACCCGCCCTGCAGGCGGGGGAAGAGAGCCGCTTCATCGCCGCCAAATGCGCCACGGGCGGCAGGGGTACTTTGCGCGAAGAGGAGATGGCAGACTTTCTGCAATACGCCGTGCGCGTTTCCGAAAATTGTTTGAAGGAGCTTTCGGCGGGATGCATCGCCCCCTCGCCGTACGCGGGCGAGTGCGCCTACTGCCCCTACGGGGCGCTGTGCGGGCGCGACCCCGCCGAAGCCGAGCGCAGCGAGCGCACCGCAAGCCTTAGCGAGATCGTAGACATCGTCCGCAGCGAGAGGGAAGGGCAATGAACGGGTACAAAACGGCAATGAACGGGCGCAGGAACGCACGGGGCGGGCATACAAGGGAAACATGCCGGCGCAGGAACGCACGGGGCGGGCATACCGCCGCGGTCATGAGGAGAAACGTACAATGAGCGAACGCAGACCCACACAGGAACAGCAAGCGGCCATCGCCGCCCCGGGGCAAGTGCTGGTGTCCGCCTCGGCGGGCAGCGGCAAGACCTTCGTGATGATCGAAAAGATGATCTCCCTCATCCTCGCGGGCGAGGCGGAGGTGTCGTCCGTGCTCGCCGTCACCTTTACAAAGCTCGCCGCCGCCGAGATGAAAGAGCGCCTGCGGGCGGCGCTGGTGCGCTCCGTCAACGGCACGCACGATGCCGCCGTGCGCGCCCGCCTGCGCGAACAGATCTCCGAGATCGGCACGGCGGACGTGTGCACCCTGCACTCCTTCTGCACGGGGCTTCTGCGCCGCCGCTTTTACGAGGCGGACGTAGAGGCGAATTTCCGCGTCCTCGACGACGCCGAGGCAAAAAAGCTGCGCCGCCGCGCCCTGCAGCAGACCATCGAATATTTGTTGGAACAAAAGTCCGCCGCCTTTTCCGCCCTCGGCGCCGCCTTTGCGGGCAGCCGCGGGTTCGACGCCTTGGGCAAGATCGTCTTGGAAGGGTACGAAAAGATGCGCTCCCGCCCCGATTACCTCGCCTTTCTGCGCGCCCTCCCCGCCCGCTACGGCGAGGAAGGCTTCGAAGCCCTCGCCGCCGAACTGCAGGGTGAGCTTTCCCTTCGCGCCGCGCGCCTTGGCGCCTGCGCCGCCGCGCTGGAAGGGGAGATGCAGCCCTATCTGGAACAGGGCCTGTTCGGCGGGGCGCATATCGCCTTTTTGCAGGAGCGCAAGGCCCTTGCCGAGCGGCTGTGCGCCGCGCCCGATATCTTCGCTTCCGCCGCCGTTTTGGCGGAAACAAAGCTCTCTTCCAAGCCGCGCGCCGATAAGGCCCGCAAGGGCGGCGGGCCCGCCGCCGCGCTGGACGAAAAGCTCAAGACGCTCAAGCCGCAGATCGAAAAGCTGGCAAAATTCGCCGCCCCCTTTTCTTCGAGGGAAGAAGAGCTGGCGCGCTTCCTCTCTTCGGGCAAGACGGCGGAAGGCCTGTGCGAGGCGCTCATCGCCTTCGACGGCTTCTACGCCGCCGCCAAGCGCCGCGCGGGCGGGCTGGACTTTGCCGACCTCGAGCACGGCTGCCTGCGCCTGTTGGAAAACGAAGCCGTGCGCGCCGAGGTCAACGCCCGCTACACGCATGTGTTCGTAGACGAATATCAAGACGTCAACCCGGTGCAGGACCACATCCTCACCCGCCTGGGGGGCAAAAACGTGTTCATGGTGGGCGACCCCAAGCAGTCCATCTACGGCTTCCGCGGCTGTTCCGCCGCCTTCTTCACCCAAAAATTTGAACAGCTCTCCGCCGAGGGCCGGGCGCTCACCCTCAACGGCAACTTCCGCAGCAGCTTTGCCGTGCTCGACGCCGTCAACAAGCTCTTCACCCGCTGCATGACGCGCGAAAGCTGTTCCATCGATTACGCCGCCACCTCCGTCATCACGGCGGGCGACGCGGCGCGGCAGGGCAGCCCCGCCCGCCCCCTGGGCAAGGTGTGCGCCGAGTTCGTGCCCCCGCCCGAAAAGCAGGCCCCGCCCGCGCGCGGCGTGTATTCGGTGGCGGAGCATTTGGGCGAAGGGGAGGGCGAAGCCTCTGCCGAGGGCGAGCTGATCGCAGAACTGGTGCTGCAGGAAGCAGCGTCCGTGCGCTACGACCCCGCCGAAGGCAAAGAGGTGCCCAACCGCTTGCAGGATATCGTCGTGCTCATGCGCAGCGGCACCGAGCACACCCGCCGCGTCATCCGCGCGCTCGTCGGCCGAGGCATCCCCGTCGCCGCCGCAGCCGAGGTCGACCTGTGCAGCTACCCCGAAGTGCGCGCCATGCTCGCCATTTTGCAGTTTCTGGATAACGGCGGGCAGGAGATCCCCCTCGCCGCGGCGCTGAAATCGGCGATGGGCGGGCTGACGGATGAAGACCTCGCCGCCATCCGCCTTTCCGCCAAAAAAGACGAAAAGGGAGAAGAAAGTTTTGCCGACGCCTGCGAGCGGCTGGCGGCGGAAGGCGGGAGCTTGGGCCAAAAACTTGCCGCCTTTTACGCCCGTGCGGAGCGCTACCGCCTGCGCATGCAGGTGCACGGCGCCGCCGAACTGATGGCGTACATCCTCGCCGATACCGGCATGGAAGCGCAGCAGCTGGCCCTGCCCTGCGGGGCAGAGCGGGTGCGCCGCCTCTCCCGCCTCATCGCCGCGGCGGGCAGCGCCGCCGTGCACGAGTTTTTAGAGCAGGTCAGGGTAAGCGGCGAGCTCGGCTATACCGAAAGCGGGGGCGAAAACGCCGTCCGCGTGATGACCATGCACGCTTCCAAGGGGCTGGAATTCCCCGTCGTCATCGTCGGCGGGCTGAACAAGCCCTTTGCGGGCGACCAGTCTCCGGTACTCTTTGACGACGAGTGGGGCTTCGCCCTGAAGGCGTACGACCCCTCTTCCCATACCGCCGCCGAAACCATTTTGCGCGCCGCAGCCTCCCGCCGCGCAGCAAAGCGCCGCTCGGAAGACGAGATGCGCCTTTTATACGTCGCCCTCACCCGCGCCAAAAGCAGCCTGCACCTCGTGTTTTCCAAAGAACAGCCCTTCGACGAAGCCGCCCTCACCGAGGCCAAGAGCTTTGCCGACTTCATCGACCTCTCGCTCCTCAAAGACAACTACGCCCCCGTGGCGGGCACGGCGCCCGCCCCTGCGGGCGAGGGGGTCATTTCCGGCTGCGACGAAGCCGCCAAAGCCGCCGTGCTGGCGCGCTACGCCCTCCCGTACGCCTATCAGAGCAGCACCCTTCTGCCCGTCAAGACCTCGCCTTCCGCCATCCTGCAGGCGCTGCGGGCGGAAGAGCCCGCCGTCGGCGGCGAAGAGTACGCCTCCGATGCCGACGCGGCGCACGGCACGGCATACCACGCCTTTTTGGAGCGCGCCGACTTTTCCGCTCCTATAGAAGATGAGATCGCCCGCGTCTGCGCCCTTCTGCCCCCGCAGCAGGCGGCCCTGCTCGATGCCGGGCGGCTGCGCGCGGTGCTGCAAATGCCCGTGTTCGCCTCCCTTTCCGGCTACACCCTCGGGCGCGAGCGCGAATTCCTCATGTTCCTGCCCGCCCGTCAGCTGTTTGAAACGGACGCCGAAGACGAGGTGCTGGTGCAGGGCGTCATCGACCTTCTTGCCGCGCGCGGCGGCGAGTGCATCGTCATCGACTACAAGTATTCCTCGCACGGGCCGGAGGAGCTGCTCGCCCGCTACGCCCCCCAGCTCAAGATCTACGCGGCGGCGGCGCGGCGGGGCGGGGCTGTCAAAGTCAGGGCGTACATCGTCAACATCCTGCAATGCTATACCCTGCCAGTTCCGCAGGAGATTTTGGAAGAAAAATAAAAGACCCCTGCCGCCCGACAGAAAATTTTGGAAGAAAAATGAAAAGGCCCCTTCCGCCCGACAGAAAATTTTGGAAGAAAATGAAAAGGCCCCTTCCGCCCGACAGGAAATTTTGGAAGAAAAATGAAAGCCCCGCCGTCGGGTGCGGGCGGCGTTAGGGCAAACAACGGAAAAAGAGGGGCGCGCCTTATGCAAGACGCGCCCCTTGTCGTTTATCGTTTTATCTTTTTCTTTTTTGCCGCCGCTTCGGCTTTTTCAATATTGATACTTCGCCATCATCTTTAAGAGGGCGGCGAGGATGTCGTTGAGCGTTTCCGCCTCTTTGGCGCAAAGCGTCCGTTTGGCGCGGTACGCCGTCAGCAGCTGCTGCGCCTTTTCCGCTTCCAGCCTGTCGCCGGGGCTGAGCGGCAGCTGTTTCAGCCGCTCCAACACCCCGAATATATGTCCCAAGCGCACGTCTTTTTCCACTTCCGTCTCCCGCTCTTCACAGCACAGCACCTTGGCGGGCATGCCCTCGGCGGGCGGCGGGGGCGGCGGGGGCGGCTGCAAGGGGGATGCGGCAGGCTCCGCCTGTAAAGGGGGCGCGGCAGGGCGCGGACTGCGCCTTTTTTTGCGCCCCGGCAGGCGCAGCAGGGTAAGCAGGGCGCACAGCGCCAGCTTTTCCAGCAATATGAGCGCCGCGGCGGCGTACAGGCGGGGGCGCAGCTGCGGGTGCAGCAGGCACAGGCACAAATACAGCAGCAGGCACACGTCGGCGGCGGCATGCAGCGGGCGCAGCGGCAGGGCGCGCAGGCGGGGGATGCCCAGCCGCAGCGCAAAGGCGAGCAAAAACAGCAGCGGCGGGGCCGCCAACAGCGCCAGCAGTACGCCGTCGCCGCAGGCGGCGGCAGTCTCTTCCAGCCATCGTAAGATCGTTTCCGAAATATGTACCATCTTCTTCCCCGTGGCAAAATTTTGCGCCGCAGCTGCGGCCGCAGTGTGTTTCAGTATACAATAAACGGGAGCGAAAAATGGCGAAACTTTTGCCGAACGCTGCCGAACTTTGCCGAAAGGCTTTTTTCTTTTTTTACAGAAAGGAAGGGAGCGACAGGCGCGGGAATGGTACGGGAAAGGCGCGGGCGCAGGGAAAAGCGCTAAGGGCGGCGCTTGACTTTGCCGCCCGCAAGGTCTATAATAGATAGGAAAGATCACCGAGGAGAAGTTGCCATGGACATCCGTTTTGTTCCCGCCCAAAAAGAAGAATACGCCCCGCTGGCGCAGTTCATCGCCCGCCAGTGGCACACCGCGTACGACGGCCTTTTGGGCACGGCGCAGGTCAAGTATATGACGGATACCTTCCAAAGCGCCGCCGCCATCGAACGGCAGGTACGCGAAGAGGGGTACCTGTATTATTATATCGAAGGCGAAGGGCGGCGCATCGGCTACTGCGCCCTGCACCCCGAAGCGGAAAAGCTGTTCCTCTCCAAATTATACCTTACGGAAGAAGAGCGCGGCCGCGGCATCGGGCAAAAGGCGCTCGCCGCCGTGGCAGAGATCGCCGCAGAGAGGGGGCTGAAGGCGGTGTGCCTCACCGTCAACACGGGCAACGCCCGCGCCGTGCGCGCCTACGAAAAGTTCGGCTTCACGCGCACCGACCACACCGTCACCGACATCGGCAGCGGCTTTGTGATGGATGATTATATTTATGAATACAGAATTTAGTTCTCACAATTTCTTTCGAGCTGACGAAAGAAATTGTCGAGAGTGAGGGGGAAACCTGCCGTGCGTTGGCGCGCAAATTTGCGCGCCATACTGGCGGCGGTTTCTCCCCTCTGCGCCTCGTCGCGCCAAGGCGCCATGGCAGGCGGCGCGCTGCGCTTGCCGCCTTGCCCGCTGCGCCTGCCGCTCCTCTTTCCCAAAAATCTCGCTGCGCTGCGATTTTCGGGAGCCCTGTTTATTTTCAGGGCACACCCTTGATAAAACGCGCGGCGCATTCACCTCCATCCAAACCAAGTCAAAGCAAAAGGGACCCGCCCTGAAAGGCGTCTTTTGCGCGCCTTGGGGCTCATCCTCATTGCAATACCACAGTGGGTATTGCTGCTTCGTCTATCGCCCCAATTCATCGCAAAATGCGCTCTTTCAGGGTGCGAAGCAATCGCAAGCGGGTAGATTGCCGCAGATGCAAGGCAAAGCCCGCAGGTAATATACAGACATATTACCAAGGGCTTTAACGCCGCAGATGTGGTGAGATACCCGCTTCCGATCGGATCCTCTTTGCTTTGGCTTGGTTAAGCTCATAAGGGAAAAACGGCAAAAGTGTGATTTTGCCGTTTTTTGAGAATAGTTTGGAATAAAAATGCCGCGGCTTCACTCTTTCCGCGTGCAGCTCCTCGCTGTAGGGTGAAAAAGGCAAAAGCGCGGTTTTGCCTTTTTCGAGAATTGTTTTCAGAGATCCTTCGATGCGCACGGCTACGCCGTGCTTACTCAGGATGACAAAGGGAAGTGTGTCGGTCGGGAATGACAGGAAGAGACGGCTGCGGGTCTTCCGCAAAGGCGTCGGAAAAATTTTTGCCTCGATTTGTGACAAATGCGACAATTTTCTCCAACATTTGCAGGACTATTTGTTTTTTTGCCCATAAATACTTTGCTTTTTTTTCAAAGTGTGTTATAATGTCTCTATGAACAGGGAAAATTTCCACAAAAAGATGCTGCAGATCTTGGAGGAAGTGCCCAAAGGCGAGCGCCTGCTGCTGCACAGCTGCTGCGGACCCTGTTCCACGCGCTGCTTAGAAGCGCTCGCGGATACCTTCCGCGTCACCGTGCTGTACTACAACCCCAACATCACCGACGGGGCGGAGTACGCCAAGCGCAAACAAGAGCAGCTGCGCCTGCTGCGCGAAACAGGGCAGGCAGACTTTTTAGACTGCGACTACCTTCCGCAAGAATTTTTCGATACGGTACAGGGGCTGGAAGCGGAACGCGAAGGCGGAGCAAGGTGCTACCGCTGTTATGCCTTGCGTATCGGAAAAACTGCCCGCACGGCAAAGGAAAACGGATACGGCTGGTTTTGCTCTACATTATCGGTCAGCCCGCACAAAAACGCCGCCTGGCTCAACCAACTGGGCGAGCGGTATGCCGCGGAGTACGGCGTGCGCTGGCTGCCCAACGACTTCAAAAAGCAAAACGGCTATTTGCGCTCGGTCGAGCTGGCGAAACAGCACGGCCTGTACCGCCAAAATTATTGCGGCTGTATCTTTTCCGACTGGACTCGCTCACAAAATTGACAGATACTCCTTCTTTTTTTCCGTGTTCTGCTTCGGCAGGGCGCGGAATTTTTTTACGCGATTTTTTTGGAAGAAAATTTTTTACGGGATTTTTTGGAAGAGACTTCGGCGCTTTGGGGAATGGCTCTTTGATATTTTCGGGAAGGGGAAGGCGCTTCTCCTTTTCAGAAGGGAAGGGGCATCTTCGATTTTTTTTGAAAAGAAAAAAGTTTCGGCTCATTTGAAAAGGAAAACCGCCGCGGCGTTTTAGAAATAAGAGCCGCGCAAAAATGTTTTCTTCCCCCCCAAAAACGGTTGACGGCGCGCCCGCCCCGCGCTATAATAATTGCAACTTATTCGGTTGTATATTACGGAGGTATACGCACCATGCGCCTTTCATCCAAATCGCAGTACGGGCTCAAGGCCTGTTATATCCTGGCGCTCAACTATCCCGAGCGCTGCGTCAGCGCCTCGTCGCTGGAAAAAGAGATCGCCGTTTCCGGCAAATATATCGAAAAGATCATGCGCATGCTGGCGGGCAGCGGCATCGTCACCGCCGTGCGCGGGGTGGCGGGCGGCTACAAGCTGGCGCGCGCGCCCCAGTCCGTCACCGTGGGAGACATCGCCCGCGCCTTAGAAGACAATATGGAGATCGTAGACTGCATCTCCTTTTGCGACTGCCCCGACTGCTGCGCATCGGGCGAGGTGTGGCGGCGGCTGTACGACGGCATCAACGCCGTGCTCGATTCGATGACCCTGCAGACGATGATCGACGCATACGGCGCCCACGGCGTGTGCAAGTGCCGCCGCGCGGGGTAAGGGGGGAGAAGATGATCTATCTGGACCATGCCGCCACCACGCCCGTAGACGGGCGGGTGCTGCGCGAGATGCTGCCCTATTTTGCAGAAAATTTCGGCAATGCCGACTCTCTCCACGCCTACGGCAGGCGGGGAGTGGCGGCGGCAGACGCCGCCCGCGACGAGATCGCTTCCCTCTTAGGCGCCAAGCCGCAGGAGATCTACTTTACCTCCGGCGGCACCGAGGCGGACAACTGGGCGCTTTTGGGCGCCGCCCGCGCCAACGCCGCCCGCGGCAAACGGGTGCTGGTGTTTGCCGCCGAGCACCACGCCGTGCTCGCCGCGGCAGGGGCGCTGCGGGCAGAGGGCTTTGCCGTGGAAGAGATCCCCTCCACGGCGGAGGGGGCGGCAGACCTGAACGCGCTGGAAGAGCTGCTGCGCCGCCCCGCCTGCCTGGTGGCGGTGATGGCAGCCAACAACGAGACGGGCGTCCTCCAGCCGACGGCGGAAGTTTCGCGCCTGTGCCGCGCCCACGGGGCGCTGTACTTTTGCGACGCCGTGCAGGCGGCGGGGAGCGAAAAGTTAGACGTCAACGTTCCCCATGCCGACCTTTTGAGCATTTCCGCCCATAAATTTTACGGGCCCAAGGGGGCGGGGGCGCTGTATATCCGCACGGGCACCCGCATGCAGCCGCTCATCGCCGGCGGCCATCAGGAGCGGGGGCTTCGCGGCGGCACCACCAACGTGCCCGCCGTCGTGGGCATGGCGGCGGCGCTGCGCTATGCCGCAGCCGAGCGCGAACAGAACAATGCCAAGGTGCGCGCCCTGCGAGACGCATTTATCGCCCGCGTCCTCGCGGGCGTTCCCGGCGCGCTACTCAACGGCAGGGGCGAGCGGCTGCCCGGCATCGCCAACTTCTCCTTCGAGGGCATCGCGGGGGCGGCCATGCTGCAGCGCTTAGACCTCGCGGGCGTCGCCGCCTCGGTAGGGGCGGCGTGCTCTTCCGGTTCGGCGCAGCCCTCGCACGTGCTGCTGGCCATGGGCCTTTCCCCCGAACGGGCGGCGGGCGGGGTGCGCTTTTCTTTCGGGAAGGACAATACCGAGGCAGACGCTGCCGCGGCGGCGGAAGAGGTCATCCGCGCCGCCAAAAACTTACGCGGATAAAAGACGCGCGCGGCCGCTAAAAACTTACGCGGATCAAAGACGCGCCGAACGGCCGCCTGCGCCAGTACATTCGCTGAGAAAGGAGAGATATATGCGAAAATTTGAAAGGGAAGTTGTGGATACGGCGGAAAAGTTCGCCATCCTCGGCCGCTGCGGCTATCTGACCCTCGCCTTATACGGAGAAAACGCCCCCTACTGCCTGCCCCTCAACTTCGGGGCGGAGCTGCAGGGGGGCAAGCTCGTTTTGTATTTCCACTGCGCCAAACAGGGCACAAAGCTCGCCCTGCTGCAAAGGGACGGGCGCGTGGGCTTTGCGGCGGCGAACATGCTGCGCGTGTTCAACAAGGGCATTGCCCCCTGCGGCTACACCACCGATTACGAGAGCGTGTGCGGCACGGGCGTGGCAGAAGTGGTGGAAGGGGAAGAAGAGCGCCTGCACGGCCTGCAGGTGCTCATGCGCCACTATACGGAAGAAGAATTTTCGCCCGCCGCCTTTCAGCCGCACGCCATGGCGCTGACGGAGGTCGTCAAGGTCGTGTGCAGCGACTGGACGGCGAAGCGCCTGGTGCGCCCGCAGGAGCCGTAAAAAGAGAAAACGCGGCAAAAGGTGCGCGGAAAGGGCGCCGATCAAAACAAAAAGCGCGGCATATTGCCGCGCATTCAAAAATACGGCAGGGGCGGCTCCTTTTCGGAGCCGCCCCTGCCGCTTATCTGTTTATCTGTCCGCCCGTCGGCCGCCCGCAAAGCCGTGCCTGCAAAGCCGCGCGCGCAGGAAAGGTTCGCGGCGCAAATCAGCGCGGCGCTTTTCCCTTCACGCACAAAATTGCAAAGGCTCGCGGCGCGTTCATTCTTCCGCGGGAACATGTTCGCACAGCACGTCGGCAAGCTGCGCCAGCTTCTGCGGAGAAAGCGCCTCGCCCCGCGCCTTGGGGGGGATGCCCGCCTGCCGCAGCACTTCCTGCGCCTGTTCGCGGCTGAGGGCAAAGCTGTTGATGAGGTTGTTTTCCAGCGTCTTGCGGCGAGAAAGGAATGCCGCCCGCACCGCGGCGCGGTACATCTTTTTGTCTTTGACGGGGATGCGGTCGGGTATAAAGGTCAGCCGCACCACGGCGCTGTCTACGTTGGGCGCGGGGGTGAACAGATGGCGGGGCACAAATTTTACCGTCTCCGCCTCCGCCCTCCTTGCGATGGCGGCGGTGATCGCCCCGTATTCGGGGGTGTTTTCGGCGGCGCACAGCCGCTTTGCCACGTCGTCCTGCACCATCACCACCAAAACGCGCGCCTTTTCGCTCTCTTCGATCAGCTTCATGATGAGCGGGGTGGTGATGTAGTAGGGCAGGTTGGCGACCACCGCGTAGCCCTCGCCCAGTTCCTGCTCCAAGGCGCGCATGTCCGCCTTCAAAAAGTTGCGGAACACGACCTCGGCGTTGTCTACCCCCGCCAGCGTCTCCGCCAGCACGGGCTGCAGTTTGGCGTCTATCTCGTAGGCGATCACCTTGCCCGCGTGCGCCGCCAGCACCCGCGTCAGCGTGCCCGCCCCGCAGCCGATCTCTAAAACGGCGCGGCTTTGATCCAGCTCCGCAAAGCCGGCGATGCTCTCCAGCAGATTGGCGTCGGAAATAAAGTTCTGCCCGAACTGCTTTTTGAAGCTGAAGTTGTGTTTGGCGAGGATCTGGCGCAAATTTTCCATAAACTGTCTCCGGGCGGCGGCGCATGGCAGGGCGCCCCGCGGCACATACTTTGATCGTAAGCGAGGGGCGCTTGCCCCGCTTACAGGGCTTTGCCCGTACAAAAGAAGGAGGGGAGCCCCGCCCGCTTGGCGGAGGCTCTCTTTCTGTTTTCTTCTTGGGAAGGAAGGGGCGTCGCCGTTTTTCTTTTTTTTGGAAGGGAAGGGGCATTGCCGCTTCTCTTTTACTTTTTTAGAAAGGAAAAGAGCGGCTGCGTCTTTGATCCGCCCTGCGCCCGCGCCCTGCGGACGCGGGCGCAGGGCGGGCGCGGGAAGCCGCCTCGCGGAAGCGGCCCTTTATCCGTCTATCCGATATACGCCCGCACGCGCAGGGTGACGCCGCACGCCCTGGCGATGGCGCGGCAGGCTTCTATCTTCTCTTCTCCGATGACGTCCACCACCGAAAACCAGGTATCGATGCCCTTTTCGGCGCACAATTTGGCAAATTCCTGCAAGCCCGCAAACGCCGCCTCGCCGAAGGCGGGCCTGCACAGGGCGGCGTAGTCTTGGGCGGTCGCCTCGTTGAGGCTGACGTTGATCTTGTCGATGACCGCGGCAAGTTCGCCCGTCACGTCTCGCTTCCAGATCATGTTCGCCTGGCCGTTGGTATTGATGCGCGTGGTGCCGCCCCGCCGCTTGATCTCGCGGGCAACTTCCAGCAGCACGGGCAGCTTGATGGTCGGCTCGCCGAAGCCGCAGAACACATATTCGCGGTAAGCGCCGATGTCTTCGGGCAGCCGCGCGATCACTTCTTCCGCTTTCGGTTCGCGCGCCAGCCACAGTTTGTGGCCGAAGTAGTCCGCCTTTTCGTTGCGCACGCAAAAGGTGCAGTCGTTGGTGCACTTGCTGGTCAGGTTGATGTATAAGTTGCCGTCTAATTCGTAGGTAAAGTTTTCGTATTTTTCCGTCATGGTCTTCTACCGTATCTTATAAAACAAGGTCTTGGCGTTTTCATGGATGCGCGCGGCGAGGGCAAAGAGCTCTTCTCCGCGCAACTGCGCCAGCTTTTCGTACACCTGAACGACGTTTTTTGGAGTGTTCAGAGTGCCGCGGAAGGGTTCGGGCGCCAGGTAGGGCGAGTCCGTCTCCGCCAAAATGCGCTCGGGCGGCACCATCTTGGCGACTTCGTCCAGCCGCCGCGCGTTTTTGAAGGTCACGGGCCCCGCAAACGAGATGTACAGCCCCAGTTTCAAATATTCCTTTGCCGTTTCGGGGCTGCCCGAAAAGCAGTGCATCACCCCGCCCGCCCGCAGCTTGGCGCGGTTGTCCTTCAATATCCGCAGCGTATCCGCCGCCGCGTCTCGGCTGTGGATGATGACGGGGAGGCAAAGCGCCTCCGCCAGCTCCAGCTGGGCGCAGAAGGCGCGCTTCTGCGCCGCTTCGTCGGTATCCTCGTAGTGGTAGTCCAGCCCGATCTCGCCCACGGCAACGCCTTTAGGGCTTTGCAAAAGCGAAGCGAGGCGCTCTTCGTCGCCCGTTTGATAGTCTTGCAGGTTGGAAGGGTGGAAGCCCGCCGCAAAGTACAGCGCAGGTGCCGCCGCAAGGCGCTCCGTCTGCGCCGCGGTGTTTTCTGCCTGCCGCGCCGCAAAGCGCTCCGCCTGCTCCGCCGCCAGGGCGGAAGAGGCCGGATCCCAGCCCACGTTGATCACGGTATCCACCCCCGCCGCGGCGATCTTTGCCAAAAGCTGCGGCAGGTCGCCGTATTTTTCGGGATAATTGAGGTGTGCGTGCGTGTCGATATACATGGCGTTATCCTCCGCGGGCGCCCTTTCGCCTTTGCGGAAGGGCGCCCGCGGCCAAGTTCTTATAGGTTTAATAGACGGTGCTGCCGCTGCCGATGTCGCCGGCGGGCGCCAAAAGCTGCAAATTGCCTTCGGCGTCTTCCGCGCAGAGGATCATCCCCTCGCTGACGATGCCGCGCAGCTTTGCGGGCTTCAAGTTGGTCACCATGATCACCTTTCTGCCCACCATCTGTTCGGGGGTGTAATATTGGGCGATGCCGCTCACCACCGTGCGCGTCTCCTCGCCGATCTTCACCGTCGATTTGAGCAGCTTGTCCGCTTTGGGCACCTTCTCGCAGGCGATAACTTCCGCCACCTGCATCTTCACCTTGGCAAAATCGTCGATGCCGATCTCCGCAGGGAAGTCCGCCTCATGCCCCTTCTTTTCTTTGGGCGCGGGCTTTTCGCCTTTGGCTTCGGGGTTGGAAGGCTGCGCATTGCCGTTTTCGCCTGCTTTGGCGGCCTTGGCGGCCTTGGCGGCGTGCAGGGCGTCGTACTGTTCTTCGATCTCTTTATAGCTCCTGCGCGCGAACAGGTGCTGCACGGGCTCACAAACGTGCGCGCCCGCGGGCAGGCCAAAGTCTTGCAAACTGTCGTATGCGCGCAGCGGGCAGCTGAACTGGCGGGCGATCTTTTCCGCCGTCTCGGGCATAAAGGGCTGCAACAGGGCCGCGGCGACCTGTATGCCCGCCGCCAGGTTGTATAACACGGTCGCAAGCCGTCCCTGTTTCGCCTCGTCTTTGGCGAGCACCCAGGGCGCCGTCTCGTCGATATACTTGTTGCAGCGGCGGAGGAAAGAGAAGATCTCCCCCAGCGCGTCCGAAATTTTGAATTCGTCCATCTTTTCCGCCACTTTTTGGTATAAAGAAGTCGCCATTGCCTTCAGATTTTCGTCCACGGGCTCGGCGCATCCCGTATCTTCCAGCGCCCCGCCGAAGTATTTCAGCGACATCGCCGCCGTGCGCGAGACCAGATTGCCCAAATTGTTGGCAAGGTCTGCATTCACGCGGTCGCAGATGAGCTCCCAGGTGATGTTGCCGTCGTTGTCGTAGGGCATATCGTTGAGCACAAAGTAGCGCACCGCGTCCACGCCGAACACGTGCACCAGCTCGTCGGCGTAGATGGTGTTCCCGCGCGATTTGCTCATCTTGTTGCCGTCCATCAGCAGCCACGGGTGGCCGAATACCCGCTTGGGCAAGGGGAGCCCTAACGACATCAAAAAGATGGGCCAGTAAATGGTGTGGAAGCGCACGATATCCTTGCCGATGATGTGCGCGTCCGCAGGCCAGTATTTTTGGAATAACGGGTCGGAATTCCCGTCCGCGTCGTAGCCCAGGCCCGTGATGTAGTTGGTCAGGGCGTCCAGCCACACGTACACGACGTGTTTGGGGTCGGAAGAGACGGGCACCCCCCACGTGAACGACGTGCGCGAAACGCACAGGTCCTGCAGGCCGGGCTTCAAAAAGTTGTTCACCATCTCGTTCTTGCGCGAAAGGGGAGCGATGAATTCGGGGTGCTCTTCGTAGTATTGCAGCAGACGGTCGGCGTATTTGCTCATGCGGAAAAAGTACGCCTCTTCTTTGGCGGGCTTTACCTCTCTGCCGCAGTCGGGGCACTTGCCGTCTTTCAGCTGCGAAGGCGTCCAGAACGCCTCGCAGGGGGTGCAGTACATCCCCTCGTAGGTGCCTTTATAGATATCGCCGTTTGCCAGCATCTTTTCAAACATCTTCTGCACCTGGCGCTCGTGGTCGGCGTCGGTGGTGCGGATGAACTTGTCGTACGAGATATCCATCATATCCCAGATGGCGCGGATCTGCTCCGCCACGCCGTCTACGAACGCCTTGGGCGAAACGCCCGCGGCGGCGGCCTTTTCTTCTATCTTCTGGCCGTGCTCGTCGGTGCCCGTCTGAAAGCGCACGTCATACCCCTGCGCCCGCTTGAACCGCGCGATGGCGTCAGTCAAAACGATCTCGTAGGTGTTGCCGATGTGCGGCTTGCCCGAGGTGTAGGTGATGGCCGTGGTAATGTAATACGGGGTTTTTTCTGCCATGGTTCCCTCCTGAAAAGGTCTCGTTTGTCACTTTTCCAGTATTATACTCTATTTTTTGAATAAAGTAAAACCATTTTTGCGCAGGCGCGCCAAAAAAGCGCGGGGCAGTAAGGCGCCCGTCCTGCCCCGCAGGGCGCCGCCCCGGCGAAAGGCGGAAGCGCCCGCATAATGCGGGGCGCGTGCGCATATTGTAAAACAGAATGCAGGGGGGGCTTTCATGAACGTGTTGTTTTTGGTGGTATTCATAGCCGCGTCGGTGCTCGTCGTCTTGGGGGACCCCGCCGCCTTTTTGCCCGCGCTTTTGGCGGGCGCTTCCCGCGCCGTCGCCCTCTGCCTCACCCTGGCGGGGGTGTATGCGCTGTGGCTGGGCTTTTTGCGCGTGTGCAAAGACGCAGGGCTGCTGTCCGGCTTTTCCCGCCTGCTGCGCCCGCCCGTGCGCCGGCTTTTGAAGACAGACGACGCCGCCGCCGAAGAGCAGGTCGCCGTCAATTTCGCCGCCAATCTGCTGGGCATGGGCGGGGCGGCGACGCCCGCGGGCATTTCCGCCATGCGCCTTTTTGGAGAAAAAAAGAACGAATACGCCCGCGCCATGCTGTTCGTGGTCAACTGCGCCGGAGTGCAGCTGCTGCCCACCACGCTTATCTCGGTGCGGGCGGCGGCGGGTTCGGCGCAGCCGTTCGCGCCCGTGCTGCCGGCGCTGTGCTGTTCGCTGGCGGCGCTCCTGTTCGGGGCGATCCTCGTTCATTTACTATATAGGAAGCGGCTTTGCGCGTAGCCGCCTATGTGCTGCCCGTGCTGTTTGCGGGCGTGTTCCTGTTCGCGGCGGTGCGCCGCGTCAAGGTGTACGACAGTTTTGCCTCCGGCGCGGGCGAGGCGCTGCCCCTCGTTCGTTCCCTCTTCCCCTATATCGCCGCCGTGCTCATTTTGGCGGAACTGTTTGAAGCCAGCGGCCTGTCGCTCCGATTGCAGCAGGCGCTCACGCCCGCGCTGCAAGCCTTAGGCATCCCCGCGCAGCTCGCGCCGCTGGTGCTGGTCAAGCCCTTTTCGGGCAGCGGCTCCGTCGCCGTCTTGTCGCAAATTCTGGCAAAGTACGGGGCAGATTCGTACATCGGCTGCTGCGCCTCGGTGCTGTACGCCTCGGGCGAAACGGTGTTTTACCTCTCCGCCCTCTATTTTGCGGGGCAGAAGAAGGGCGCGGCCCTGCCCGCCGCCATCGCCCTGGCGGCAAACCTCCTCGCGGCGGTATCGGCGTGCCTGCTGTGCCGGCTGTGATCTGCAAAACTTTCCGCAGACCGGCCCGCAAAAGTTTTTTGCCCGGCGACCCGCGCCGCGCGGCGCTCTGCCCTTGCCGAAACGGTGCTGCGGGCGCGTTTTGTGAGAACGGTTCATTTTGATTTTTGCGGCAAAAAAGCGTGTGAATGCCGTACAATGTTATCGATAACCAGCGGGCATAAATGAAAAAATGATAAATTTCGACAAAAAATGTTGAAAAATTTTATCTAAAAAATTTTCAAAAAAATAAAAAAAATTGCTTGCGTTTTTTTTCGAGGCTTGCTATAATATGCGTGTAATCAAACGAAACGCGCGATGCTTCCGTTTGGTTACATCCCTTAGCTCATCATTTTCCCCCTTATCATATATGGATCGGGCACAGAACCGCAAGGCTCTGTGCCCGATTCATTTTTGCCGGATACGCGGTAAAGAAAGCGGCGGGCTTCCTGTTCGGAAGCCCGCCGCCGCTCTTTCATTTGTCATCACGCGCCCGGCGCAAGGGGAGAATATTGCCGCGCCGCAAGGGGGAAAGTACTTCCGCGCCGCAAGGGGAAAGTACTGCCGCGCCGCAAGGGGAAAGTACTGCCGCGCCGCAAGGAGGAAAGTACTGCCGCGACGCAAGTGGGAGCGGGGCGCCACTGCGGGGCGCCGGGCTGCTTTCCGAACGCCACTGCGGGGCGCCGGGCTGCTTCCCGAACGCCACTGCGGGGCGCCGGGCTTACTTCCCGAACACCTCTTCGGCGGCCTTTACGTCGGCATTGGCGTCTTTGCAGTAGTAGTCGGCGCCGATCTTTTTGGCGTAGTCGGGGTTGAGCACCGCCCCGCCCACCATCACGCGGCAATCGGGGCATTCCTTCCGCAGCAGGCGGATGGTCTCTTCCATGTGCACCACGGTGGTGGTCATCAGCGCCGAAAGCCCGCACAGGCGGATGTTGTGTTGTTTGCACGCCCGAACTACGGCCTCGGGGGGCACGTTTTTGCCCAGGTCGAACACGCGGTAGCCGTAATTTTCCAAAACCGTCTTGACGATGTTCTTGCCGATGTCGTGGATGTCGCCCTGCACGGTCGCCAGTACGATGTCTCCGCGCGAGGCGGCGCCGCCGGGGAGCTTCTTTTTCACCTCGTCGAAGCACAGCTTGGCGCTCTCCGCCGCCGCGATCAGCTGCGGCAAAAACAGCGTGCCGCGCTCGTATTCCTCTCCCACGGCGTTGAGGGCGGGGATGAGGTAGTCGTCGATGACGGAAAGGGGCGCTTCTCTTTCCAAAAGCGCCGCGCAGGCCGCCCCCGCGGCGGGCAGGCCCTTTTTGATGAGGGCAAAGATCTCGCTTCCTTCTTTATTATTATCGGAAGAAGGGGAAGGCGAAGCAGGGGAAGAAGCGGCGGCAGGGGATGCGGCGGGGGTCTGTTTAGTGATGGGCGCCGCGTAGCGGGCGACGTAATCGGCGCAGTTCTTGTCCTGCCCGCTGAGGGCGCGGAAGGCCGCCACCGCCTGCATGTTTTCGGGGACGTTGGGGTTCAAAATGGGCGCGTCCAGCCCCGCGAACAGCGCCGCCGTCAGAAACGATGTGTTGACGATCTGCCTGTTGGGCAGCCCGAAGGAGATGTTGCTCACCCCCAGCACCGTGCGCACGCGGTATTTTTGCTTGATCTGCCGCAGCGCCTCCAGCGTCTCGTGCGCCTGCCCCTGTTCGGCGCTCACCGTCAGGGTGAGGCAGTCGATGTAGATATCCTCCTGCGGGATGCCGTAAGATGCGCAGGTGCGGATGATCTTTTCGGCGATGCGCACCCGTTCTTCCGCCGTTTTGGGGATGCCGTGCTCGTCCATCGTCAGCCCCACCACCGCCGCGCCGTACTTTTTCACCACGGGCAGGATGGCGGCAAGGACCCTGTCTTCGCCGTTGACGGAGTTGACGATCGCCTTGCCCGCGTATACGCGCAGCGCCGCCTCGATGGCGTCCGCCTTGCCGCAGTCTACCTGTAAGGGAAGGTCGGATACCGCCTGCACCGCCTGCACCAGTTTGCAAAGAGCCTGTTTTTCGTCGATCTCCGGAAGGCCCGCATTGACGTCTAAGATGTCCGCGCCCGCCTCTTCCTGTTCCACCGCCTGCGCCTGGGCGTAGCCCCAGTCGCCCGCCAGCAGCGCCGCCTTCATCGCCTTTTTGCCCGTGGGGTTGATGCGCTCGCCGATGACGCGGCAGCCGTCTACTTCCACCGGTTTCCGCGCCGAGCACACCAGCGAGCGGCCGGCAAGTTTGTTCGCGGGGGCGAAGGGCTCGGCGGTATCCGCTAGGGCGCGCAGCTTGCGGATATATTCGGGCGTGGTGCCGCAGCAGCCGCCGACGATGCGCACGCCCATGCGCAAAAATTCCGCATACACGTCTGCGAACTCTTCCGCGCTCACGTCGTAGTTCATGTCGGCGTCGGGCAGCCCCGCGTTCGCCTGCACCAGCACGGGTTTATCGGTGTAGTCCAAAATTTTCTGCACGATGGGCAGCAGTTTGCGCGGCCCCAGCGAGCAGTTCACGCCCACGGCGTCCGCCAGAGGGGAAGCCGCCAGAGCGTAGCAGGCGGGGTCGCAGCCGGCAAAGGTGCGGCCGTTTTCTTCAAAGGTCATCGAACACAGCACGGGCAGTTCGCTGTGCTCGCGCGCCGCCAGCAGCGCCGCCCGCAGCTCCTGCAGGTCCGCCATCGTCTCGATGAGCACGAGGTCCGCCCCCGCCCGCGCGCCCGCCTCCACCGTGCGGGCGAAGATCTGATACGCCTCTTCAAAAGAGAGGGTGCCCATGGGCTCGAGCAGCATGCCGATGGGGCCGATGTCCAGCGCTATAAACTTGCCGGGCGCCGCCTCTTTGGCAAGGCGCACGCCCGCCTCAACGAGTTCCGCCGCCCGCTTTGCCGAGCCGACCTTCTTTTCATTGGCGCCGAAGGTATCCGCCGTGATCACGTCCGCCCCCGCCGCCGCGTAGGCGCGGTGGATGTCGGCGGCGAGCTGCGGCTGCGTCAGGTTGATCTCTTCGGGCACGGTGCCCACGCGCGCGCCGCTTTTCTGCACCATGGTGCCGAAGGCGCCGTCAAACACGGCGATGTTCTGCTGCAAAAATGTTCTGAAGTCCATAGAAGGCTCTCCTGTTTTCTCTCAACTTTCTTTGCGGAAGGCGCAGCCGTGCATTTGGCAGGCGGCGCAGTCGTGCCCGCAGCCCTTCGCCTCGGCGGGGGCGGGGGCGTCGGTGATGCCGACGACGGCGGTCACCGATTTTCGCGGCGTCAGCAAAAAGCTCTCGTCGCAGCACAGGCCGATGTTCGCGTCCGTGCGCAGCAGGCGGCAGATGTCTTTCTGCGCCGTGAGCGGAAAGTCGCCGTACCCGCAGGAAAAGCGCGGAAGAAGCGCTTTTCCGCAGCTTTTTTGCAGGTCGGCGCACACGTCGTCGCAATAGCTTTCGATGGCGCAGGAACAGGCGGTATCGAACAGGAGCGCTTCAAAGGCGCTCTTGGCGGAAAGGCGCGTCAGCTCGCGCTCTTCATCCCCGCCGATGGTGGCGGCGAACAAAAACGCCTCGCGGCAGCCGTCAAGATGGGCGCGGATGTCCTTCCCCTCCAAAAAAACGCCCGTTCCCGCCAGTTCCATCTCTTCCGTCAGGGCAAAGCGGCGGCAGACGCTGCGGGGAGCGGCGAGCTCTAAACAGCGCTTGGCCGCCCCGTCCAGTTTTTTTGTGAACGCCTCGTCCGTCTCCTGCCCCCGCCAGCCCAAGTAGCGCAAAAATTCATTGCGGTCGATCTGCATGCGTCTCTCCGTTGATGCCGCGCAGAATGCCCGAAACGCTTTCGGTGATCTTGCCCGCCACATAGGGGTTGTTCATCACGTACAGGTGCACGCCCTGCACGCCCGCCGAAAGCAGGTCTACGATCTGGTCGACGGCGTAGGCGATGCCCGCTTCCATCAATGAGGCGGGGTCGTCGTAAAAGCGCGCGATCATGCGCGAGATCTTGGCGGGGATCTTGCCGCCCGAAAGGCTGACGATGCGGTCTACGTGCCCCTTTTTGACCAAGGGCATGATGCCCGCCTGTACGGGCACGCCGACGCCCGCCAAAGCCAGCATGTCGCGGAAGCGGAAAAAGTCGTCGTTGTCGAAAAACAGCTGGGTGTTCAAATGCGTCACGCCCGCGTCCACCTTCTCTTTCAGGCGGCGGATATCCGTCACAAGGTCGGGCGCTTCGGGGTGGCCTTCGGGGTAGCAGGCGGCGGCCAGGTCAAAGTCGTACCCGCTGCGGCGGATATAGCGCACCAGGTCTGCGGCATAGCGGAAGGTCTTGCTCTCCTTCGCCCCCTCGATGCGGTCGCCGCGCAGGGCCAGAATGTTGCCCACGCCCCCCTCGTGCAGCTTCAAAAGCGCCTCGTCTATCTCGTTTTGTTCGGAATTGATGCAGGTCAAATGCGCCAGCGGCTCCACCCCGCACGCCTTCACGAGCTCCGCGATCTCGGGCGTGCGCGAATTGCCCGAACCGCCCGCGCTGCAGGTCACCGAAATATAGTCGGGCGAAAGTTTTGCCAGCGCCTCGATGGTGCCGCGCACGGCGCCGATGTCCGCCGTGGGCTTGGGCGGAAAGATCTCGAACGACCAAACCGCCTTTTTCTGCGTAAATAACTGCGAAATTTTCATAGGAAAGTTCCCCTTTGGGCGGCCCTCGTTCGGCCGCCTATCATTATATTACACGAAAACGCAAAAATGTGCAAACATTTCCCTTTCCGTTTGCAAAAATCCGTTCTCTTTTCCGCCGCGGGCACATATCATAGAGCAACGATCGTTTCGGGAGGAGAAAACAATGAGTCAACCCATCGACTATGCAGAGATGCTCGAAATACCCGTCAACACCCTCAACGTCACCAAAAAGCGGGGCAAAAAGAAGGGCGGGGCGGAAGAGCTGAAGGCGCGCGCGGTAGAGGCCGCCAACGAGCGCGCGGCAGCTTCCGGCGAAAACGTCACCGATTACGAAAGCCCCGCCCCCGCCGCAGAGGCGACGGGCGGCGAGCAGGGCGCGGCGTTTGCGGAAGGGGAAGAAGGGGCGGCAGGCTCCGCCCCGCGGCTGAAAAAGTTTTTAGACAGCAAGCTGCTTTTGGGCGAGTTCGTTGCGGTGTGCGCCCTGTGCGCGGGCATTTTGCTCACCAACCTGTTTTGGCCGCAGAGCGCCATCAACACCTTTTTCCGCGGTCTGGTGACGGAAGAGACGCCCGCCGCCCTGCCCGACGAGCGCTCCTTTTCGGAAGTGGAAGCGGGCAGCATCGTCTCCGACGAAAACATCTCCGTCTCCGTCTCCGATGCGGGCGTGCTCTCGTTCACGGCGGAAGCCAGCGTATACGCCCCCTGCGGCGGCACCGTGCAGAGCGTTGCCGAAAGCGGCGGCGTGTATATGATGGAGATCGAGCACACCTCTTCCTTCTCTTCCGTCATCTCCGGGCTCACCTACGCCTACCTGCCCGCGGGCAGCGAGGTATACGCCACCATCCCCGTCGGCTATTCCGACGGCTCGCACGAGGTCACCGTGTCCATGTACGACGGCGGCACTCTCATCAGTGCCTATACCTTGGGGGAAGAGAACGACATCGTCTGGAATGTATGAGCGCGGAAGGGAGAAGTGCGGAAGGGATCGGTGCGGGGGCGAAAAGGGCTTCCTTCCCTTCCTGAAAAAACGCCGGCACGGCCGCAAAAGGGGAAGAGAAGGAAGGATGCGCTTCGGCGTGCACCCGCTGTTTGTCGCCTACGGCGCCTTTGCCGCCCTGCGCGGGCAGCTGATCCCCTTTATCGCCGCCACCGTGTGCGCCGTCATGCACGAGTGCGGCCACGCCTGGTACGCCGCCCGCATCGGGCGGCGGCTGGAGCGGCTGTGCCTGCTGCCCAGCGGCGCCATCGTCACCGGCGACATCGAGGGCATCTCCCTGGCCGACGAGGTGCGCCTCGCCCTGGCCGGGCCCGCCGTCAATTTTGTTTCGGCGCTGCTGTTTGCGGCGCTGTGGTGGCTGTGGCCGGAAACGTACCCCTATACCGAGGCCGCGGCGGCGGCCTCCGCGTCGCTGTTTGCCGTCAACCTTCTCCCCGCTCTGCCCCTCGACGGCGGCAGGGTGCTTTTGTGCCTCATCGCCAAAAGGCGGGGCGAGGCGGCGGCTTCGCGCATCTTAAAGGGCGTGGGCGCGGCCCTCGCCGCAGTCCTCGCCGCCCTGTTCGCGGCGGGCTGTTTTGCGGGCAAAGTCAACTTTTCGCTGCTGTTTTTCGCCGCCTTTGTGCTGGGCGGGTCGTTCGGCGGCAAAGACTGCCGCTACACCCGCATCCGTTACGACTGGCGGCAGAATTTATCCCGCGGCATGCCCGTGCGCCGCGTCGCCCTCTCGCAGCGGTGCACGGTGCGGCAGGCGCTGGGGTATTTCGAGCGGGGCACCTGGCTGGAAATTTCCCTCTTCGACGACGCCGGCAAACACGTCGCCACCCTCTCGCAGCGGCAAATTTGCGAATTATTCTCCTCTGCGGATATCTATCGGCCGCTCAAAGACTACATAACGGGCGGATAAGGGCGCTTTACGGGCGTTTTTCGCCGAGATTTTGTAAATTGCGGCGTAAAATTTATTCATTTCCTTGCAAAACATTCTGCCTTGTGCTAAAATAAATAGAGATACAGGGATCGACGGATCGAGACGAGGGGGCTTGTAAACAGAGAAGGGGCCGTTTGTAAACGGCGATAAGGGGCTTGTACGACGCAGAAATAAATTTTTTTGCCGCACCCGCTGCGGGGCGGTACAGGTCAACGATACATGCAAAAAAATATGTTTTTCGATTACTTCGGCGAAGAGTGCTTTGCGGCCGTCACCGAAGGGGGCAAGCTGGTCGAATTCCACCTGGATACGGGCAGCGGCGCCGAAATTTCGGGCAACATTTATAAGGGCAGGGTCGTCAACGTGTTAGACGGCATGCAGGCAGCCTTCGTCGCCTTCGGGCAGGAAAAAAACGGCTACCTCTACGCCGGAGACATCCCGCCCGAATCTGCCGGCGCCCCCGGCATCCCCAACGCCCTGCAGGTGCGCCCCGGCGACGAAGTCATGGTGCAGGTCTCCAAATCGCCCATCGGCAAAAAGGGCGCGCGGCTGAGCATGTGCCTCTCGTTCGTGGGCAAAAACCTCATCTTCATCCCCTCGGCAGACTTCGGCGCCGTCTCCCGCAAGATCGAAGACGAGGCCGAGCGCGCCCGCCTTCTTTCCTGCTGCGATAAGCTGCGCGCGGGCGGCGGCGGGTTCGTCATGCGCACCAACGCCCGCCATGCCGATATGCGCGTCTTGAAAGAAGAGGCGAAGTACCTGCGCGGCCTGTATGCCGCCGCGCTCGAGGCGTATAAAGAGGCAAAGGTGGGCGAGCTCGTCTACCGCGACGCCGATATCCACGCCCGCCTTCTGCGCGACTTCGACCTCGCCGATATCGACAAGATCTACATCGGCGACGACGCCACCTTCAGCCGCGCCGACCGCGCCTTCCAGTACGCGGGCGTGCGCAGCAAACTGGTGCGCTATACCGGCCCTCGCGAAATGTTCGAGTTCTACGGGCTGGAAGAGCAGGTGTACCGCCTCATCAGCCACCGCGTCGAGCTGGAAAACGGCGCCTACCTCGTCTTCGACCAGACGGAAGCGCTCACCGCCATCGACGTCAACACCGGCAAATTCATCGGCGATATCGCCCTGGAAGATACGGCCTTTTCCACCAACATCCTCGCCGCGCGCGAGATCGCCCGCCAGGTGCGCCTGCGCAACTTGGGCGGCATCGTCGTCGTCGATTTCATCGATATGGCGGGCAAAGACCACCGCGCCGCCGTGGTGGCAGAGCTGGAGCGCTGCCTCAAAGAAGACCGCGCCAAGTGCAACGTCGTCCCCATGACGGAGCTGGGGCTGGTGCAGTTCACCCGCAAAAAGGTGAAGACGGACGTCGTCTCCACCCTTACCGCCCGCTGCCCGCACTGCAAGGGCTCGGGCAGGGTGCTGTCCGATTCGTACATCACCTTCCGCATCAAGGCCGCCATCAAAAAGTGCTTTGCCGAAGGGTACGAAAGCTGCATCGTCGAGCTGAACGCGGCGGTATTCGCCTACATTTTGGCGCAGCGCCGCTTTACGCAGCTGGTGCGCGGGGCGTGGAAGGGCAAGCGCGTGTATATGATCCCGCACAAGACCTATCACGAAGAACAGTTCACCGTCCGCGGCGACAATAACCCCGTGCTCACCCTGCCCGACACGGCGCAGTTGTTGTATTGAATGAAGTTTCACGAAATTTCTTTCGAGCTGACGAAAGAAATTTCCGTGATTTGAAGAAAACCCCAACCAAAACGCGCATCAAAAGGTGCGCGTTTTCTGTTCGGAGTTTTCCTCGGCTGCGCGCCTTTTCAGGGCACACTTATTATAAAACGCGCGCAGCCTTCACCTTTCCTGCAAGAGCCGCAGGTATGCGGCAAATGGGGTGCGCTTACCGAAAGGCGCGGCTTTCGGCCGCGCAGAAATTGTTTTATATTCACGCGTTCCTCGGCGAGCTGACGCCTGCGGAACGCCGTGATTTTAGGAAAACCCCAACCAAAACGCGCATCAAAAGGTGCGCGTTTTCTGTTCGGAGTTTTCCTCGGCTGCGCGCCTTTTCAGGGCACACTTATTATAAAACGCGCGCAGCCTTCACCTTTCCTGCAAAAGCCGCAGGTATGCGGCAAATGGGGTGCGCTTACCGAAAGGCGCGGCTTTCGGACGCGCAGAAATTGTTTTATATTCACGCGTTCCTCGGCGAGTCGACGCCTGCGGAA
>ERZ1643247.683-NODE-683-length-38530-cov-49.468018_pt1 | contig 38530 bp, 35 predicted proteins | sample MGYA00579264_ERZ1643247 | MGnify/ENA primary metagenome ERZ1643247 (study PRJEB29033, sample SAMEA4952262) | chicken gut metagenome | biome: Broiler Chicken; feature: Gastrointestinal Tract; material: Caecum | place: Ireland | collected 2018 | study: Broiler... | reverse complement strand
ACGACCTTGACGATGACCTCGATGACGTGGGCGAAAACCGCACCGACGACTGGGATGACGACCACGACGACGATTGGGATGACGCTGACGACTGGGACGACGACCTTGACGATGACCTCGATGACGTGGGCGAAAACCGCACCGACGACTGGGACGACGACCACGACGACGATTGGGATGACTGAACACAGCAAAAGGCCGGCCCCCGGGGGCCGGCCTGATTGTGTCGAGAGAATCGACACGCAGACTTCCTCTTCTTCCTGCTGTCCCACGATCCCGCTGCGGGACTATTTGATAAACTGCTCGATCGCCCTGTTCAAGCGTTCGATGGATTCTTTGTCTCCCTGTTCGACGGCATCCACCAGGCAATGTTCAATGTGGTCCTTCAGGATTATTTTACCGGTACTGTTGACAGCGGACCTCACGGCGGCAAGCTGGATCAGCACATCCGCACAGTCCTGCCCGTTTTCCACCATCCGCTTGACAGATTCCAGATGTCCGATAGCACGGGAAAGGCGATTGAGGACCGCCTTGGTCTGGGTGTGTTCATGGTGATGCGGAGGATGGGGTTCTGTGGAGGCAGCCTCCGAATGGGGCTGTACGTAACGGGGCATAAGGGTTCATCTCCTGTGCGTTGATCATTCCCTAGTATTGTACGAGGAACTGTGAAATTTGTCAATTGTCGTATCCCCCCGGGGGGCTTCCCAAATTTGTGTGGCATGGTATAATCTTTATGTTTATGGTTGGCAGAAGCCAAAAGAGTGTCTGCGCGCAGCAGCACTGGCGGCCAGAAGACCGCCCAGAGCCTTCCTTCTGCCATCCGCTGCCGCAAAGACGGCAGCCTGAACAAGAAAGCTGAAGCAGGAACGACACAGGCAGAAGTCTGCTGTATGCACATGGAAGTGCAGCGGCAGGCTTTTTCTTTTTCTGAAAAGTTCTGAAAAAGGAAACACGAGAACTATGGACACAATCAAAAATGATATGGCAAATTACTGGTCCCGGCGGGCGGAGAACTTTTCCCGGCTCCGGCAAAGGGAATTTGCCAGCGAAAAGCATGAACAATGGCTTGCCGAGTTGGACCGGTATCTTCCGCGGGGGCGGAAGCTGGACATTCTGGACATCGGCACGGGCACAGGCTTTTTCGCTTTTCTGCTGGCTGAACGGGGCCACCATGTAACCGGGATTGATCTGACGCCTGATATGATCCGGGAGGCAAAGAAAACAGCCGAAAGAATCGGGATTTCACCGGATTTTTATACTATGGACGGGGAAGCTCCGGATTTCCCTCCCCGGAGTTTTGACGCCATCGTGACCCGGAAGCTGACCTGGGCGCTGCCCGATCTGCCCCGAACATACCGGAATTGGCACAGACTTTTGAAGCCGGGGGGAATCCTCATCAATTTTGACGCCGACTATTGCCGGGAAAAGCCGCCTTCCTCGCTGCCGGCGCATCATGCCCATCAGGATGTGGGCGAAGAGTTGATGCGGGAATATGAGCGTATGAAAAACCTTCTGCGTCCAACCCAGCGCCCACGCCCCGAATGGGATGCCGAGCTGCTGGCTTTGGCAGGTTTTTCCCACATCACGATCGATCCGGACGTATGGCAGAGAGTCTACCGGGAAAAGGATGAATTTTATGATCCCACGCCGGGATTCGCCATTTCGGCAACAGCGTAGGAAGGTGGAAATATGAACCGGCTGCAAAACTATAAAGAGGAAAATATCGCATACTGGACAAAACGGGCCCCCGGCTATTCCGATGTGAACCGTGCGGAACTTTGCACGGCACAGCGAAAGGTCTGGAGCCAAGCATTGGATGCCCGCATTCAGCTCCACTTTGAAGGTAGGCGCCGAAAGGACATCCATGTTCTGGACGTGGGGACCGGCCCCGGCTTTTTCGCCATTCTGTTGGCGGAACTGGGCTACCGTGTCACTGCCGTGGATTATACCAGCGCCATGCTGGAACAGGCGCGGAGGAATGCCGGCCGCCTGGCGGAGAAAATAACATTTCAGCAGATGAATGCGGAAGAGCTGTCTTTCCCCGACGGCAGCCTTGACGGCATCGTATCCCGCAACCTGACATGGAACCTTTCAAAGCCGGAACAAGCCTACGCACAGTGGGTCCGGGTGCTGAAGCAGGACGGCCTGCTGCTGAATTTTGACGCCAACTGGTACCGTTATCTTTACGACGCCCAGGCGGAAACGGGGCACCATTCCGACCGGGAGAATGTGCGTGCAGCCGGAGCGGCGGACGATACCGCGGGGACGGACGTTGCCGCCATGGAGGCGATTGCCCGGCAGGCGCCGCTTTCCAGGCATCTGCGCCCCCAGTGGGATCAGGATGTCCTTGGCCGCCTTGGCATGCGGGTATCCGCGGATACAGAGGTGTGGAAACAGGTGTGGACGCGGGATGAGTGGATCAACAACGCCTCCACCCCCATGTTCCTGATCGCGGCTTCCAAACCTGCCTGAGGGGGCGGCGATATGAAAAAATATGTGCTCCGCCGCCTTCTGCAGTTGATCCCCATTCTGCTGGTCATCACCTTCCTTTCCTTCGGTATGATGCGGCTGGCAGGAAGCGATGCGGTGCTCCAAAAAATGGAAAACACCGGAATGGCTGTTTCACAGGAAACGGTTGATGCCGCCCGGGCGGAGCTGGGGCTGGACAAGCCGTTCCTGACCCAATATTTTGTATGGCTGGGGAATCTGCTGCGGGGGGATATGGGAACCAGCTACATTTCCGGGCAGGATGTTTTCGAAACATTTGTCTCAAAACTTCCCGCCACACTGCTTTTGACAGCCGTCTCCATCCTGCTGACCATCCTTGTCTCCCTTCCGCTGGGCGTACTGGCCGCCGTAAAACAGAACCGCCTGACGGATTACCTGATCCGCACGGCCAGTTTTCTGGGAAACAGCATGCCAAACTTTTTTGTCGGGCTGCTGCTGATGTATTTTTTTGCGATCCGATTGGACTGGTTTCCCGTCATTTCCCGTAAGGCAACCTTACAGAGCGTGATCCTCCCGGCAATGACACTGGCCATTGCCATGTCCGCCAAATATCTGCGGCAGGTGCGGGCGGCGGTTTTGGATGAACTCAGCAAAGATTATGTGGCGGGCGCAAAAGCACGCGGCGTTCGTTTTTCCGTGACTCTGACAAAAAGCGTTCTCCGGTCCTGCCTGGTGACGATCCTCACGTTATTGACACTTTCCATCGGGAGTCTTTTGGGCGGCACCGCGATTGTGGAGTCGATTTTCATGTGGGACGGCGTTGGCAAACTGGCGGTGGATGCCATCAACATGCGGGACTACCCAATGATCCAGGCGTATGTCATGTGGATGGCGATTCTCTATGTCTGTGTCAATCTTGTGACAGATTTGTCCTATCGGGCCCTTGACCCGCGGATCCGGCTGGGAGGTGAGAAAGCATGACGGCTTCTGTTTCGGTGCGGCGCCAGAAAGTCCGAAAGTATCATACGAAGAAGAGGCTGTTCTTCTTTCTTCTGCTGACGGCCCTGCTGATGTTTGTGGTGATTTTTGCGGAGCAGATTTGCCCCTACGACCCCAACGCACAGGTTTTCACCACGCTGGAACCGCCCAGCGCGGCCCATCCCGCCGGGACAGACCGTTTGGGCCGGGATCTGCTTTCCCGCATTCTGGTCGGCCTGCAGACCAGCGTGATCTCCACATTGACGCTGGTGGTCATCATCACCGCAGCGGGAACCGCCGTCGGTGTTGTATGCGGCCATCTGGGCGGTGTGGTCGATTCGCTTATGATGCGGGTATCCGATGTATGTCTGGCCTTTCCCGGGCTGGTATTTGCGCTGGCGATTGCGGCACTGCTCAACGGCGGGCTGCAAAATGCGATCATCGCGCTGGCTGTCATCAGCTGGCCGAAATACGCCCGGATCGCCCGCAGCCAGACGCTGGCGCTGGAAAGCACCGACTACATAGCGGCGGCCCGGTTGGCAGGCGATACTTCCGCGCAGATCATTCTGCGCCATATCCTGCCCAACAGCGCCGGGCCCATCCTTGTGACCGCTGTGCTGGACATCGGCACAATGATGATGGAATTGGCCGGATTGAGCTTCCTTGGATTGGGCGCGATGCCCCCCACCGCGGAACTGGGCAATATGATGAGCGGCGGGCGAAGCATGCTTCAGACATATCCATGGGTCATCATCGGGCCGGGGATCGCCATTTTTGTGGCGGTGGTCATTTTTAATCTGCTGGGCGATACGGTTCGGGATTGTCTTGATCCCCGCAACAGCCGCAAACAATAAGTACATCCGCATGAAAAGGAGCAAACGAGATGAAAAAGGCCGAAACTCTGTTGGCCATGTTTATGGCGGCTTCCCTTGCGCTGGGACTCCTGTCCGGCTGTTCATCAAGTGAGCCGGCGTCCGGCGGCGATGCCGCCGGGACAACCTTCATATTGGGCGATACCACCTTCAACGCGGAAAATGAAGAGCCGGATGTAAACCCCCACAACGCATACTCCGGCTGGGCCTGCATCCGTTACGGCATCGGCGAAACACTGTTCCGTTATTCGGACTCCATGGAGATCGAACCCTGGCTTGCCACAGACTATGAGCTGGTAGACGAACGGACCTGGAGGATCACCCTTCGTGACGGGGTAACATTCTCCAGCGGACGTGCGCTGGACGGCGAAGCGGTAAAAGAGTGCCTGGAGCATCTGATTGAGGTCCATGACCGGGCCCGCGGAGACCTGATGATCGATTCCATTTCAGCAGACGGTCAGACGGTGACGATCACTACGGCGGAACCCCGTCCCACCCTGCTGAATTATCTCAGCGATCCCTATGGCTGCATCATCGACATGGAAGCAGGCATCACAGAGGACGGCATCGTTTCCGGCACGGGGCCGTACATCGCCGCTTCCTTGGTCTCCGGCGAGGAGCTGAATCTGGTAAAAAACGAAAATTACTGGGACGGAGACCCCGGCTTTGACAATGTAACGGTATTGACGATTTCAGACGGAGATACCCTTACCATGGCCCTTCAGTCCGGCGAGATCGACGGCGCCTACGGCATGCCCTACGCCAGCTATCCCCTGTTCCAGAACGAGGACTATACCTTCTCCAGCTGCGCTACCAGCCGGGCCTTTTTTGCACACATGAATTTTGAAAGCGAAATCATTCAGGACGATGCGGTGCGTCAGGCCCTTGCCATGGGAATTGATAAGCAGCGGTTCGTAGATGATCTGCTTGACGGAAACGGGTATCCCGCCGCAGGCGCTTATCCGGACAGCTTTTCCTTTGGCGGGGACGCGGTAACCGCAAAAGAATATGACCCGGACAGCGCCAGAAGAGTCCTTGAGGAAGCCGGATGGGTGGACACCGACGGGGACGGAATCCGGGAAAAGGACGGGCAGACCTTGACGATCCGCTGGCTTACCTATCCCAGCCGCCAGGAACTCCCCCTGCTTGCAGAATCCGTCCAGGCGACCCTCGGTGATATTGGGTTTGATGTCATCATCAACAGTACGGCAGACCACAACAGCCTTCGGGCCGATCCGGCCGCCTGGGATGTGTACGCAAGCGCGATGGTCACCGCCCCCACCGGCGATCCCGCATACTTTTTCTCCACCCATTGCCTGGACGGTTCCGCAGTGAATAACGGCCATTACCATAACGACGAACTGGAAAGCCTGGCGGCCGAATTGGGCCAAACCTTTGATACGGACAGAAGAGCCGACCTGGCGGTGGAAATGCAGCAGATCCTCCTGGATGACGATGCTTTTGTGTTCTGCTCTCACCTGCAGATGAGCATGATTTCTCGGTCCGATGTGACCGGACTGGTTGCCCATCCCTGTGATTTCTATGAGATAACAGTGGACCTGCGACCTGTTGAATAAGGGGGGGGACTCCCCCGGGAGAGGAGGAAGCCGTGTGGAAGCCTTGTTAACCTATCAATCGGTGGAGGTCAGCTTTAATGGACGAGCGGTCACTCACGATGTGAGCTTTACGCTTCACGCCGGAGAAATCCTTGGCATTGTGGGGGAATCAGGCAGCGGAAAGAGTACGCTGCTGAAAGCCGCCATGGGCCTGCTGGGAAACGACGGCCTGGTAACGAAAGGCGACATCTGGTTCCAAGGCAAAGACCTGCCGGATCTGCCGGAACAGGAACTCCGAAAGGTCTGCGGGGCCGGAATCGACATGATCTTCCAGGATGCCGGCGCTTCCCTTTGTCCCATCCGCGCGATCGGGGAACAGATTTATGAAAGCATGTCGGCCCACATGGAGATCACCCGGTCCCAGGCGAAGGAAAAGGCGCTGCTGCTGTTCCAAAGACTTCAATTCAAAGATGGGCAGCAGATCTGGAACAGTTATCCCTTTGAATTGTCCGGCGGGATGAATCAGCGAGTCGGCATTGCCATCGCCATGCTGATGGAACCGCCTGTGCTGCTGGCAGATGAACCCACCAGTGCGCTGGATGTGGTTGTGCAAAAACAGGTGATCGAAGAAATGCTGCATCTGCGTGAAATGTTTGGGACCGCGGTGATTCTGGTTACCCACGACATCGGCGTTGTGTCCGCCATGGCAGATACGGTTCTGGTCTTACAGGATGGGCGAATCATGGAGTTTGGTACGGCACGGCAAGTCCTGCATGAGCCGCAGAACGCTTACACCCGTACGCTGCTGGCGGCGGTGCCGAAGCTGCGGAGGACATGAAGGATGGGTGTTTTATTAAAAACAGAAGGGCTGACAAAGATTTTTTCAGCGGAAAACAAAACGGAACATACGGCCGTTGACCATGTCAGTTTTCAGATTGCCGACGGTGAAACCGTGGGGCTGGTGGGTGAATCCGGCTGTGGAAAGAGCACCCTGGCGAAGCTGATCACCCGGCTGGTGGAACCCACCGCCGGAACGATCCACCTGAACGGAAAAGAGATCACGAAAGCCAGGGGGAAGGAATTGCGGGACGCATACCGGCAGGTGCAGATGGTATTTCAATCTCCCGCAGGTTCATTTGACCCGCGCAAAACCCTCGGGTATGGCATCGGTGAAAGCATGCGAAATCGCGGGATTCCGAAAGCGGAGCGGATGCGGCGCACCGAGGAACTTCTGGAGCAATGCGGGCTTTCACCAGAGTATGCGGGACGTTATCCCCACGAGATAAGCGGCGGCCAGTGCCAGCGGGCGGCTCTCGCCCGTGCACTGGCCATCCGGCCGAAGCTGCTGATTTGTGACGAGGCCACCAGTGCTCTGGATGTGACGGTTCAGCAGCAGATTATGGAACTGTTGAACTCTCTGAAGCAGGAGAAGCGACTTTCTTTTCTGTTTATCTGCCATAATCTGGCTCTGGTGCAGCCTTTCTGTGATCGGGTGCTGGTGATGTGCGAAGGAAAGATTGTGGAGGACGGCACGCCGGAACAGATCATTCAAACACCGCGGTCTGAATATACCAGACATTTGGTAGATGCTGCCTTTTAGAATACGTTTCAAGGACAGCAACTCTCAAACTCGCCCACGGCGGCTGGCTGACCACGCTTAATGCTTGTTGTTCGAACGTCTGTGTCACGGCTGGCCCAAGAAAGCCGCCGGAACAACGTGGCAGCGAAAGAGCGGCAGACATGGTTTGCTGTCTTCTTTCAGAACGTGTGTCGCAACTTCGTTCTACCAGAGGGCGGCAAACCATGTCATTTCTTTTGTTCTCTTTTCTATTTTGCGAAATTTATTCTGCCTTATTGCTTGATTTTGTGTTGTCTTTTTGCCGCTCCCACAAATCTGAAATTCTACTTGACTTTTGTTAGCAGATCTTATCAGGGCACTCCATTGCTAGCTGACTTCACTCCGGAAAGCCTTGGGGACGCATTTGGACTTTGCGATCAATAAATAACCCCCCCGGCGAAGCCGGGGGGTTGCATAGGCGGGTGAAACCCTGGATTACTGACGCACGCGTTACGTCGCACTGGTTCTGCCAGCCGTGAAAGATTTACTTGCCGTCCGTAGGGTTGCTTAGAGGGTTTTCAATGTCAACTGTTCGCCTGCCTGGTCTTCTCCCAACGGGTACCGAACAGTATCCCGCCATCCTCTTTTCGGCTGACGCGGACCCAACATTCTGGTCGAGTGGACGAGAGAACGCGAACTTGCGGGCCTCTTGAACCCCATTGTGGTGCGTTCTTTTTACAAGGGAAGCCCGCGGAAAATATGGACGATAAAGCGACCGTTTACCCTGCTGCCACCTTGCAGAAAATCTTGTGCTTTTTCGCCTGTTCCACTGCATTCCACTCCACCCATTGGATGGAGTATTGGTGAGCTGGCGTGAAGCGCCCGACAAGGGCATACCTCTCACTTTTTGAGTTTCAAAAAAGCGTGATATTCATCGGGTAAATCCATCGTTTCAGGTACGAAATCGACAGGCGGAAGTGAGTTCGTACAAGTACAGAATCGTATGGTCTTAGCGAGGAAATTCTGGACCGCGTGCAGGTACAGAATTGTATGGTTCCGGCGAGGCGCATAAAGGTACAGAATCATATAGCGCCGGCGAGCTTGCGGCACCGGAATAATATGAAACAATGTCACATATTTTACCGGGACAATTCTCCGGAATGGTAGCGTTTTCGCACACGTTTTTTGGCCTGGCGCACCATACGATTTGTACCTATTATACCATGATTTTTGGGCTTGCACCATACGATTTTTTTGCTGAGGGCGAGACGCAAAAAGCGCACTCCCCCGCCCTATCTGTAGGCGGTGTCGGCCCTGCAAAGAAGCTACCTCAGAACCCACTGTACCGGGTGTTTGGAGAGCCACTTCGGCCAAATTCGGCCGAAGTAGGCAATATGCAATAAGTTGCAAAGGAAATGGCGGCCTACCGCCGCAGTGCCTGTATCTGGAAGAAGAGAAGCCCTACATGCTGCCGCTGCCTGCCAGCGTTTGAACCGGCTGTCTGGTCGCTTTCCAAAGTCACAAACGACGATCTTGTTACGGACGGCAGGAACAAGTATTCCGTTCCCTGCAACCTGATTGGCGAGCACATGGACATCCGCGTGGCTAAAACGACGGTAGCGATGTTCCACCACGGCAGCCGCATAGCCAGCCACCGCCGGCTGCAGACCCGGCAGCGTGATCCGCTGGTAAGGCGTGAATACCGCCGGAGCACCAGAAATATCTCACCTACAACGCCGACGAGTTCAGCCGCTGGGCAATGTCGGTGGGGCCCATGACCGAGAAGGTAGTCGAACGCTTCCTGAAGTTCGGTAAGGCGGTCGAGAAGGGCTACAAGGCCTGCGGCAAGGCGCCGACTTCAGTCCCGCGCCCTCGCTGCGCACCATTGCCAACATTCTGAAAAATGGCCTGGACAAGCCGGACAAAGCCGAGAGGCAACCGGCGTAGGCCAAGGCCAAGAGCTATGGCATTACCCGCGGTGCGGCCTACTTCCGGAAGGGAAGTGACCGCGAATGCTGAACCAGGCAACGATGGATATGCTCACGGCAATGAAGAATGACCGCTATGGCCACGGAGTTTGCCAACCGGCTGAAAGATCCCGCGTTCAATGAATTGCGCTTCGAGGAGCGCCTTTGCCTGATGGTAAGCGCGGAATGGAACCGCCGACAGAGCAACAAACTGAACCGTTTTATCCCCAATGCACACTTCGCCGTGCCGTCCGTCACCGTGGAGGGCATTGAATACCACGAGGACCGCAAGCTGGACAAAGCGCAGATGCTGCGGTTTGCCATCTGCCAGTACATTGACGAAGGCCACCACATTATCCTCAAGGGGCCTCGGGCAACGGCAAGACTTACATTGCCTGCGCCCTGGACAATGCGGCCTGCCGCCGTTTCAAGAAGGTGCAGTATATCCATATGCTGGAACTGCTGGATGAGCTGAGCATTGCCCGCAGCGGCGGCACGTTGAAAAAGGTGCTTGAATCGTGCAAGAAGAAAGACCTGCTGATTCTGGACGAGTGGCTGATTCGCCCGCTGTCAACGCAGGAATCCTACGATATGCTGGAGATTGTAGAAGCGCGGTGCCACAAGTCTACGATCTTTTGCACGCGATACGAATCCGAGGGTTTGTGCACCAGGATTGATCCCAACCCGGAATCTGACAGCCCCGTTTCCGAAGCCATTATGGACCGCATTATCCACAACGCTTACGAGGTTCTGGTGGATGGCCGGGTCTCGATGCGGGAGCGCAAGGGCTTGAAAGCTGCTCGGGAAGGCGGTGGCCAGGATGTGTGACCGCCCATATCTTTGCGATGAAGAAAAATGTGTGGCATAAGAATTGGAACGGGCCTGCTACAACGAGATGGAGCGTGAGTCGATGGAATACTTTTACGCAGCTGAGGAAGAAATCCACCGACAGCGCGAGCGGATTCGACAGTTGGAGAACATCTTGACAGAGAACGGCATTCCTGTTCCTGAAGAAAGTTGACCTGAGCTCTGCTGGCTGGCTTAGCTGGCAGAGCTTTTGCATGTGCCACAGGGGGTGTCGTTTTAGAGCGATGAGGTGTCGCTGGTTCTCCGGCAGGGTGTCGCTAAAACTCCGGCGATGCAGGTGGGGCTTTAGTGCGTGAAAGTGGTGCTCAAATCGCGTGCAGATGGGGCTGGGGTGGCGATTTTTGCATTGTGGCAATTGCGGTCAATGAGGATGGATATCGTGAGACTCTGGAGACCCACTGAGGGTGTGAAGGAGGGATAATAAGGCCAGCTGGGTCAGCTTCTTCCAGTGGCTCCGCAGCCGTGGCCTGGATGGAGTCAAGCTGGCGGTTGGCGACAAGTGTCTTGGTATGCTGGAGGCTGTGGGAGAAGTATTCCCAGAGGCCAAGTACCAGCGCTGTACCGTACACTTTTACCGAAATGTGTTCTCAGTAACGCCTCGCTCCAAGGTGAAGCTGGTGGCAAAGATGCTCAAGGCGATCCACGCACAGGAAAGCAAGAAAGCTGCCCGGGAGAAAGCCAAAGCCGTGGTGGAGCAACTACGCTCTATGAAGCTGAAAGAGGCGGCCAAGAAGGTGGAGGACGGCATTGAAGAAACGCTGACCTACTGTGATTTTCCTAGCGAACACTGGACTCGTATCCGCACCAACAACGTCATTGAACGACTGAACCGGGAGATCCGCCGCCGCACTCGCGTGGTGGGTAGTTTTCCGGACGGCAATTCCGCCCTTATGCTGGTTTGTGCCCGGCTACGCCATGTGGCAGGTACCCAGTGGGGCAACAAGAAGTACATGAACATGAAGCACCTGGAGGCGGCCCTTGAGGATGCCTCTATTGCTGGCTGACTTCATTTATTCCAGAGACTGCAAACTAAATTTGCGAAAGAATGTTGACACTAACCAAATGCACAGGATATGGAATTACCCATGCCGTAATATTAATTTTAATAATTGGAGCAAAACTTTCCGTCATTTTATTGCTTGACCACCAAAATTACAACCAAGAGAGACGGCCATGCCACGCCATCTGTTTCCATTATCTATTTTCCTTCTAGTATTGCCCGGCTACGCCGCAAAATCCAGCGTCCTCCCCCACTCAGGGCCAGTGGAAATGCAATTCCCACTGCCGTATAGGCCAACCACCACAGCCCCGATGTCTGCAGAACAGGGAATGCTGCAATCATAAACGGTTCCTGACCATAGATGCAGACCGAGATCCAGCTGACAATTTTAAAACCAAGGAAATGCATTGCGATGACCGGAATGGAATGCTGACTGAGATAGGCAATTCCCGCGTTCAACCAAGACCTGTGCTGTGTCAAGAAAGAAGCCAAGAGATACATCAGCAGCCAACCAGTCAAAGACATCACAAGAAAAAATGCTGGATTCTCAATATTGTTTTTATCCAATGCGATGTTGCCCCTTTGGTACCCTAGTGCCAATACCACGAAGGTAAGTATAACATACACGGGTCTTTTCCCGTGTTTAACAACACGTTCCATCATGTGGTATTGTTTCAAGATCCGTCCAATATGAATCAGAACGTAAACAGAGAAAACCCGATTGAATCCGTGCATAGATCGATTGGCCAGGTGACAATAGTATCCAAGGCACAAAAAAACCAATGAAACTATCAGCTGAGAAAAAACAATGTGCTGTTCATCTCTCAAGAGTTTCCTTGCTGTGTATTCTATTACGGTATACAGGATCAGCACCAGAAAAAGCGTTTGAAAAAACCACAGAGCCCCACCGATTTGAGTGCCAGATCGGAACAACGCCACGTCAACAATTTTCTTCAGCATGGTACCGACCCCATAATAGGACCCCAAGGACGTATATGCCACTTCGATTCCTTCCGCCTGAAGAAATGCAGGATTGTCCGTGTAAATATTCAGACGCAAAAACAGGTTATTTAACATCACAAAAGCACTGGCATACAGAAAATATGGCAGATATAACCCACGGATTTTTTAACAATATACATTCCGACGGATCTGCCATCCCCGGCATATTGTACATGGTAAAGATAGCCACTGGCAATAAAAAAGATTGCCATATGAAATAGCAGAACGAAATCAGACATTGGTCCCCGCGCATGGCGGTAGATCATCAGAAAAATCCCCATCCCTTTAAGCAAATCCAGCGTCTGATCCCGGCCATTTACTTTTACACAAGCCGTTGACACCCTTCCGTTTTGTTGGCTTTGACGTATAATCCCAAGACATATTTGGTGTTTTATCATATTTTTCCGTTCCAGATTCTTTTGAGTGTTCCTAATATAATTTTCAGGTGTTTCCCCAATGGAACAGCCTTGCTGTATCCCAACAGGCTGCGAAGCCGATATCGAGGTGACGGCCTGCCGGAAATGGCCAGCGCAAGAATTTTACCTATCATCGTTGCTCTTCTATCCTGCTGGTAGGCTTGAATCTGCGGAAGTTCTTCCAACGGCGCCGGTTCGACCGCAATTTTTCCCTCGGCAATAATGGATTCCAGCAGGAGTTTTCCTTTTTCGGTGCGGGCAAAAATAACATTTCTCCCCTTTCCCTCGGAAAAAACTGGTTTGTGATTCTCATCCATAAACCAAGCATCCCCACAGGATATGTCTGCCGATTCCCCAATACCATCTAAGCAAAAGCGGCACATCTTCATGATATCTCTGCCAAGAATCTTTCCCCACGCAGTTGCATAATCCGTCCGATGCTGTTGATGATCCTTTGTAACGGCAGTCGTATAACCTGGCCAACCATCGCCACGGTAGCGCAAAGATTCCACGGTATTGTTGTCACATCCAAGATGTGACAACAATTTACTCTGCGCAGCTTCGCTTGGCAATCCAGCACAGAAAAAAGACAAGGTATAGACAATACATTTTTGCAAATCCGGCTGTAGTTCCATATAATTTTTCAGTGCGATTACATCGCAAGGTTTCCCCACAAAGGCATATTTTTTTTCCCTCTCAAGTGAAGCAATCACTTCCAGCGGATGGCTGATGGCATAGCGTGAACCAGAACGCTCTACCACCTCCTGACGTGTGGTGCTGAAGCAAGAAATTGTCTTTGTTGGATCATTCGGATCCGCACAGGTATGAATCACGGCATCTACGAGTCCCTGCTCCAGTAACCAAGCTGCAGTTTCCGACAGGATGCCGCCACTGGAAGCGAGGTTTCTCAGCCCATCATCCGTAGACCACCCATAATAAACCGCACATGACCGTCCCCACATACTGTGGGGATCCATCCACTTGAGCTGGTGACCCCCGCAGGGACAAACCTGTTCAAACCATCTGTCGTCACCTGTCGTCGGGTGAATAAAACCTTTGTCATCCTTCATAACGTGGGAAATATTCAGCCCCTCGCAAAGACCACAGCCAACACAATACTCCTTGTACCTGTCCTGCATGATCGGATCCTTTCTCAATTTGGCATTTCGCTCATTTTTTTATTTTGTGAAATTCCTTCGACAAAATGGGCTTGAGACGTTTGCTGATAGACCGAAACGATTTGGTTCGATATGTGGCCAGCAAAAAGAGAAGATTATAAACAAGCGCAAACACAACTGCCCGTACCACCAGTTGTAACAGCCCCTTAGAAGGCAGGAGGGAAACCACGCCATAGCTGATTGCACAGTCTACAATGGTCCATGCTGTGTATACTCCGTAAATTCCAAAATATTTTCTGACGCTCTGATGGAACACATGTCTATATACCATGAGCGGATCCACAATTTCATAGGTCAAAGCCCGCGAGATGGTGGATGCCCACAGTATGCCCGCTAATCCCCAGGCACGGCCAAGTACAATATCCAACACAATATTGATGATTGCAGAAATCAAAGGAATGTATTTCCCATAGACGAATAGTCCGGCTGTGGTGCGGTAGGTATAGCATGGATAATGCATATTAGAAACGTAGAAATACACACAGGCTGCCACTACGGCCGAAAATTCAATCACATAAGAACTGCCCAGCCAAGCCTCAACCAAGGGGGTCAAAAAGCAACACAGGCCTGCAGTGGCAAGCCCATAAAACCAGGCACTTAAAAAAAGCATCTCATAAAAAACGCTTTCCTTTTTGGCTTCGTCCGATCCGGCATTCAGGTTTCCCACGCTGGCGACGATGGAATTCATCATTTGGTTCCCGATGGTACGAAAAACATTGATGATCATTTTATAGTTGGCATAAAGTCCAACTGTCACAACACTGATCAGCGAGGAGATGAAGATTGAATCAGTGCTTTCCAAAATAATGCCCCCCAGTTTGTACACAACAAGCGCTTTCACATTGGAGATTATGTCGGAAATCTCTTCTTTTCCCAATGGCTTCGCATTTTTGTCGACCAAATACGGGTACATCCGATTGGCCTTTTGTGAAACGGCCACATTGTTGAGAAAGGTGCAGAGAACCACGATCACCAGATAACAAATAAACTGTTTTGTCACTACCAGAAAGACTGACTGCAAGACAACCTGTACGGCATAAAAAATCTGCTGATAAATATCTACAATGTAATTTTTTTGATCTGCAATAATTAGCGATTTTTTGTAGACGAAGAAATAGGATATCACACTGTTCAGTAAAAATAGCAGATATAAAACAATAATGTTCTCTCGCACATAAGAGACATTTCCCACAATCAGTTCCAGGAACGGCACAACACAGATTCCCAACACTGCAATGACAATCCCGATAATCTGATAGGCCTTGGCATATAAACGCATCAAAGATTTGATTTTTTCCACATTGTGCTCTGCAATTGGTTTATATAGACTAAAGACCATCGCATTGCCGATCCCCAGTTCAGCAAAAGATAACACGGTTAGGATATCGGTAAACAGGCTGTTTACTCCCAGATACTCTGCTCCCAGGACATAGACAAAAACCGTTCTGCTGATAAAGGCAAGGACGTTTTTTACCCCCTGCATCACAAGGGTGATAGAAGCATTCCTTACAACATATTCACTTCGAGATGTCGCCATTATTGTTACCTTTCTTGATACGAATACGATTATGCAAAAATTACCGAGGAAAGTGCTGCTTTCGTGGTATCTCTATATTTTTGGCAGGCCGCTTGGCTGTTTTGCACCGACTGTTTCAGTTGGGAAGCACTTTCAAGCAAACGGATTGTCTCTTGGAACGCCTGTTCTGTATCTTGTCTTTGCAGATCAACAATATAATTGTATCCGATCAAATCAAAAAGACCACGAAACTTTCTGCTATAAGCCAAAGGAATAGTAACCACCCCGCTGCTCAGTGCCGCAATGGTGGCGTGCATACGTGCACCGATAAAAATATCCATCCCGGAGATCATACTTTTGGCTTGCATAGGTGTATCAAATGCTTTTTCACAGATCACCGATGGGAACTTTGCAAGAAACGGCTGCGATGCAGCCCAATCCTCAGCCACATGGGGAATTAAATGCACCTCATACTGATGTTTACAAAGATACACTAACAAATGCACAATATATACATCAAAATCAGCCGCCAGGTGGAAGTTCGTGCTGGTTTGCTCGGCCTTATTCTGCACCAGTAACGCCGAAATGTTAACCCCCACCCGTTTCTTGTCCGAATCTGGCAGCACTCTTTTTTTGTAGGGAAGCTGAAATGCCAAATCTGTGGTAACAGTCACATCTCGCCCGGAAAGCTTCGTTGCAAATTTGCCAGACACCTGATCCCTTGCCATCACGAAACAGGCATGGCGAATTGCCTTCCCGGCCTTCTTTGCATTTTTCTTTTTGTTGAAAGGGCCATACGTCTGTGGGCCCAACACCAAGGGCACGCCCGCCATTTCAACCAACAGCTTGATGTTTGTGTTCAATTGTAAGCGAGCATCACCATACAGATCCGCGAAACTATCCCCCTGCGTCATATCAATGGCGACCGAACAGCTTTTGAGAATTCGCAATAATCTAACATTTTGCGGTGCAAATGCAACGCAGCGTACTACATCCCGAACTAAAAACAACGGGTAGGAAACGATTTTTCCGGGTTCCAAACCAAGATTTTTTTCCACTTTGGCGGTTGCCTCAGGCTTCGGTATCCCTTCAAATATCACATATTTCAATGTCTCGTTATGTTCTTTCGCGACTTCTTCCAAAAGATGGATCAAGGAATAGGTCAACGCCATACATCCTAAGTTGCTATTGTTGCAAGGCGCCCCAAATATTGCAATTTTTTTCATGGTTTTCTTTGTCCTTCCTCTCTCCTAATCTTGGCAGTGAACCGCATGAGCCTGTTGATATCTAACCTCATCAAACATCTGAAGTCTTGATAGAGTTGCTTCCAGTCTGAGTGTAGCCATAAAGTCTATCTGTTATAAATTATCAGTATTCCCAAATTGTGCATTTCGGTTTAAATACTCAATCCAGGCGAGACACAGCGGAAACATCATACTGAAGGCTGGAGCTGTATATGCCAAGGTAAAGGACGTTATAATTGTGTAAACTGTTAGCCCGACCACCAGCAAATTCTTATGTAAACATTTTATCTTTTTCAAGCGCCATACAATGGAAATCATCCGCCAAAGATAGATGCCACAAATCAAAACCCCAAAGATACCCATTTGGGCAATTAGACCAACGATGCCGCAGTCCGAATAGTAGGCAGCACCATTCCCATGCTGTACTTCAGGATACCGAACACTGGATGTAAACCCATTCCCATACAGTGGATTAATAAAAAAGCATTGAAGATAATAGCCATATGCATAACTACGCGCCAACGAACTGCCACTTTTTGCGCCCGTCTCGGAAAAAGATTGCAAGATACTTTGGACATAATCCGTCCTGAACAATAACAGAAGTAAAATCACCAGCACAAGAATGTTTCTCAGGAACTTCAAGGTATTGTGGGAACGAATCGCAAACATTGCAATTCCCGCCAAAGCAATTGCTGCGATATGCGCTCTTGTTTGCTGAACGAACAGCACACAAAAAGTTGCCAAAATGAAATACAATATGTTCCATATTGTATAATTTTTTTGCAGCAATTCTGAGATCACGTATACCAACATAACATTGGGAATTGCGATAAGGCTGATTCTCAGCAACTTGATGCTCAGAAATCCGGACCACTCATAGTTAATCCCAGCAAGGAATTGATACCCGGACACCATATAAAGAACAGACTGCAGCAGGGTAATCAAACTCCATGCATAGGAGTAAATCAAAAGCCATTTGAGGATTTTATGGTAGCCATTTCTGTACTCGAAGGCAAACAAATATACCGGCACCAGGATAATCATAAACAGCTGATGGCCGCTAATATACGTTTCTCGAAGCCCTTGTGCTTCGTATTCAACAGCGGAGAGTAGCATCACCAGAAGCGTGCACAAAAACACAAAGACAACATATCTTTTTGCAAAGCGGTAATGCGAAAGAACTCGTTTATACTTGATATCGATTACGGCTACTGCTACGCATCCGATAATAATCAAAAGTTCTTTATCATAAATCGAGGCGAAACTGCTGATCACCGGCAGTGACGCGATTAAACGCGTCCATGGGAAATCCAACACAATACATACAAGCAACATATACTGTATCAGTTTTCCATATTTCATTTTTGTGTGCATTGCGTCCAATTACCTCTTTAACAGTTTTACTTTTACTTCATACAGTGCAAACAGGACCCAGGTCAATCTAATCCCAAACATCGGAACCCCTTTATACCTGTGATAATAATACAGCTCAGATTGTAGTCTCTGTTTAAGCTTTTTTAACGGCACCATTTGCTTTCCGGTAGTATACCCGCCCTCGTGAATGAGTGATACTTTTGGTTCATAATATGTGCAATATCCGGTTGTCTTCATTCGTTCTGCCAGAATCAATTCCTCTGCATACAAAAAGGTATTTTCATCAAACTGACCGATCTGCACAAATTTATCTGCATCGCACAACATGAAAGCTCCGATCACCCGGTATACAGTTCCCTCTGCACCATTTGCAATCAGATCGGACGGAATCACCGAATGGCGGGTCACTTTATAAATCATCCGATCCAACGGCCAGAGCAAAAGCTTTTTCCACCAGCGCTGATAAAGGGGCAGTTCACGGCAGGGGGATTGTGGTTTCCCGTCCAAGCCGGTTACCTTTGGACCGATCACGCCAATTCTAGTGTCTTCCCGCATCTTGTGAATGAGCAGGTCAATATCGAAGGTTTCGTCTAGCAGAATATCGCTATTGCTAAACAGTACGTACTTGGGATGACAAACCAAGTTTGCCAAACGGAATCCGCAGTTGTTCCCTTTGGCAAACCCCAGATTTTTGCCGGGTTCGATCACAAAAATCGTCTCCGAAGAGTCGCAATAGACCTGGCCATCTTGAAATTTCGGTGTTTTCCGAATCTTCATCCCCTGCAACAGCTTGCTGCGATTGGACGGCTCCCCGGCATTGTCCACGATAAAATACTTGAAAACATATTCTGAGGTAATTTTGTTAAAATCCCGGATGAATTGAAATGTCCTGTCCGCAGACAGGAAGTCTATCATAATAACCGGAAGAATCTGTCTCTCATTCATGGAATTTCTCCCATCGCTTTTCAAACCTTTTCTTCGCTAAGATCCTGATACATTTTCTTCAACAATCCTGCCGAATGTCTCCAGTTATACTTTTCTTCCACCATACGGTGGATGGCGGCTTTCTTTTTTGCTACCTCTTGTTCCGAGAGTTTTGCAAATGCAACCAATGCTTTGGCCAAAGATCCTGCGTTTTCATTCTGAAAAAGCAGCCCGGTTTCCCCCTTGTTTGTTTCCTCCACAAATGCTGGCACATCACTTGCAATCACCGGCTTTTCGTAGGAATAGGCCATAAGAAGTGCGCCACTGCCATAGATCTCCCGGTACGGGAACAAACAGGCATCCGCCGAAGCAAACAGCCCCGGAAGTTCTGCATCGGCAATGCGACGATCTAGGAACTCTGTACAACCTGAAATTCCCAATTGTTCGATCATCTCGCGGTACGGGGTGTCGTCCAGTTTTTTGTTTTGCGCACCCGCAATGACAAAATGCATCTTTTCCCGTTCCTGTTTGGGAAGAGCAGCAATGGCATAGAGGAGGATATCAATTCCCTTGTACTTCCGAATCATGCCAAATGACAGGAATCGTTTTGCAGATGTCTGATCTGCAGAAGGAACCTGTTTTGTTTGGTATGTTCCGTGCGGCATTACCACAATCCGATCCGACCGGATCCCATATTCGTCAACCAACTGCTCACGCGTCCAATTGTTATGCACAACCAGCCGATCACATTGGCGATAAAAGTTCTGGCACCGTTCTTTATCACTTTCCTTGGCTTCGTGTGGCAAGATGTTGTGCACAGTATATACAAGTTTCCGTCGCTTTCCCTTGAGGAATGTATAAAGTGGAAATTCCAGCTGCGGCAACATCGTTCCCTGCACATGGATGATGTCATATTTGCCCAAGACAATGGTTTTGACCAGCAGCAGCATACTCATAGACCAGTGCCAAAGGAACGCCTGTTTATTGGGTTTTCTGTAATCCAACAGTTTCAGCAAACGGACACTGCCATCGTTTTCCCCCGCATCAATACGGCAAGCAACATCCACCTGTACAATCTTGGTCAATTCTTTGCACAGTTCCAGTGTATAACGATTCCCTGGCAGAAAGTTTTCAACCATCAAGATCTTCATACGTATCATTCCGTCCCGTTATCTGCAGATAGATTTTTTCAAACGATGCAATTTGTTTGCTGATGTCAAACGCGGCAATCGTTTTTTCAATCTCTTCATAAAATCCATTTAGATATGTTCTGTCGCAGTATTTTTCGATCGTTTGGGTCAGAGCATTCACATTTTCGCAGTTGCACAGATCCCCGCCATGGGTAGTAGCATAAATTTCAGGGATTCCCCCGCAATCACCGGCAATCACCGGCATTCCATACATATTTCCCTCGATAAACACCCGGCCAAACGGTTCAGGCCAAACCGAGGGAAACAGCAAGACATCACATTCCTGATATTGCAAAGCCAAATCTTCGCTGTTCAGTTTTCCATAGTACACAATCCGGGGATCCTGTTTTACACGCTCCTGTACATAAGAGATCATTTCGCCCGTACCACAAATGTGAAGCTCAATGTCCTGTTTTTTTACCCGGGAAAATGCCTCCAGCATCTGGCGGATGCCCTTGAGGTAGATGAGACGTCCGGCATATAAGAATTTGATCCGTTCCGACCCGCGTTTTTTCCTTTGGTCCACCATATGATGCAAAAGATCATAATCGATGGCAACACTATTGAAAATGCATTGTTTTACAGCGGCCTTCCGAAATGCCCCCACCGCCAACGAAGTGTTTAACGTATAGGCAGAGGGCGCCGTGACAGCGTCTACATAACTGGAAATGCGGCAAATGTATTTCCGGTAGAATTTCAGCACCAAAGGATTGACCTTGTGCCCGTACTGCACCGGAGACAATATGGCCGTATCCCGGATGGTATGCACAACCGGGATCTGCTTTTGACTAGCTGCTTTCCAAATCGAAAAAGGAATTCCATACAGCGTGTTTGTGTGAATCACATCGGGACAAAATTTTTCACAGATATCCAAAAAATCCCGCACACACGCCGGATTGTAGTAACACCGAAGTTTCTGCATCACCTTTTCAACGGCATTTACACAGTTTTTTTGATAACTGTATTTAAACAGATTGAAATTTCCCGCAGTACACCGGTATACCATGATCCCTTGAATGTTTTCGACAGTTCTTTCTCCGTTCTGGGAATCGGCACAATAGATCGCCACTTCGTGACCTTTTTTGGTCAGATTCTCAGCCAACAGCTTTACGCTTTGCTCTGCCCCGCCCTGCATATTGGGATAGTAAAAGGTATTTACAATAAGAATTTTCATCTGCCACACCTCATTTTATTCAGTTCATTGAGATGCTGATATTGAAATTGACTTCTTTGCTTTTCAATATCTTCATTTTCAACAAAACCCTCTTGATGCATTGTTTAATGCATTTATATGGAAGGCAACAAAAAGTGGCACGGTTAAAATCCTTGGCAAAATATTTTTCAAAAAACAGATCATGCCCTTTTGTTTTGACGGTGGGTTCCCGCAGCTGCGCATTGAACTGAATGGCATGTTCCAGATCCACCGGATACAATTCCATTTCGGATTGTTTCAAAAGTGCCTCCCCTTTTTCGGTTTGGCAAAGTATAAGAGAAATTCCCTTCTGCTGTTCCTGCTGCGGAAGATCGCTCTCCCAAGAATCTCCTATGGTCAGATCACTTCCGCGCTCAATGCCAGCAAATTTACAATGATAGCAGTTTTCTGTGTAATCCAAGCCGCACAAAAATGTCAGTAGGTAATTGTCTACCGACCCCGGCTGAGAAAGGGGGATCTGAGTGGATTCGATGCCAAACGCCCCTTTATGGCGGAATGCAATGGTGTCCACTGCGCCGAGATCAATTTTTTTCAATGCCAAAAAATCTTCCAGCAATTTGGGCGACGGCGTACCATGGCAGATCAAATCCACCGTATACAGGTTTTCCGATTTGCCCAACACGGTTTGCACAGCGGCCACCTGACAGGGCAAACCAATAAAAAGCACCTTTTTCCCCCGTCTTAAGCTTTTTTGTATCGTCCGATATACCCCGCGGGGATTGCTTTTTACATATTTTGAACCTGTGAACTGTTCAAGTTCCTCCAGATGTTCTGCTTTGCGGAAACAAAACACCCCCTTTTCAAGGCAGCAGCTGATTACAACGCCACCCAGTTGGACAAATTTTCTGGAAAGCGCCTTAGCCGCGCCCCCAGAGGAGGATCGCCTACGTAGCGCCTCCTCTTTGATCCATCCTTGGTACCAGCTTTTTGGATGTACAAGATGCATCTGATTGTGGTTCTGGCACACTTTGGTACAGATACCACAATCGATACATTTGTCAGGATCAATTACCGCATTGTAAGCCAGACATGTATCCACAAGGGAGATCGCCTTTTGGGGACACAGATCCACACACGCCATACAGCCCACACATTGATCTTGCCTACACACCGTCTTGACCATTCGTTCCTCTTTTCTTATTGCAAAAACAAAGCATTCCGCAGAAAAAATTCTGATGCCTGTCTTGCGCCTTCAACTGCTTTATCCGCAAGGTTCCAATCGATTTCCGCATCCGGTAGCACCGCTCGCCCTTCCACCACATCATCCTTCACGATTCGATCGGGAATTTGGGCCAGTATCAGCAAATCGGTAATGCGGCATAACTGAGTTTCTTTTATTTTACCATCTTTTCCAACCTTGGGAAAAATATAAAATGGACGATGATATAAGATACTAAAAACCATTCCATGGAATGAATCACAAAAAACGTACTCTGCATGACGAATTGCGCTGATAAACTCTGCCGGATTTGCATCCCAAAGTTTCTCATCCCCAAATTTCAAATCATACAGGTCAATTTTTTCCCAATCCAAAAATGGAATGGAAATGACTTTCAGCCCCTTTTGCCTGGCAAATTTTTCGATAAATTGTCTCTGTTTCTTTGTTCCACGCAACATATAAGCAAAAACATAACGCTCTTTGTAGAGAGGCTGTCCGGATATGTCATCCCAAAATTTCCGCTCTATCAGCATCGTTGGATCCAAAACCGGAACGCATCGGTTTTCTCTCATGATAGCATTTAATGTTTCTGCCCCGGAAGCTTCGCGGCAAGATATTGCGGTAAAGGAGCGCAGGTTCTCTCGAATCTGTATTTTTTGCTCCCATGACACTTCCTTGGCGCCAAAGCTTGGTGCATAGGCAATCTTTTTCTTACCGCTCTTCACAAATCCCAACCAATACATGCTGCTTGTGGGGGACAGATCCGGGTTCCAAATTTGATCGCTACCACATAGAAACGCATCGTAACACTCGTTGCTTTTCGCTATGGTTTGTTCTGTATACTGCTGCTCGGAAACAATCAGCCGACTATCTACAAATTGTTGCATTTTTTGCGTTCTGCGTCGCAATCCTCCAAAAGACACTTTCCAAAACGCCCGCTTGAAGGTCTCTACCACACCAACGCTTTTCAACTTGTCCCAAACGTTGTCGAAGGAAGTGGAGGTTTTGCCAAACTGACAGATAATTTCACACTGTACGCCGTCATACCGATTCAGTGTATGCTCCAACGCATAGGCCTGCAATACCGATCCGTAATTATTTCGCCACCAGGTCAGGATGCCTATTTTCATTTTCCCGATTCTCCATCAACTCTGTGTAGTATCCTTCGATTTCTCGAGAGATCCTCTCTATATCATATTTTGCACAATCCGGTGCCGCAGTCCGCAGTTTCCGGTTTGTTTTTTGTTTGCTTTCTATGATCGCACGGCTCCAGATCTGTGCACTATCCGGTTCATCAATGGGCATGAACTGAACCTGGTGTGAAATGTCCGTTTCCAGCGGAACGTATTCTGAACACAGAACAGGCAATCCGCTCATCTGTGCTTCAAGCATAACAATTCCGAACCCCTCAAAATGAGACGGAAAAGCAAACAGATCAAACATCGAATAGTAATCTTCCGCATTATTGACCGAATCTACCACAGTAATGCGATCTTGTAATCCCAGTCGGGTTGCTTTTTCCAGAAAAGCCTTTTGTGTTTCCCCCGTCCCCACAAAAAAGTAATGCACATTAGGAATCTGCCTTGCCGTATCACAGACGGTCTGCAACAGGAATGTTTGATTTTTCTGATAATTAAAATGTCCAATATGCCCGACAATCCATCGATCTTCCAAACCATACTGTTTTCTTAGTGCAGTTCTAGCCTCGGGATTGTATTCAAACTTTTTGCGGTTAATGCCGTTATGTACAACATGATAGTGGTTGCTTTTCACCACACGTTGTCCAAACGTCCACCGGCCCGACTCATCAGAACACGCCAGATAAAAATCCGGAACCCCCGCCAACAAAAGAATACATAGCTTTCGCAAAACATTTTTGACCAAAAGGTGCCCTTCCCCAAATGCATTATTATGGGTGTGGACTATCACATACCGAACTCCTAGTTGTTTCGCAACAAGGGCAAAGGTCAAGCCAATGGAATTATTGATGTGGCAATGAAGCACATCAACCACTTCACTTTTCAAACGACGGCAAAGCCCCACCAGGCAAGCCTCAAACCGGTACGTCCCGCCGTCCCCACAAACAGAAAACCGGACTCCCCGTTCCTTCAGGGATTCCAGTCCATAATCTGACTCTTGAAAGGCCGTGCAGATTTCGTATTCTACATTTGGGCCTTGGTTCCGGAAATGTTCCACAATATCCAATACCGCGTGTTCCATCCCACCATTGGTCCATCGAGGAAGAAAATGAAGAATTTTGACGCCTCTTTTTGCATCGCTCATCTTTTGGATTCCTTTCTGTATTTCAATGCAAGCCAAAAGATTTTTCGATCTTTAATCAAATAGCGTTTTATCATTCTATTGGGATCCTGTGTGATCCGAAACAACCATTCCAGTCCACACTCGGACATCCACCGAGGCGCACGTTTTAGAATGCCTGCTTCAAAATCAAAACTAGCCCCTAATCCAAGGGAAACTGGAACCCCCATCTCCTTACAATAGTTGTTCATGAATTTTTCCTGCTTGGGTGCTCCAAGACCAACAATTAAGATATCCGGCTTAGCATCGCAGATCAAGGTCTTGATTTTATTGATTTCTGCGGGATTCTTCTCAAATCCGATGGGTGGCGAATAGGTACCCACAACCTGTAAGCCAGGGAATTTTCTCTTGAGATTGGCGGCCGCTTTGGCTGCTACCCCTTCAGCAGCCCCCAAGAAATACATTGTATAGCCCTTTTTTGCTGCCATCTCACACAGGCACGGAAATAAATCAGACCCCGAGATTTTTTCCTTGATGGGGGTTTTATACCATTTTGCAATCCACAAAAGAGGTTTCCCATCTGTCAGAACCAAGGATGCATTTTCATAGGCAGCACGCATCGCAGGATCTATTTCAATCTGCACAATATGATCCACGTTGGGGGTCACCACATAAGCTCCTTTTTCTTGCTGGATGAGAAGATCGATTTTTTGTAGTGCCTCCTGTATTGTCAAGTTGTCGATTTCGATATTCATAAATTTCATTCTTGACATAAATACTTCCTTCCAACTTTTTTCTTCCAGCTCAACTTCCCTTTTATTGAATGAGAGTGCATTTTCCCGTTATCTCATGATTTTTGATGCAGTAAGGATTAGGTCCAGGCGCCTTCTTTTACTGAAACAAAGACACTCAATCTCTTTGGAAAATGTCTCTGGTATAGACCTTATCCCGAACGTCATCCAGACATTTATCGTATCGATTGGCAATAATTGCCTGGCTCCGCTGCTTAAACTGCACAAGGTCATTCACAATCACACTTCCAAAAAAGGTTTCTCCGTCTTTCAAAGTGGGCTCATAAATTACAACCGTTGCCCCCTTTGCTTTAATGCGTTTCATAACGCCTTGGATACTACTCTGGCGAAAATTATCAGAATGACTCTTCATCGTTAATCTATAAACACCAATCACACATTTTTTTTCTTTATCAGCCCTGTAATCACCACGATTGGAATAGTCATAATAGCCGGCCAACTTCAGCACGCGATCCGCAATAAAGTCCTTACGGGTGCGATTGCTCTCCACGATTGCCTGGATAAGATTTTCCGGCACATCGGCATAATTGGCCAGCAATTGTTTGGTGTCCTTGGGCAGACAATAGCCACCATAGCCAAAGCTAGGGTTATTATAGAAATTGCCGATGCGGGGGTCTAAGCATACCCCTTTGATAATCTGCTGTGTACTCAGCCCCTTCATCTCTGCATAAGTATCGAGTTCGTTAAAATAGGCAACACGAAGCGCCAAATATGTATTGGCAAACAGTTTTACGGCTTCGGCTTCAGTAAAGCCCATAAATAGGGTATCGATATTTTCCTTGATGGCGCCCTCCTGCAAAAGTGCCGCAAACGTATGGGCTGCTTCTACCAAGCGCTTATCTTCCAAATCCGTACCTACAATGATTCGCGAAGGATACAAATTATCGTAAAGTGCCTTGGATTCTCTTAAGAACTCCGGGCTGAAGATAATATTCTTGCATCCGTACTTTTTCCGCACGCTTTCAGTATAACCAACCGGAATGGTGGATTTAATAATCATTATCGCGTTTGGATTATATTGCATGACCAACTCAATCACATTTTCAACAGCTGATGTATCAAAATGCTGGGTGCTTGAATCGTAGTTGGTGGGCGCAGCAATAACCACAAAGTCAGCAGTACTATACGCCATTTCTGCGTCAAGCGTCGCCGTCAAATCCAAGTCCTTCTCGGCCAGATATTTTTCAATGTACTCATCCTGAATCGGAGATTGCCGCTCGTTTATTAAAGTAACCTTTTCCGGAATAATATCCACCGCTTTCACCTGGTGATGCTGAGAAAGAAGCGTTGCAATGGAAAGGCCAACATATCCGGTACCAGCCACAGCAATCGTATACTTCTTATCCATAACGTACTTCCTCTTTCCGTCCGGCAGAGCCGGAATATTTTCTATGATTGAAATCACTGTGAAAAGTCAATGACATTCTCAACAGCGCACGTGTCAAAGCGCTGTGCGCTTGCTCTCTTTTCACCCACTTTCCTTGCCCTGCTTCATGACAACAAGTCCATACCTGACACAATCGTGCCAGGTACAGGCTTGCTCCAGATTTCTTTTCCCGATGTCATGCTGCCGGGCGGGGCAACAGGGGCCAAAAAGGCTTTATGCTGCGGCCTTTGATCTCTCCCAGCCTGCATGAAAATCAGGTGAGAAATTTGGATCAAGCCTGCAGAGGCCCGGTGAATTTTATTGCCTTGTCTCTTATGGCACCGTCAACCAACGCCAACGCGCCGCATATCTCGCATCGTTTTCCTCCGCACATCTCTGTCCCTTCCTTCCTCAAATCAATTTGAGCCGCCGCTCACCGCCGCCACGTCCACCACAAATATCGCAAATTGGTATCGAAGTATCGCTTGAACAGCCGCTTCGGGTCTTGCAGCAGGCGGTAGAGCCATTCGAGGTTGTGTTTCTGCATCCACTGGGGGGCGCGCTGGATGTTGCCGGCTTCGTAGTCGAAGGCGGCGCCGACGCCGATCATAAGAGCGTGGACGCGGTCCTCGTGGGCGGCCATCCAGCGTTCCTGCTTGGGGGCGCCGAGCCCCACCCAGACAAAGTCCGGCTTCGCAGCGTTGATCTGCTCAACGATCTCCACATCCTCCTGGGGCGTTAGCTCCCGGAAGGGCGGCGAGTACATCCCCGCGATGATCGCGCCCGGGTAGCGCTCCTCGATCTTCTTTCGCAGCAGGTCCAGGGTCTCCTGCGTAGAGCCGTAGAAGTAGTGCCGCCAGCCCTTCTCGGCGCTGATCGCCAGAATCTCCTTCATCAGGTCGGGGCCGGTCACCCGGCGGGCTTCCGAGAAGCCCTGCTTGCGGCTGTACTGGGACAGCGGTCCGCCGTCCGGCAGGGCCATGACTGCGTTGTTCTGGATCTGCTGGTAGCTGGCGTCCTCGTGGGCCGTGACCGTTGTGTGGACGTTGGCCACGCAGATGTACTTGCCGCGCCAGCTTTCCAGCTGGCTCTCGATCAGCGCAAGGGTCTTACTCATACTCGTGACCACGATGTTGACCCCCATCACCTCACAGGTCTGGCTCAGGTGCAGGTCCACCGTGTACAGTCCGGAATCCGACGCTTCCTCGGCGTGGGAATAGAGAAAGTCGCTGTAGATCGGCACCACGCTCAACCGGATGTGGTAACTCTCGGCCAGGGCCACCAGATGCCGCATCTGGTCGGTGTTCTGCACATCCTGGGCTGCCACGATCCGGTCCACCTTGTGCTGGGCCAGCACTTTGGCCACGCTGCGCTCCGGCCCCAGATAGTCAGGCAGGCCCGGCGTTTCACACCGAGCCAGATACCCCACATATTTCACACCTTTCTGTTTGGCGATCACGTCCTGATAATAGCGGCGGGCCAATGCGCCCCCGCCGACCAGCAGGATGCGGGGCGCCACATCATGGCGGCGGGTGTAGGCCGAGCCGATTTTTTGGAAGATCCACCGCTTTATGACGATCGCCACCACCGACAGCACATAGAAATAGGCCAGCAGCAGGCGGGAAAACTGCGACAGGCTGAACACATACAGCACGGTGGCCGCCAGCGCGAAGCCGATCAGGCTGGAGACCCCGACCCGCACGCCTTCCCGCACCAGCCCCCGGATGCGGATGGTCTCGTAACTGCCCTGGAAGGCGTAGACCGCCACCATGACGCCCGCATAGAGCAGTGCCAGCGGGAAATACCGCTTGACATCGAAGAAGAAAAACAGTGCGCCCCAGGGGGTGACGACCCGCAGGAAGCCGGCCAGTACGAAGGCCAGCAGCAGGACCACGAATTCAGTGACGGCATTGAGGATGTGCAGAGGTTTGGAAGTTTTGTAGTGCATAACGGATGTTTTCCTAACTTTATTGGGTGGATGTAAGGGTTTACGTTTGCCAGAAGAGCCCTTGTCTCCTTAAATGTTCACTCGGCCAACAGCGAGGGCGGCAGGATGCCGCAGATCAAAGCGTCGGCGTCATACAGTTGCCGGAGGAGTTTTTCGGTCTGGCGGCCGGTCAGGTGGGCGGGATACAGGAGGGTCTCCCGCGGGGCTTCCAGCGACGGGTTGGCCACAAAGACCAGACGGCAGCCGGCCCCCTCCCCTGCCTCTCGGACCAGCGTCTGCAGGCGGGTCTGTTCCTCCCGGGTAAAGGCGCCGCAGACGGACACCGCGGTCAGCCCGGCCAGGGTTCCGGCCAGGGCATCCCGGTCAGATATTTTGGGGTACGCCCCCAGCTGGGCGGGCATTTTTTGTTGGGTCGATGTTGTCATCGCTTTCTCCTCTTCCCGGTTCGGACGGCGCGTCGCCGTTCTCATTCGGCCCCGCGGCCGGTGAACACCACCGCCACTGTCTTGAACAGCAGCTTGACGTCCCCCCATAGGGACCAGTTGTCGATGTATTTCACGTCCAGCGCCACCACATCCTCAAAATTCTGGATGCTGCTGCGCCCGCTGACCTGCCACAGCCCCGTGATGCCCGGCTTCATGGACAGTCGGCGCTTGTGGTGGCTGTCATACTGGCTGTACTCGTCTACCGTCGGCGGGCGAGTGCCGACCAGGCTCATGTTGCCGCATAGTACATCAAAAAATTGTGGAAGTTCATCAATGCTCGTCTTGCGGATGAACTTGCCGACTTTGGTGATGCGAGGATCGTCCTGCATCTTGAACATCAGGCCATTCATCTCGTTTTTGGCCATCAGCTCCTTCTTGCGTTCCTCGGCGTCCATGTACATGCTGCGCAGCTTATGGATATAGAAGATCCGGCCATTCAGTCCCACCCGCTTCTGCTTGAAGATCAGCGGGCCAGGACTTTCCAGTTTGAGGGGGATCGCCGTGATGGCAATGATCGGCAGGCTGATGAGGCAGCCCACCAGGCCGCCCAGGATGTCCATACACCGTTTGAGCAGCTGGTCCCGCAGCTTCAGCGTGACCGTTCCGATGGTCACCACATTTCCGCCGGCGCACCGGGCAATGCTGCGGCTCAGCCGGGCCGCGCTGGTGGCGCCGCAGCAGACCTGCTCGATCCGATCCAGCATCGGAAGCCGGAAATGGACGGTCAGGCCCATGCTCTCCATTTCCTCCAGGTAAGGCAGAAAACTCTCGCCGCTGTCCATCGGGATGTCCACGAACACCTCGTCCAGCGCACTGCGGCGCAGCCAGTCCATAAAGTTGTCATAGTTGGCTGCCAGCGGAACACCAGCCACCTGACCGCCCAGTTCCTCCCGGCTTGCTTCCAGCAGCGCCACCCCCATGACGCGCCGGGACCAGTCCTTGCGCAGGTCTTCAATCAGGGCTTCGGCGTGGGGCGCGGTGGTGATGACCCCCACATAGGTTTCCAGGCCCCAGCGGTGTTCGGCGCCGGTGAGCAGTTCTTTGAGGGCCGTGTGGAATAGCGGCATCACAAACAGGTTGACCAGCGGCACCCCCACCGCAAAATAGCGGGAATCCAGCATCTGCGCCTTGGTCACCATCATCAGGGCGGCGTACAATGCCCCCATCAGGATGTTGAATTTGAGGGACAGCTTGATCTCCGCGCCCAGGCGCCGGCCCACGATGTTCTCATCTTGATTGAAGTTGAGAAAGGTGACCGTAAAGGCGATGGCCAGCAGTGTGAGGGTCTGCACCCAGTCGGTCCAGTCATAGGGCAGGATGCGGGACCAGATCCGCCCCGCCACCAGATGCACCAGCGCCACGCTGACAAACAGCGCCAGCACATCGGTCAAAAAGACATAGGCATACTGCAGTTTTTCGCGTTTCGTTACCATGTGGACTTCTCTTTCCTTTTCTTTTCCTTCTATGGGGCCCGGGGCTCAGGCTCCCGGTTCCCGGTTCTGCGCAAACAGGGTGCGCAGTTTTTCCCGTTGGGTTGAATCTTGATTATACAGCGGAACGCCGTAGTCATAGACTTCAGGGCATGCAAAATGCCCCGGACGATGACTTCGCCCAGGGGTATTTCGAAGACGGCAGCCGTCGAAAAGCTCGTCGGCCAGGTTGCACTGGTTATCCAGGTAGATGTAGCGTTTGCCGATGGGGTGAACAGCCGCTGCCTTGCCGGTCTCGACCAGCGAACGGGCGGCGCTTTCATGGGTTGCACGGTTATGGGCATACAGGTCCAGCACATCCTCACCCCCCTCGGGCCGCAACAAAATCGGCGTTTTGTTGCAGCGCTGCTCAAACATTCAAAGGATACATTCCATGCATTATGGATATTATAGTACAAGAAAACTGATAATTCAATACAATTATCGGGAATCGGCAGTTTGAACAAAACCGACGGCGAAAATGACGCCGTCGGTCTATTACGCGACTCTTCGTATAGATTTAGATCATTTCCAGGCCATGCGCCCCCCGCGGCGGATGGACCACCAAAATCGCCACCCCAGCCCCATCTGCACGCAGTTTGAGTACCACCTTGCCGGAGTTTTAGCCCCACTTTCACGCGCTGAATCCCCAAAGCTTTATAATTGGTTCAGCACAGCCAAGCTGTGACTAAAACAATTGGAGGTTTAACAAAGACAAACTATCGGGAGATCTTGCGGTTAAGCGGTCTCCGGTACAGCCAGCGAACCATTGAATCAATGGCACACTGTTCCAGACATACAGTGCGGGATGTACTGCAGGCAGCAAGTGAGCAAAGCGTATCCTGGCCCCTCCTCGACGACGTCACCAACGCCGAAATGGGACAGCTTCTCTTCCCAAACAAGCACAAAACATCCAGTCAATACGCCGAACCCGACTATCCGTACATCCACCGCGAACTGGCTCGTTCAGGCGTGACCCTGTCGCTGCTGTGGGAAGAATACTGTGCGAAGTGCCAGGAAACTGGCCAGAAGCCATATATGAGCACTCAGTTTGGTGAGCGATACCGCCGCTGGGCGCGCATTACAACGGCGACCATGTGCATCCGGCACAAGCCAGGGGACGCCATGCAGGTGGACTGGACCGGAGATACCATTTCCCTCCAGAACCCGGTCACAAGCGAACAAAGTGCAGCCCACTTGTTTGTCGCCGTTCTGCCCTGCAGCTACTACACCAGCGCGGAAGCTTGCGACGACATGACGAGAATTGGCTGAATTGCCATGTCCATGTATTCGATTTCTTCGGCGGTGTTGCACGGCTGCTGATTCCTGACAACTGCAAAACGGCCACGCTGTCGGCCCCATAACCGAGAAGGTAGCCGACCACTTCCTAAAGTTCGGTAAGACAGCCGAGCAGGGCTACAAGGCCTGCGCCAGTCTGACCAAACTGGAACAGCGATACGGCAAACAGCGTCTGGAGGCAGCCTGCGGCAAAGCTCTGGCGTGTAGTACCGCGCCCTCACTGCGCACCATTGCCAGCATTCTGAAAAACGGCCTGGGCAAGCCGGACAAGGCAGGAAGCCAACCGACACAGCCCAAAGCCAATAGCTACGGCATTACCCGCGGAGCGGCTTACTTCCGGAAAGGAGACGACCGCTGATGCTGAACCAGGCAACGATGGATATGCTCACAGCAATGAAGATGACCGCTATGACTGCGGAATTTACCAACCAGCTGAAAGATCCCACATTCAATGAACTGGGCTTCGAGGAGCAGCTGGGCTTGCTGGTAAATGCGGAATGGAACCGCCGACAGAGCAACAAACCGAACCGGTTTATCCGCAACGCGCACTTTGCTGTGCCGTCCGTCACCGTGGAGGGCATTGAATACCACGAGGACCGCAAGCTGGACAAAGCGCAGATGCTGCGGTTTGCCATCTGCCAGTACATTGACGAAGGCCACCACATTATCCTCAAGGGGCCTCGGGCAACGGCAAGACTTACATTGCCTGCGCCCTGGACAATGCGGCCTGCCGCCGTTTCAAGAAGGTGCAGTATATCCATATGCTGGAACTGCTGGATGAGCTGAGCATTGCCCGCAGCGGCGGCACGTTGAAAAAGGTGCTTGAATCGTGCAAGAAGAAAGACCTGCTGATTCTGGACGAGTGGCTGATTCGCCCGCTGTCAACGCAGGAATCCTACGATATGCTGGAGATTGTAGAAGCGCGGTGCCACAAGTCTACGATCTTTTGCACGCGATACGAATCCGAGGGTTTGTGCACCAGGATTGATCCCAACCCGGAATCTGACAGCCCCGTTTCCGAAGCCATTATGGACCGCATTATCCACAACGCTTACGAGGTTCTGGTGGATGGCCGGGTCTCGATGTGGGAACGTAAGGGCCGAAGGACGTCCGGGAAGGCGGCGGCCAGGATGCATGGCTGTTCTTATTTTCGCGACGAGGAAAACTGTGTGACTTTAGAACTGGAACGGGTCTGCTACAACGAAATGGAGCGCGAGTCGATGAAATACTTTTGCGCAGCTGAGAAAGAGCTCCAGCGACAGCGCAAGCGTATTCGGATGTTGGAGAACATCTTGACAGAAAACGGTATTCCTGCCCCTAAAGAAAATTGACCTGGGCTCTGCTGGCTAGTTTGGTTGGCAGAGCTTTTGTATGTGCCACTGGGGGTGTCGCTTTAGAGCGGTGAGGTATCGCCGGTTCTCCGGCGGGGGGGGGGGCACCCAATGCGCGATTTTGAACATGTGTGACCTACTGTGACCGGCGAGGTGGCTCAAAACTCCGATAAAGTGGCTCAAAAAGTGCGTGCAGATGGCCCTCTGTAGCCGTTTTTTGCATCAGCTCCATCGAAGGAGCACTACGAAAATCGGTGGCATCCGGCGAACTAAAACGAGAGGGCGCCGGAAAGAACATTTGCTATTACAGATTCAAATGATTCTTTAATACAAAATACCGAATACCGACATGTTATTCTCTACCTTCAGTGGTCAGGAAAAGCGTTTGTTTTGCATGGAAAGGACGTCTCTATGCCGCTCGAATATCACGGAAGGGAAAACCTATGGGCGGCGGTCTTTCGACTGATTGTGGAAGAAAAAATACGGGGTTTTCGACTCCTTTCGGGGCAGTTTTCGGCATAAAAAGCGCCTTAGGTCTAATCCTATGGTGTGCAGCGGTAGTAAAATTAAAGTTAGTGAGTTACAGTTGTTCATTGTCGAACATAATAAGTAATGGTATAATGAAGTCAGAAATCAAATTGTAATATGCGCATCAAGTATAACAAACTATTGCCATAGGAGGCGCAATTATGTTACAGGATACATTGGTGCAATGGTGTCAAGAAGAATATGATCGATCTTCGGCAAAATATTGTGGCCGTTATTGTGACAATAAGGAAAATTGCAATCGCAACTGTGATGATTGCCTGGACCAAGTTCATTGGTATCCGAAATATGGTGGCCGCTGTGACTATACATGTCCCAATTTGTTGTTCAGATATGTTGTTCGATTTACGGAGAAGTATTCACAGCAAATCCATAATGCCTTAGATTTTGTAAATATTTCTCGGTATCCATATTTTAATATCTTCTCTATAGGTTGCGGAGCAACCCCGGATCTGATGGCCTTTGAAGAGGTTGCCGAAGGTAAAAATATTTATTACAAGGGTTATGACCGTAATCCTTTATGGGAAACCATTCATAATAAAATTAAGACATATACAGCGACGACTCATAACATCACAGCTAAACTACGTCGGGAAGATATCTTTGTTGTGCTTTCTGATGGGAGACCTGCACGCATACATTATAATGTTGTTGTAATTCAGTATCTGCTATCGCATCTTTATAACACAAATCAAGAGCACCTAACTCTTGATTTGTTTCAAGGAATTATCGATAATATCATTTCAAACCGCTCTCAAGATTCACCGTTTTTAATTATTATTACAGATGTCGATAGTTGCAATAAAGGGAGAAATAGGTGGTATAATTTTCTTGACATGCTTGAAGATGCCGGATTTTGCGGAAATGCATATGTGAGAAGTGCATTTCCAAATGGAGATTTAGGCGCAGAGCGATGGACTAATTATTACCACAGGCAGTCGCCATCTTTTCAAAAAATATCTTATCAGTACGTGCAGAATCAGTCTGATCACGACGGAGCACAGCTTGTTATCGAATTGAGGTGGTGAACGCAATGATTATAAGCGCTAGCAGGCGAACAGATATACCAACATATTATTCCGAATGGTTTTTTAATCGAATTAAAGAAGGTTATGCATTGGTAAGAAATCCAATGAATGCGCATCAGATCAGTAAAATAAGTTTAAATCCTGATGTTGTCGATGGCATTGTTTTTTGGACAAAAAATCCAACACCAATGTTGGCTAAACTCGATCGTCTGAAAGATTACACATATTATTTTCAGTTCACATTAAATGCCTATGGGCAAGATGTGGAGGCATCAATCCCATCTAAAAATAATGTTATCATACCAGCTTTTCAAAAATTATCTGATATGATTGGCCCGGAAAAGGTGATTTGGCGCTATGACCCTATATTTTTAAACGAAACATACACTTTTGAATACCATGTTCACTATTTTGAAGAACTTGCAAAGCGTCTCTCTCCATACACCAAGAAGTGTACTATTAGTTTTTTAGATTTCTACAGGAATACAGAAAAGAACATTGCCGGACTTTCTGTCGAAAAGGTTGCTCAAGAAATGCAAGAGCTACTTGCCAAAAGCCTTGTGGAAATTGCAAAAAGTCACGGCCTCAAAATGGATACTTGCGCAGAAGGTATTGATTTACAAAAATATGGAATTGATCATGCACGGTGTATAGATGATCGTTTGTTTTCTGCTCTTTTGAATTGTCCTTTGAAGGTTGGAAAAGACAAAAACCAACGTCTTGAATGTGGTTGTATTGAAAGTCTTGATATAGGTGCTTATAATACTTGCCAGAATGGTTGCCGATATTGTTATGCTAACTACAGCGCAAAAACAGTTTCCACAAATACCGGCAAGCATAATCCAGAATCTCCACTTTTAGTTGGAGAAGTTGGTCCAGATGATAAAATAGCAGAACGTAAAATGCATTCCTGTCTTGTTAATCAAATGCAATTTGATTTTTGATATGAGTCCAATATCTTCAGAAGCACATAGGCGCAGAAATAGCTCGGAAACCTCTGCGCATTATAATTATAGAGAAGCGGGCTAAAACCTTATTGCTTACTCATTCATTTCTTCTGGTTCTTCCATGTTAAGCCAATCTAAGCAACTGGTTGGCGCTCAATCTCTCTGAAACAAATCCCTGGTATAGACTTTACCTATCACATCATCTAAGCAGTTATCATATCGGTTCGCTATAACTGCATGGCTGCAACGCTTAAATTCGGCCAAGTCATTTACTACTTTGCTGCCAAAGAAAGTCGAGCCATTTTCAAGAGTCGGCTCATACACGATGACCTGCGCTCCTTTTGCCTTGATCCGCTTCATAACGCCTTGAATGCTCGACTGGCGGAAGTTGTCCGAGTTAGACTTCATGGTCAAACGGTAGACACCGATCACACACTGTTTTTCAGATGCAGCGGAATACTCATTCTCCTGGCCATAATCGTAATATCCCGCCATTTGCATATGCCGCTCCAAAAGTGCAGCTTGACCGCGGATGATGGTGCATCGCCACCGCTGGAATGGTGCACTGCTTCCGCAGAGATGGTGCATGGCGGCCGGGAGCGTGGTGCACCAGACCGCCATGCAGGGAATTACTCGGGAATGCCCTTGCGCTTTCGCATGGACTCGCCCTCAATTTGGATGGTATAGGCGTTGTAGATGATTCGGTCACAGATGGCGTCGGCCAGGGTGGGGTCGTACAGGTTCTCGTGCCACTCACTGGTATCATATTGGGAACAAAAGATGGTGGAGGCCACCTTGTTCCGGGCCTCTACCAGTTCCAGCACATCCCGGGCCTCGGCCTCCTTGAGGGGATAGAGTAGCCACTCATCCAGGATGAGTAGTTTCTCTTTCCTGAGCTTTTTCATGTAATCCCGGTAGGTTCCGTTGGCCCGGGCCACAGAGATTTCCACCAGCAGATCCGGCAGGCGAATATACCGGACGGAATAAAAGCTGCGGCTGGCAGCCATGCCAAGGGCGCAGGCTAAATAAGTCTTTCCGGCTCCAGTGGCTCCCAAAATGATGACATTGTGTGCTTCCTGGAGGTAAGTGCAGGAAGCCAGGCGCAGGATCTGCTCCCGGTCCAGCCTTCGTTCCGGGTGGTACTCAATATTCTCGACACAGGCGGCGGGATCCGCGTAGCCAGCGTTGCGGATGAGCCGGGTTAGACGGTTGCTTTTTCGGGCACTCCACTCTGCGTCTACCAGCATGGCAAAGCGATCCTCAAAGGACACCGCTTGGAACTGCGCATCCTCCAGTTGGGCGGAGAAGGCCTCCGCCATGACGCTCAGGCGCATTTCATGCAATTTTCGTACCGTTTCATTGCTCAGCATGGTCATTCTCCCCTCTTGTAATAGCTGGCGCCCCTGGTAAACTTATGGGCTTTGGGCTCTTTCGGCTTGGCCGGAGCATCCTTATCCAGCAGCTTGTCCTGCCCGGATTTCAGAATGGACTGGACGCTTTTCAGGCTGGGGGAAGTGGTGTAAGAGAGAGCTTTCCGGCAGGCGCTCTCCAGCCGCTGAGGAGAATAGCGATCCGCCAGTTTCAGCAGGGCCATACAGGACTTGTAGCCCTGCTGCTCCACCTTGTGGGCGGAGAGGAAAAACCGCACCACAGCAGCGGTGTGCTGGCCAATCTGTTCCGCCCAGCGGATGAAACGATCGCCGTTCCATTGCAGGTAGGTCTGGTGGTCCGGCGGCATATGGTCCTCCACCGTGCTGTACTGATTGGGACGGCCATGGAGACGCAGGTGAGAGGCAATTCGGGTACCAGAGAAGAAGATTTCTACTGTAGTCCGGGTAAGGCGCACATTCACTTGCTGCTTGATATACTCATACGGCACGGAGTAGTTCATGCGCTCCACACTGATATGGTAATTGTACTGGACAGTGGCGACCTTCCAAACAGCCAGCTCAAACGGCGTAGCAGGAAGAGGCAGCAGAAACAGCTTCTCGTCCTCAAAGCAGGACGCCCGGCTACCCTCCCGTTTCTGGAAAGGCTTATGGTTAAAGGCTTCCAGCTTCTCACGGATTGCCTGATTCAGTTCCGTGAGGGAAAGAAACTTGCGGTTGCGCAGAGCAGCCAGGATCCAGGTAGAGACCACGCCAACGGATCCCTCTACAAAGGCTTTGTCTTTGGGGCTGCGGGGACGGGCTGGAAGAATAGCGGTGCCATAGTGCTCTGCCATCTCCTGGTAGGACTTGTTGAGCACAGTCTCTGTCCGGGAATTCCTGACCACACCGGTCTTGAGGTTGTCCGGTGTGAGGATGCGGGTGACTCCGCCGAAATACCGGTAGGCGTTGACATGGCCGGTGATCCAGGCCTCCTGCTTCATGTCCAGAAAGGCCTCTGTGTATGCATAGCCGCTGTATGGCAGCACCGCTACAAACAGGTATGCATCCAGCCGCTCCCCGGTGTCTGTATCCACCAGATCTGCCGTCTGGCCAGCCCAGTCCACCTGCATGGTTTCACCAGGCTTGTGTTCCAGGGTAGTGTCAAGTATTTTTCGCAAAATGGTTTGCAGGGTCTGGCATGAGTGAAG
>ERZ1643247.682-NODE-682-length-38621-cov-66.973163_pt1 | contig 38621 bp, 28 predicted proteins | sample MGYA00579264_ERZ1643247 | MGnify/ENA primary metagenome ERZ1643247 (study PRJEB29033, sample SAMEA4952262) | chicken gut metagenome | biome: Broiler Chicken; feature: Gastrointestinal Tract; material: Caecum | place: Ireland | collected 2018 | study: Broiler... | reverse complement strand
GAAAGGGCGCCCTTTCTGCTCTCCGCAAGGAGAGCAGAAACAAAACTTAACCGAAGAATAGAATCGAAAGAAGCGAGGCGTGCATGGAAAAGAAAGTGATCACATTAGACGATATAGCAGAGCGAGTCGGAACATCAAAAAACACTGTCAGCCGTGCATTGCGTGATTGTTCGGATATCAGTGCCGTTATGAAAGAAAAAGTAAAACAGACTGCAATGGAGATGGGATATGTTCCCAACCGTATTGCAGGCTTTTTGCGTTCCAAGCGTTCCAATATCATTGCGGTCGTCGTCAATTCGCTCACCAATCCGTTTTTCTCCATCTGCATGGATCATTGCACCGATTATATGGGTGAAAAGGGTTACCGCCCGCTCATCTCCATCGTGCGGGAGGAGTTTGACATGGAAGACATCATCTCGTGCATTCAGAACGGCGCGTGTGGCATTCTTTCCTTTCTTGACGTAACAGACGAGGCGATCAACTATTGCGAACAAAACAAAGTTCCGCTCTTATTATGCGGATTCAAGCCGCGGCGCGAGCGGGTGTGCGCGATCTATTCGGACGCCTACCAGTGCGCAAAACTTGTGGCGCAGGAGGCAGTTTCCTGCGGGGCGAAGCGACCTTGCTACATCGGGCACGGCAAAGGGGCGCTCAACGAGGAAAGAAAGGAGGGGTTTATAGCCACGCTCAGGAACAACGGGCTTCCCTGCGATGTATATGCATTCAGTTATTACAACCGCGAGCAGTCACTGGAGAAAATCAAGAAGAGCGTACAAGAGAGCAAAAACGACTTCATCTTCTGTTTCAACGACGAGATCGCGGCGAGCGTACAGGAAGCGATGGAATCGGTAAAGGATTTCCATGAAGAGATCTACGGAGTGGATCGTTTCTCGGAATATCTGCCCTACTGCCGCAAAGTGAAGAGTGTGGGCGGACGGCTGAGCGCCATCGGCAGGCGGTGCGCGCAGCTGCTTATCCGAAAGATCGAAAAGTACGACGGGAAGATCGTGCGCGAGATATTCCCCGTCGAACTGAGTAAATAAAATTTTTAGGGGGCAAACGATGTAAGATACGGGTTTTTCGTTCCGGCGGGGTTTTTGGTACTTTCTCTCGGCATCATAGCGGCTTGCCATTGAGAGAATAACAGGAAAGCGGAGCCGAAACGGACGGCGAGCAAACCACGGAGAAAGAGAGCGGCTATAAGATCGTCGGCGATACCGTAGAGATCGGCACGGCAGAGGGGCTTCGCCTATGGGCGGACAAAGTGGGCTGGGCCGACGATTTTTCCAGCATTACGTTAAAGCTCACTGCCGACATCGACCTTTCTGGCTAGGCGTGGAACTGATACAAATTTTTGCGGAAAGCAGATATAAGGAGAAGAAAATGAAACGAGTGGTATGTTTGGTATTGGCGCTCTTGTGCGCTGCAGGGTTCGTCGGCTGCGGCGGGAACAACGGAGAAGACCCGAACGGCGGGCAGCAGGACGACCGGTACGGCACGCTCACCATAGACGATGTGACCGTATACATAGATTCCGAAAAGCACTATACCTTTGCGGAGATCGAACCGGTGTTTTCCGTCCCCGAAAAGGCGGAAGCCCTCACGTATACATACGATACTTCCGCGATAAAGATCGAAAACAATATTGTAACGCCGTTAAAGAGGCAGAGCGAAACGGTGAACGTGCGCGCGTCGAGCGAGCATTTTTCGGTGATCTTCCGCGCCGATGTGGAATACATCAACCTTTCCTCTTCGGAAAACCCGCTGTATGACGTTTCGGATTTTGCGAGCGGCATCGCGAGCGGCGCCGCAAAGTGCGCCGACCTTACGGAAAACTCCACGCTGTTTATCGGCGACAGTTTTATGGACGACTATTTTATCGGCGACTATATGGCAACGTACGCCGCGGACAAAGACGTTCTCAACGCGGGCATCAGCTCCACGACCTCCTATCATTGGGAGTCGGTCTTTTCCGACATTATCGGGAGCACGGCGCCCAGGAACATCGTGCTGCACGTAGGCACGAACAACTTTTACGACGCGCGCGACGGCGTTGAATTTACCGAAGCGAGCCTGACGAGGCTTTTGACCTATCTGCATACGAGTTATCCTTCCTCAAAGATCTGGTGGTTCAACATCACCCAAAGGACGAACACGTCGTACGCGTCTCAGGTAACAGAAACGAACGCATATATGGCGGAATGGTGCTCTCAATACGACTGGGTGACCTGCGTGGATACCTGTTCCGAGATCGACTCTTCTATGCTCAGAGAGGAGGACGGCGTGCACCCGAAAACGGAAACGTATTCCGTTTTCACGGACGCGCTCGTTGCGGCCGGGTGTGAGATCGCGCCTAAGGCTTAAACGGATAACCTATATAAACGCAAACAAAAATTCTATATAAGGAGAAAAAGATGAAAAAGACCAAACTGTTGCTCACGGCAGGCCTTGCACTGGTGCTCGCGTGTTCCGCCGGCTTTGCCGGCTGCGGCGCGAGGGAGTACGAGCTCTCCTCCTACCGCGGAGAAACAAAGGACGAGGACGGCAACACCGTCTACAACACAGAGCTGTTTTACAGCAACCAGGTACAGCAGGGGTATCCCGACCCGCAGGTGCTCGACGACACGGCAAGAAGCGGCTACTATTACCTGTTCGGAACGTCGGGCAGCTTTACGACGATGCGTTCCAAAGATCTTGTGAACTGGGAAGACGTAGGCCCCACCTTCTTGCAGCGTCAGTCGGAAGAAGTAAGAAAGGCTACGGCGTCGAACATGTGGGCGCCCGAGGTCATCTACGACGAGGAAACCGAGCTGTACTATATGTTTTTCAGCGCCACGCCCGAAGCGGATTCCACCTATACCGACGAAAGCGCCGGGCAGGGCATTGTAAAAAACGCGCACATGTACAATATGTATGTGGCAACGTCGTCCGATCCCGCAGGGCCGTACACTATGGTGGATTTCAGCAAAGAGGAAAACTGCCACCTCTTTGAGCAGGAAGACGGCAGCTATAAGGGCAGGGTGCATAACGGCTACAACACGCAGCGCGGCAAAGTGCTTTCCGATATGACCGCGGAAGACGAGCTTACGGGCAAATACGCCTATGTAAAGGAGAACGGCGTATATTACGAAGCGGCTTTCCCGCACTATTACGCAAAATTCTGCCTCTTCGCGCCCGACGAACTTTATAAAGCGAACGACAAGCTCGGCATTACGCAGGGCGGCGATGAAAGAACCAACGGCCTGATTTGGAACTCCGGTTATTTCGGCAACATCGACCCGCACCCTTACGTCGACCCTGTAACGGGCGAAAAATATCTCTACTGCAATTTGTCCCGTCCGACGGGGATTTTGGTTGTACATATGTTCGACTGGATCACGCCCGACTGGGACAACGTGGAACTCGTCGCCATGGGCAACTACTATACGGTAGAGGATTGGAGAAACGATGAAAACGAGGGCGTTTCTTACGAAACCGTCGACTGCAACGAGGGCCCGCACGTAATTTATCACGAATCGGCGACCCAGTCGGAAGGGGAAGGCACGTATTACCTCACCTTTTCCGTAAACGACTACGGAACGAGCGCTTACAGCGTGGCGACGGCCGTTTCCGACAGCCCGATGGGGCCTTTCCGCAAACTGACGGAAGAGGAGGGCGGCCTGCTCCTGCGTTCGCTGACGCTGGAAAGCCAGTCGGTTTCCGGCGCGGGGCATCATTCTTTTGCCACGCTCGGCGACCAGACGTTTGTCATCTATCACCGCCATAACGACTATCTCGCGGGCGGCGCTGCGCGCTATACCGCGACGGACGAACTGAAATGGATCACGGTGGAAGATATCAACGGCGAGATGATCGACGTGCCTTATACGAACGGGCCGACCGATTCCATGCAGCCCCTGCCGGAGGCCGCCAGCGGCTATAAAAACGTGGCGGAGGGCATGACGGCGACCTGCTCCGACGAGTCTGCGGAGGATCTCGCCTGCGCGACGGACGGGCTCCTGTCCGTACACAAAACGGCCGACGCCACCTTTATGGATTATATCAGGGAGACGTACATCACCGAAACGGCGACGTTCACCTTCGACTTTTCCGAAGCGACTTCCATCCGCGCCGTTATGGTATACAACTCCGCGTTTGAAAGTTCTATCTTCTACAACATTTCCGAAATCGAGCTCACCCTTGCGGACGGAGGCGCCCGCGTGATGCGCGATATCGCCTTCGATACCGAGCAATACTGTCAGTTCGGCGGGCAGAACGGAGACAGACTCCTCTATGTGAAGTCCGGCACGGCGGCGTTCGCGGAATTTTACGATATAGAAGTAACTTCCGTCAAGATCACGGTAGACGTACCCGAAGAGCAGGAGCGCGTCGGGATCTCCGAGATCCGCATTTTAGGAAAAGCATAAAAGGGGGCAAAAATGATGAAAAAGATAACGAAAGTAATGTCCGGGCTCTGTCTTGCGGCCCTTATGTGCGCGGCGTTTGCCGGCTGCGGAGGGGGCGTCGCGGAAGATCCCAACCCGTATTCCTTTACCAATCCCGGCCATGCGGTGGCTGATACGGACGCGGATATGACGATCGACGGCGTTTTCGACGAAGCGCGTTGGAACGAGTCGAAATGGCTTACCGCAACAGACAGGATCAACGCCTCGCAGTATGCCGACATCACGTTTACCACCTCGTACGGAGAAAAGGGCGTATACTTCGGCATGCAGGTCGAGGAGACGGGTACCAATATCTACGTGAACCATTCCAAGACTTCTTATTACAACAGCTGTATCGAAATGTATATGGGCCCGTCCTCGGAGGGCGGAGATTCCCCGCTATGCTTTGAATTCGATTTTCTTGCGGACGGCACGTATGAGCCCAAACTCAATTACAACGGCTGGAACAGCGCATACACCACGTGGGATAAAATGCCTGTCGTCGCCTCGCAACCGCTTGGCGGCGAGGTGAATACGCCCGAGTGCCACGGCTATACGATCGAGGCGTTCTTCCCTTGGGAGTATCTCGAATTCGCGAACTATCCCGTGGAAACGCAGGAGGAGCGCGACGCCCTTGTGCTCGGCATAGACCCCGTGCACATCTTTTCCTTCAACTACAAGGGTACCGACCTGAATGAAGACCGCCTTTGGTCGCAGTGGTCGAAAAATTACATCAGCGTCGGCTTCCAAAACCCTTCCACCTTCTTCCGCTTCGGCAAAAACGGGCTTTTGGCGTATAACTATACGGTAACGTACGGCGGTACGGGCAAGGGGCAGGTACAGGAATCGCACGGCTGGGATTACGTTTTGCGGCAGACGGACGCGACTTTCAGCATTACGACCTATAACGGCGCAAAGGTCACTTCCCTCGCCGTAAACGGGGTCGATTATACGGGCAATCTGCTCGGCTCGGGAGGTTCGTTCACCTTTACGATACCGCAGAGCGAGTTGACCGAAAACGTGGCGATCGCGGTGGAGATCAACTGACCCTCTTCAATGACGGTATAAAGCGCTCCGCGCGTTTTATATAAAAATTAATTTTATAGGAGGAAGAAATGACTAAAAAGACGAAATTGCTCGTAGCGGTTTTGGCTACGCTGATGTGCTTGAGCCTCGGCCTGTTCGTCGCCTGCAACGACGAAACGCACACGCACAGCTATACGCAGTGGGCATATGACGACACGCAGCACTGGAAAGTGTGCCCCGACGACGGCGCGATCGACGAAAGTTCCTATGGGGAACACGTTTTCGTTGCGGGCGAATGCGAATGCGGAGCAACGCAGCAGGCGGAGGCCAAAGAATACGGCACCGTCAGCGGTTCGGTCACGCTCTGCACGATAGGCGAGGTCAGCTCCGATTACACGGGCGTCACGGTCGATCTGGGCGACGACAACGCGGTGGTCGATTTCGATTCCGCGACCGGCGAATTCACCGTTGAAAACGTGGAAGTCGGCAGAACGTATACGCTCACCGTGAGCAAAACGGGCTACGCGAGCTATCAGGGCGGCGTGCTCCTTTCCGAAGAGGGAGAAGAGGTTGACCTCGGAGAAGTCGTTTTGGAAAGCAATTCCGCTTTCACCACGCGCTCTGTCTGGGCCGACTGGGCTCCCACCGTATGGGGGCATACGAGCGCCGAGGAACACTATTTCACGCAGGGCAGCAGCATCACGGTTGCCGTGCAGAGCGTGAAGGGGTACGATCAGGTCGCGGTCACGCTCACCGTTAAATGCTCCAACACGACCAATTCCGAGGGGATATGGTTCTTCTTTGAAGACGGCTCCGTTTGCCCGGTTTCCATCTTTGCGGATCACCGCATCGAATGGGATATGAGCACCGGTTATAAAGACTGGGGCGGCGAAGGCGCTTTTGCCGGCGCGGACAACAACCATTTTGCGACCGCAAGGGACGATGAGTGGGACGTTATCGACGGCGACGGCAATCATTCCTACACAGCCGCCAATATTTCCGACGAGCTCAAAGTCAAACACGACGCAGGCACGCTCGAACTCACGCTCGTGCGCGACGGCGCGGATTTCTATCTGTTCATCGACGGCAAGCTCGGAGAAAAGACGACCATCGAATCCGAATATGCGGAAGAACTGGTTTACGTCGGCTTCTACGCGAAAGACGTCATAAGAAATTCTACCTGGCAGTACAGGATCGAAACGGATATTTCCAAATATATCGGCGCGGCGAACCTTGCGATCGACAAGACGGGCGAAGGCACCGTATCTTATGACACCGAAACGGAGTATAAGGTGGGCGATGCCGTAACGCTCGCCCTCGCGCCCGCGAACGGCTATCATATCGGCTCGTTCGTGATCGACGGCACGGACAAGACGGAGCTGCTCGCGGAAAGCGACGGCACCTTCACGTATACCTACCGCGTGGATACTTTGGCGCCCGAAATAGACGTAACTTTTGCGCAGGACGTGGTTGTCGACGCTACGTTCGGCATTACGGGCGTAAAATACGGCGTTTCCGGCAACTCCATTGCAGACGGCACGACGGTAACTCTGTTCGGCAAGGGCGGCATGCAAGACTTTACGGGCATGGTCAACAGCGGCTCCGTCACGATCGAGGACGTCGTTGCGGGTATCTATACCATCAGCGTGGACGGTTATTTGACGCAGGAGATCACCGTGAACGAAGACGGCTCCGTTCCCGACGTAACGCTGGAATGGGATATGTTCGAAGACGTGGTTCCGACAACTTCGCTCGGCTGGCCCGCGGCAATTTATGACTTTACGAACGTAAACGATGGCGAATTCACTTTCTCGAATACGTGGGGCATCGGGCTTTTGTCGAACGAAAACTTCGAGGGCGATTTTGCCGCATCTCTGCTCAGCATATCCGGCAATCATACCGCGAAGGAGTTTGTCGTGTTCCGCTTTGAAGACGGCGCTTATGTGGCGATCAGCAGCTGCTGCGACGGAGGAAACTTCCGTCTCGAATATCTGCACGGCGACAGCAACCTTGGCTGGGGCGACAGCAATCCCCTCGTAACGAACATCGGCAAGAAGACGTGGGATCCGACAAACGCGTTCGGCGAAGCACTGTACAACACGGGTAATACCTCTGCCGAACTCGCGGCCTTAAAAGCAAAGTGGGAAGACGACGGATTTAATTTGACTCTCGTCAAAAAGGGAGCTGCCATCTACTTCTTTATAGACGACACGTTTATCGACTTCTTCACCGTCGACGCAAAGTATGCGGACATGTCTTTCCGCTTCGGTTACTATGTGTGGAATCCCGCGGAGTATTCGGTTTGGAATTACGGTTATACGCAAGACGTTTCTTCTTACTTTGACGATGAACTGACGCTCACCGCCGCGGCGGATATGGAGAACGGCACCGTTTCCTTCGATCAGGATTCTTATGCCGCGGGCGAAACGGCAACGATCACGATCGAACCCGAGCAAGGCTACATTCTCGAAAGCATTTTGATCGACGGCCACGAGATGATCGGGTCGGTATCCGATAATACGCTCAAAGTCAGGGTGGATTACTCTTACGAGGTTGAGGCCGTGTTTGCCGCTGCCGTAAAGACGGAGGTCGAAATCTTGGTCATCGGCAATAAATACGGCGTCGAAAGCAATACCATTGCAGACGGAACAAAAGTCGTGCTGCGGAGCGAGCTCTTTGACGACGTAGAGTGCGAAGTCACAGACGGCAAGATCGTAGCGGAACTTTCCTATTTCGCGGGCAGTTCGGACATTACCTATACCGCCGTCGTAGAGGGGTATAGCAGCGCGGCCTTCACCGTAGGCGCAGACGGCGCTTCCGTTACGGAGATAACGCTGGAATGGGATATGTTCGAAGACGTGGTTCCGACAACTTCGCTCGGCTGGCCTGCAGCAATTTATGACTTTACGAACGTAAACGATGGCGAATTCACCTTCTCGAATACATATGGCATCGGGCTTTTGTCGAACGAAAACTTCGAGGGCGATTTTGCCGCATCGCTGCTCAGCGTATCCGGCAATCATACCGAGAAGGAGTTTGTCGTGCTCCGCTTTGAAGACGGCGCTTATGTGGCAATCAGCAGCTGCTGCGGCGGAGGAAACTTCCGTCTCGAATATCTGCACGGCGATGTCTCCCTTGGCTGGGGCGACAATAATCCTCTCGTAACGAACATCGGCAGGAAGACGTGGGATCCGACAAACGCGTTTGGCGAAGCACTGTACAACACGGGCAATACCTCTGCCGAACTCGCGGCCTTAAAAGCAAAGTGGGAAGGCGACGGATTTAATTTGACTCTCGTCAAAAAGGGCGCTACCATCTGCTTCTTTATAGACGATACGTTTGTCGACTGCTTCACCGTCGACGCAAAGTATGCCGACATGTCTTTCCGCTTCGGTTATTATGTGTGGAATCCCGCGGAGAACTCGGTTTGGAATTACGGTTATACGCAAGACGTTTCTTCTTACTTTGACGACGAACTGACGCTCACCGCCGCGGCGGATATGGAGAACGGCACCGTTTCCTTCGACAAGGATTCTTATTCAGCGGGCGAAACGGCAACGATCACGATCAACCCCGAGCAAGGCTACATTCTCGAAAGCATTTTGGTCGACGGGCACGAGATGATCGGGGAGGTATCCGATAATACGCTCGAAGTCAGGGTGGATTACTCTTATGAAGTTGAGGCCGTGTTTGTGCAGACTGTCGAATAGACGGAGGAAATACCTTCAATGTACTCACGCCGGATAGTTATACAAATGTTTCAGCGACCCTCCATGTCAACTGGAACAACAGTACAATCAACATGCATACGCAGGGCATCATTCTCCGCTTTGCAGATACATGGGATACGGCGCAGAACGCCGAGATCCACTTCTCCGTCGGCACGGCGGCATGATTTGAGACCGCCCTCGGGATGGAGGTAAAAGACAGATCCGAAGGCGAAAAATCCGCCTTCGGATCCATGAAAAATAAGGGACGCCGTGCGCAAAGCGTCGCTTTGCGCGCGGGCAGTCTTGTTTTTGAGAGGCGAGTAAAGCGGCTGTTCGCCTGAACGAAATTGTTTGAGGAGAGAAAACCATGAAACTTTTTCAGCGGATACTTGGTCTGATTTTATCTGCGATCTGTGTGTTTTGCTTTGCCGCTTGCGGCGGAGAAGATTACGGCACATTGACGATCGAAGACATCGAAAACCTGAAAATCGGGGAAACGCGGGAAATTTCCGCCGTGTTTTCCGACGAGGAGTATGCTTCGGCGATCGAATACGAATTCGAAGGAAACGCGATCAAGATCGAGGACGGAAAGGTGACGGCGCTGACGGGCGGGAGCAGCGTCACCGTAAAGGCAAAAACGCAATACCACGAAACGACTTTTACGGTAACGACTTCTTCCGAAAGTTATGATAACGGCACGCTGACGATCGACGATATCGAAGATCTCGTCGTCGGCGAGCGGGCGGAAATCAACGCCGTGTTTACGCCGTCGGGCGCGTCCGAAACGATTACTTACACGTTTGAAGGAAACGATATCGAAATATCGGACGGTTATGTTTACGCGCTTGTAGCCGACAGAACGGTTACCGTAACGGCGACAACAAGATATCACGAAACGACGTTTACCGTATCGACCGTCAATGCAGACGGGATCAGATACTTCGATATCTATATTATCGCGGGGCAGAGCAATGCGGCGGGTTATTCGTCCAAAGGCGGAAGCCTCGGAGGCGTGTTCGAAAACATAAGTTATGCCGGCGAGATCAATGCGCCGCGCAACGGCGGCACTCCCGCGCAAGAGTGTCTTACGTATCCTTTCGTTGAAGAAGTAACGGAGGGCCTCGGCAGGGCTTCCGGCTATATAGGGCCCGAATACGGCATGGCGAAGGTGTTGAACGAACACTACTCCGCAAGCCGCCGCGCCATGATCGTGAAAACGGCGGCGGGCGGCACAAGCCTGAACAATTATTCAAGCGGAGAAAACAACGAGTGGGGGAACTGGTATCCCCGCTCGAAATGGGGCGATAAGACCGTAGACGCGGAGAACAGTCCGATGGGCGTACTCTACCAAAGCCTTGTCGACAATGTCGCCGCCGTTTGCGAACAACTCGAGGAGCACGGGTATACTCCGCGCATACAGGGCATGGCATGGATGCAGGGCGAAGCCGATCTGGCGAATCCTGCGGGCTACAAAAGGCTGATAAAGGCGTTTATTGAGGATATCCGTTCGGATCTCAAAGAGATCACAGGCGACGAAAGCCTTGAAACCATGCCTTTCGTGATCGGCGAAATAGCAACTTCGTTTGCTCAGGCAAATCATCCGCAGGTGCCTTCGTTTGTAACAATGCAGCGCGAAGTCGCCGCGGAAATGGAAAACGTTTTTACCGTTAAAACGGACGATCTTATCATCGTCAATCCGGACGGGACGATAAACGGGACGGATCAATACCATTTTAACAAAAACGACTGCTGTACGCTCGGCAACCGTTTCGGAGAAACGCTTTACCGCCATGCTCGGTTCGAGACCGGATTATGATCGAGACCGCCCTCGGGCGGACAGAGGCAAAAACCGAAGGCGGTTGAACCGCCTTCGGAGATATGAAAAAAATGCGGGGCGCATTAAGGTACGGAAAATTTTGCCGCCGTGCGGCGGCGCACTGCTCCGCAGATAAAACGCGAAAAAAGCGGCGCACTCCGCGCCGGGGAAATAAACAGAATATTACGGAGGTATTTTTATGAAGTTCAGAAGGCTCGGAGCCTGCGCCATATGCCTTACGGCGGCGCTTACGTTGGGTCTGGCGGGCTGCGGAGGCGGCGGCAGGCAACTCGGCGAGCAAGAAAAGGGGGACCGCACGGAGATCACCTTTTTGTGCAGCATCAATACAACGTCGCAGAGGGCATGGGACAGTCTCGTCGCGGCGTATAACGACGGCGTCGGTTACGAGGAGGACGATGTTTACGTTACGATCAAGAACGGGAACGGTTCGCCGTCTTCCAACTTTTTCACGCAGAGCACCGACTACGCGTGCAACGTGATCGCCGTAAACGACAGCCAAAACGACAATGGTTTGCAGGCGCTTATGATCTCGCGCGACAGCCGCCGCGCGCCGAACGGGTATTTTTTGGATCTTACGGAATACGCCGCGGCAGACGAAGATTTTCAGCAGAACACCATTTCCGAACAGGCGATGAACTGGGGCCGCATGACCTATAACGCGAACGCCGCGCAGGGCGCCGGAGAGGAAAAACACGTGATCGGCGAAGGACAGAACCTTATGGCGGTGCCTTATGGCGGCAGCCCGCATTTCAACTGGTACAACGAGGCGCTCTTTGAGAAGCAGGGCATCAACATCATTTCCTGCGCGGAAGAAGAGCTCGCCGAACAATATCCGAACGTGCAGCCGCACGGCTATGCGGAGTATAAAGAAGCTCCCTTCGACGGCGCGCAGGCTTCTCAGACGCTCGACGGGCGCACGGTATACAAGGTGTTCAACAACTGCATCGGCATGAACTGGGAGGAAATGCGCAATATCCTCAAATACTTCACAAAAACGTGGAACAGCGCCTCTACTTCCAATTACGGCTTTGTGTCGGAATATTGGTTCAATTACGGCTGGTCGGTCGGCGGAGACGTTATGGGCTTCAACGGAGAGGATTACGACTTCACGCTTCTGGATCAGAGTGCGAACTACATCGTGACCAAAGACGGCACCGTGATCAACGGCAATACATATAACGCGGGCGAGATCGTGCTTTACGAAGACAAGGTGAACCAGAGCGGCATCGCCGCCATGGACGGCGTATATGCCATCGAATCGCAGTATAATGCGGTCAAAGAATATGTATCCCTGCAAGTTTCTACGGAGAACACAGTAGACGTTTCGAACGGAACGACTTACAAGGGATACGGGGTCGCCAATCCCGATACAGGCAGTGCGGACAACTGGTTCAACACCGCGCAGATCGCAATGGTCAGGGGCAGCATCGGCGGCATTAACGACAGGTTGCAGCAGTCGAACGCGGCAGATTTCAACATCTGCCCCTGCGAAACGTACCGCGGGTACGAGGGCGGCAGCGTTTATTACAGCGGAGAGGAAACCTTCGCGAACGAATATCTGCGCGTGATCGGAGAAAGCTATGACGATCTGGTTACGGCGGATAATCCCGAAGGTATCTATACGGGCGAATTGAAGGTCGTAGACGGAACCCCCATCGTCGGCAATTCCACTACGGCGAGTATTTCCGAATACCTCGTTATCCCCGCTTGTTCCGATCCCGAAAAGTATCAGGCTGCATGGGACTTCATCAGCTGGGTCGCCACCGAAGGACAGAAATATATCGCGCAAACGGGCACCGTTACGCCCATGGCGCAGGACGTGCTGTTCAGCGACGCTTATGCTTATAACAGCGACATAAACCACGGAAAGAACTACTATGCTCTCGCGATGATGGCGGCAAATACCGGCCGCGGAGACTGGGGATATTTTGAAAGCGGTTCGTGGGTCACCAACTGGGCGAACGATTTCAACGGCTATGTGCGCCGCGGCACGATGACGCTGAGCGACTTTTTGGACGACCATAAAGACAGCGCCAAAGAAGAACTTGACAACATGTATTGTGTCATAGAGGGGATCCGCTGATATGAGGGCTCAGGAAAGTGGTGTCGCGGCAGTCGGCCCCGTCGCGGAAAGCTGCGAGGCGGGGCGCCTGCCGCCGAAAAGAAAAAAATGGAAACCCGTACAATGGATGTGCTTCGGCATCGCGCTCGTTCCCATCATAAGTTTCATCGTGTTCAGCGGCGTCCCGGTCGTGCTTTCGTTCGTATCCATGTTTACGGATATGGACTATAACGACCTCACCACGATGCGTTGGAACAACTATGCGAATTTTATAAACGTGTTTCACGATTCGCGTTTCTGGAAGTCGTGGGGCACCACGTTCTGGCTTGCGTCCGCACAGGTGGTAACGCTTCTGATCGCGCTCGTCATATCCGTTCTGCTCAATTCGATCAAACGGTACGCCAATGTCTTTCAGGTGATATTTTTTATCCCGTATATCTGTTCCTCGGTCGCAATCGCGATCATGTGGAAGTGGATATTCTCGACCGATCTCGGCGTCATCAATGCCATTCTCGGCAAAAATATCGAATGGCTGAACAGTTACGACCATCCCACGCGGCTCGTGTGGTGCGTGTACGTAACCATTTTGTGGCAGGCACCGGCATACGGCATCGTCATGTTCAAGGCGGCGCTGAAAAACGTGAATCCGTCTCTTTACGAGGCTGCGAGCATCGACGGCGCCAACGGCTTTGAAAAGTTCTGGAACGTGACGCTGCCCGGCATCAAGGGGGTAACGCTCTTCCTGCTGTTGGCGAGCATCACCAACGGGCTTGCGGTGTTCGACTCCGTCACGATTCTTGCGCCCGTAGACTGGACGGGCGTTGCCGGCCCGGACGATGTAGGCCTCACGGTCAATTACTATATCTATCTCATGGGCGTGAAGAACCGCGATATGGAATATGCTTCTGTCATAAGCTGGGTGCTGTTCGTGGTTACCTTCCTTATCTTGTTCTTTGTAATACGCGCGAGAAATAAAGCGACGGCGGAGGAATGATCGGAATGGAAAACGTGAAATCATCGGAACATCGGCTTCCGCGCGCGGAGGGGCGCTCCGTACGGAAAAAGAAGGATAAACCGGTTTACGTCGGGCGTATCGTTATTTACGCGATCCTCGTCGTTTACACGCTGTGGCTTCTGGCGCCCTTCGCGATCATCATCGTTACGTCGCTTACAAGCAGCACGGAATATTTGTCCGCCACGAGTTATATCTGGTGGCCGGATAGTATTTCGCTGGAAGGCTATCTGCGGCTTTTCAGAGAAGATCCGTACATGGTGGACGGGATCCCGTCTATTCTGCGCGGTTTTATCAACACCATGTGGATCACTCTGGTTCCGCTGTGTTCGAGCCTTTTGCAGTCGCTTCTGGTGGCTTATTGTTATTCGAAATATAACTTTCCTTGCCGAAACTTTCTGTTTATGTTCACCGTTACGCTGATGTTCGTTCCCTTGGGCGCGTTCGGCTTTGTGAGCTACATGTTTTATCAGAACATCGGCTGGACGGAGGGCTATGCGGCGTGGCTCCCGCTGGTCATACCGGGCCTGTTCGCGAGCGCGGGCACGATATTCTTTTTGCGTCCTTATCTCGACGGCATCGGAAAGGAGATTATCGAAGCTGCGGAGATCGACGGCATGGGCTTTTGGCAGATCTTTTTTGTGATCGTCATTCCGCTTTCCAAGCCCGCGCTCATCGCGCAGTTTATCTTCGGATTTGTAGGGGGCTATAACAACTATGGGGGCGCGCTCGTCTATTTGGAAACAGCCGACCCGTCGATGTGGACGTTGCAGATCGCACTGCAACAGCTCATCGCCTATATGTCTACGTCGAAATACGATTACAATTTCACCTGTGCGGTTGCGCTGATGGCGCTCGTTCCGCTGATCGTGGTATATCTTGCCTGTCAGAGATTTTTTATCGAAGGCATCACATTCGGCGGCGGCAAAGAGTAATGACGCGGCTGAATGTTTCGTGCAATTCATCTGACGTTTCGCCCCCGAAAGGCGAAACGTATGCCGATATTTATGCAGAGGCATCAGAAGCGACAGGGCTTGCAGCAGACTCGAAAAAGTGCGGTGGATTTTTGCAACGTTGCGGGAATATGTAACTTGTGACATACTAGGCGTTCATATTGAGGAAGTGATATGCTGAAAGGGAAATTTATCGGTGTAAAAGAAAAAACGAATGTTTTTGTTTTGGAATACAAATTTACGGTACGTTCCGCAAAAAAAGTAACGCTTTTTGCAACTGCTTTGGGTGTATACTTTGCAGAGGTCAACGGCGTGCGGGTGGGAGACGCCTATCTTGCGCCCGGGTGGACGTCCTATCAAAAGATGGTGCAGGTACAGGAGTACGACATAACGCCGCTCGTCAAAGAGGGCGAAAATATCCTCTCGCTCGCGGTGAACGAGGGATGGTGTTGCGGCCCGCTCACATGGGAGCGAAAGCGCGGCACATACGGAAAACAGCCCGCCGTCTGCGCCGATTTGATCGTGGACGGCAGGGTGATTTTGTCCACCGATGAGAGCTGGACGGCGCATGAGAGTTATATCCGCGGAAGCGGCATTTATGACGGCGAAACAGTCGACCTCACGGCGGAGTGCAAGCCGCTCACGCCTGTCGCTATTCCGTTTGATAAAAAGGCGCTCATTCCACAAATATGCGAGTTCGTGCGCACGACGGAGCGCCTGCCCGTTCAAGAGGTCATCCGCACGCCGAAAGGGGATCTCGTCTATGATTTCGGGCAGAACCTTGCGGGTGTGGTGGAAGTGAAAACACCCGCGGATTTTGACGGCACGCTCGTTCTGCGGCACGCGGAGCTTTTGGTGGACGGCAATTTTTACACGGACAATCTGCGCAGTGCGAAGGCGACGGATACCTTTACCTGCAAGGGCGCGCACACGTTCTCTGCCGAGTTCACTTTTCACGGATTCCGCTATATGAAATTGGAAGGGGCGGAATTGTCCGCCGAAAACGTGACCGCCCTCGTCCGCCACACCGATATGAAGCGGACGGGGTATATCCGAACGGACAACGCGCGCTTTCAGCGGTTGTACGAAAACATCGTATGGGGACAGCGGGGAAACTTTGTGGACATTCCCACGGACTGCCCGCAGCGGGACGAGCGCCTGGGCTGGACGGGGGATTTCAACGCGTTCTGCCGCACGGCAGCGTATAACTACGACATCCGCCTCTTTACCAAGAAGTGGCTTGCGGATCTTCGGAACGATCAGAAAGCGGACGGGGGAATTCCCTTTTTCGCGCCCGACGCGACGGGCGAACACGGTACGGACGCCATGTGGTGCGACGCGGTCACCATGATCCCGTGGACGATGTACAAGATGTACGGCGACGTCTCCTTCCTGCGCGACAACTTCAGAGCGATGAAAAAGTTCCTCGCCGCGCGCGATAAGAACACGGAAAGCGGGCTGATAGCAAAGGGACATGAGTTCGGCGACTGGCTCGCGATGGACAGGGAACAGTCTATCCCTGATTCTCCCTTCGGCAGGACGGACGAATACTATATCTCTAACGTGTTTTACGTCGTGTCGGCGAAGATTGTGGCGGATACGGCGGCGATCCTTGGCGACGAGGAGGCGGAAAAATACCGCAGAAAGTACGAACGCCTGCTTGCGAAGGTGCGGCGGGAATACGTCACGCCGAATGGCAGACTGGCGTTCGATACGATCACGGCGCAGACGCTTGCTCTGCACTTTGGTATCATTCCCGAAAAGTTCCGAGCAAAGCTCGCTGCGCAGCTCGATCAAGACGTAAGGGCGCACAGCTGCCGCATGATCACGGGGTTTATCGGCACGCCCTATCTGTTGTTCGCCCTCGCCGACAACGGCTATTGGGAGACGGCGCGGCACTGCCTTCTCAACAACGGCTATCCCGGCTGGCTGTACGAGGTGGATATGGGACCGACGACGGTTTGGGAGCGTTGGGACGGCATCCGCCCTGACGGCACGCTCAACCCAGACAATATGTGCTCCTACAATCACTATGCCTACGGGTCCGTGATGGAGTTTGTATACCGCCGCATCGCGGGCATTGAGGCCGCGGCACCAGGCTTTGCAAAGATAACGATCGCGCCGCACCCCGTAAAGGGACTGCCGACGTTTTGCGCAGAATATGAGAGCGTGCGGGGGAAGATCGTTTCGGAATATTGTCAGAAGGACGGAAAAATCACATATGTCATCGAAATTCCGAACGGGGCGGAGGCGGAGATCGTTTTGCCGAAGGAGCCTGCAATCACGGTCACGGGCGGAAAGCATACCTTCGTGCGCGAGAGCGGGGAGTTGCATTGCGGGCCGTATACGCTCGAGAGCACGGTGACGGAGGTGTTTGAAAACCCGAAGGCGGTGCAGGCGTTCAACGAAGTTTTCGGCGACATCTTCACGGGCAGCGAAATCGCCTGGATGAAAAGCGAACCGAAAACGCTGCAATTCATGGCGGAATTCCGCGATATGGAAGGCAAGATGAAACTTTCCGACTTTCCCGTCATGCTCGAGCAGGCAAACGATATTTTCAAAGAACTTACGGCTTTATAAAATGAATGACCGAGGATATGAGATTAAGATAATAAAGAGCGTATTACATGATAAAACCAGCGAAATTATTCGAACGGCAGAGCGGGATATTTTCCCGCATCGTATGAAATGGTAGTACGAATTCATTTTATTATGAAGATGCGGACGGCAACGCGCGGTTTTTGAGCAGTGAATCGAGTTTCGGTTCCGAGGCGATCGTCCGTATTACGGTAAATCACGATGGGCGGACGGCAGGCTGAGTTTCCTCCGTCACGCAGACGGCACTTGTGGTCGGCGTCACCGATGCTAACTTTGATTGTTCCTCTGTATACGAGGAATAAATCGCAGAAGGGAAGGGAGCAGATCGTGCTCCCTGCTTTTCTATCAAAATAGAATAAACAAGGATAAGATAATGAAATTATTTCAAGTAAACGATAATTTGGATTATGCAGAAGATGAACATGTAAAAAAGAATACGTTCATCGGGAAAGAGCCGTCGGGCGGAACATTGCCGACGTTTGCAGAGAATAAAGACAAACTTCCTCATCCGATTTGGGAGAATCATGAAAGTGTCGTTGGCTGTTACTATAAGGCTTGGGAACTCGCGTTCGGAAATTTGCGCAAGGCAAAAAAAGAGGCGGGATTTGTATCCGACTTTATCGATACAGCATTTAACGGATATCTTTTTATGTGGGATTCCGCTTTTATCGTTATGTTCGGGAAATACGGTCGTCGAGTATTCGATTTTCACAAAACATTGGACAATTTCTATTCGCATCAGCATAAGGACGGGTATATCTGCCGCGAGATCTGCGAGGAACAGGCGGGCGAGCAATGGACGCGGGACGATCCTTGTTCTACGGGGCCGAACGTGCTGCCGTGGGCAGAATGGGAATATTACCTTTTGACGGGCGATAAGGAGCGAATTGCACGTGTTTTCGATCCGTTGCTCGCATATCATAAGTGGCTGCAACTTAATCGATCGTGGCCGGATGGCGGGTATTGGAGCTGCGGAAACGCCTGTGGAATGGACAATCAACCCCGGCAGGAGGAGGGATATAATCCCTGGAGTTCGCACGGGTTCATGACGTGGATCGATTCCTGTGCGCAGATGTGGCTGAGCGGAAAAACGCTGATCGAAATGGGCAAGCTTTTAGGCAGACAGGAGGAAACTGCATGGCTGGAAGATGAGAGCGCCATGCTCGAACAACTTATCAATCAAAAAATGTGGGACGAAAAGACTGCGTTTTATTACGACCGACGCAGAAATGGAAATCTAAGCGGAGTAAAGACGGTGGGCGCTTACTGGACGTTGCTTGCGGGGCTTATTCCCAAGGGGCGTTCGGACGCGTTCGTCGCACATCTCGATAACGAAAAGGAATTCAAGCGGCCCAATCGCATTCCGTCTCTTTCGGCGGACGATCCGCACTATAACGCGCAGGACGGAGGATACTGGCTGGGCGGCGTATGGGCTCCCACCAATTATATGGTTTTGCGCGGGTTGACAAAGTACGGTTATCATACTTTGGCTTATGAGATCGCGCGGGATTATCTGAAAAATGTCGTTGAAGTGTATGAAAAAACGGGAACTTTATGGGAAAACTATTCTCCTGAATGTGCGGCACAGGGGGCTGCAAAGGCGGATTTTGTCGGTTGGACGGGACTTGCGCCCATCAATATTCTGTTTGAGTACGTGTTCGGTATTCAGGCAGATATGCAGGAGAAGAAAATTGTTTGGCGCGTCAACTGTAAGGAGAGGCATGGGATTGAAAATTATCCGTTCGGCGACGGTACCGTGTCTCTTATGTGCGATGCAAGAATGACCGAAACTGAAGAGCCAAGAGTGACAGTCAAAAGCAACAAGCCTGTTATCGTTGAAATCATTTGGAAGGGCGGTAAAAAATGCGTAGGGGCGACCTTATAAGAATAGTTAGCCCGATCCGACAGAGTTCTTGCAAGTTGTAACGAAATGCTGTGCAAGGCCGCGGATATGAGATTAAAAAAATAGGAGAGTATTATATGATAAAATCAGCAAAAGAATTGACGGCAGAAGAGAAGATGCGCTTGATCTGCGGCAAGGATTTTTGGCATACGGATGATCTTGGGGGGAAACTTCCGCAGATCACCGTGGCGGACGGACCGGTCGGACTGCGCGTGGTAAAAGAACGCAGGGAGGACGGGACGGAAACCTCCTATCCTGCAGTGGCCTATCCGTCCATCCAGCTTTTGGCGAACACATGGAGCACCAAAAGTGCAAAGGAGATGGGTATGTCTCTCGGCGACGACTGTATCGACCGCGATGTAGATATTCTGCTCGCACCCGGGGTAAATATCAAACGCAATCCGCTGAACGGCCGGAACTTTGAATATTTTTCGGAGGATTCTGTTCTCGCGGGAAGGATGGCGAAGAGCTACATAGAGGGTGTACAGGGGCAGGGCGTCGGAGTATGCCTCAAACATTTCTGCTGCAACAACCTCGAATACGACCGCCTGCATCAGTCAAGCGACGTAGATGAGCGTACTTTGCGTGAGTTGTATTACCGTCCGTTTCAGATCGCCTGCGAGGCGAAGCCCGTTTCGGTCATGAGCAGCTATAATCGGATCAACGGGACGTATGCCGCGGAATACAAAAAGGGTTTCGACGTGCTGCGGGAGGAGTTCGGATTTGACGGCGCGATTTTTTCCGATTGGGGCGCCGTGCGTGACCGCACTGCGTCGGCAAAGGCGGGACTGGACTTGTCGATGCCCGTATGTGACGACCATTATCAAAAACTGCGTGCGGACTATGAGGCGGGGCGCCTCACGGACGAGGAATTGGACAGATGCGCACAGCGTGTTCTCGATCTGATTTATCGCTGCAAAGCGATGCATCAGGGCAAGCAAGTCGTCAAAACGGAGCAGGAACGGGCAGAGGCGGCAAAAGCGATCGCTTCCGAAGGCATGGTATTGCTTAAAAACGACGGATTGCTTCCATTCGGCGGGGCAAAGTGCATTTCCGTCTGCGGTTGCTTTGCAAAGCCCGATACGATTGATATGCTACGCGGCGGAGGAAGTGCGGGAGTGGAATGGCTGGATAAGACGTTCGATATTCCCGCTGCGCTAAAAAAACGCGGTTATACTGTCGCGTATGAGGGCGCTTTCCGTTATGATGGAGTAGAATCTTTTAGTCAAAATGCCCGTACAGCTTTGCTGAACGCCGCAAAGAGCGACATAAATATTGTGTGCGTCGGAACTGGGAACCCTGTGGAGTACGAAGCGGGCGACCGCAAGACCTTGCGCCTGCCCGAAGTGCAGGAACGCGCGATTTTGGAAACGGCGGAGCAGAATGAAAATACCGTTGTCGTCGTATTTGCGGGCGGCGCGGTGGATATGAGCTTCTGGGCGGATAAAGTCAAGGCGATCCTGTACGCTGGGTTCCCCGGCATGGGCGGCGATGAGGTGGTGGCAGATATCCTCACCGGAAAGATCAACCCGAGCGGAAAGCTTACGGAGACATTTCCGCTCTCCGCGGATGCGGTGCCTGCCGTGAATACTTACCGCGTCGCAGGAGTCACGCGGTATCAGGAAGGGTTGGACGTAGGGTATCGGTATTTCGACACTTACGAGGTTCCCGTGCTCTATCCGTTCGGTTACGGGCTGAGTTATTCGGAATTTGCATACAAGGAGCTTCTGCTGACCGCAGGGGAAGGTGAACTGCGCGTTTCGTGTTCCGTTGAGAATATTTCGTCGCGGGACGGAAAAGAAGTTGTGCAAGTGTATGTGCGCGAATGCGCGCCGCTCGTATATCGTCCGAAAAAGGAATTGAAGGCGTTTTCCAAGTCAGAGGTCAAAGCAGGAAAAACCGAGCGGTTTGAATTTCAGCTTTGCGGCGATGCGTTCGCACACTGGTCGGTAGCGGAAAACAAATGGGAAATTACAGACGGCGTATATGAAATATTCGTCGGCGCGTCATCGCAGGATATACGGCTGAAAGGGAAAATCACGATCGAAAATGAAAAGATTACTGTCATATAAGGACGCGCGGGAAAGAGCGACTTTTGCGACAAAGATACGTTCTTCATATGAAATTAAATTTTATCTTTAAGGAAGATTATGATTTATTATAACTCGCAAACTAAGAGTTTTCTGTTAAGCGGCAAGAATTACAGTTACTGTATGTATATAAACCGTGCAGGTTTATTGCAGCACCTGTATTGGGGCAAAAAGATCGGTGCGGCGGATGCGGCGTTTCTCGTCGCGGCGCACGGTCTGCCCGCTTCGCCAAACCCGGACGACTATAATAAGGAGATAGCGACGGACGGCATGCCCTCCGAGTGTGGCAGTTTCGGGCGCGGGGATTTCCGTCCCGCAACCGTCGTCGTGCGGCGGAAAGACGGCGCTGCGATGAGCAGGTTCCGCTATGTTTCGCATAAGATCGTCAAGGGCGCGCTGCATCTGCAAGGGATGCCGTGCGCGCGGAAGGCGGACGAAACGCTGATTCTGACGCTCAAAGACGACTTTTCGGACATCGAGCTCGACCTCAATTATTCCGTTTCGGAGGATTCGGATGTGCTCGTGCGCAGCGCGGTGGTGCGCAACGCGGGGAAGGACGCTGCGGAGCTTGCCAAAGCCTTTTCCTTCTGCACGGAACTGCCGGATAACCGAGGTGCATACCGCGCGCTGCGGCTCGCGGGGGCGTGGGCGCGGGAAAGAACGCCCGTCGTAACGCCGCTTGCAGAGGGAACGCTGCGCATAGAGTCTGCCCGCGGATATTCTTCGCACCAGATGAACCCGTTTCTGGCGGTGCTGTCGGAGGGCTGCGGGGAAGAGAGCGGGGAGTGTTACGGCTTCAATCTCCTGTACAGCGGCTCGTTTGCCATAACCGCGGACGTTTCGCACAATAAGAGCATCCGCGTGCAGGGCGGCATAAACGACTACCTGTTCGGCTGGCAGTTACAGGGCGGGGAGATGTTCAACGCCGCAGGTGGCGCTGTGCTATTCGTGCGAAGGCTTGGGCGGCATGTCGCGTGCGTATCACGACTTTTTCCGCGAGTATATCATCGACCCGAAACGGGTCTATGCACGCCGCCCGATCGTCATCAACAACTGGGAGGCTACGTACTTTAATTTCGACAATGAAAAGCTGTTTTCCATCATCGACGAGGCTACAAAACTGGGTATGGATACCTTCGTGTTGGACGACGGTTGGTTCGGCAAGCGCGACGGCGATGCGGTGGGGCTGGGCGACTGGTTCGTCAACGAAAAGAAGTTAAAGGGAGGCTTAAAGGCGGTCATCGGGCGTTGCAAAGAAAAGGGGCTAAAGTTCGGGCTTTGGTTCGAGCCGGAGATGGTGAACGAGGACAGCGACCTGTACCGCGCGCATTCCGATTGGGCGATCGGAAAGGCGGGGGTTGAACCCTGCCGCGGGCGCAATCAGTTGGTGCTCGATTTTACACGCGGAGAGGTTGTGGATACTATTTTCGAAAACGTATCGAAAATTTTGCGCGAAAACGACATTTCCTACGTCAAGTGGGACAAGAACCGCGACATTACGGAAAATTATTCGGCGAGCCTTCCCGCGGACAGGCAGGGGGAATTCTGGCACCGTTACACGCTGGGGTTTTACGACCTCGCCGAGCGGCTTACGAAGGCGTTCCCGAACGTGTTTTTCGAAGGCTGCGCGGGCGGAGGCGGCAGGTTCGACGGCGGGGTATTGTACTACTTCCCGCAGATCTGGACGAGCGACGATACGGACGGTTTGGAAAGAACAAAGATACAGTGGGGCACGTCGGTGTGCTATCCCGTTTCGAGCATGAGCTGCCACGTTTCGGCGTGCCCGAACCACCAGACGGGGCGGACGACGCCGTTTGCAACGCGGGGCGCCGTTGCCTCGCTCGGCGCGACGGGGTATGAACTCGACCTTACCAAACTTTCCGAAGAGGAAAAGATGCAGGTCAAAGAGCAGATCAAAAACTACAAGCAGATCGACGAGCTTGTGTTAAAGGGCGATCTGTTCCGCCTCGCCGACCCGTTCAAAGGGAATTATTTCTGCGAGATGCTCGTCAGCAAAGATAGGTCGAAGGCGTATGTTGTGGGCGAGCGGTTCCGCGGCGACCCGTGCGACCACGTTAGGATTTTGAAACTGTGCGGGCTGGACGAAGGCAAAACGTATGCGGTCAAGGAGCTGAACGTAACGGCGAGCGGCGCGGCGCTCATGGGCGCGGGGCTGTTCTGCCCCCGCCTGCAAGACTGCGGCAGTTGGGTATGGCATATCGAGGAAATCGACAAAAAAGGGTAAATCATGATGAAAAGAAACGAATACCCCCGCCCGCAGTTTCGGCGGGAGAATTGGCAGAGTCTGAACGGCGAATGGGAGTTCGCTTTCGACGATAAAAATGACGGCGTAAAGAGCGGTTTGTGGCAGGGGAAGAAGGCGCTGCCGCTGAAAATCCGTGTGCCGTTTTCCTATCAGTACCCCGCGAGCGGCATCGGGGATCTGGCGCAGCACGACGTCGTGTGGTACAGGCGGTCGTTTGCGCTCGCCGAAGAGAACCGGGGCAGGCGCGCGCTGCTGTGTTTCAACGCCGCCGACTATCAAACGGATGTATGGTTAAACGGCGTGCATATCCTCACGCATACGGGCGGGTTTACGCCCTTTTCGGCGGATATAACGGACTTTCTCAAAAAGGGCGACAATATAATCGTCGTGCGGTGCGAAGATACGCTGAATGATGCCGTGCCGCGGGGCAAACAGAGCTGGACGGGCAGTCCGTTTTCCTGTTTCTATATCCCGAATACGGGAATCTGGCAGAGCGTGTGGCTGGAGTTTTTCGGCGAGGACTGCATCGCGGAGCATTCGCTGCTTTGCGATTACGATAAGACAGAGCTGTACGGCGAGCTGACCACGTTATACGGCAAGGCGGACGAGGCGGAGATCGTCGTTACGTTGGAAGGGGAACTTATAAAGCGGGAGCGGTTCACCCTCCGCGGCAGGCACAACAAGTTCCGTTTTGCTCTGCCCAAGGACTATACGGACGACTACTCGTGGACGCCCGAAAATCCGCGGCTTTTATATGTGGACTTTGCTTTATATAAAGGCGGAAAACAGACCGACCTCGCGCATACGCGCATCGGGATGCGCAAAATAGCCGTAGACGAGTACGGCAAAATCTGCCTGAATGACCGGCCGTATTATCAGCGTTTGGTTCTCGACCAAGGGTATTGGCCCGAGAGCGGGCTGACGCCGCCGAGCGCGGAGTCATTGAAGAAGGACATCGAACTTGCAAAGGCGATGGGGTTCAACGGGGCGCGGAAACATCAGAAAATGGAAGATCCGTACTATTGCTATTATGCGGAAGAGTTGGGGTTTCTGACGTGGTGCGAAATGCCGTCAGCCTATCGATTCTGCGCGGAGGAAGTCGCCGCCATCACGAAGGAGTGGCAGGAGATCGTCAAAGAAGGGAGGAACAGTACGAGCAACGTGTGCTACGTTCCGCTGAACGAGAGCTGGGGCGCGCGGGAGATGGGAACGGAAGAGACGCAAAAGGAATTTGCGCGAGGGCTGTATCATCTAACGAGAGCGCTCGATAAAACGCGGCTCATCTCCACGAACGACGGTTTTGAGATTGTAAATCCTACGGATATAGTCGGGGTACACGATTACGATGCGGGCAAGGCGGAAGACTTCCAAAAATATGCGGGCGAAAAATACGAGGGTATGCACCCGCAGGGTTGGCCGCTGTTTGCGGAGGGGGAGAAGTATGAAGGGCAGCCGGCGCTGTTGACGGAGTTCGGCGGCAGGGCGATTCAGGCGGACGCGCAGGGCGAGTCGTGGGGGTACAGCGGCGCGGCGGCGAATGAAGAAGAGTTCATAAAACAGCTCGGATCCATCATGCAAGGCGTGTACTCCTGCAATTTCCAAGGGTATTGCTACACGCAGCTTACCGATGTGCAGCAAGAAGTCAATGGCCTTTTAACAGCGGAGCGCAAGCCGAAAGCGGACATGGAAAAGTTAAAAATAATTTTTGAAAAAACAGCCGATTAGGTTTATAAAGTGAAATCGATCGCTATTTTTAATTTGAAAAATAGGCTGGTTAATCCATTGTAAAAAATGAGAGGCCGCCGACGAACGGGATTCCGGTCAAGGAGTCTGTGGTTTGTCGGCGGCTTTATTTTTTACGCAAAAAAATAAAAAAAGTTTTTCAAAGGTGTCAGTAGGTGAAACCTTTGAGTATTAAACTGAAGGCAAATAAACGGGGAGGGGAAGTGATGCGAAGCACGGCAGAGCGCCGGATGGCGATTCTGGAATACATGTGCGAACGCAGGCATGAGACATTGGAAAATCTCATGTTTGAGTTTGATGTGTCCAGAAGCACAATCATCCGCGATTTGTGTGAATTGAGCCGTCATTACCCTATCTGTACAAGACCGGGGAACGGAGGCGGTGTACATGTGGTAGAAGGATTTATTTTGGGAAGGAAGTATTTTAGTGACAAGCAGCAGGAGTTGTTGGAACGGCTGTCGGTGCGGTTGGATGGGGACGATCTTAAGACGATGAAATCAATATTAAAAGTGTTCAGTGCGCCGAAGACAGAAAACTGAAACGACAGTTGTCGGTTCAGTGTTTGAAAAGAAAAATATAAAAAATATATTTGGAGGATTTGGAAGATGGGAGCATCAAAGGAGCGCCGCCGCGCAATAATGGAAGTTTTGTGCGCCAGACGGCATGAAACGCGGGGGAATCTCGCATTTGAGTTCGGGGTGAGTAAGCGCACGATCGAATACGACGTGCAGAGCCTTTCGCTGGAATACCCTATATATACGACGCAGGGTAGAGGCGGGGGCATTCATGTGGTGGCGGGCTTCGAGTTACAGCAAACGGAGCGGAAAGTCACGGACAGGCAAAGCGTACCGAATCGGTCGTCGGAAAAATGCTGCGGTGATGACGGGCGCGTAAAGAATTCTCGTTCCCCTCAACGGGAGGATACGGAATGACGTTAAAGCAGGTAAAAAAGGATTTGCAGGATATCCGTTACTACTATACGCACAAAGCAATGTTCGACAAGGCGGAAAATACGGGTTTCAAGAGCGAGGCGGTGCGTAAGTCGGAGGAATACGGGCAACTTGTATCCAAAGCCCCGCCGAGGCTGTACGTGCTCTACTATTTATTATATGTGGAAGGGAAGACGCAGTATGCGGCGGCTATGGAGCAGAACGTGACGGACGGTCATATCCGGAATACGGTACGGCAGTTGCAGCAGTATTTGCTGGAAAAGATAAATCGAGAAGGAGGAACAGGACAATGAAGATCATGGAATTGCCGGAGTTTATGGCGGACGCTACGAACGTATATCGTACCAGATATTACATCGTGCGGCAGAAGATAGAACTGCGGGACGATCCGGAGTTCGGGCGGTATCTGTTCAGCGCGGATACATATTATCTCTGCACGCCGAAGCGCGACAGGGAATATGAATCCATGTTTGCGGGCAGTTTCGTCCGTAACGGCAGGCGGATCCGTACCCCTATGTATGTCCGCAGGTATATAGATTAACCAAACCGGCGTAACCGGGCGCAAAAAGTAAAGGAAGGCGAGGAACTCGTGCGGTACTTGCAAGTGTAAGAGCGGCCGCTCACCGACAAAGGATCGCGCGGGGCAAAATGTCCGAAAAACAAGCGCCCGTTACCATATATACAACTTCATATTATTATTTTCGCTTCGCTAACGGCAACACGGGCACAACGCTGCGCTAACGGCGATACGGGCGATCTTATTTTTAACGGAGGAATAAGCGAATATGCCGGATAAGGCAAACAACAATCAGAATGCGGCGGCAAAGCCGAGCAAGTACCAGCGCGACGGGCGGTGGTTCAAGCCCCGCATCCGCGCAAAGGGATATGCCGAGGAACGGAAATCGGGCGTACACCAGCGCGGCGAGAAGGAAGGTCAGGAACTGACCGAATACGAAAAGGGACTGCGTTCGGGGTATCTGCTTTCGCAAAACGACAACGCGGGCATGTATAAATACGGTCAGGCGCGGGACGCCGGGTTCCCGAAAAAGGAAGCCGGGGAACTGTCGAAGAAGCCCTGGAAAGAGATCAAGCCGATCATTGCAAAGAAAAGGAAAGATAAAGGAGGCGATGCAGCATGACGGAAGGGAAGATCATGGTAGAGAGGGAGCCGTATGAAAAGGACGGCAAGACGTATCAGTCGTATTTCATCAAGGGTACGGTGCGCGGGGTAGATTTCCGCGTAAGGATCGTGCCGCCCGATTTCGGCGGTTATACGGTGCTGGATATCGTATATGCAGGCGAACAGGAGGCGGAGCTTGTGCTCGTGCCGTATGAGATCACGGACGAAAAGACGGGCAGAGTGACGAAAGGGAACAGCTATGCCGTGCATTCGGAAGACGAAGACGGCACGGTGTATGAGTGTAAGATCGTGCCGTTGCGCAAGTCGGACAAAGACCTTTTGCAGATGCTCCTGAACAAGAAGTCTGCGTAAAAGGCAAACGAGGGAATTGCGGCTCGGAATGTTTCGGGCCGCAGTTTTCTTTACTATAAAAAACGGAGGTAACAATGGAAGAAAAAACATATACGGGATATTCCCTTTCGGAGCGGATACGCTGGATCGTGGCGTTCGGCCTTATCGCGGTACTGCTCGTCGGCATGACGGTATCATTCTCTCTCATTTTCTCTTTGAAAAAGGAGGAGAGCCGCCCGCAGAACGATTTTGCCGCGGAAACGGTAAACTCGGAGCATCTGCGTCTCACGATGAGTACATATGCAGCGGTCGCGGCGGACAATTCGGTGAGCAAGACGATCGTTGCCACGGTTCTTCCCGCAACGGCTGCGAACAAGCAGGTGGACTGGTCTGTGGAGTGGGGCGATGAAGAAGCCGTGGGCGACGTGTCGCAGTATGTGACGGTAACGCCCGCGTCGGACGGCAGCACGACCGCTACCGTGACCTGCAAACAGGCGTTCACGGGTACAATCCTCGTCATAGCGACGACGCGGGAAAGCGGGTATCAGGCGAGCTGTATTCTTACGTTCGTCGGTATCCCTACGGATATTATCGTCAGCGGTTCCGTTTCGCCTACTGGCAGGGCATACAAGCTCGGCATCGGGCAGGACTATGTGTTCGATATGGAGCTTACAAACCCGTTTGGTTCCGTGGGAGCGGAGTTCAGCGACTTTGATTGCCGCGTATTCGGCGTCGGTTCGGTCGTGCTCGGGTATCTGGAGAGAATATCCGGGGTGGAGAAGTGGTACGATACGAGTAACAAGACGGTGACGCTGGATTCCCTGAAAGACAACTTCATTTCTGCAAGTTACGCAGACGGGAAACTGACCGTTACGACGAAGAAGTCTATTGAGAGCTATTACAGCAGAATGCAGAAGGGAGACGGCGGCAGAACGACGTTCTACTGGGATAAGTTCCGTTCCTATGCGGACGACTGCTATTTCAAAGTCCGTATCGAAGAAAGGACGTCGGGGATCAGCAAGGAATTGGAGATACGTTTCGACGATACCATCGTAACGGGCGTGAACGTCCATCAGACGGAAATGCAATTTTAATTCGGAGGTAAACAATGTACGACGATTTTGACGAATATGAAGACTATGACTTTGAGGATATCGGGCTGTACGAGCATAAGCGCTCGGACAAGGTGAAGTGGATCATCTCGTTTCTGCTCATCTTCGTGCTTTTGGCGGGAATGATCGGCGCGTGGGTGATGCTGTTAAAACCGGAAAACGAAGCGCCGCAGCAGGAAGAAGAGGTGGTCGAGGAAGAGCCCGGCGCGGCGGAAGTGAAGAGCGTGGCTCTGGCGATGAAAGCGGCGCCTGCGGCAAACGGCGGTGTGAGTAAAACGCTTACCGCCACGGTGTACCCGTCGGATGCGCGGAACAAAGCGGTGGACTGGACGCTCGAATGGCTGGATACGGAAAAGGCGGACAACCTTTCGGAGTATCTCACGCTTGTACCTTCCTCGGACGGCGCAAATACGGCGACGCTGACCTGCCTGCAAGCGTTTGAAGGCGAGGCGCTCGTCACGGTCACGACGCGCGAGGGCGGATATATCGACACCTGCCGCGTTGTGTTCGTGGGGGATCCGACTTCCCTGACCGTTTCCTGTTCGGCGGCAACCACGGCAAGCGGCTCTTTCGGTTCGTATTACGAGCTGGGCGTGGGAAACAGTTATACGTTCGACCTTGTACTGGACAATGCGTTCGGGTTCGTGGGAGCGGAATGTAATTATACCTACATGGTCACGGGCTACGGCAGTTTTAAGGTACAGCAGCAGAAGTACAGCACCTCATACGGCACGCGGACGTGGGTAGAGGGTACGGAAAAGACGGTCAACATCAAGGACGTCACGACGGTATCCAAATTCGAGCCGAGCGTGTTCGACTGGGCTATCGAGGGAGATAAACTCAAAGTCACGGTCAACTGTGCGTTGGACAGTTATTATACCGATTCCATACGAGTGGAAAACACGATCACCTATGACGATAAGTTCCGCGAGTACACGGACGACAACTGGTACTACGAGATAAAGGTGACGGAAACGAACAGCGGGGTAAGCCATACCTTTAAGGTTCGCCCCGTAAAAGTGGTGACGAACGTCGTTTTAGGCGATGACGTTATCACGTTTTAAGGACATTCGGAGGTGAAAGATGGAGAAAAAAAAGACGATAAAACGGCTATCGGCGGTACTGTTTGCGGTTCTGCTAATAGCCGCGTTGGTGCTTTCGGTATTTACCAAAGGCTTTACAGATTGGCAGTTCGGAAAAGAGCTGCCGGCGGTTAATGACTTGACCGGCAACGTCGTGGTAACGCCGCAGGAAGGGAACGGCGGCATACGGCTTATGGCAGAGTTTCAGCCGGAGATAACGGAGTCAGGCGATGCAACGGACTACGAGGGCGAAACGCTGACGATCACGGCTACGGTCTCGCCGGACAATTCCGCGGACAATACGGGCTTGGATTGGAGCATGGCGTTCAAAGATCCCTCGTCCGCTTGGGCGACGGGCAAAACGCTCACCGATTATATGACGCTCACGCCTTCGGGTACGGACGCCGCTGGGAGCAAGAAAGTATCTGTCAAGTGTCTGAAACCGTTCGGGGAACAGGTCGTGATCACCGCAACGTCGCAGGATAATCCCGAGGTTACGGCAAGCTGTACGGCGGACTTCGCGCAGCGTATCGAGAGTGCAACGCTTAAATTCGGGGATCTCAACGTAAACCTCGGCGGGGATACAAACGTGAAGTGGGAACTCAACCCGAACGGTACGGGCGTCGGCGGCGCGACAAGCGTGACGAGCAGCAAGTCGGACGTCTATACGCTCGCGGAAGATTTTACTTATACCGTAACGCTTACGAGCAACAACGGCTTTTTCCAACTGGACGGAAAGACGATCACATTTACCGATCCGGGGGATGTGACGACGGGCGGTATTACGTTTGACTATGCGCAGTTCGATACGCTGCACATGATGATCATAGACCGGATAGACGACTTCTGTTTTTATGAAGCGTCTGTGAGCGAATTGATACCGTACTTCTCCGAGATCACGGACGGATATTTGTTCGATGTCACGCTTACTTTTACGGGCGAGCATACGGAACAGGTGTTTACGTCGGTGCTCAAGGTCAACGGCTATACGAACTCGTCTGCGATCTCCGACGTTCAGTTCGATAATTCCGGGCTTATATTTTAATGGAGGAACGGATCATGGAAAAGAAAAAAATCATAAAACGAACAGCAGTAATTTGTTTGGCGATAATCATAGTTGCCGCCTTTACCTTGTGCGTTTTTACGAAAGGCTTTACCGATTGGCGGTTCGGAAAAGAACTGCCGGCGGTCAACGACCTGAACAGCAACGTCGTGGTAACGCCGCAGGAAGGGAACGGCGGCATACGGCTTATGGCAGAGTTTCTGCCGGAGATAACGGGTTCGGACGATGATGTGGATTATGAGGGAGAAACTTTGACGATCACGGCAACGCTGTCGCCCGTCACAACGGAAAATAAGACGATCCTTTGGAGCGCGGCCTGGACGGACACTGAGAGCGAATGGGCGAGCGGCAAGGAGTTGGCAGACTATTTCGCTTTAAGTTCGGAGAGCAGCGAGAGCGGTGAGAGTATTTCGTTAAACTGTAAAAAGGCGTTCGGGGAACAAATCACCGTGCGTGCCGAATCGGATGAAGATGAAACGATATTTGCGACCTGCAAAGTAGATTTCCGCAAGAAGATCGAGTCGTTGCAATACACGTTCAAGAAAGGCGCGGAACAGATCTCCGCTCCGACAGCAGGGGCGGACGGGGTGTACCGCGTGGATTATACGGGTGAAGAAGCCGCCTATACGGTGGAATGTGTGCCTGTGTACTCAGACTATACGATAGACGATAACTTTTCGTCGGAGATTGCCGGGCAGTTTACGGAAACGTTCGGCTACGGGGAAGAAGTAACGCTGACAAAAATCGAATTGCAGGCGGGACTGTACGGCGGCGGTTCGGCGGAGCCGGAGCTGAGCGCAGAAGCGGAAGATTTTATTTCGCGCGTAACGACGAGCTGTTCGATTGGGAACTGGAACGCCTGTTATGGTTCGGCAAATGCGGCAAAGACCGCCTACGACGCATTGACGCCGGAAGACCGGGAACACCCCAGAGTGGCGAACGCATATCAGGCGTTGAGCATACTGTTGGAGCATTTGCAGGACGGTACTATCTTAAACGAGGAACGGGCAGAGGCACAGGCGGTATTGAACAGTTATCAAGCCCCTGTGAGCGAGGGCGATTTTACCGGCGGTATCAAAATCGAGTCGGAGGACGCCTTATTGACGGCGGCGAAAGCCTGCAACGATGCCGGGAAAGGGATCGCGGAATTTAATATTACCTATACGAGCGAGTACGGAGAATATTCGTTTACGTTTTCCCTCGGCTATACGGTATCGTCTGTGACAGCGGCGCGGTCAATGGCGGTTTCTCTCCCTGCCGTAGTCTTCTGACGAGGAGGTGAGCTATGGGAAAAGGACTGAATACAGTAGGAAAGATCGTGGCGTGGGTGCTGGCGGTTTTGCTTATCGTTGGCGTTGCGGGCGTTATCGTCTATTTCGTAGCAAAAGAGGAAGGCGCGGACTACTTTGTCGAGTATAACGGCGAAAAGTATCTGGGCAACGCCGAGGGCGGAAAGCTGGATATAACGTCGGGCGAAGAATACCGATTCGAGGTAAAATCTCTCACGGGCGAAAACGTGAATTTCGACGTCAAAGTAACGTCCAACCCCGCAAACAATTTCGAGTACACGGTGGACGGGAAGCTGTGCGTGTGGAACGGCAGCGACGAAAAGGCGAACGACTATACGGAGATTTTCAACGTACAGAAGGACGAAACGGGCTTTACGCTCGCCGCACCGGAGAAGTTCGGCATCTATGACGTCTTACAGGCGAAGTATCCGGGGCAGACGGTGGATTCCGGTTCGCTGGACGCGAAGGATTATTTTCTTCTGACGGTAAACGTAGGCGAAAGCAGCGTCGCGTTCTGGTTCGGCACGAGCGCCGCCACGATGGGCATAACGCTCTCGCCGTCCGAGATAGTGTTTTAACGGGAGGTGGTAAAATGGCGAAGAAAGCAGCGGAACGTGTTTTCGTTTTGTTTCTTCTCGCCGTACTTGTGTTTTGTATGTATGCGGGAGGGAATCTTCCTTCCCGCGTATATGCGGATACGGGCAGAGAACTCAATTACGACAGCACGGACGTTTTGGACGATCTGAAAAGCGCCACGGTGGACGGGCAGCCGTTTGACCTTTCGGCATATCCTCGCAATCCGTTCGGCACACCGCAGGTGATCACCTTTGCGGAATATTGCTACTCCCAGTACGAGAACGGCAACGGGAACTATGCTTTGTACATTTATGTGTATAACCCCGCGCTCACGGAGTTTTCGCTCATCTCGCAGCGGAACAAGATCGAGATATCCTCGGACTTTTTCTATGCGGGCGAGGAAGGTACCGTGGGGAGCGTGAAAGATTATACAAAGTTCCCGCTCAAATTCTGCAACGCAAGCACGGGCGAGTATGAAAACCGGTTCTTAAAGTTCCGTATCGTGGACGAGAACGATGTCCTTCTAAATGCGGAGCGCGAACGCGAGGAAGCGACGGGCAGCAGGTATTACCACATAGCGGGGATAGAACTGTTTGCGATCGGCGGGGATGCGACGACTGCGCAGGACTATTGGGTGAATCAATATTATCAGTTCAGCGGGTACGCGGAAGGCTATGGCGACAGCAATAACTTCCCTCTGACCTGCGATGCGACGGGCAGTGCCGAGGCGGTGCGACTGGACGTGCAGCATACGTTCTACCGGACGGAAACGTCGGGCAAAGGCGCGCATTATCAGAACCAGCTCGACACGGTGTACTTTGCCGTACCGAAGCGTTTGTTCGATACATACGGCAAGCTGCAGCGCATCAAGGCGGAATGGTACGAATACAAGACTAAAGATTATGTCGTTACGAGCAACAGCGAATTTTACAATGCGGTGCAGAGCTATCTCGGTAAAATCGTACCGAGCAGCAGCGGGCAAGTGTTGGAAACGATAGAGCCGGTATTGAACGACGATATCGGGTATGCTTTGGCGCACGGTATGAAAACATTGTCCGCCTGGGGCAGCGAGAGCTATGAATCTGCCGAATGGGGCTGGAATCTGGGAGTTGCTTTGAGGATAGACGAGATCTGCGACAGGCTCACGCTGTTGTTCCTTACGGATAATATCGACGAGTACGATCCGTATGAAACGGATAATGCAGGCACGATCAACGGAAGCGAGCTGTACGACCGCATTCTGGCGTATGACAAGAGCTACGACGCAGGCACGCTGCTGGTGAAGGACGGCACGATAAGCGCCGACTTGTTCGAGAGCGATATAGACGATTCGAGGAAAGTTGATTCGGAACAGGGAAAGATACAGCAGGGGTACAGTTACTACGACTTTGACGCGGATACCGATGTACAGAAACTCATGAGCTGGTCGGACGGTTCCCCTTCTTTTTGGGAGAATTGGGAAGAGTTTGGATTTTGGGATGCTTTGTTCGGGAATATCCCGTCCGAAACGGGCAGGGAGCTCTCCCCGATACAGGTACTCAAAGAGGGCGATTTGTCAGGTACGGAAGCGGAAGTTTCGCAGCGGTTGCTCGTGAACATCGGGGACGTCAAAGATTTGAAAGCGGCTTACGATGATGCAATAAAGGTAAATCCTTTGAATCCCGATGACGAGGAATGTTATCTGGTGATGTTCCGTTTCGCAACGAGCGATTACTATGCGGCGCCCGTGGATATCTACCAAAGCGATTTTTGGGGAACGGAACATAAGGGGCAGGCATATGTGGCAAGGCAGAGCGTGTTCTTCGATTTCGACGTAATAGATCTGACGTTTAATAAGGACGGCGTTTATACCGTCATTCCCGTCGTGTCCGATCCCATTGATATCGTGAACGATTTGACAAGCCCCACGGATATGGGGGATGACGGATTGGGGATCCTCGGCATCATTCTGCTGATACTCGGCGTGATCGTGGTGTTGGTCGTGCTTATGCCGATACTTCCGTACATAGCAAAGGGCATCGTGTGGCTGGTCTGCCTGCCGTTCAGGGCGATAGCGAAACTGTGTAAGAGCATAAGCAACGGCGCTAAAAAGCGGAAGGAGCGGAAACACGAAAAGCAGAACGCGAAAAAGACGGAATAAAGGACAAGCGGCGGCAATACCTATTGCCGCCGCGATACGGAGGAAATATGAAGATAAAAAAGAAACTCAAACGGATATTTGCGGTGATAATAGTCGTCGTTGCGGTGCTGCTAATAAGTTATCTCATCTACACGGGAGGACAAGCAGATGCGTAGGAATATCGTTATAACAGCAATTATTTTCATGGGCATGGCTTTGCTCGGCGTGTTCGTGTTTTCGGATTCGTACCTGCGATTAGGAGAGAGTTTCCGCGATTTGGGCAATTCCGCCGCTTATTACTTTTGCAAGCTCTGCGGGATAGAAAACGACATAACCGTAACGGTCAACGGGTATTCGGACGTCTTTTCGTGGGGAACGGTTCTGCCCGAAAACTTTGACGAGTTCAAAGAAAATACGTCAAACTATTTTGCGCTGTTGTTTGATGCAGAAAACTTTGCGGGTTGGGGCGAGAGCGTCGCCGCGTTCTTCGAAGTCGCCTTAAAGGTGCTCCTGCTCGCTTTGCCCTGCGTCTTTATCCTTATCATGCTCGTGAAGAAGCTCTACAAGCGCGGGAACACGAAACACGGGAAAGATACCGTGCCGCTCAAAGTATTCAAGCGGTTGGCTCGGTGGATGTATCAGCCCGTAAAGCGGACGGTGCTGTCGTACAGGGAATTTCTGCGGGAATACAGGGCGGTATGGGTACTGTGGCTTATCGGTTGGGTATTGCATCTGAATTTGGCAAGCATTGTGATCGGGTTTATCGCCTATTATCTTTGGTTCGTGGTGTCTTTCGATATTCTCACGCTCTACACGCAAGTCAATAAGCTGCTCATAGATTTGCAGGTGATCTTCAAACACTTTCCGTGGTGGAGCATTATGGTGGCGGCGTATTTGCTGTTTACGCGGTGGAGGAAGAGAATTGCGCTGGGCAGATTGCGGCACTATGAGGCAAGAAACTGCGGGTTCATCAACGAACTGCCCATTGTTTCAATGGCGTGCGGCAGCATGGGGAAGAAGAAAACGACGCTCATTACGGATATGATTCTGTCGCAGGAAGTGATGTTCCGGCAGAAGGCGCTTTCTATCCTGCAAAACAACGACATGAAGTTCCCGTGTTTTCCGTGGGTATGTTTCGAAAAAGAATTGCGGAAATGTATAGAGCATGGTGCGGTATATAACCTCGCTACGGTCAAAGAATGGGTAAACTTGAAACGCAGACGGTTCGAGCGGCACGGCAACAGCGATTGGCAGCTCTACGGGTACGATGTTTGCAGGTACGGCGGAGAGTTTGACGACGCCCTGAAAACGAGCGATCTATTCGACGTATTGGAAACGTATGCGCAGGCTTATTTCATCTATATCATGCAGAGCAGCCTCATTGTGGCGAACTATTCGATACGGACGGACAACAGGTTTCTGGAGCAAGGTAATTTCCCGCTGTGGCTGACGGACTTCTTTTCGGAACGCGGACGAGTACACAGCCGCCATGCGCACATTTTAGACTTTGACGTGTTAAGGCTCGGCAGGAAGGTTATGGAAAACAACCCGAGAGCGGGCAGTTTCGAGTTCGGCGTGGTCGGTATTACGGAGATCGGGAAGGAGCGCGGGAACAATCTGGAGCTGAAAGAGGTCAAGAAAGGCACGGACGAAGCGAACCAGAAGAACGACCTTTTCAATTCGTGGCTGAAGATGTGCAGGCATTCCGCAACGGTAGATAACTTCCCGTTCATCAAGGTATTCACGGACGAGCAAAGGCCGGAAAGCTGGGGAGCGGATGCGCGGGATTTGTGCGACGTCATTCATATCGTTTCATCGGGGGATACGCGGCTGACTCTCCCGCTTTATACGATAGAGGAGATGATAAGCGAATGGGCGTTCAACCGCTTTATTCGGCTGTACGAGGATTTCCGTTTCCGTAGAGGTGATAATACCTTATTGATACATATTCTTAAAAGCGTAACGGCGTGGCTTTGGAGAAGGAATATCCGCGTGTATAACAGATACGGTTATTCTATCCTGAAAATCGAAAAAGAGCGGGGCACGATGGACGGCAAGATGGAGAACAAGAAGTATTTTATCATGAATGCAAAGATATACAGCAGGCGATTCGCAACGGACTGTTTTTCGGACTATTTCAACGATATGGCAAAGAAGTCGGGCGCGGGCTTAAGCGATTACAGGGAATACGTCACGGAAAAGGCAACGGTAGAGGAGCTGAAAGAGCAGCACAGTTATTTCATCAATGCGCTGTATAAAGAAGATGATGCCGCATAAGGGAAAAACTATAAAGCCGGGAGATTTTCTTTCGGCTTTATAGGCGTACAAAAAATAGGCAGACAAGGAGGTGATGCCGATGCCGTTTGCAAAGTGTAAAGTGTATTCAGACGGGAGCCATTATATAGCGATCCCGCACAAACCGCAAAGGCCGCGCCCGAAAAAAGGCGCGAAGGTCAAAAAGAAAGTTCCCGATCTGGAAGAGTTAGAGGAGGACGAAGCGGCGGATTGCCCGTTCGATAAGCCTGCATCGCCCGTGCAGTCCGTCCAGTTGAGCCTGTTTGACGACGAGAAACAGGACGATATACAGGGCGAATCGGAGGAGGACGGTTCAAAAAAGGAGCAGACGTGCAAGGAAAACGAGGACAATACAGCGATTAAGCCGTCCAGGAAAGAGATATTTGAGCAGTTATACCGAAAGCATATAAATGACAATTATAAGAAAAGGAAGCGTGCCATCATACAGGGGCTGCTGCCGCATAGCAAGAATTATGATGACACGAAACTCTTTACAGAATTGAACCTGCGAAGAAAACGGAACAATCTCATAGCCCGCCGTATCCGTATGACACGGAAAGCGAATTTACAGGATTTCACCCATTTCGTGACGCTGACGTACAGCAATGAGCTGCACACGGAGGAAAGTTTCAAAAAAGGACTCGGGGATTGTCTTAAAAATCTGAGCAAGCGCTGGGGCTGGAAGTGTATGGGCGTATGGGAGCGTTCGCCCGAAAAACAGCGGCTGCATTTCCACGGTATATTTTATATTCCGGAAGGCACGATGCCGGGGCAGATGATAGACGTGAACGATTATAATTTCAAGTCGCACAGAAGGCGTATCACGCACCAGAATACCTATTTCAACGAGCGGTTCGGGCGCTCGGACTTTGAGGAGATCGTGGACGACGAAGTATTGGGCGACGCGATGTCGTATATCATGAAGTATATCGAAAAGAGCGGGGAGAGGATCGTGTATTACGGCGACCTGCCGCAGTTTTTCGTATCCGACGTGATGGAGAACGATATTCTCTGTCCTTACGGAGAAGACGGGCAGAAGT
>ERZ1643247.681-NODE-681-length-38807-cov-55.029650_pt1 | contig 38807 bp, 30 predicted proteins | sample MGYA00579264_ERZ1643247 | MGnify/ENA primary metagenome ERZ1643247 (study PRJEB29033, sample SAMEA4952262) | chicken gut metagenome | biome: Broiler Chicken; feature: Gastrointestinal Tract; material: Caecum | place: Ireland | collected 2018 | study: Broiler... | reverse complement strand
TTATATAGGCAATATAAAGACTGATGCGTGTAGCCTTTTCGTTCACAAATCACACAAGAAGGAACCGCGAAGGCGGTTCTTTTTTTGTGGCTGCCCCTGACGATCGGGGAGAAATGACGTTCGGTGAGGTGAGCGGCGGCGAAAGCCGCGCGCGCCGAACTTTGCGGCGCAGCCGCAAGCCCTGTCAGGGGCAGCGGTGAATAGTTCGAGTCTGAACAAAAAAGTGGCAAAAATATCTTTTTTGTTCACACTTGCCACAAGGAGGAACCGCGAAGGCGGTTCTTTTTTTGTGGCTGCCCCTGACGATTGGGGGAAATGACGTTCGGTGAGGTGAGCGGCGGCGAAAGCCGCGCGCGCCGAACTTTGCGGCGCAGCCGCAAGCCCTGTCAGGGGCAGCGGTGAATAGTTCGAGCCTGAACAAAGAAGTAGCAAAAATATCTTTTTTGCTATGTATGCGGCTAAAACGAGCGCTTATGAACGTGGGGCAAAGATAATATTTTATGGCTGCTTTTTTGCGAATTATCAAAAAAACAGGATTTGAACTGCCGGCTATGGTGATAGGCATGAAAGAGGAATAAAAGGAAATTCAAAACCAAAAGGAAGCCCTGCCGAGATACAAACTTTCGGCAGGGCTTCCTTTTGTCCTGAATTATCCGTTGGGAATAAGAGTGATGGTTCAATCCTCAAGGAAAAGGTGGATTATTGTGTCTTTTTGAAATAAAACTATTGACGGGGAAAAGATATAAATTATAATGAAACATGAAAAAAGAACGAATGCGGTCAGCACAAGGGATGAATTGTCAACTTAAGAGCAACAGATAGAGAGATTTAGTTCGAATAAATCTTGCGGAGTATGGTATTGCAAAACTTTTTTGGGCCTGGCGTTTATAAGCGCCAGGTTCTTTTTTAATGTTGCAGGGCTCACTCTCGATAGGTTTCTTCCCTTTGGGTAAAATTCCCTGAGCAGTCCGTTCAAGTTTTCATTCGTTCCTTTCTGCCATGCACAATACGGGTCGGCGAAGTACATATCGCAGTGCAAGGCTTTTTCTATCTCCCTCCAACATGCAAATTCGCTGCCTCTGTCGCAGGTGATCGTCTTTACCGCTCCTTCGGGAAACTTGGAAAGCGCGTCTATAATCGCTTTCGCCATCGTTTCTCCCTTTCTGTCCGGTATCTTGATCGCGATGTAATATCTCGTCTTTCTCTCCGCAAGCGTAGCAAAACATGCTTTGCTTTTCCCTTGCCCAGACACCACCGTGTCCGCTTCCCAATGTCCGAACTCTTTGCGGTTATATACGCTTTTATCCCGCTTGCGTATGCTTTTCCCCGTCGTGAACCTTCCGCCAGTGCCCATGCGTTTACGGGTTTTCCCTTTCCTCCGCAGATTTTTCAGGGTGGAACGCAAATATCTTTCGTCTATCCAGCGGTAGATTGTCTTGAACGACGGCATCTTCATCCCGCACGGGGTATTGGATATCTGTTCGGGCGACCATGTTTGCGACAGCTTCTCGTCTATGTACTCCAACACCTCCTGTTTCCAGAACATCCCGCGGTGGCGGTAACTGTTGCGCAAGTTGCTTTTCCTCTGCGCCGTATACGGGTAGTATCTGGGTATATCCCTGAAAAAGGTACAGTTCCGTCTCAGTTCCCGAGATACCGAACTGACGTTCCTGCCCAACAGTCTTGCGATTTCCCGATAACTTTTTCCTTTGACGTAGTATTCTCGTAGACAACAGCGTTCTTCTATGGTAAAATGGTGGTAGTTCATACAGATCTCCTTGGTGTAAATTAGTTTCGCAACTCTATTTTACCACAGATTTGTATGAACTCCTTTTTTTATTCTCTCACTGTTGCACTTAATAGTATAATTCACCCAAGGGATCCCTTGTGCGTTGTCCTTGACAACGCACAAAAGGATTTAAATCGAAAAGGAAAGAGTGAGAAATGAGTTATATCGAAGTAGATGTCAACGGAAAAGCGTTGTTCAACCATGAACGGCACCGGATCTCCGTCCTGCGGTGCTGTGAGGAGTGGTGCAGCCCGGACAAAAAGATCGAGCGGCGTACGAGGGAATATTATTCGCTGCACTTTATTATAGGCGGAAAAGGGACGCTCGTCTATGAGGTGAATGGGCAGAGGCAGGAAGTCGTCTTGCAGAAGGGCGATTCGTTTTTGCTGTTCGCGGGGGAGAAGTACGAATACCGTCCCGATCCGGAACGGTCGTGGGGATATGACTGGATCGACTTTACGGGCGACAACGCGGAGGATTTGTTTTCCATATGTGGATATGACAAAGAAAGACCGTTTGTTCATAGCCGTCATTTTGATCGATTTCGCGCATTGCTCGGTGATATGATCGAAGCTTACGATGCAAGCGAGGTTCAGAGCCTTCGCTGTTCCGGGTATTTTTTGCTGCTTATCAGTTATCTCATCGAGGATATGCTGCGGACGCTGAACAGAAGGAACGAATCGCAGTCGAAAAAATTTCAGCGCCTTCGCAATATCCTCATCTATATCAATAACAATTACCGGCGTGAATTGGATGTGGGGTCGGTGGCGGCGGATGCCTATATATCGCCGGATTACCTGAAACATTTGTTTTCCGAACTTCTGGGGATGTCGCTCACCGAATATCTCAACCGCTTCCGTGTGTCCTCTGCCTGTGAAAAACTCATGCAGAGCAACGTTATGAGCATTGAGGAGATCGCCGCCGAAGTGGGGTATGCGGACGTAAAGTATTTTTCGCGCGTCTTCAAAAAGGTCAAGGGCATCAGCGCCGGAGAATACCGCAGGAGCGGCGGGGAGGACGATCCTTTCGCCTGGCTCAAAGAAAGAAATATTGACTATCGCTGAAAAATACGCCGGAAAATATGACCTTCCGGTTGCAGATAAAGCAAGAAAAATCAAATGGAGGTAAAATGATGCAACATTTCAAAGCAGCGGCGCTTTTCGCCGCGGGTGTACTGACTTGACTGCAAGCACGGTCGGGTTTGACGACTGTCAGCCGCAGGAACAGCAAGGGAACAGAACGTTCGCGGTATCGTCGAGATGATCGTTGAGCTTGACGAACGAATCGGACAACGACACTATCAGCGTTTTGACCTGCATTACAATAAATAAAAAATCAGTAAGAGGTGAAAAATGAGAAGACTTGGCAAACTTACGGCGATCGTACTCGGTACGTTGCTCGCAGGCGGTATGGCCTTTGGGCTTGTCGGCTGCGGCGGCGGCCCGCAGGAAGGACAGACGACGATCCGTTTCTGGTACACGGCGTCTATTTCGGAAAACCGCATCATGCAGAACATGATCGACGATTACAACAAGGGACAGGGCATCGAGGACGGCGTATATGTCGACGGCGATAACCGCCAGAACATAGAGCGCACGGCACTCTATGTCGATACGCCCGACGTGCTTACGGTGACGGACGAGAACTTCAAATCGTGGGCGATCGAGGGGCTTTTTACCGATCTTTCCGATTATTATGCGAACGATCCGGGCGATTATACCGAAGAGGGTATCCCCGAAGCCTATACGCAGACCTTCCGCATCGATAAAGAGGTGGGCGAAAACGGCATCCGCATGGCGGGCGAAGGCGCCGATTTGCAGGGCGTACCTTTCGGCGCGGATCCGATGGCGTATTATTACAGCCTCCCCGCCTTTGAAGATCAGGGCATCAATATTATCTCCGTTGCGGAAGAAGAGTTGGACGGCACGGGCACCTATGCCAAAGTACAGCCGCACGGCTACGCGGAATATAAAGAATCGCCCTTCGAAGGCGCAGTTTCTTCCACGAACCTTGCGGGGGATACTGTCTACAAAGTGTTCAACAACCGCATTCCGATGAACTGGGAAGAGTTCCGCTATCTCTCCAAGATGTTCACAAGGAGCAGCGCGTATAATCCCGACTCTCCCACGACGTACGGCTCCGGCACGCATTGGTGGTTTGCCTACGCGTGGTCGGTGGGCGGCGACTGCATCGCCTGGAACGGCGAGAACTATGATTTTTCGGTGGCGGATAAGGGCGCAAATTATCTCGTCCTTTCCGAAACGCTGGAGCTGAACGATAAGACGTATTATGCGGGGGACATCGTTTCTTATCAGGATCGCGCTGCGGCGGCGGATGCGCCCGCGGGCAGCGTTCACGAATTGCCTTCGACTTACGATGCGCTCTATGAGTTCGTTCGCCTTTCCTCTCCCGTGGGCGGAAACGGCGGCAAGGGCGAAGACGGCTACGGCATCGGGCTGTTCTCCAACGATAACGCCGCCGGCAGCCTTGTGAACGGCGAGATCGCCCTCCTTGCAAGCGACGAATCGGCGATTACCTCGCTGGAAACTTCCTACCGCGGCAAATACGACATCGCTCCCGCGCAGCAGTGGAGAGAGTATGAGGGCGGCAGCGTTTATTATGACGGGGCAGAGACGTTTGAGAACGAATACCTGAAAGTTATCGGCGAAACGTATGACAATGTGCTCTACACGGGCGAACTTGCCGCAGACGAGGCGACGGGCACGCCGCTCGTCGGGCGCACTTCGGCTTTCGCCGGCTTTACGTCGCTCGTCATCCCCGCGCGTTCGGACGCTTCTTTGAAGGACGCGGCGTGGAAGTTCATCCGCTGGGCGGCAAGCGAGGAAGGGCAGCGGTACGTCATGCAGATGAGCGACGTTCCCAACCAGACCTCCCTTGCGATGTCCGACGATTATTACGAGATCGGAGGCGGCAAGAACTATTGGGCGCTGGCATTCCAGGCGCAGGGCGCCGAGATCGGCGACTGGGCGTACTTTGAAGACGGCGAATGGGTGAACAACTGGTCCGGTTCCTTCAACGGTCAGCTGCGTGCGGGATATACGACGATCGCGAAGTTTATTGCGAACGAAGGCGCCGAGGCAGACAGGGCGATCTCTGAAGTCAACATCTTCCTCAACGGGAGGTTCTGACATGGAACTGACCAAAACAGCCGCGCTTCCGGAGGAAGAGGACGCCCGGTCGGGGCGCACACGGATTCCCAAAAACCAATTTTTTACCAAGCAGAACGTGATATGCTGGATCATTGTCAGCATTCCTTTGCTCGCCTTTCTCGTCTTTAACGGATTCACCATCGTTTTTTCGATCATGGCGATGTTCGGGGAGATGGAATACAACCAGCTCGATACGCTCAAATGGAACAATTTTGCCAATTTTATCCGTATCGGGGAGGACATCGGCACCATCTGGCAGTCCATAAAAGTGACGCTCGTCATGGTGCTGGCACAGTTTACTTCGCTGACGATTGCGATCATCATGGCGGCGTTTTTAAGCCAAAGCGTGAAGGGGACGCGCCTCTTTCAGACGCTCTACTTCATCCCGTATGTCTGTTCTTCGGTCGCGGTGTCCATCATGTGGACGGTCATCTTCGGTTGGAACGGCGCGCTCAATTCGCTGCTCGGCACGACCATCGACTGGCTGAACAACATGGAAAATCCCTCCACGCTGACGTGGGCGATCTTTATATCCGTCATCTGGCAGGCGCCCGGCTACGGCATCGTCATGTACTGTTCGGCGTTCAAGTCCATCAACCCCGCGCTGTACGAAGCGGCGGATCTGGACGGCGCGAACGCTTTCCAAAAGTTCTGGTACATCACGATCCCCGGCATTTCCACGATCACATTCTTTCTGGTTCTTGCGGGCATCACGGCGGGGCTTACCACCTTCGATGCGGCGCGGATCATGGCGCCCATGAGCTGGGACGGGTACGCAGGCCCGGAAAATGCGGGGCTGGCACTCATGTATTACATTTACATAGAGGGCGTGCAGTTCGGCAACATGGGGTATGCCTCCATCCTGAGCTGGCTTCTGTTCATCGTCATGATGATCCCGTCCGTGTACCTCATCCGCAAGCGCATTCTTTCGTTGGAGGATCTGTAATATGGAAAAAACGATTCGCCAAGTGAAGGCAAAAAAGAGTTTTCCCGTTGCAAAACTCGTCACTTATATTGCGCTGGTACTCTATACGCTCATCCTGTTCGTTCCCTTCCTCGTCATCTTCTGCACATCGTTTATGTCCGATTACGAGATAGGGGCAAGCGAATTCCATTTGTTTCCCTATGAATGGTCGGCGGAGGGGTATGAACTTATCTTCACGCTCGATCCCAACGCCGTGAACGGAGTGCCGTCGCTGCTTATCGGGTTCTTCAATACGATGTGGCAGACGCTCGTTCCCACGGTGGTTTCGCTGTTTGTTTCGGCTTTGGTCGCCTTTGTGTATTCCAAATTCCGTTTCCCTGGCAGAAAGATATTCTTCCTTGCGAACGTGTTCACGATGATGCTGCCGCTCGGGGCGTTCGGGTTCGTCGGATATTTGTTCTATGTGAACATCGGCTGGGTCGGGGGAGCGCGCGGGCTTTTGCCGATCATCATCCCCGGGCTGTTCGGCAGCGCCGGCACCATCTTCTTTCTGCGCACCTATTACGACAGCGCGCTGTCCAACGAGGTCGTGGAAGCGGCGAAGATCGACGGCGCGGGCACGGTGCGGCTGTTCTTTTCCATCGCGCTGCCGCTCGGCAAGCCTGCGATCCTCGCGCAGTTTTTGTTCGCGTTCGTGGGCGGCTACAACAGCTATTCGGCGCAGCTCATGTATCTGTATAACGATAAGTCGCTCTGGAACCTGCAGCTCGCGCTCTCCGAACTGACGGGAATGCTCAGCGAAGGGAACGGCTACAACAACGCCAAGTGCGCCGCCGCGTTTATTTCTATGCTCCCGCTCATCCTTCTGTATATCGGCATGCAGAAGTACTTCATCGAAGGCATCAACATCGGCGGCGGAAAAGAGTAAGGCTGCGCAAACCGGCAGAATCATCAGGAGGAAAATTGAATGAAACTGACAAAAATCATTGCGGCGGGGCTTTCCGCACTCATGTGCTTTCCGCTGTTTGCAGCGTGCGGAGAGCAGACAGAGACCATCTATCAGGCGGCGACCGAACTCTCCTATTACGACGGCACGCATTATGAAGAGCTTGCCGATCCCTACAAGCCCTATTATAACAAGGAACTTTGGCGGCGGAACAGCTCCGACCTTGGCGGCGCAGACCCGCTCGTTTTAGACAATACCGCGCGCGACGGCTACTACTATGCGTATGTGACGGGGCTTACCTATTCCCGTTCCAAAGACCTCGTGAACTGGGAAAGCGGCGGCGGTTTCGTATCTCTTCCGGAAGATCTGGCGGGTTCCGATGCGATGTGGGCGCCCGAAGTCATTTATGATGAAGAGGACGGCCTTTATTACGCATTTTTCACCCTGAACCCGCCGGCGGACGAGGAGGCGGGCGAGGGGGTATCCGCTCCCATGTATATGCCGGTCGTGGCAACATCTGAAAGCGCGTCGGGCCCGTTTGTTCCCGTATCCTTTGACGACCGAAACACCGGCTATCCGCAATCCTATGCGAAATATGCTCTGTTCGACAATGCGTCGTACATGGCGGCGTTTGAAGCCTCGGGGGTTCCGGACACTTCCGGCAATTCGATCTATACCGTTGACCGCGGCTATGTGGACGGCGACGGAGGGTGGGTGCGCTGCATCGACTTTTCTCCCTTTATTGATCCCGATACGGGCGAGAAGTATCTCTATTGGTCGCAGACGCCCGGCGCGATCGCAGGGGTAAAGATGACCGATTGGCTTACGCCCGATTGGTCGACGTACGAAACGCTCACCGCCTGCGGTTACTATACGATCGACGACTATGTGAAATATATGAACGGCGGAACGGTTGACGGGGTGTACTACGAAGAGATGGCTTCCTACTGCAACGAGGGCCCGTTCATGATCAAACACAACGGCAAGTATTACCTCACCTTTTCCATCGGCTCCTATCTGGAATCTTCCTACGGCGTCATGCAGGCGGTTTCCGACAGCCCGCTCGGCCCGTTCCGCAAACTCACCGACGAGGAAAACGGCATGATCCTGAGCAACGATCTGGGCGAAAACCACGCGGTGGGCGGCCCCGGGCATCATTCCTTCTTTACGGTGAGCGTAGACGGGCAGCAGAAACTGATGATCGCCTATCATGCGCATACGAACCTCTACACCTATGAAGACAGGGCGGTGCGTTTCGACGAAGTGAAGTGGGTCACGGTGGAAGGCGCAGACGGGCAGCCGCTCGACGTTATGTACGTCAACGGGCCGACCGTCACAACCCAACCGTCCTTCGGCATCGGCGGGGAATACGGCGATATTTCGGGCGCGATGGAGAGTATTCAGCTCATCCGCGGCGAACTTGCCGAGGGCAGCTCGGCAGAGCGCATGATCGACGGCCTGTTCTCCTGCTTCACCGTTTGCAGCCAGGCGTTCGAGGAAAAGTACGCCGCCGCGGCAAGCATCGTGCAGACATCTACCTTCGAGATTGCGCTGGAAAGCCCGCGCGAGCTTCGCGGTATCATGTTCTACAACTCCAATTCCGAGGAAACGATGTTTGAAAGCATCAGAAACATCGCCTTCGTCTGCGAAGAGAACGGGCAGGAGAAGGTGTATCTGATCCCCGAACTCAACTACAGCAGCGAATGCAACAGCATTTATAACATCGTGACCGGGCAGTACTACACCATCTTCGGCGGCGGGTGCTATGCAGAATTTGCAAGCCTTGCAAACGTAAAGGCGATCCGCTTCACCGTGGAAGTGCCGGAAGGCAAAGAGAGCGTCGGCGTCGCGGAAGTGGCGCTCGTCGGTAAATTTGCGGATACGCAGGCGTAAGGAGGGGAGATCATGAAAAAAATCGTAAAACGCATCAGCGTCGTTCTCGGCGCTGCGGCGATGGCTGCCTGCTTCGCTTTTGCAGGCTGCGCGGGAACAAGCGAAAACTTTGTAGACGGCCCCGAATACAGTTACCGCGTCACGGACAAAACGGACGAGTATATCCTGCATACAAGCGGTTCGAGCGTTGTTGTCGACCCCGGCATCAACATTGACGGCGTGTTCGACGAAAGTTTTTATTCGGGCAGGAACTGGCTGAAAGCAAATAAGATTTTAGAGCAGAGCGGGCAGACGGAGACGGGCACGCTGGAAATGACGACGTATTTCTCGGAGACGGGTATTGTCATCGCGGCGCACATCGTCGACAGCCGCGCCGCCGTGTACAGCTCTTCCGTCGCCACGGGCAACCAGACCTGTTTCAGCGGCTATTTTGCCTTCGGCGATACGACAACGACAGGCGACGACGTGTACGAGATCGAAAATACCGCCGCAAACGTGTTCAAGATCTCCGAGTTCGTTTCGGGCGGTCTGCAGGTCATGTATACGGCAGAGGACGTCACCCCCGTACACGCCGTTCGGCGGGTGGGAGACATCACCAAGGGCGAATGCTACGAGTACTATGTCGAATACTTTATGCCCTATGCTTTGTTCGGCAGGAGCGAATGCACCTCCACGGTGTACTTCAATCCTACGATGATCTCTGCCACGCTCGACGAATACGGCAGTGCCATTGCGGATCTGCGCACATGGTATAACTTCGGCGGCGAACAAAGCTCTCTCAACGGCTGGGGCAAGCCGAATTCGGGGTATGTATTCGACCGCAACGGATTTATCTCCAACGACCTTACGATCGAGGAAGCGGAGGGCGGCACCGTCACCGAAGAGTGGGGGTACGACTGGACGATCACGGGCGACATCGTTAACCTGAACATCGCGCCCGACGATGGCTGGCGCCTTGCGCACCTCTATGTGAACGGAGAAGACGTAGCGGAGGATGTCGTCGGCAGCGTTTACTCGTTCACTTCGCAGGGAGACGTTGCGGTTCGCCCCGAATTCGTGTGGAACGCCTGAAAGACGGATAAACTAAATAACAGCCGCTTTTGCGGCTTAAAAATCACAGGAGGGAAATTATGAAGGGAAAAAAGAAACTTGCCGTGCTGTTCACGGCGGCGCTCCTCGCGCTGTCGCTCGGCGTTTTCGCCGCATGTGCCGAAGAGGAGCATTCGCTGACCTACGTCGGGGAAGTAGCGGCAACGTGCACCGATGCGGGACATGAGGCGTATTACCTCTGCTCGCACTGCGGAAAACTGTTTGCGGACGAGAATGCCGAAACCGAACTTTCGGATGCGGACGTCACGATCGCGGCGCTGGGGCATGACATGACCCACCACGAAGCGGTCGAGGCGGGCTGCACGGTGGACGGCAATATCGAATATTGGTCGTGTTCCCGCTGCAATCTGAACTTTTCGGACGAGGCAGGCACGAAAGAAGTTGCGTCCGTCACTCTTCCGGCGGGGCATGACATCGAATGGGTAAATGCCGTCGAGCCGACTGTTTCGGCGGAAGGGATGCGCGCCCACTACGAATGCAGCAAGTGCCATACTTGCTACGAAGACATTGACGGCAAGGAAGAGATCGACCGCGAAGACCTCGTACTTGCACAGCTCATCGAGCAGCAGGTATCGGTCACGGTCGTAGTATACGATACGGCGGGGAACAAGGTCGAATCGCCCGACTACGCGACCATCAGCGAAGAACTCAGCCTTCTGGGCGCATATTCCGCAAATCAGTATACGGGGCTTGCCGTAGAAAACAACGGAAAGCTGGAGCTTGATTCCATCATTGTCGGCGAATATACGGTGGAACTTTACGGATACAGGCGCAGCACGTTTACGGTCACACAGGGTACGGGCGAGTATACGCTTGCGCTGTATGCGACCATCGCCTACGGCTCGAATGACAAAGTGACGGTGGACGACACGACGGCTTCCGTCACCATCAAGGGCAGCGTTGCAGATTATCAGAACACGGCGTGGTCAGGCTCCGCGGAACTTGTTCTCTCCGAAGACATTGCCGGAAGCACGGGTGTTGTTCTTGAATTCAACGCCAAAAATATCACGAATTCGCAGGCGTCGGGGAATGACGAATGGGCGTCGCAGCGTATCGCCGTTCAGATGGCAAGGGGATACGAGGGCTTCCTGTTCTTCCTGCCGAGCAATGAGGCGAACATCTTCGATTTGACGGACGGCGGCATCCGCGACGAAGGGAAAACGCGGTTCGGCGCAGACGGCCATACATATGATTGGATCAATACGCTCATGCGCGGAGAAAGCGGCGTGAACATGCGCCTCGTCCGCACGGGCGCGAATGTGACGCTGTTCGTGCAGAACGCCGAAGCGGAGTGGGTGAAGATCGGAACGATCGCCTGCGCCGACGCCACTACAGATATTATTATCTACGGTTGCGGCGTGGAATGGAAATTCTCTTCCGTCAAGGCGGATAAGCTTACATATGTTCCCGCAAAGGAAGCGACGGCGGAAGAGCCGGGCAACTATGCTTACTACACGGACGGCACGAATTATTGGTTTGAAGACGGCGAGCAGACGACGGAAGATGGCGTTAAGCTCTATATGCCCGTTGAAGTCACGCTTACGGTAAACGGCATCGCGCTGGACGGCGAAACGTCGGAAGCCGTTGCGGAAGGCACCGTGATCACCTTCACGAGCCGCGCAGCCACCTATACTTATACGGTCGGCGAAGAAGCGCCCGCCGAAATGGTCGCAGGCGACTACACCGTCACGGCAGACGGCTACCGCACGACGGAGATCAACGTTCCCGTAAGCGGCGGCACGGTCGAACTTACGCTTACGAAGGTCATTACGATCGGCAAGGGTGCCACGGTATTGGTCGGCAACGCGTGGAACGGGCAGCAGGAGCTCCCTGTTCCCGAAGATCTTTCGGAAAACTTCCTGATGGAAATTACGCTGAAAATGAGCGATTTCACGCAGGGATTTAACAACTTTGGCGCATGGCAGCGCTATGCCATCCGCCTGACGGAAGGCAATACGGGCTTCTATTTCTGGTCGTGGGACGACGGCACTGCAAAGACGCACATCCGTCAATTCAGCGTAGAGAATAGAACCAATGCGGCAAAAGAAAATGCAGACGTCAACGGGGATGAAGAGGGGATTGGATTTATCACCAACGAACTTCTGGATACAGACGGCTTGCAGCTGCGCATTCTGCGGGCGGGCAATACTTTCTACCTGTACGCACTGAACGGCAGCGAATGGGTCAAACTCGGCTCCGTCACCTGCGCGGAAGGCGATAAAATCGACATGGAGGTCTATGCCGGCGTTGGTACCTACGAGTGGTCGAACGTCAACTTTACCGAAGTCACCCATGTTCCCGAAAAGGAACCCGTTTCCACGGACGAACCCGGCAATATCGAATATTACACGGACGGCACCAATTATTGGCTGCCCGACGGCACCGTGACGACGTTGGAAGAGACCGTTGTCAAATACGAAGTGGAAGTTACCCTCACGCTCGAAGGCTTTGCGCTGGACGGCTCGGCGGAAGATGTTGCAGACGACACCGTGCTCACCTTCACGAGCGCCAGGTCGGTTTATACCTATACGGTGGGGCAGGAGGATGCGTTCAGGCTTTCGCCCGATACCTACACGGTCACGGCAGACGGCTACCGCACGATAGAAGTCGTTATTCCCGAGGAAGGCGGCGCAATCGAACTTACGCTTACGAAGGTCATTTCGATCGAAGGCGATGTTGCCGATTATACGGGCACCAGGTGGTCGGATTCCGTGGCGCTGGATATTTCCGAGGAACTCAAAGAAAGCACGGCGGTTATCCTTGAATTCACCGTTAAAAATATTACGAATTCGCAGTCCGGGTGGCCGGAAAACGAATGGGCGTCGCAGCGCATCGCCATTCAGATGGCGCAGGGGTACGAAGGATTCCTGTTCTTCCTGCCCAAGGGCGAGGCGAACGTCTACGACATGACGGACGGCGGGATCGCCGACAGCGGCAAAACGCGCTTTGGCGAAAGCGGTTCAGCCCTTTCTTGGATCGATACACTCATGCGCGGAGCAAGCGGCGTGAACATGCGCCTCGTCCGCACGGGCGCGAATGTGACGCTGTTCGTGCAGAACGCCGAAGAGGCGTGGATCGAGATCGGAACGGTCACCTGTGCCTCTGCCGACGCCGCGACGGAGATCGTCTTCTACGGCTGCGGCGTGGAATGGGAATTCTCGTCCATCACCGTCACGTCGAACGTGCAGGAGTAAAACAACGGAAGCGGGGAGGAAACTCCCTCCCCGCGCCTTGGTAAAAGTGATATTCGGGGAAACGACAAAATGATATGAAAAAATCGGCTTTCCCCTATCGGAGCAGAAGGATAGGTCAGAGCGTTTGACCTGTCCTTTTTCGTTCATGGAGCCGACGAAATATTTTGGGAGCAGAAAAATGAACAAGCTATATTTAGGCGCAGCATACTATCCCGAACTATGGGAAGAAGAGGAAATCGAAAAGGACATTGCCCGTATCAAGGAAGCGGGCTTAAACTGCGTGCGCGTGGCAGAATTTGCCTGGGGCAGGATGGAGCCGAAAGAGGGCGATTTTCAGCTCGGCTGGCTGAAAACCGTTGTGGAAAAATTGTATAAAAACGGGATATATACCGTACTTTGCACGCCTTCGGCAACGCGTCACAAAAATGGCGGAAACGTTTGCAAAAAATCCCGCCGTCGTCGGCTGGCAGATCGACAATGAAATATACCCTTACAACGAGGGTTGTTTCTGCGAAAACTGCAAGGTACCTGCAAGACCTCCGAAGTGATGCGGGAGAAGAACCGCATCATCAAATTCGGCAGCATCGAAAATCTCAACAAGGCGTGGGGCATGGCGCGCTGGTCGCTGACCTATGACAGCTTTGATGACGTCGAGCCGCCGTACCCCAAGCAGTGGCGGCACCCGTCTCTTCGCAAGGCGTGGCGGGAGTTTCAGTACGCGCAGGTAAAAAGTTACGTCGAAGAGCAGGCGGATATTTTACACAAATTCGGGTGCGGCAATGTCGGCACCAACATGATGCAGCACAACAGCATGAGCTATTATAAAATCAACGAAAAGCTGGATATTGCGCAATATAACCACTACGAACCCGCTTCCGCGCTTGCCGACACGGCGTTCGGGTATGATTTCGTGCGCTGCGTCAAGGATAAGCCGTTCTGGGTGATGGAAACGCAGGTCGGTTGGAACGGCAGCGAGTATGCGGAAGGGGGTTACCGCCCCGCGGGCGAATGCTACGCGAACACCATGCTGCCCTTTGCGCGGGGTGCGCAGATGAATCTGTACTGGCTCTTGCGCACGCACCCGAACGGCCACGAACTGGCGCACGGAGCGCTGTATTCCCCCGCAGGACGGAAGTACAAAGTGACGGAGGAAGTGCAGCGCGCGGCAAAAGACATAAAAAAATGCAGTAATTTTTTGCAGAACTCTTGCATTCGTTCGGAAATTGCGTTACACTATTCAAGTAGCGCGTTGAACAGCTTCGAGAGCGCGCCGCTCGTCAAGGGGTTCAATTACCGTGCCGAGCTTATTGAAAAGTATTATTCTGCCTTCCGCCACTACAATGTTGACGTTATCGATACGCAGCACGGTTTGGACGGGTACAAAGTTCTTCTCTCGCCCTTCCTCGCAACGGCGGACGAAAACGGTTTCCGGGAGCGCGTAACGGAATGGGTGAAAAGCGGCGGAACGTGGATCGTCGGCCCCATGTCCGACATCATGGACGGGAACGTGCGCCGGTATACAAACTCCGTGTTCAGCTTTTTGGAAGAGTTCGCAGGCGTGTATGTAAAATACCAGCGGCCCATCGGGAACGACGTGTTCCGCGCCGGGTGGGAGAACGACGGCGAGTGCGGCATCTCTGTGTGGTACGACGCCTTCGAATGCAGGGAAGGGGCAAAGAGCCTTGCCCATTATTCGGCGGGCGAGTTCGCGCCCTATTCCGTCATCGCCGAGCGCAAGGTCGGCAGGGGAAAGGTCGTTCTGGTCGGCAGCGTCCTTTCGCACGGCGACATTTTGCGCCTTATTGATCTTCCGCCGATCGCCGAGGCGAGCGAAAATGTTACGCTTACGCAAAGAACAGGCAAAGAGAGCGGCATCATCGCCGCGGAGACGGCGGGAAGGTGCGGCAGTCTTTTTTTGGAGAGTACGCACACCGATCTGCTCACGGGCAGAGCGCTCTGCGGAAATATAGAACTTGCGCCCTACGAGGTGCTCGTATTGAGGAAATGATATGTTAAGCGGAAAATTTATCGGCGCAGCGGAAAACGCGAATACCTTTGTTTTGGAACAGAAATTTACGGTGCGTTCCGCAAAACAGGTGACATTGCGCGCTACGGCTTTGGGCGTGTACTTTGCGGAAGTGAACGGCGTGCGGGTGGGAGACGGGTATCTCGCGCCCGGCTGGACGTCGTACAACAAGACCCTGCAGGTGCAGGAGTACGACATAACGCCGCTCGTCAAAGAGGGCGAAAATATCCTCTCGCTCACGGCGGGAGAGGGGTGGTATTGCGGTCCGCTCACATGGGAGCGAAAGCGCGACACATACGGAAAACAGCCCGCCGTCTGCGCCGACCTCGTTGCGGACGGAAAACGTATTCTCTCCACGGACGAAAGCTGGAGCGCACGCGAGAGTTTTATCCGCGAAAGCGGCATCTATGACGGGGAGACGCAGGACTTTACGGCAGAACGAAAGCCGCTCGCGCCCGTCGCCGTTGCGTTCGATAAAAAGGCACTCGTGCCGCAGATGTGCGAGCTTGTGCGCACCGTGGAGAGAATCCCCGTCAAAGAGATCATCCGCACGCCGAAGGGCGAACTCGTGTACGACTTCGGGCAGAACCTCGCGGGCGTGGTGGAAGTAAAAACGCCCGCCGATTTTGACGGCACGCTCGTTTTGCGTCACGCCGAAATTTTGGTGAACGGCAATTTCTATACGGAAAATCTGCGCGGCGCAAAGGCGACGGACACCTTTACCTGCAGGGGCGTGCATACGCTTTCCGCCGAGTTTACCTTTCACGGTTTTCGTTACCTGAAAGTGGAGGGAGCCGATTTGCCCGCCGAAAATATAACGGCGTTGGTGCGCCATACCGATATGAAGCGCACGGGTTATATGCAGACGGACAACGCGCGTTTTCAAAGATTGTACGAAAACGTAATATGGGGTCAGAAAGGAAACTTCGTCGACATTCCGACGGACTGCCCGCAGCGGGACGAGCGTTTGGGCTGGACGGGGGACATCAACGCATTCTGCCGCACGGCGGCGTATAACTACGATATCCGCGCGTTCATGAAAAAGTGGCTGAAAACGCTGCGCGACGATCAGACGGCGGACGGAAGGATCCCGCACGTCGCGCCCGATTGCCTCGAGGAGGAGAATCGGGCGACGGACGCCATGTGGTGCGACGCGGTCACCATGGTGCCGTGGACGCTGTACGGGATGTACGGGGATATTTCCTTTTTGGAAGAGAATTTTTCCGCCATGGAGAAGTTTATCGCCGCGCGGGAGCGCACCATGGAGAACGGACTCATCGTGCGCGGGCACGAGTACGGCGACTGGCTCGCCATGGACGGCGAGGCGCTTTTGGGGAACAGCGCCATCGGCAGAACGGATGTCTATTTCCTCACCAATGTTCTGCACATACATTCGCTGAAGATCGCAGCCGATGCGGCGCACCTTCTCGGGAAGGAAAAGGAAGAGAAGATTTATCGCAAAAAGTACGAGCAGCACCTTGCGCGCGTACGGGAGGAATATATCACCAAGGGCGGAAGGCTTGCATTCGACACGGTGACGGCGCAGGCCGTTGCCCTGCACTTCGGCATTATCCCGGAAGAGTACCGCGCCAAGCTCGCCGCACAGCTCAATGAAAACGTCGTGCGCCACGGATACCGCATGGTGACGGGGTTCATCGGCTCGCCGTTTTTGCTGTTCGCGCTGGCGGACAACGGCTACTTTGAAACGGCGCGGAAAGTGCTTTTGAACAACGGATTCCCCGGTTGGCTGTACGAGGTGGACATGGGGGCGACGACCATTTGGGAGCGGTGGAACAGCCTGATGCCGGACGGCACGCCCAACCCGGACGGCATGAACAGCTACAACCACTATGCCTACGGAAGTGTGATGGAGTTTGTCTACCGCCGCATCGCGGGCATCGAGGCAAAAGAGGCGGGATTTGCAACGATAAAAATTGCGCCGCGTCCCGTCAAAGGACTTCCGAAACTGTATGCCGAATACGAGAGCGTGCGCGGTAAAATCGTTTCGGGGTACAGCCAAAAGGACGGAAAAATCGAATACGTTATCGAAATTCCCGGTCAGATCGAGGCGGAAATCGTACTTCCGAACGAAGCGCCCGTTTTCGTCAAAGGCGGCAGGCATACTTTTGTACGCGATTCGGAAGAGCTGTACCGCGAGCCTTTTACGCCCGAAAGCACGGTTTTGGAGGTGTTTGAAAACCCGAAGGCGGTGCAGGCGTTCAACGAGGTTTTCGGCGGCATCTTCACGGGCAGCGAAATCGCGTGGATGAAGGGCGAGCCGAAAACGCTGCAATTCATGGCGGAATTCCGAGATATGGAAAAAAAGATGAAACTTTCCGATTTCCCGGCCATGCTCGCGCGGGCAAACGATATTTTCAAGAGTTTATAAGGAATTTATCATGAAAACAGTTAAAGAACTGACGTCAGAGGAAAAACTGCGCCTTTTGTGCGGGCGCGGAAATTGGCACACGGAAGACTTTGAGGGCAGCCTTGAACGGGTGCGCATGACGGACGCCTCCATGGGCATTCGTATGCCGCTCGATCCGAACGAGTGGCAGGATGATCGCCCGTCCATTGCATATCCCTCCATGCAGATATTGGCAAATACTTGGAACACGGAAGTGGTGCGCGGGTACGCCGAATGTGTCGCGGACGACTGTCTCGACGCGGGCGCGGACGTCGTTCTTGGCCCAGGGGTGAATATCAAGCGCGATCCTCTGTGCGGGCGCAACTTTGAGTATCTTTCGGAAGATCCGTTTCTTGCAGGCGTCATGGGCAGGGAGTATATTTCCGCCATGCAGGAGGAGGGAGCGGGGACGTGCGTCAAACACTTTTGCGCCAACAATTCGGAGATCAACCGCCGTCAACAGACGAGCGACGTCGATGAGCGTGTTCTTCGCGAGATATACTATAAGCCGTTCGAGATCGCTTGTGAAGCAAAGCCCGTGTCGCTTATGTGCAGCTACAACCGCATCAACGGAGTGCGTGCGGCAGAGTATAAAAAGGGGTTTGATGTCTTAAAAAAGGAGTTCGGTTTTGATGGGATCATCATATCCGACTGGGACGCCGTGCGCGACAGGACGGCCTCGGCAAACGCAGGGCTCGGGCTGGAGATGCCCTTCCATAAAGATCACTATGAGCAGCTTGTCGCCGACTACAAGGCAGGCAAACTGTCAGACGAAACACTCGATGAACTTGCAGGGCAGGTTTTGGAGTTTGTCGCACGCTGCAAAAAATTGCAGAAAGGCAAAAAGCGTAAATACACTCAAGAGGAGCGAATCGCCTTTACGCAGAGAGCGGAGGAGGAGGGCATCGTTCTGCTGAAAAACAACGGCATACTGCCGCTTGCAAAGAAAAGGAAACTCGCCATCTGCGGTTGGTACGCCCGTCCCTGCGCCTATGAATGGAATAAAAACCCTGAGCTTTTGTCGGGCGGCGGTTCTGCACGGGTCATCCGACTTACGCCAATGTTTGATATGAAGGAGCTGTTGGAAAAAGAATACGGAGATATTCTTTATGAGCCCGCATTTACCGACGACGGCGTCAACGATACTTTTATGGTTCCCGGGGCAGCCGTACAGAACGCCGCCGAGAGAGATGTAAACCTCGTGTTCGCGGGTACGGGTGCGCGCGTAGAGAGCGAAGGAAACGACCGAAAGACGATGAAACTTACCCCCGCACAGGAGCGTACAATTCTTGATACGGCTTCCGCCAATCCGAACACCGTTGTTGTTCTCTTTGCGGGTGCGCCTGTCGATATGAGTGCGTGGCTCGATAAAGTCGCCGCTGTGGTATGGGCAGGATTCCCCGGAGAACGGGGCGGTGAAGCGATCGCAAATATCCTCACGGGCAAAGTGTGCCCGAGCGGGAAACTTTCCGAAACATTCCCCAAGACGTATGATGTAACGCCTACGGCAACAGAATACCGTGACAGTCAGGTCACACGCTATCAAGAGGGGTTGGATGTGGGGTATCGCTATTATGACCGCCACCCGGAGGCGGTGCAGTTTCCCTTCGGATACGGGTTGAGCTATACGAAATTTTCCTACGGCGGTTTAAACGCGAGAACGGACGGCAAGCGTGTAACGATTCGCTTTGAAATCAAAAATGGGGGAACGCGTGCAGGAAAAGAGGTTGCGCAATTCTATATTCGCCCCTGTATGCCCATGGTCTATCGCCCTGTAAAGGAATTGAAAGGCTTTGTAAAAGCGGAAGTAAAAGCGGGCGAGAGCAAGGTGGAGGAAGTCATTCTCGAAAAGTCTGCGTTTGCCTACTGGTCATCGGCGAAAGACTGTTGGGCGGTTGATGACGGCGTCTATGAAATTCTCATCGGTGCGTCGTCGCAGGACATACGATTGGCAGGAAAAATCACGATCAAAAACGGAAAGATTACTGTCATATAAGGAAACTGAACAGATTATTTTCGGCAATCTTCGTATGCAGATCTTGAGCGAAGAAATCGTGCGCATCGAACGCGCGGGGAAGGGCGGATTTTGCGACAAAGATACGTTCTTCATACGAAATTAAATTTTATTTTTATGGAAGATTATGATTTATTATAACTCGCAAACTAAAAGTTTTCTCTTAAGCGGCAAAAATTACAGCTATGGTATGTATATAAACCGCGCAGGTTTATTGCAGCACCTGTATTGGGGCAAAAAGATCGGTGCGGCGGATGCGGCGTTTCTCGTCGCGGCGCACGGTCTGCCCGCTTCGCCAAACCCGGACGACTATAATAAGGAGATAGCGACGGACGGCATGCCCTCCGAGTGTGGCAGTTTCGGGCGCGGGGATTTCCGTCCCGCAACCGTCGTCGTGCGGCGGAAAGACGGCGCTGCGATGAGCAGGTTCCGCTACGTTTCGCATAAAATCGTAAAGGGCGCGCTGCATCTGCAGGGGATGCCCTGCGCGCGGAAGGCGGACGAAACGCTGATCCTGACGCTCAAAGACGACTTTTCGGACATCGAACTCGACCTCAATTATTCCGTTTCGGAGGACTCGGACGTCCTCGTGCGCAGCGCGGTGATACGCAACGCGGGGAAGGACGCCGCGGAGATAGCGAAAGCTTTTTCCTTCTGCACGGAGTTGCCGGATACCCGCGGCACTTATTCGGCGCTGCGGCTTGCGGGTTCGTGGGCGCGGGAAAGAACGCCCGTTATAACCCCGCTCGCGGAGGGAACGCTGCGCATCGAGTCCGCCCGCGGATATTCTTCGCACCAGATGAACCCGTTCCTGGCGGTGCTGTCGGAGGGCTGCGGGGAAGAGCGCGGGGAGTGCTACGGTTTCAATCTCCTGTACAGCGGCTCGTTTGCAATTACCGCGGACGTATCGCAAAATAAGAGTATCCGCGTACAGGGCGGCATAAACGACTACCTGTTCGGCTGGCAGTTGCAGGGCGGGGATGTGTTCGCAACGCCGCAGGCGGCGCTGTGCTATTCGGGCGAAGGCTTGGGCGGCATGTCGCGTGCGTATCACGACTTTTTCCGCGAGTATATTATCGACCCGAAACGGGTCTATATGCGCCGCCCGATCGTTATCAACAACTGGGAGGCGACGTACTTCGATTTCGACAACGAAAAGCTGTTTTCCATCATCGACGAGGCGGCAAAGCTGGGCATGGATACCTTCGTATTGGATGACGGCTGGTTCGGCAAGCGCGACGGCGATGCGTCGGGGCTGGGCGACTGGTTCGTCAACGAAAGGAAGTTAAAGGGCGGCTTAAAAGCGGTCATCGGGCATTGCAAGGAAAAGGGTTTAAAGTTCGGGCTGTGGTTCGAGCCGGAGATGGTGAGCGAGGACAGCGACCTGTATCGCGCGCATCCCGATTGGGCAATCGGGAAGGCGGGCGCAGAACCCTGCCGCAGCCGCAACCAACTTGTGCTCGATTTTACAAGAAAGGAAGTAGTGGACTATATTTTCGAAACGGTATCGAAAATCCTGCGCGAAAACGACATCTCCTATGTCAAGTGGGACAAGAACCGCGACATCACGGAGAACTATACGGCGAGCTTGCCCGCGGACAGGCAGGGGGAATTCTGGCACCGCTATGCGCTGGGATTCTACGACCTCGCCGAGCGATTGACGAAGGCGTTCCCGAACGTGTTTTTCGAGGGCTGCGCGGGCGGAGGCGGCAGGTTCGACGGCGGGGCATTGTACTACTTCCCGCAGATCTGGACGAGCGACGATACGGACGGTTTGGAAAGAACAAAGATACAGTGGGGCACGTCGGTGTGCTATCCCGTTTCGAGCATGAGCTGCCACGTTTCGGCGTGCCCGAACCACCAGACGGGGCGGACGACGCCGTTTGCAACGCGGGGCGCCGTTGCCTCGCTCGGCGCGACGGGGTATGAACTCGACCTTACCAAACTTTCCGAAGAGGAAAAGATGCAGGTCAGAGAGCAGATCGAAAACTACAAGCAGATCGACGAGCTTGTGTTAAAGGGCGATCTGTACCGCCTTGCCGACCCGTTTGACGGAAATTATTTTTGCGAGATGCTCGTCGGCAAAGATAAATCGAAGGCGTATGTAGTAGGCGAGCGGTTCCGCGCCGACCCGTGCGACCACGACCGGGTGCTGAAGCTGCGCGGATTGGACGAAGGCAAAACGTATGCGATACGAGAGCTGAACGTAACGGCGAGCGGCGCGGCGCTGATGGGTGCGGGCTTGTTCTGCCCCCGCCTGCCCGACTGCGGCAGTTGGGTTTGGCATATCGAGGAAGTCAATAAAAAGGGTTAAAGCATGATTGACAGAAACGAATATCCCCGCCCGCAGTTCCGGCGGGAGAATTGGCAGAGTCTGAACGGCGAATGGGAGTTCGCTTTCGACGATAAAAATGACGGCGTAAAGAGCGGTTTGTGGCAGGGGAAGAAGGCGCTGCCGCTGAAAATCCGTGTGCCGTTTTCCTATCAGTACCCCGCGAGCGGCATCGGGGATCTGGCGCAGCACGACGTCGTGTGGTACAGGCGGTCGTTTGCGCTCGCCGAAGAGAACCGGGGCAGGCGCGCGCTGCTGTGTTTCAACGCCGCCGACTATCAAACGGATGTATGGTTAAACGGCGTGCATATCCTCACGCATACGGGCGGGTTTACGCCCTTTTCGGCGGATATAACGGACTTTCTCAAAAAGGGCGACAATATAATCGTCGTGCGGTGCGAAGATACGCTGAATGATGCCGTGCCGCGGGGCAAACAGAGCTGGACGGGCAGTCCGTTTTCCTGTTTCTATGTCCCGAATACGGGAATTTGGCAGAGCGTGTGGCTGGAGTTTTACGGCGAGGACTGCATCGCGGAGCATTCGCTGTTCTGCGACTACGATAAAACGGAGCTGTACGGCGAACTGACCACATTATACGGTTCGGCAGACGAGGCGGAAATTGCCGTCGCGTTTGACGGAAAACTCATCAAACGGGAACGGCTCACCCTCCGCGGCAGGCACAACAAGTTCCGTTTTGCGTTGCCCAGGGACTATACGGACGACTATTCGTGGTCGCCCGAAAATCCGCGGCTGCTGTATGTGGACTTTGCCATATATAAAGGCGGAAAACAGGTAGACCTTGCGCATACCCGCATCGGTATGCGTAAAATTTCCGTTGACGAGCATGGCAAAATCTGCCTGAATAACCGCCCGTACTACCAGCGTTTGGTGCTCGACCAGGGATATTGGCAGGAGAGCGGGCTGACGCCGCCCTCGGCGGAGGCACTCAGAAAGGACATCGAACTTGCAAAGGCGATGGGATTCAACGGCGCAAGAAAACATCAGAAATTAGAAGACCAATATTACTGTTACTACGCGGAAGAACTTGGTTTTCTGACGTGGTGCGAAATGCCGTCTGCCTATCGTTTCTGCACGGAGGAGGTCGCTGCCATCACGAAGGAGTGGCAGGAGATTATCAAAGCGGGGCGGAACTGCACGAGCAACGTGTGCTATGTGCCGCTCAATGAGAGTTGGGGCGCGCGGGAGATCGCGACGGACGAAAGGCAGAAGGCTTTTGCGCGTTCGCTGTATTATCTCACGAAAACGCTCGATCCGACGCGGCTCATCTCCACGAACGACGGGTTTGAGATTGTAAATCCTACGGATATTGTCGGCGTACACGATTATGACGCGGGCAAAGAAGAAGATTTTCAAAAGTATGCGGGCGAAAAATATGAGGGTATGCACCCGCAGGGGTTCGCTCTGTATGCGGAGGGGGAGAAGTACGAAGGACAGCCGGCGCTGTTGACGGAGTTCGGCGGCAGGGCGATGCAGGCGGACGCGCAGGGCGAAGCGTGGGGGTACAGCGGCGCGGCGCAAAATGAGGAAGAGTTCTTAAAACAGCTCGAATCCATCATGCAAGGGGTGTACTCCTGCAATTTCCAAGGGTATTGTTATACGCAGCTTTGCGACGTCCAGCAGGAAGTGAACGGACTTTTGACTGCGGAGCGCAAGCCGAAAGCAGACATACAAAAGTTAAAGCCAATATTCGGCGGATCAAAGTAATATTTGGCGGACAGACGAAACGTCTTACTAAACAACAAACAACTTTCTGTTGCGTTACAAAATTATCTGCTTGCGAACCGATTATATTAAAAAGGACAGGCAAATGCCCGAAAGAGGATAGTCGTTATTAAAGCGAAATGCGATGTCGGGTAATACAAACAGAAAGAAGAAAAAGTGGTGGTGTTCCTATTGGTATTTACTCTTCTATTCTTCTGCTGCGGATTATAATGGAAGAGAAAAAACGTAAACGCAATTATTGAAAAACGCTTATGTTTTTTTGCGAAATATGCTATAATACATATAAGAAGTGAATAGTTCGAGTCTGAACAAAAAAGTGGCAAAAATATCTTTTTTGTTCACGCTTGCCACAAGAAGGAACCGCAAAAGCGGTTCTTTTTTGTATAAAGAAAACCCGCGGACTATCCGCGGATTTTACCATACAATAAGGACAAGGGCGATTATTATCGCCCTTGTCCTTGTAATGATCAGAAATCTGTAAACGGGTGCGGTAAAAGCTCAATTGCCCCCGATCATGCCGATAAAGCTGTTATAGGTATCGGGGAAGAACAGGAACACAACGATGAGCGCGAGCAGCGCGATAAAGATCAGCTGGAACAAAAAGTTGCGTTTGGACATTGCTTCCAGTCCGACGACCGCGATCAACAGGAGCGAACCGTAAGTACGGATAATTTCGAACGCGTTTTTCAACCACTCCACATTCCCGAGGAAGGGGAAATTAGCGTCGATGATGAGCAGAGCAAAAACAATCACCAGCACAACGGCGAGAATTTCGCCGATAATGTCGAATACCTTTTCCATCTTTTTAAACATGTGTCAATTTCCTCCTTTTATCTGCCGAAAGGCACTTTTTACCATTGTACTCCCTCCGGAGCCGCTTGTCAAGAAAAATTTTTCATCCCGCCGCCGTTGCCTGCCTTGTCTCCGTGCGCATTGCCGCAATTTTTTGCCGAAAACGGTGCCGAAACCGCGCTTTTTCCCCAAAAAATTAACGGTAAATACAAGAAAAACGGCTCAATCGCCGTTTTTGATGGTTTTCAGAAAAAGAAGATAAATTTTATCCGCCGGCGCTTCTTCGCTCATTGTCTGTCTCCCTGTCCGCCGTGCCTATCCGTCCCCGCGCGCGCGATCACGCCGTCCAGGTCGAGAGGAGCGCCCTCTTCGTCTTTCGGCTCGGCGGGAACATATACCCGCCTGCCATAGCCTCCCGCAAATTTCCTCTGCAGGTATTCCGCCAGCACGTTCACGCAAAGGCTCATAATCAGAAAGGGGATGGAAATACACGCCATTACAACCGAAATTACGTTTGCGGTATATACGGCGGAAAAAACGAGCGCGAGCGCAAAGCCCGAGCAAAGCAGCTGAACCGAATATTTCGCCATTTTAATAAACCGATGCACGCGCGGCTTTTTTGCCCCTTTCAGATTCACGCGGTAACTCACCGCCGTCACAACGACGGAAAGCGCCAGCGCGACGGCGATCAGGCACAAAAGCGCAATGCCCAGTCCGGTACGGAAAGTCAGGTAAAAATACAGCGCATAGGCGAAATAGGCGGCATATCCCACCGAAAAGGCGAGGCTTATCAGGAATTTGGAAAGACGTATTTTGTGTTTCAGGCTCATAGTCAATTACCGGCGCAAAAGCACCGTACCAATACTATACACCGAATTTTGCCGTTTGGCAATCTTTTTCAAGGGAAAAATCTCGCCGATAGATTGCATTCTTGCGATTGCTGTGTTATAATAATAAATAATTATGAATAAACATACAGGCACAGCCTGCGGAGACGGTCTGACCGAACAGATTTGCGGCGGAGAATATTTTGACCCCGCAGCCACCCTCGGCAGCGGGCAAATGTTCCGTTACCGGGCGGAAGAAGGCGGTTTTTTAGCCCTTTCGGGCAGCCGTGCGTGCCGCGTTTTCTGCCGCGGGGCAAATGTCCTGTTCCGTTGCAGGGAAGAAGACGCGGAATATTTTTATAAATATTTCGATCTATCGCGCGATTACGCGCCGATCGTTTTGCGGGCGGCTACCTGCGGCATACCGTTCGTCGCGGAGGCGGCGCAGGCGGGCAGGGGCATCCGCATTTTGAACCAAGACCCCGAAGAAACGATTTTTTCCTTCCTGCTGTCGCAGAACAACAATATCCCGCGCATCCGTATGCTCATCTCCCGCATCTGCGGTGCGCTGGGCGAGGAATGCTCCTTTGAAGGGGAACGTTACTTTGCCTTTCCGTCCGCCCGAAAACTGGCGGAGCGGGGCGAAGATTTTTATGCTTCCCTCGGCTGCGGCTACCGTGCGAAATATATCGCGGGTACGGCGCGCATTCTGGCAGAGGACAGCGCGGCGGGGTATGCTGCGCTTTCCACCGAAAAGCTGCGGGAAAAGCTGCTGGCGCTTCCCGGCGTGGGGCCGAAGGTGGCAGACTGCATCGCGCTGTTTGCATATCACCGCGCGGAGGCGTTCCCCGTGGATACCTGGATTGAAAGGATTTATCGCGAAGAATTGGGCGGAACGCTCGTCGGCAGGGAAAAGATCGCCGCATACTTTGCCGCGCTGTTCGGCGATGCAGGCGGGTACATACAGCAATATATCTTTCGCTATGAGCGGGAGAGGAGGTCAAAATGGCGAGAATAACGATCAACGAAAAAGTTTGCAAGGGCTGCGGTCTGTGTGCAGATGCCTGCCCGAAAAACGTCATATCATTGAGCGAGCACCGCATGAACGCGAACGGATATTATGTTGCGGAGGCGGTGAACCCGCAAAACTGCATCGGGTGCGCGTTCTGCGCGATCATGTGCCCCGACTGCGCGATCGAAGTGGAGCGGTAACGTGTTCTCACTTTTTGTTTCAAGCTGAAGGTGCGCGAGGCTTTCACTTGCTCGCAATAGCGAAAACGAGCGCACCGCAATCGCCTTTGGCGATTATGAAACAAAAAGTCGAGATTTTAGGATAACCCCATTGCCCTCGCTATGCTCGGTGCAATCGGAGTTTTCCTCTGCGGCGCGCCTTTTTGAGGGCACGCCATATTACGCGCGCCGCATTCACCCGCTGTGCGAGGGCGTAGCCCGCTGCCCTGCCGAGGGTTCCCGTTTACGGGAAACGGCAGATGTCGCAAGTATGCGACAAATTGAGTGCGCTAATCCAAAATTGTGATTTTGGAACGCGCGAGAGATTATTAAAATAATAACTTGCAAAAACGGAAATCGCAATTTTCGTTTTTGCCCTCAATATGCCGAAAGGCATATGCGGAAAGAGTGAATTTGTGCGCGCTCTATAATAAGAGAGCCCTTAAAAAGCGCACAAAGAGAGAAAACAAGCGGTCAGCGGCAAAGCCGCGCGCCCGCGGGTTTTCTCTGAAATCAAGCGAATCGCAGCATCTCTTTTGCGAGATTCGCGCGAAGGAAGGTTTATTTATGTCAAAAATCCTTTTACACGGAACGGAAGCGATCTGCGAAGGCGCCATGCGCAACGGCTGCCGCGCCTTCTTCGGCTATCCCATCACCCCGCAGAACGAAGTGCCCGAATATATGTCGGTCCAAATGCCGAAAGTCGGCGGCGTATTCGTTCAGGCGGAATCGGAAGTCGCCGCCATCAACATGGTGTACGGCGCCGCCGGCGCGGGCGTACGCGCCATGACCAGTTCGTCCAGCCCCGGCGTCAGCTTAAAGCAGGAGGGCATCTCCTACATAGCCTGCGCGCGTATCCCGTGCGTGGTCGTCAATATCATGCGCGCCGGCCCCGGACTCGGCGGCATTCAGCCTGCGCAGGGCGATTATTTTCAGGCCACCAAGGGCGGCGGCCACGGCGACTATCACCTCATCGTGCTCGCCCCGTCCACCGCGCAGGAGGCGTGCGATTTCACCTACCGCGCGTTCGATCTGTCGGATAAATACCGCGTTCCCGCGATGATCCTCGCCGACGGCATGATCGGGCAGATCATGGAGCCCGTCGAACTTCCGCCCATGCGCGATTTGAAGGACATCCCCGAAAAACCGTGGGCGACGAGCGGGCATTACGGCAAGGAGCGGCGCGTCCTCAATTCGCTCATCATCAAGCCCGAAGAGCTCGAACCGCACGTCAACGAACTGCAAAGGACGTACGACGAGATTTACGCCAACGAGCGCAAGGCGGAATGCTATAAAACGGAGGACGCGGAGATCGTTCTCACCGCCTACGGCACGGTGGCGCGCATCTGCAAGAGCGTGGTCAACGAATTGCGTGCACAGGGCGTCAAGGCGGGCTGCATCCGCCCGATCACCCTTTATCCCTTCCCCGACGACGCCTATGCGGCGTGCGCGGCGGGGGCGGCGAAGGCGTTCCTCTCCGTCGAGCTGTCGCTCGGTCAGATGGTCGAGGACGTAAAACTCGCGGTTAACGGCAAAAAACCCGTATATTTCTACGGCAGAACGGGCGGAAACGTGCCCGACGAGGAAGAGATCATCGGCGCGGCAAAGCGCGCGCTCGAACAGGCGGAGGCGGCAAAATGAAAGTGTTTCAGAAGACAAAGATGCTCACCGACGCGCACCTGCATTACTGCCCCGGCTGCACGCACGGCATCGTGCACAGGCTGGTCGCGGAGAGCATAGAGGAACTCGGCTTGCAGGAAAAGTGCATCGGCATCGCGCCCGTCGGCTGCGCGGTGTTCGCGTACGACTATTTCAACTGCGACATGCAGGAGGCTGCGCACGGCCGCGCCCCCGCAGTCGCCACGGGTATCAAGCGCTGCCTGCCCGATCGGACGGTATTCGTGTACCAGGGCGACGGCGACCTCGCGTCCATCGGCATGGCGGAAACGGTGCATGCCGCGGCGCGGGGCGAAAACATCACCATCATCTTCATCAACAACAGCATCTACGGCATGACGGGCGGGCAGATGGCTCCGACCACCCTCATCGGGCAGAAGGCGACCACATGCCAAAGCGGCCGCGACCCGAAGGTGAACGGCTATCCCATCCGCGTGTGCGAGCTTCTGGCAACGCTCGACGCGCCGTACTACATCGAGAGGGTTTCCACGCACGACGTCAAGCACGTCATGGCGGCGAAAAAGGCGATCAAAAAGGCGCTCCGCTTCCAGTCGGAGGGGAGGGGATACACCTTTGTCGAAGTTCTCGTTTCCTGCCCGACCAACTGGCATATGCGCCCCGCCGAAGCGCTGCATTTTATGGGTACGGAATGCGTAAAAACGTTTCCGCTCGGCGTATACCGCGATAAATCGGAAGGGGAGGCGGAATTATGATCAGAATTCTTTTGGCAGGTCAGGGCGGTCAGGGCGTTTTGAGCGCGGGCAAATTTTTGGCGGAGAGCGGCTTGCACGAGGGCAAGGAAGTCACCTATCTCCCCGCCTACGGCCCCGAAATGCGCGGCGGCACAGCGAACTGCTCGGTCATCATCTCCGAACATCCCATCGCTTCGCCCCTGTGCAACACGCCCGACGTGCTCATCGCCATGAACGGCCCCAGCTTCCACAAATTCGCGCCGCGCGTCAGGAGCGGCGGCATCATCATCGTCAACGGCTCCGTTTCCGACTGCTATGCGGGGCGTGACGACGTGCGCATCTGCGACGTCGCCGCAGGCGACATCGCCCTCGAGGCGGGCGACGTACGCTCGGCGAACATGGTCATGCTCGGCGCGTTCATCGCGCTCACGGGCGCCGTCAAGGAGCGCAGTATCTTCAACTGCCTGAACGAAAAGTTCGTCGGCAAGCCGCATGTACTCGATTGCAACCGCGCCGCTTTCGAAGCCGGCGCTGCCGCGGTCAAAAAGAGCTGAATTTCTGCTCCGGCGGCAAAGGAAAAATGTTCAGGGAAAAAGCCGTCCGTTTTTTCGGGCGGTTTTTTTATCGTTTGATTGCATTTGAGCGGGAACGGTGCTATAATATAGCCAATCCCGTGCAGCTGCAGCTGCGGATTTTTGAACCAATAATCCGTGTACGTTTATCGGAAAACGGTAAAAAGGCGCACAGCATGGCGAAAAAGGAGGAAGTGCAGGAATGAAAAAAGTGATCACAGGTATTCTGGCGGCGCTTCTGGCGCTGTCTGCGGGCGCGTTCTTCGCCGCCTGCGGCGGGGCGCCGGATGAAGGGGACGACAAAACCGATCCCACCGTCTACACAGTCACTGCCGCGGAATCGGATTTTTACGACGTGAACGGGCAAACGCGCTCTGCGACCGCGGGCACCGCGGCATATGTCGCAATTGAACCGCAGTTTGACGCGGTCAGCATCGACAAAGTTCTTTTCAACGGGCAGGAATGCACGGAGAGCGCAGCCGAGGCGCACCGCTACGAATTCACCATGCCCGCGGCAAACGTCGAAATCACCGTCGAATACAGCTTTACCGACAACGAGTCGGATAACTTTTTGGAGTGGAACAGCGAAAATCCTTCCTCCTTTGTCATGACGACCGATGCGGAGGAAGAGTGGTACAATCCGCAATACGATACAAGCGGGAATCGGCTGACGGCGGATGTATTTAAGTCTCCGTCGCAATCGGGCGGCTTTTTTTCCAGCCATGAGGAGACGGCGTTTTCCATGAATCAAGACGTCATCCCCGACGAAGCATTGAGCGTTTCTTTTACCTCGAAAGACTCGAACGCGACCGATTTTTCGGTCGTTGTCGATCGTTCGAAAATCAGCGCCGGCACCGCGCAAATCGTGCTCCTTGTCGAAAACGGGCATAAATTCGGCGACGCGGCTCTGCTCGTCATCACCGTCGAAGTTACGGACGCGGTGGCTTAAAGGTATCCGAAACAGAACAAAAGGCTCTCCCTGCGGAGGGTCTTTTCTCTTTTTCGGGCGGGCAATTTTGTTGCCGCCTTTTTGCCAATCTCGCCTGCGGTTGACTGCGGCGCGGTTTGTACGTCGTTCCGCCCGCGGCGTCGGCGCCGTGCAGCGGATCGTCGCCCGGGAGGAGGGGGCACGCAATGCCCCGTCCGTCCGGCTCTCTGCAAAGGTTCGCTGCCCTGTGCGGCAGGGTTCCGCATACTTCCCGCGGAGCAAGGGGGAGCCGTATAACGGAACGCTTTCGCTCCTTGCGCAAATAAAGAAAAACCCGAGCCGCCTAAAACAGCGCCTCGGGCATAGAATTTCGTATTCAGTTGTAGGGGAACCGATCAGACGGCATCTCTACGTTTACGCTATAATCAGCGCGGCAGCCTCCCGCCAGCTGTTCGCTCGGCTACGCCGCTATCCTTTTCAGATTTACGTCTTTTAAGCCGTTCCCAACCTCAAATTGTACATTGGACCGCCCTCCTATCAAGCAAGTTTTCTCAAATCCGACTTGTACATTGGCAGTACCTCCTTGCCCTTCGCGGCAGGCGCGGCGCATTTTTCGTTGCAAGCTCTCTTTTCCGATAGTCTTCGTGTGAATAAAATGCCGCGGCGCTTTCGCTGAATCCGCCCCCGATTGAAAATTCCTTTCGACCTTCTCTTTACCCTTGCATCGGTATTCCCTGCGCGCATTTTCTCAAGCGGAAACCGAAGCAACTTGTTCGATATTGGGAGGGGAATCGGGTCAGCGTTCCCTTGGGGCTTTGGTTGTACCGAGGGAAATCTAAGTATTTTTCCCTTTGGTCAATTCTATTATAGCACACTTTCCCCGTTTGTCAAGGGGGTTTTGAAAAAAATTTTTATTTTTTGTTTTCTTTTCACAGTTTTTTAACATTTTACATTTTCCCCCGATTTGCCGAATGGCTTATGCAGGAAAAGCGCTTGCGGCGCTTAAAATAATCACTCGCGCAAGGAAAATCGCACTTTTCCGCAGCGCACCCCTGTTTGCAAATCCTTTTGCTTTCGGGAAGAGAGTGAAGCCGTCCGATTCTAAAATATGCGTGCCCTTAAAAATCGGGCGGCGAGAGAGAAACCGCCGTTAGGCGCAATAGCTGCCGTGCGGCGGTGTCTTTCTCAAAATCTCGACTTTTTCTTTTGTCAGCTCAAAAGAAAAAGTGAGAATCTATTTCAGTGTATCAAACTTTATATCGTAAATAACGTTCACATTCTCCAAAAGAGTGTCTTTAAAAGTTTCGTAATACGGGCGGGCAAAGCGGTACAGTTTCACTTTCATCCCGAACAGGTCGCACCCGCTTCCGCTCGCCTTTTTCAGAACGGAAGTGAGCTTTTGTTTGAATTTCTCCTCCGCCGCGCGCAAAACGTGTTCAGGTACGATCGTCGTTTTGGCGACCTCCTCGATCGTCTCCGACTTGTTTGCGTCCGCCACCTGCGCGTTGGCGCGGATGTGAAAGGTGAACACGGGCACCCCTCCCCTGACCTCGATCGACTGCGAGCGCTTTCCGATCTTCATTTTCAGGTTATAGGTCACGTCCTTTCCGTCTTCGGCAACGGTCACGTCGCCGTAGGCGAAATCGGTGGGGGATGCGGCGAGGTTGTAGGCGAGCGTTTCGTCCGCGTCGAGCAGCGCGGTGCGTTTTCCCTTATAAAAGAGGGCGGTCGTTGTCGCGTCGAATACGTCCGACTTGGCTTGCCCGCCGCTCTTTCCGCCGCCCGAACCGTCCGCTCCGCCCGAAGACGATTCCGAACCCTGCACGGGCAGGGCGGGGGATGCGGAAAAATTTCCGCCCGCGCTTCGGGCGCCGCCGGCAAGGGAGTTGCCCGCGTTTTGCGCATCTTCCGAGCCGTCGGCGAAGGCGCCCTGCGCGCCGCCCGCAGAACCGCTGTTCCCGCTCTCCGCCTCGGCTTTCGCTGCAAGCACGGGCAGATAGCCGCTCCCGCTCACAGAATAGTACCCCTTTGCGAAGTCGCGCAGGTTGATGACGCAAACGGTACCTGTCTTCTGCGACTCGGTGGAGAGCACCTTGGCTATGGCCGCGCTCGTCATGTCCCCGACGGAAGATTTTGCGCGCAGCAATTCCTCCGCGCGCCCCTCGCACATCGCCATCAGGCAGGAGTCCTCCACAAATTCGCTCCGCAGGAAATAATCGGAAAAGCGGAACACGTCCTCGCTGTCCGTTCCCTCGCCCAGAACGACGAGCCGGCAGTGTACGAGGGTAGGGTACCATCCCGTTTTGCGGTTCAGCTCGGCGATCGCCTCGCCCACGGTGTCCGCGCCCTGAATGCTGACGTTGCTCGATGCTTCCGCCCCTCCGCCGCTGCTCGAAGAAGCGGGCATGGCGATCTGCGCCGTAAAGTCCACTTTTTCCGCATCCGACTTCGAAATGTCCAGCCCCACCGCCACGACGATCGCCGTCTTCTGAATGTTCACAATGCCGAAATCGTTGGAGAAGAATAAGAGCAGCAAAAACGCGACGGCAAACAGAAAGATCCTCGACCAAAATTTATTCATGCGTGTCCTCCCGCGGCGGAACTTCGCCTTTTCCATTTTTTCGCCGCCCGTGCGCGCCGGTTTTTCCGCTGCGCCCGCGCCCGTGGTCTTTCCCCGTTTTCCGCGCCTCCTTTCGCAGCAACAGCGCCGAAATTGGCAGAACGTATGCAAAAAAGGCGAACACATACCAAAGACTTTGTGTGAAAAACGTCTGCAATTCGAGGTAAGAATATTTAAAGAAAACGATAAAAACGAGCAGGAGCAGGTTGAGTGCCGCCGCAGGCAGCAGGGGATTGACTCCGCCGAGCGCCCTGCACGAGCAGTGAACGCACAGCTGCGCGGGGATGCATAGCGCGAACACGAGCACGAGCGCGAGCGCAAAGATGAACAGCAGGTCGATCCTGCCCAAAGAAGTAAAGGCGGTCGTATATTTGGAGATCTGCGCGATCGCATTCTGCTGTTGCACGGCAATGTCGGCGAATATTCCGTAAAAAGTGCCGAGGAATAAAAGCAGAGCCGCCCCGCCGAGGAGAAAAGAAAGCCCGACCTTCCGCCACGCTCCCTTTTCCCTTTTGAAATGCCCGAGGAAGAAGAGCGGGTACAGGCACTCGGTGTACCAGTTCAGCCCGTACAGGCTCCCGCGGAAAATGCCTTCGCCCCCGCCGCCGACGGGCAGCAGCGCCGAAAAGTCCGCCTCGGGCAGCGCGAGCAGGATGATCACGGCAAAGCACGCCGCGAACACGGGCAGGGCGATGTCCGCCGCCCGCCCGATCGTCTTGAACCCCTTCACGCACGCGAAAAAGCTCACGCCGAAAAAGGGCGCAAAGGCGATGACGGACGGGATGTTTTCGTAGAAGATCTGCGTCACGAACCCCTTCTGCTCCATCAGCGGCAGAAGGGCGGAAAGCGCAAAAAACAGCGCGAAAATGCCGTAAATCACCCGCGCGGCAACCCTTCCGAAGGTGTTTTGCAATAGATCGAAGAAGGTCATGTCGGTGCGGTAGGATAAGAAAACGACGAGCGCGAGCACCGCGCCCATGAGCAGCAGGTTGAGCGCCGCGGAGAGCAGAAGATCGTTTTTCGCGTAGTAGCTCACCGTCGCGGGGTAAATGATCATCTTCGTCACGGGCATGACCGCCGCAAACAGAAAACAGATCTGCCGCAGTTTAATTTTGTCCATCGCTCGCCTCCTTGCGGTTATTCACTTTCAGCCGCGTCCTGTTTTTGCCGCGGAACACGGCGGGCCGCGTGTCTAGGGCATAGATGTCCGTCTTGTACAGCGTATCCCGCAAATCTTTTTTTATGAGCGGGGAGAAGGGCGCGAGCAGCGGCGTGCCGTAGCTGTCCGACGAAACGAGGTAATAGAGGATGAGCGCCGTCAGCAGGATAATGCCGTAGGTGCCTATGCTCCCTGCCACCACCACGAGCGCCAGCCGCAGCAGCGAAAAAGTTCCCGTCAGGTCGGGTACCGTGTAGGCGGAAATGCCCGAAAGCGCCACGATGATGATGGCGGGCGAGGATACGATGCCCGCCTTCACCGCCGTATCGCCGAGCACCAGCGCGCCGATCACGGAGAGCGCCAGCGCCACATATTTCGGCATGCGGATGCTCGCCTCGATGAGTATTTCCAGAACGGCGAGCAGGAAAAACATCTCCAGGCTCGGCGAGAGGGCGAGCGTCTGCGTTCCGCCCGAGATGATGAGCAGAAGGTTTAAGGGGATGAGCTGCAGTTTGAACAGCTCCGCCGCCACATACGCCGCGGGCAGGTACAGCGCCGCGAATACGGCGATCATGCGCAGAATGCGGCTCACCGTCGCGCGGAAGGGGGAAACGAAGTAGTCCTGCGAACTTTGAAAATCTTCCGCCAGCATGTACGGCACCGTCAGCGCGATGGGCGAGCCGTCCGCCAATATCGCCACCCGCCCCTCCAGCATCTTCGCGCACAAGATGTCCGGCTTTTCCGTCGTGCCGATCTGCTTGAATACCGAATAGGGCTTTTTGGAGATGAATTTGGCGATATACGAAGAGTCGGGCACGCCGTCGATGTCCACGGCGGAAATGCGCCGTTCGATCTCCTTTATCACCTTTTCGTCGGCGATGCCGTCGAGATACGCCACGCACACGAGCGTCTTGCTGTGCCGCCCCGCCTCCATGCTCTTAAAGCGCAGGGCGGGCGTCTTCAGGCGGCGGCGGATGAGGCTCATATTCGTCTTCACGTCCTCGATGAACCCCTCGCGCGGGCCTTTGACGGTGATGGCGGTCTGCGGCTCGGTGATGGCGCGGAGCGTTACCTTCTTCGTTCCCAGAACCAGCCCGCCCTCCATGCCGTCCGCAAACAGCACGGGGTTGCCGGCGAGGATTTCAGCGCAGGCGGCCTGCACGTCCTCCGCCTCCTTGCTCTCGGGGAAGTAGAGCAGCTTTTTCGCCTCGGCGATGGTTTTCGGCGCCTTTGCGAGGGAGAGCGGCCGCGCCACGAGGCTGCCGAGCAGTTCCTTGTCGGTGATGCCGTCCGCATACACGGCGGCGCACCGCACGTCATCGCCCGTCAGAAATTCATATACGAGGATATCCTCGGAGGGCAGAACGGATTTTATGTTTCGGATGTTCTCCTGTAAATCGACCGAAAGGGATTTCGGATTTTGTTGCTTCTTATCCACGCCGCAAGTATGTGGAGATATGCGAAATTTATTACATGGTAACGCCGCGTTCGCTGTTCCTTTTGTTTTCGGCGGGCCGAAACAAATTTTGTGAAAAAAATAAGGCGGCGCTCCGAAAGGAGCGCCGCCCGCCAGGGGTCTCAAACGTTCGTCTTTTTGCTTTTCGGGTCAGCCAATACCGTTTTCAGCGCGGGCAAAAGCAGAACTGCCGTCTCTTCTCCCACGATGTCCGCGAGCAGTTTCAGTGCTGCCTCCTCGTCCGAAGCGACCGCGTCCGCGAGCGCCTGCGCCTCCTCGCAGGTCAGCTCCTTCCAGCCCGCCAAAAGCTGTTTCACGCAGTCCGCGGGCGAAACTTTGCCGCTTCCGCCCGAAGTCAGCTTTCCGCACACGACGTTGATGACGGTCGCCAACGACCCGCAGGTGATGCCCGCGGAAATCACTTCGTCTGCCGTCATGCCGTTTGCGAAGCCGCCCGTTATCGCCGCGTATGCCGCATACAGCGCCGCTCCTCCGAGGAAGGGCAGAAAGGCGGTCACCCGCGCGGGCGCGTTTTTCAGCAAGGTCTTGCCGAGCAGAAGATCGAGCGCCCACACCGCCGCGCCGACGAGCAGGATGTCTGCATTGAACTGTTTGAGGTAGGTGAAAAATTGAAATACGTCCATGTTTTCCTCCCGTTTTTCCCCGCCGCAATACGATTATAGCGCGGAAAGGGTAGTTTTTCCATGGTTGCTGACAGTTTTTTTGGCGTTGGTATTGACAGCGCGCCGCAGGTTTACGCCGCCGTATCCTCGGCGCGGAGGATGCGCACGGCGAGCACGGTCATGTCGTCGGGCGCATTGCCGCCCGTGCGGTTGAGCGCCCCCGCCAACAGGTCGTCCGCCACCGCCTGCGGGTTTGCAAGGCGCATCGTCCCCAAAAAATCGGCGATGTCCGCGCTCGAACCGAACGCCGCAGTGATGCCGTCGCTCAAAAACACGAGCACGTCCCCGTCGTTTAAGTCCCGCGAGAGCACGGTCGGGCGCACCGCGTCGAGGATGCCGAGGGGGAGCGATTCGCTCTCCAAAATTTCCGTCTGCGTTTCGGTGAGCAGAAAGGCGAGGGGAGAGCCGATCTTCACGATGTCCGCGCGGCCGCTGTCCAAGTCGACCGCCGCCGTGTCGATGCAGGCAAAGTTTTCCTCCCGCCCGAAGGCGAGCAGGCGGTTCACGGTGGAGAGCACCGCGTCGCCCGAAAGCCCCGCGCGGTAAAAACTCTCGATAAGGGAGAGGGAAGTGTCCGAAATGCGCCGCGCGTGCGGGCCGCTGCCCATGCCGTCGGAGAGGGCGCATAAAAAGGTTCGCTCGTCGATTTTGATGACGGAATGGGTATCGCCGCAGGCGCTCTCCCCGTCCTTGGTGCGGCTCGCGATGCCGAACGCCGCGTCGAAGGCGGGTTTTTTGCGGAAGAAATAGCAATATTTTTCGGCATTTAAGGCGCTCTTGGAGGAGAGGATGAGGGGAATGCCGAGCGCGCGCTCGGCGGCGGTGCGTATGGCGGCGGCGGAAATATTCCCCGCCGCGGTGATGTAGATGTCGGGCATTTCCCCGCCGATAAATACCTCCTCGCAGGCGATGCCCGCCGACGCGAGGGAATTCCGCAGTTCCCGTTCCGCCTCGAGGTGTTTTCCGACGGGCGCGCTCTGCGACAGGGCGAGGTGTTTGAGCATCTCCGCCACCGCGTGCGCCTGGTCGGCGAGGAGCTTTCGCCCCGCGGCGGCATTCTCCTCGTCGATGGCGTGCCGCCTGTATTCGGCGAGCAGTTTGTTGAGGGAAAAGAGCAGCGCCGAAGGGTTGCGGCAGGCGGAAGCGAGGTCGGAGGGCAGGTCGATGAGGTTCACCTTTCCCTTGCCGCACCCTACGTCCACGAGCCGCCGCAGCCCCTCCTCCCGCGCGGCTTGGTCGCATTCGCCCGCGCGCTCGCACCCCGCGCATACCTCGCGCTCTATCTCTTCCAGCATAAAGCGCCGCCGCGCTTCGTCGTTTTCCGTTTCGTCGTCGAGCGCGGAAAAGGTCGCCTCGATCTCGCGGAAGGCGGCTGAAACCTCAAACAGCCTCTCGCCGATCATCGCGCGGTTGCGGTTGATGCTCTCGCGCGTCAACTGCCGCTCGCCGAATCTGCGCATCCGCGCCGCGCACTTGTCGAGCAGTTTTTCGGGCAGAAGCGCGAACAGCAGGCAGGGGATGAGCGGCACGAGCATGGTCAGGTAGAACGCCGCGCTCGCAAACGCCCCCGCGGCGTTTTCGGCATTGTAAAAGTCGGTCAGGTAGCGCACCGCCACGTCCGCGAGGAACACGGCGAGCACGGCGGGCAGCTTGCCCGCCCGCAGAAAAGCGAGCGCCAGGGCGGCGTACAAAACGTATTCCGCGCAGACGACGAGTTGCGGCGCCGCTGCGGCTACGCTCTCGCAGATCGCGGGCGGCAGGGATAAAACGAGCGCGCAGAACGCCGCGTTCCCGTTGCGCAGCAGGCCGCATGCGAGCAGGATGCCGAGCAGGGCAACCGCCTCGTACACATAGCTCCCCGCGCAGTTGAAAAGCCCCACGCCCAGCGCCGCAGCGGCGGCGGCTGTGTAGACGAGGTCGTCGGGCGCAAGGCGCATTTTGCCGGCGCGCACGAGGATACAGCGCATCGCCCCGATGAACACGAAGCAGAAGATAAAGATGACCGCCGCCACGATCGCCGCGCGCAGGTAATCGCCGTACACGAATGCGCCGAACAGCCAAAAGAAGAGTGCGGCGGCGAGGAGCAGGTAGAGGGCGAGCTCCGCCTTCATCGCCCGCCGCGTGCGCCCGTAAAATAGGAAAATGCCGCCGAGCAGCGCGCCCTGCACGGCAAACACGGCAAAGGGAATGCCGCCCGCGGCAAAGCCGAAGCAACCCGCGAGGATATACAGCCCCGCACAGGCGAGCGGGTTGAACCCGCAGGCGAGCGCCGCAGCAAGGAGCGCGAGCGAAAAGGGCTCAAAGTTTTTCATGGTAAAGTTCAAAAGCACCATCCCCGCAAACAGGGCGAGGTAGGTCAGCACCGCTTTATAGCTGTAACGGAATCGTATTTTCTGCGCCATATGCCCCTCGGCGGCGCGGATTTTCCCGCGCGCGCGTTTTTGTTTATCCTATCACACCCGCGCGCGGATATTTTCACAATTTTTGCCGAAATATGGCGCAAAATGAAAAGCGCACGGGTTTTGAACCCGTGCGGTATACTTGGATATGATTACAAATAAAAATAGGGTTTCTCCCTCAAATCGCAGAAATTTGTTTTAACTGCTTAAAACAAATTCCGCG
>ERZ1643247.679-NODE-679-length-38886-cov-11.527465_pt1 | contig 38886 bp, 42 predicted proteins | sample MGYA00579264_ERZ1643247 | MGnify/ENA primary metagenome ERZ1643247 (study PRJEB29033, sample SAMEA4952262) | chicken gut metagenome | biome: Broiler Chicken; feature: Gastrointestinal Tract; material: Caecum | place: Ireland | collected 2018 | study: Broiler... | reverse complement strand
GTTTCGCATATCTGCTCCTTTTGTGCAACTTTTATTTTTCAAACAAGCCCTAGGCATAAAATAAATTCAACAATTAGTCTATTCTTTGGAGATGAATCGCCATGCCGGACTATATATTTAAGACGTATCTTGCCGACGGCGGAGAACATTTTCTCTATGGGGAGATGGGGAATGGCCGGATACAGCTCACAAAAAAGGCTTTCCGTTCCCGGAAAGCCTGCTGTGGCTGCTATATCTGGACATCTGGGCTTACGAGGGCCAGATCAAACAGTTTGACAAACTATTGATGGAACTGTACTGTACCAGGGAGGAGAAATGTGCCCGGCTGCTCCTTACGCTGTTTGACGAACTGGCAGAACTCCATATCTACTTCCAGCTGCTCCGTCTGGACTGGCGGGTGCGGCTCCAGGAAGCCCGGAGGCGGAACTACGAGAATATCCTTGACCTGCGGCCCCACAAGGAGATCACCCACATCCCCAGCAGCATCCACTCCATACAGAATCAGGTGCTGGGCCTGATCCAGAAGGCGCTGGACATGGACGGATGCAAGGGCTCTTTGGAGAAAAGGTTGGAGGACTACTACGCCCGGGAGGAGCGGGAACCGCTAAAGGTGTTCCGCTTTCACCCCCAGCTCATGGATTTTGGGCTGGGGGTAAGCCAGAGATTTGTGGAGGTTCTGCGTCCCAGGAATATCTACGACCTCAATGACTTCAGCGTGCGGAAATGCCTCAAACAGGAGATCAAAATGCGGGTGTGCAAGAACTGCGGCCATTGGTTCGCCCTCACTGGGAGAACGAACGCCGAGTACTGCGAGGTGACCCGGGACAGCAAAGAACGCACCTGCAAGGAGATCGGCGCCATCGCCCTGTGGAACAAAAACAAGAGTGAGGACGAGGTCTTCAAGATCTACCACCGAGAGTACAAAAAACGCTTTGCCTGGATCAAGGCAAAGCGGATCGACCCGGCGGTGTTCTATGAGTGGAGCGCCGAGGCTCGGGAGAAAAAAGATGCCTGTGGGCGGGGTGAGCTGGCCCTGGAGGAGTTCCAGGCGTGGCTGAAGCTGTCGTGAGAGACAGGAAGCGGAGCTGTCAGCCCGACTATAGATTTTATGTGGAGCAGAGTTTGCACCCGGTGATTTGACACTGTGCCGTTTACTCCGCCAGTCTGCAGAGATAAAATCACTATCCGGAACACGAAGACCAATTGGGCACCTGAGTTGCCTACAGATCATACCGGAGAGGCGCCGCTTGTTCGACGCATCTCCACCTAAAAGTCGATATTTGCTGGCCGTTTTTTACTGCCCGAACAATTTGGGGCAGTTCAATCCGCACCCCATGTGTTCCTACCCATCCTGAAAGCGGCATATAGGGGCGACACGGCCGAGACAGGGGGCCTCTACTTGTTCCGCTGTTGCTACCCTTAGAATGCGGCACACAGTCTTCCCCATATTGCTCAGCCGGCGCCTCCCAATAGAGGCGCCGGCTGTCTTTGTGGGGAATTTTCAGCTTTCCTTGCCGGAAAGCGGAGGCTTGACCTTGGCAAGCCCATCCACCACCTGTGTACCGCACTGATTGGTGCAGATGGTGTGTAGCAGGGCTATGTTCTTAGCGGGGTTTAACTCCGTGACCTCTACTTTAGCGGTGACAGTATCGCCGGGCCGCACGGGGGCGAGGAAACGGAGATGCTGTTCCAGATAGATAGTGCCAGGGCCGGGAAGCTGCATTCCCAGCACGGCGGAGATAAAGCCGGCAGAGAGCATTCCGTGGGCGATGCGCCCCTTAAAGAAGGTCTTGGAGGCGTATGCCTCATTGATATGGGCGGGATTGACATCCCCGGTAACGCCGGCAAAGAGGTAGATGTCGCTTTCGGTTACGGTCTTGGAGAAGCTGGCTGCCTGACCCACCGACAGCTGGTCAATGGAATAGCTCATGGATTTTGCTCCTTTCCTCTGGGGCGGCTTGAAATGGAGCGATTGGCCAGCCGCCTGTTCAGATGACAAGCGCCTTTAGTGCCAAACTGCTGAAAAACAGCGTGATTGCCACCAGATTGATACAGACATTTTTGATTGTGTCGCCATCCCTCCAGCTGCGGGGCAGGCCGGTTTTTCCCAGTAATACGACGGCAACTGCCACCATAATATATCTCAGAAGTGTAATCGACATATTCTCACCCTTACTTAACTTAATCAATATCGGCTGGCAGCACCACCGTGCATCATCTGCTTTATCTGTCGGGAACAGGAGGCTGCTGATGGACCCAAGCGCTGAACACGGCCCTGCCACAGAGGTCCCAAAACGATTTAGTTGTCCTCTTGAGGCGTGAGTCCACGGGCCGCAATATCCTTGACCCATTCATCGTGTTTTTTGTCCGTGATGCCGCAGAAAACCTGGAGGACACCATGGATGCAGGAAAGAATAGCAGGCAGCAGAATGCCGACAAAAAGCATTCCGCTCAAAGTGGCCTCGCTCTGGGTTGTATTTGCAACATAGCCCGTGGTAGCCAGGAGCCGGGCGCTGACAAAGGAACCGACGGCTCCGCCCATCGTTAGGAATGCACCGAAGAAACAATAGATAAAGCCGGCCTGATTAACGCCGTGCTTATAGATACCGTAGTCAACGGCAGAGGGCAGCAGCACATTGGGGAACACATAATACATGCCTTGGAACAGGCCGCAGAAGGCGTACAAAATGAACATAGGGCCAAAACGCATAGAGGTCTGAGCATATTCTATGGGAGTTGCCGAGATCCACAGATAGAGAATTGCATACATGGCGCTGTGCGCGATTGCCATAATAACAAAGGCGCGGTTAGAGTCTCGGAAAATTTTGACCAGCCGGGATACCAGCAATGCCCCCAACATAGACAGCCCACAGGAGAAGAAGAGGCTGATTGACGTCATCTCAGGCATTTGGAAGTAGTACTCAAAGAGATAGACTGTCATAGAGTTGCGGACCGTCTGCAGAACGTACATAATAATCGCGCCCAGGGTGATTACAACGGCGGGCCGGTTGGTAAAGAAGTATTTCAGCTCATCCAGAGGGGAGAGAGGCTTCTCCAGCTTTTTGTTCACCAGAAGATGCGCACGGTATGTGCCGTCATAGTTCAGCTCATACTTGCGGGTGTATCTCACATTGAATAGGATGGGGATCTGTGCCACAAGTGAGAAAATGATGGTAGCCAGCACAAAACCGCGGGCCATGTTGTTGGTGGGCCCGGCAAGCATATTGACCACCGGCATGTAGACAGACGCAGCCAGTAAGATGGCAATATTCTCAAAGAGTCCTTTCAATCCAGCGAAAGAGGCACGCTCTTTTGTGTTTTTAGTCATATTAGTGACTTGGCTGTTCTGGGGAATATACCCCAGCGTAGCGCAGATCGCGCCGTAGCAGCCGTAGGTAACGGCACACCATACAACCTGGAAAGACTTGCTTGCCGACGGGAAAAAGGTAAATACGAGGACCAGGTCAATCAGCTGGGGGAAGAATGAAATCAGGCCCCAGAAACGGTACTTGCCGATCTTGGGGTTGAGCCGGTCAATAAAGTAACCGATCATGATGTCGGTAAACACGTCAAATGTACGCGCAAACATGATGATGGCGCCGGCAAGCGTAGGATCCAATCCGACTATATCTGTATAGAAATAGAGTAGCCAATATCCGAAGATATTAAATGGCAGCAGACAGGAAAAGCTGGGGGCGAGGCAGTTCCAAAATTTGTCCTTAAACGGTACTTTTGCGTCAGGGGCCCACGATACGGCATCGTACTTTTCTTTGCTTTCCATAAATAGTCGCATTTTTTCACTCTCCTCAACTTCAAATGTTTTGGTGATAGTGCGTTTTTGGGGAGCTCCAGTACCGTGCCATGAGTTCCGGACACCCCATTGCAAAACGTTCGCGGTTCCACAGGGCATAACGAACGAGATTGCCAGAGTACCTGTGTAACAGGCATAAAAAACAAAAAAGCGGCAATAACACACAAAGTGTATTATTGCCGCTTCGGCGCAACAATGTTCAACCCTGCAGCGGGAGAACAAGGAAAGGGGAATATTCACTTGTACAGAAGCCGGGGAAGGTACTTGGTACAGCTAACTAATGCTCTGCTGAAATAATGACCGATTTTCGGCAAAAAGTCAAGCCCCAATTTTCAAAAATTTCATAGACGCCACTTTATCGTCTGATTGCATAAATTTCTGTGAAAAAAATCTACAAAACAGACGAAACCTTCAAAAAAGGCACAAAAAGCACTTGACAATCAATTTTCCTTGGGCTAGGATGAAATTGTCCTATAGGCGAATATGGGATGATGCATTGACGGAAAAACAGAGGCCGGTGCAGGCTAGCTGCTTTTCTGTACATAACTGATTGGACCTATTATCAGGTATCAGGGAGTGTATCAATCCATCTTGAAAGAGAAGAAAGAATCTAATTCTCAGGGGATATCTTCCCCCACCACAGTGGTCATCGCGGATGATGAGCCGATCATCGTCATGAATCTGACCGAGTTGTTGCGGGACAAAGGGTTCCAGGTACTCGCAACGGCAGAGGATGGGTTTGGCGCAATCAATGCATGCCGGACTCATCACCCAGACGTGTTGTTACTGGATATCCGGATGCCGCTGCTGGACGGCCTGGCCGTCTCCAAGTACGTGTACATGGAGGATCTGGCAGAGGCGACCATCATCATCAGCGCGTTCAGTGACGACCACATCATCTCCCAGGCGGGAGAGAATGGCGTATCCGGCTATCTGGTCAAGCCGATAGACGCCAATACCCTTGTCTCCACCATTAGGGTGGCTATGGCACGGAGCAGGGAACTCCACAAGCTGCGCAGTGATATCCTCAAGGCCACGCGCGATATAGAGAGCCGCAAGAAGATCGAGCAGGCCAAGGGCCACTTGATGAAGACACAGAATCTGGACGAGCAGTCCGCATTTGATTTGATCCGCACCATCAGCAAGGAAAAGAATATGTCCATGGAAACCGTGGCGGACATCATTCTCTGTGAAATCAAATGAAGCGATTTGCCGAAGACATTGAGCGGCTGTGCGAAAAATATTCTGACTTGAGCGTGGAAGATGTTGCGTTGATCTGGCACAGCGCAAAAGTGATGCCTGAGTTGGCAGATGAAAAGGATAAGGACATCTTCATCAATATTCTCTCCCGCACAGAAAACGAGACTGTTACCGTAGCGCTGGCCCACTGTGATAACTCAGCCTACAGTATCAGCACTCTGGGTTTTACGATCCGGGATGAGGACGAGCCCGCTGTTTTGCGGACATTGCAGTATGGCATTCCCTCTAAGGACATGTGGGCGATTTCCTACACCACCACAGAGGGTAATCTGGTTGTGCAGGATGCATACCCAATCAAGAATCATGACCGAATCATTGCTGTACTGGTGGAGGAACGGAAACTGACCGCCTCGGAGGCCGCGGAGATGAAGCGGTACGATTGTTGGCTTCCGTCCGACTACTGCGCATATCCCTACCTGAAGCATCTGGACTGGCTGGGCGACTGCTTGGACGATGCGGTGATTGTGACCAACAGTGCGAACACAGTCGTCTACAGAAACGTGTGTGCAAAGGCTCTCTACCACAAATACGGATATATTTACGATATCTATGGCAAGGATTACAATGCAGTATCAGTCCACGGTTCCCTGTGTGTCTCGCCTGGCCTCGAAAACTCCAGTTGGATTGATGAAGTGCACAGAGGTGGACATTACTATCATGTCAAGCAATACTGCATGTGGGACGTGGAATGGTTCTGCGTGATTCTTATCTCTGATGTCACGAAGGAACGGGAGAAGGACGAGGATCTGGTTCTCAAATCTGTGGCATTGCGAGAGGCGCATCATCGGATCAAAAACAATTTGCAAACCATCTATAATCTGCTAGACATGCAGAGGCGCCGGACTTCTTTTGAGGAGTGTGCGCTTGCGCTGAGCGAGACCATGGGCAGGATCATGAGCATTTCCACCTCCTACGAGCAGTTGCTGATCAGCGGACTGGATGAGGTGAACATCAAGGAAGTTTTAGAGGATTTCCGGGAGAAGTTTCTCAGAATCATTCAAAATGGCCAGCTACAGGTTCAACTGGCTATCTCTGGTGACGATGTCCTTGTGAAATCCAGTATTGTCACGGACATCTCCATCATTGTCAATGAACTGATCCAAAACGCGTATAAGCACGCGTTTGTGGGCCGAAAAACCGGCAGGATTCGTATTATCATCCAGAAGCGAACCCTGTATACCACGATCACGGTAGCTGATGACGGTATTGGGATCCCGCCGGAAGAGAGCAGGGACGACCGATTGAGCGGAATGGGATTCCAGATTGTCCGCAGCATCACAGAGAAAAAGCTCCACGGGCAGCTCCGATGTGAGACCGGCATGGAGGGAACGGCAGTTTCGTTCTCCTTCAAGCACTGACAAAGCTCAAAACTGAATTACCGCGTGCATATGACGTAATATGCGCAGAAGCGTTGAAGCTTGTGAACGACAGGAATTTTCCTGCCGTGAGCAAGCTTCGTTTTTTTGCAGTCGAGGCTACTGCCCGGCCTCTGCGCTTGCCGGCTCCGGGGATGGCGGAGCTGAAAAGAGACGGACATGATACAAAGAGGCGATGCTGTTTGAGTGAAAAAATTTTGAGTGTGGGCATTGATATCGGGACATCTACGACCTGTATCGTTTTTAGCGACATTTTGATTGACAACTCCTCTACAAATATGCAGCTACCCCATGCGGAAATTGTAGAGAAGAAGGTTCGCTACCGCAGCCCCATCTATTTTACCCCTCTGCGCTCCAATACAGAGCTGGACGTGGATGGCATCGAAAAAATTGTTGCGAAGGAGTATGCTGCCGCCGGCATCGCCCCCAAGGACGTACAGACCGGCGCGGTGATTATTACAGGCGACACAGCGCGGAAGAGCAACGCCCAGCGGTGCTTGCAGGCTATCAGCCGCTATGCGGGCGACTTTGTTGTCGCGACAGCCGGGCCGACACTGGAGAGCATCCTGGCCGGCAAGGGAAGTGGGGCCGACCGCTATTCCAAAGAGAACAGTATGACGATCTGCAACCTGGATATCGGCGGAGGCACCACAAACACGGCGACGTTTTCCAGCGGAAAGCTGGTGGATGCTGACTGTATGGACATCGGCGGACGGCTGATCCGCTTCCAAGAGGGGACACGTGAGATTGAATATGTATTCCCCAAAATCCACCAGTTGGCTTCTGAGATGGGCATCCGGGCGGAAATCGGGGCCGCGTTGAATCCGCCGGAGGTCCGCAGAATAACCGACCTTATGGCTGCGGCAATGCTGCAGAAGGTTGGTGTTCCGGGTGGTGAGAAGGCCTGTCAATTTTTGAAGACCAAGGGACAGTGCTCTGGAAAAGAACCGGTAGTAGATGCAGTGTCCTTTTCAGGCGGTGTAGGCAGGTTGATCTATGAGGACAAGTTACCAGAGAGCTTTGCCTACCATGATATTGGTGTATTTCTCGCTGCATCTGTAAAAAGCGCCGTTCAAGAAAGCGGCCTGACCCTTATCCGTCCGGTGGAAACAATCGGGGCCACTGTCATTGGCGCCGGAAACCACTCCATGGATATCAGTGGAGCGACGATTACCATCACAGACAAGGAGGATCTTCCGCTCCAAAACATCTCCATTGTCTCTCTGGAAGATCCCCTTGGCAGCAGCGGAGCGGAGCTTCGGGAGGAACTTCATCAAAAGGCGGAATGGGTACAGGGTGCGGATCGGAGCCAAGCCGTTGCGATAGCCCTCCACATTGTACAGAAGTTGAGATTTCGGGACGTGGTGATGTTGGCGGAAAAGATTATTGCTGCATCAAAGCCGCTTCTGGAACGGCAGGATACGCTTATTCTGATCACGAAAGGCGATTACGGCAAGGTGCTGGGACAGAGTCTAATTGTCCGGCTGCCGCCAGGAAAAAAGGTGCTGTGCATTGATTCTGTCGATGTCGGAAAAGGAGATTACATTGATATTGGAAAACCGCTGGGCATTGGAGATTCTGTCCCGGTTGTAATAAAAACATTGGCATTCAGTTACTGATAAGGGGGAAAGAAAATGCTGCTGAAGACCAGACTATTCGGACAAGTTTATCAGTTCAGGGATGTAAAGGACGTACTGGCGAAAGCTGGAGAACTGAAGAGCGGCGATGTCCTGTGCGGGATTGCCGCGGAGACGGCGCAGGTGCGCATTGCCGCCAAAGCAGTGCTCGCCAATCTGCAGGTATCCGACATCCGCAACAACCCCGTGGTTCCCTATGAGGAGGACGAGGTGACCCGTATCATCCAGGATGACATCAACGAGCGGATCTATGAGGAGATTAAAAACTGGTCCATTCAGGAACTCCGCGAGTACATCCTGAACACAAAGACGGGTGAGGAGGAAATCAAGCGCATCTCCCGTGGTATGACTGCAGAGGTGGTTGCCGCAGTCAGCAAGCTCATGGGCACTATGGATCTGGCCTATGCCGGCCGGAAAAATCGGGTCATCACCTACTGCAACAACACCATGGGTGAGCGCGGTGTTTTGGCCAGCCGCCTACAGCCCAACCACCCATCAGATGACCCGGAAGGTATCCGCCTGGCCATTTATGAGGGGCTCAGCTATGGCGTCGGCGATGCGGTGATTGGCATTAATCCGGCCACAACGACGGTGGACCGCACCCTGCGGATCATGAATATGCTGCAGGAGATCAAGGAGAAATTCTCTATTCCCACCCAGGTGTGCTACCTGGTTCATGTTTCCACCATGCTGGAGGCCATCCGTATGGGGGCGCCCACAGACCTCGTGTTTGCCAGTATTTCCGGTACACAGAAGTGCAATGACACCTTCGGGATCAGCGCCCGCATTCTGGATGAGGCCGCTGAGACCGTCAGGCGCTCGGGCACCTCCGTTGGCCCCAATGTACTCTACTTTGAAACCGGACAGGGTCCTGAAAATGCCGGAAATATGCATAACGGGGCGGACATGGTCACGCTGGAGGCCCGTACCTATGGCTTTGGCCGCCACTTCTCGCCGTTTATTATGAACGATGTAACCGGCTTTGTGGGGCCGGAGGTCCAGGCCAATTATAAGCAGTGTATCCGTTCTACGCTGGAGGACAATTTCATGGCCAAAATGCTGGGCTGCCCCTTCGGTACAGACATCGCATTTTCCAGCCATGTGAAGGCCGACTACGATGACAATGACATTGTTTTGATGGCGGGGACGTTGGCTGGGACGAACTTTTGGATGGGCATCAGTGGAGGCGCGGACGCGACGGACTACAACATGGAATCATCTTTCCAGGATCTTGCAACCCTGCGAGAAATGTGCGGGCTTCGCGTTGTCCCTGCATTTGAGAAGTGGTGTCAAAAGATGGGGATTATGGATGAGTGCGGCAGGCTGACCGACTTGGCCGGCGACCCTTCCATATTCCTGTGAGCGCAGAAAGGACGGTGAATTATGAACGCGAAAATGAATGAGGAAGAAATTGTGCGTGCGGTGATGGAAGTCCTGAAGGAACTAAGTCCCGCGAACACCGGCGATGCACCCGGGGTGGAGTTCGGCGCAAGCGTGGTCTCAGATGGCGAAGTGCCGGACGTTACCGCAACTCCGGAGCAGGAGCTCTGCCTGATTGAGAACTGTGCCAGGAGAGAGGAACTGCTGGAAATGAAGAAGCGGACGCCGGCCAGAACCTTGACGGGCCGGGTCGGTGTGCGAGAAAACACCCTGACGGTCCTCCGCAAACGCGCAAACCTAGCGGCAATGGTTGACGCCGTCTGGGAACCGCTGAATCGCGAGATGGCCGAATCCTTCCACTTCCCGATCCTCAAGAGTATTCCCAATTCAAAAGAGGAGTACCTGATGCGGCCCGACCTGGGACGCCAGCTGGATCAGGAGAGCCTGAAGGTGGTTCGCACAAAACTGAAGAAGTCCCCCGACGTGCAGATTGTCATCGGCGAAGGGCAGAGCAACAGCGCACTGGAGCGCAGCATGCCTGAGTTGCTGCCGGCGTTGCTACAGGGCCTGGAGGTAAACCACATCAACTACGGAACCCCGGTATTTGTGGAATATACGCGCGTAGGCATTGGGGATCAGATTGCCAAAGAGGTGGGAGCCAAAGCCGTTTGTGTTGTTCTTGGAGAACGGCCCGGCCTGTTAACCTGGAGAAGCCTAGGCTGCTACATCACCTACCAGCCGGAGATCGATATCCAGGAGAACAAGCGTACGGTGGTGTCCAACATTCAGGATGACGGCGGTACACCCCCCGCGGAGGCCGGGGCCTACATTGCCGACTTGATTCAGCGGATTCTCCAGGAGAAAAAAAGCGGCGTAGAATTGATCCTCTAGCCCGGAAGGACGGAATCGGCATGAAAAATGACAGAATTCCGGCACAGGTGCTGAGCGCCGTCGTCATTCCCCAGGTGGATGAGAACCTGCGCAACGCGTATGGTCTTGCCGAAAACCAGACAAGCTGCGCAGTTTTTACCGCGACCTTTGATGACTTCATTTTCCTGGCGCTGGATGACGCTACAAAAAAGGCGAATGTCACGGCCTCTTATATCCATTCCTTCTATGCCGGAGGGCCGAATGCCTCATCAAAGCTTCAGGGGGAGGGTATTGGTATTCTGGCCGGAGAGACGGTGGCAGAAATCTTGGCAGGTGTTGACGCGGTTCTGGAGGCCGAGCGCAGCGAGATGGTCTGTGCCATCAGCTGCAACGAGGATGACAGTATCACATCACTGACCTGCACAGTGGCCAGGACTGGTACCCTGTTTGAGAAATTTTTCGGAATCCCTGCGGGCAGCTCAATCGCCTATCTGGCCGGACCGCCGGTGGAGTCCTACTTCGCGGTAGATTCCGCGATTAAGATTTCCGGAACGAGGCTGGGCATGTACTTCGCACCGGCGGAGACGAACTGCGGAGGCGCAATTCTCATTGGAACGCAATCGCAGTGTGCGGAGGCCGCAAAGGCCTATGCAGAAGGAATCCAGTGGATTGCGGACCATCCGAAATGTACAAATGAAGGGAGGCGCTGAAGCATGGAGATCAGTAAGGATGTGCTGAAGAACATCATTCGTGAGGTGCTGGAGGCGGCCGATGATCCCCCCTGTCCTGAATTTGAAAAGAGGGTGGATCAATCTGGCATCCTAAGTGTAAAGACGGCAACTGTCAAGTGTGAGCCCTTTGACGTGGGCGTACCGGCAAAGGTTGCGCTGAAAGATGTGGTCACGCTGGAGGAGAGCCCACGGCTGGGATGCGGTATTTTGGAGATTGATCACAGCTCCTATCCATGGACGCTCAACTATGACGAATTCTACTATGTGATAGAGGGTGTTCTGGAGATTCTTGTGGACGGCAGGTGCGTGCGAGGCGGCAAGGGAGATATTATCTATATTCCACGCGGATCGTCGATCCACTTCTCATCCCCCGAGACAGTTCGCGCCGCATATTTTACCTATCCGGCCGACTGGTGGAAAACCGGTGCAGAGTAAACGGCACTTAACAATGTGCTCCATGCAAAATGGAAGAAAGGTTGGTAAAGCAAATGAGTCAGGAAGCTTTGGGTTTAATTGAAACAAGAGGTTTGGTGGCCGCAATTGAGTCTGCGGACGCCATGGTGAAGGCAGCAAATGTAAAACTGGAGAACTGGGAGAAGATCGGCTCCGGATTGGTCACCGTAATGGTGCGCGGGGATGTCGGTGCGGTGAAGTCGGCTGTTGAAGCTGGGGCCGCGGCCGGTAGCCGCGTGGGCGAGGTCGTCTCCTGCCATGTGATTCCCCGCCCTCATACGGATGTCGACCTGATCCTGAATAAGAAGTAAGGCGGTCACAGCTGTACAAAAGGCAGGCAAAGAGGAGATTTTAAATGCCACAAACGCCACTTGCACTTGGATTGATTGAAACCGTCGGTCTGGCGGCTGCCATTGAGGCGCTGGATGCGGCACTGAAAATGGCGGATGTCACTGCGCTGGAAATCGAGAACTCCCGCGGCAGCGGGCGCCAGACAGTGAAGATTGCCGGTTCTGTCTCCGCCGTGAAGGCGGCGGTGGAGGCCGGTACAGAGGCGGCACGGAAAGTCAACGACGTATACGCTGCGACTGTGATCGCCCGGCCCAGCGTTGAACTGGGAAAGTACTTACAGCATCTCTATCCTTCTGCCAATGAGCCCCCTGTTCCGACAGGGGTAGGAACCCCTGCAGATTCCGTGGTAGCGGAACTGGCGGGGAAAACGGAGGACAGCGGACGAAAAGCAGTAAATCTGAAGAACGAAAAAAGACAGCCGAAAAATAGGGATACAGTATAAATAGGAGGTAATACAATGAACGGTTCCTTGGGTATGATTGAGACCAGAGGTCTTGTTGGCGCGATTGAGGCTGCAGACGCTATGACGAAGGCGGCAAGTGTGGAGTTGTGCGGGTATGAAAAAATCGGCTCCGGGCTTGTGACTGTGATGGTATGCGGAGACGTGGGCGCCGTGAAGGCGGCTGTTGAGGCAGGAGCCACGGCGGCCGGCAATGTAGGGGAAGTGGTTTCCACTCACGTGATTCCCCGCCCCCACGCCAGCGTTTCCGAGATGCTGGAGAAAAAATAATCCCCCCTCCTGAGGGATTCGCACAGAAAGCAATCGCACGGAAGGCGGCTCGGTCCGCCGGATAGGGCCGCCTTCCACAGCATCTGGAGGATCTATGAGTACATTGGAAATGGATGCTATTGTAGCTGAAGTGCTCCGGCGGATTGGTCTGTCAACCTGCAGCAGACGCGCCTTGTTGTGGCTTGGACATGCCTCCGACGATATGGCTGTTCGGACCTTTTTGAACAGCCTGGAACAGGAGAGCTATGTCTTCACACAAATTCTCCGGCAGGATGAGGAGCCCTGCCACAGTCTGAAAGCGGTTCACCAGGTGATTACACTCGGGGAAGAATCCGCACTGTATCCCCTTCCGGAGCTGATCAGGCGGCAGGATCTTGTGGTGGTATCCGGCCTGACACTGGCTCAGCTTTCCAATATCCGTGATCTTAGAATCAGACAAGAAATTGAGGAGTTGATCTGCGAGGCGCTGCGGCAGGGCAAGCGCGTGTGTGCATTCTCTGACGCGCTGGACGTCTCTGCAGCCGCGGATGGATTTGCATCCAAGATTCTGCAGCTTCGCAAGGAGCTTGAAAGCTGCGGCATGGAGTTCCAGGCAGCGCCTGCTGTGCCGAGGACTCCGCGCCAGCTTTACAAACCGGTCATCAGCAAGCAGGACCTTTTAGACATAGAGAATGGTGCCATCGTCGTAGGACGAAATACGGTCTTTACTACATCAGCAAAACAGCTTTTGGAGGACAGGAACCTGGAAGTCATTTGCCAATGAGGGCAAACGCATAGCGGGGAAAAGAACGATGAAGATCTATACAAAGACAGGCGATTCGGGCATGACGACGCTGTTTGGGGGCTCAAAGGTAAAGAAGTCGTCTCCGCGCGTATGCGCCTATGGAACGGTGGATGAGGCAAACAGCTTTATTGGCCTTGCGGAAAACTATATGCCGTCGGAGCCTTTTGCAGATCTGCTGCGGATATGCCAGCGCAAACTGATTGTCCTATCGTCTGAATTGGCCGCAGATCAGCGCGGCAGAGCGAAGCTGTCCCAGACAGTCGGGCCGGAGGATACGCAGCAGCTGGAGAAGGTAATTGACGTCCTATCCTCCGGCCTGGCGCCGAATCGGGAATTTCTCGTACCGGGACAGTCAAAGGGATCGGCATATCTGCACGTTGCCCGCACACAGGTGCGCCGCGCAGAGCGCGCGATTATGGCCATCAAAGACGCAGAATACGTCTCTCCTCATGTCATGAGCTATATGAACCGATTGAGTGATCTACTGTTCATAATGAGTCGTGCTGTGGATGAGTACTATATATTCCAAGCCAGAAAATGATTGGCAGACAGGAGATGCAATATGAATTACGATGAGAAGACGATCGAGCGGATTGTTGATCTGGTTACACAGGAGCTGAAAAAAGGTGGCGACGAAGCGTTCGGTAGTCAGCCTGCAAAGATTGCTGATCCGACGCCCGCCTACCACGGGAAGGGCGTATTTGACGATGTAAATGAGGCTGTAGAGGCCGCGTGGAAGGCGCAAAAAGAGCTGATGCGCCTAACGCTGAAGGATCGCAAGCGTATCACCGACACCATTATTGAACACTGTGCCCCCCACATTGAGGAATTGGCCCGCATGGAGCTGGAAGAGACCGGAATGGGCAATTATAACGATAAGATTGTTAAGCTCAAGGCATGTCTCTATCTGACGCCCTCTGTGGAGATGCTCGATCCTGACTACGAAGCGGATGACAGTGGAGCGGCTCTCTATGAATACGCGCCCTTCGGCGTGATTGGTGCGCTGACCCCCTCCACTAACCCCCCTGAGACCGTAATCAACAACTCGATTGTCATGATTGCCGCAGGCAATACGGTGGTCTTCAGCACGCATCCGAATGGATACAAGTCCTCTGCCCGCGCAGTTCAGTTGGTGACAGAGGCCATTGAAAAGGCCGGCGGGCCCGATAACCTCATTGTGTCGATCTCCGATCCTACTATGGAAAAGACAAATATCATGATGAACCACCCCAAGGTAAATATGCTGTGCGCCACCGGTGGCCCCGGTGTCGTCCGCGCCATCCTCAGCTGCGGGAAAAAGGGCATCGGTGCAGGCGCGGGCAATCCCCCGGCCTTTGTGGATGAGACCGCAGATATTGAAAAGGCGGCAAAAGACATTGTAAACGGTGCGAGTTATGATAACAATATCCCCTGTGTCGCCGAGAAGGCTGTGGTAGTGGTAAACAGTGTGGCGGACAAGCTCATCAGCAGCATGGCTCGCAATGGAGCCTATGTGATCCGGGATCACAACATCATCAAAAAGCTCACGGAGTTCTGCATGCCTCAGGAGGACAGCCCTAACAAAAAAATGATCGGGAAATCCCCTGCTTATATTCTCAGCCAGTTGGGTGTGAAGATCCCCGAAGATGCCCGCCTGGCGATCTTTGAGGCTCCTCGCGACAACAAGCTGGTTATGAACGAGCAGATGATGCCGATTCTGCCCGTGGTTCGCGTAAAGAATGTGGAGGAGGGGATTGACGTGGCGTGTGATATCGAGCATGGCCGCCGCCACACCGCGACCTGTCACTCCAAGAATATGGACGTGATTACGGAGTATGCCAAGCGTCTGCAGTGCACCATTCTTGTGGTCAATGGCTCTTCCTTCAACGGCCTGGGTGTCAACGGCGTCGGTCATAACGCGCTGACAATCGCCGGTCCTACCGGGGAAGGGCTTACCAATCCCAGGGTATTTACCCGAAAGAGAAAGATCGTGCTGGTAGATGGACTGAATATCCGGGCTGAAGTGAAGTAAGGGAGCAGAAGATGGAACAAACAGAGATCAAAAGCATTGTGAAAAAGGTTATGGACAGGATGTCCGGCGAAGGCGAAAGTGATGCGTTTCCGGTGGAGATGTCCGCGCGCCACGTTCATCTTTGCACAGAACATGTTGAGAAGCTCTTTGGCAAGGGCGCGAAGCTGACAGTAAAGAGAATGCTGTCACTGCCGGGCGGCTTCCTCTCCGAGCAGCGTGTGACTCTGGTGACGGAGAAGGGAGTGTTCAAAAATGTCGCTGTCCTAGGCCCGGAGCGCAGCGCCACACAGGTGGAGCTCTCCGCAGCGGACGCCTATCAGCTGGGGATCAAAGCCCCATGCAATATTTCCGGCGATCTGACAGGGGCGGGGGATGTCTATATTTTCGGCCCTTGCGGCGTCGTACATGCCACCGGAAGCTGTATCATTGCCCAGGCCCATGTCCATATGAATGAGGCGGAAGCCGCACATTACGGTGTCGCCGACGGTGAAATCGTTGCGGTGGATATTCTCAGCGACCGCCCCATTACCTTCCAGAATGTGAAGATCCGTGTAGGCAAGGATATGCACGCTACGATGCACATTGATATGGACGAGGCCAACGCATGCCACCAAACGGACGATGTGAAAGGTGTTCTTCGCAAACTCGTGAAGGGATGAATGCCACATGAAGCTCTGCAAAGTGATCGGGAATGTCTGGTCAACCAAAAAGGATTCTGCCCTGGAGGGCGTTAAGCTGATGGTTGTGCGGCCTGTCCATGCCAGCGGGGATCTCCAGCAGTGCTATGTGGCCGCGGACTTTGTGGGAGCGGGCATTGGCGAGATTGTCCTGGTGGCCAGCGGCAGCTCGGCTAGGCACGCATCCCACAATCCCGCTGCGCCAATCGATGCGGCCATCATCGGTATTGTGGATGCAGAGGAGATCGCCACAGAATAACGGAGGCTGTAAACCGTGAACACCGAAAACTTTTTGAAAAAAATTGAAGCAGCGGGCCTAGTGGGTTGCGGAGGTGCTGGTTTTCCAACCCATGTGAAGTGGAATACAAAAAATGCCCAGTTCCTGATCGTAAACGCTGTGGAGTGCGAGCCTTTACTCTGCACGGACCGCTACTTGATGCGGCATTTTGCGCCGAGAATCATATCCGCCTGCTGCCAGGCAGCGGATACACTGGGCGTCAGCCATACCGTGATCGCTATTAAGAGAGGATATCGGGCGGAAATCTCCGCGCTGGAGGAGGCCATTTCAGCCACCGGCGCAAAGATCACGCTGCATCTGCTGGACGCATTTTACCCTGCCGGTGACGAGCAGGTAGTTGTGCAGGAGGTGACTGGTTGTACGGTCCCCTATGGCAGTATCCCGCTGGATGTAGGGGCGGTGGTTTCCAATGTGGCCACGATGCTGGCGGCGGCAGATGCGGTAGAAGACAAGCCGCTGGTCTGCAAGTACATCACCGTCGCCGGAGAGGTTGGAAACCCCTGCATTGTCAAGGCACCGGTGGGCACGCCCATCATGGAATGCATTGCGGCGGCCGGCGGGACGACAACGAAGGATCCTATCATTGTCTCCGGCGGCCCTATGATGGGAAAGCTGGTTTCTCCGGAGCGCCAGGAGGACAATCTGGTGACCAAAACCACGTCTGGCCTGCTGGTTTTTCCGCGGGAAAGCTACATGACCGTTTATAAAGAGCCCCGTGCTTTTGCCGCGCTTCGCCGCAGGGCTGCTGCCTCTTGTATTCAGTGCAATTACTGCACCATGCTGTGCCCGAGACATATGCTGGGGCATCCGCTGGAACCCCATCGGATTATGCGTACCCTGGCGCTTGGAGGCGAGTTGGGTCAGATCCTTCCGAGCAATCAGACGCTGCAAAGCGCGGCCCTCTGCTCCGTGTGCGGTGTCTGCACCACCTATGCCTGCCCCATGGGGCTCCAGCCTAGCAAAGTAAACGCCATGCTGAAGGAAGAAATGGCAAGACAGGGTATCCGGGGTCAGCGCGGCAGCACAGAGCCGGACAGGAATCGCGAAATGCGGAAGGTTCCCACAGAGCGGCTGATCTCCCGCCTCCATATTGGAAAATACGAGGGACAGGTAGGCGATGAACTGAAAACCGTTATGCCGGGGCAGGTGTCGATTCTGCTGCGGCAGGGTGGCGGCAAACTGCCAGAGCCGCTTGTCTCTGTAGGTGACCACGTAAAGGCCAATGATTTGATTGCGAAGATACCGGATGGCGCCATGGGCGCAAACCTGCATGCAAGTATTGACGGGACGGTGACGGAGGTTGCCGACAGGATCACAATCGTGGGAAGGTAAGCTATGGATGCAGTAGGATTTATTGAGTTGAACAGCATCGCCAGGGGCATAGAAGCGGCGGATATCGTGTTAAAGAGCTCCGACGTTCAGTTGATCTCCGCTTCTGCGGGCTGCCCGGGGAAATATTACTTTCTGTTCTGCGGGAAAACGGCGGCTGTCAAAGAGGCACTGTCGGCCGGGGTGGAAATTGGTCGGGAAAATGTGGTGGACTCTACCGTCATATCCAACGTCCATCCGGATGTGATTGCGGCCATGGCCAGGACAACGAAACCGCCGATTCGAGATGCCGTCGGAGTTATGGAATTTTTTAGTGTGACTGCGGCCATCTATGCGGCCGATGCGGCTGCAAAGGCGGCAGACATCACCCTGATTGAAATCCGCTGCGGCCTTGGAATCGGGGGGAAGGCATATGTGACGCTCGGCGGCGATGTGGCTGCCGTCAAGGCGGCCGTCAGTGCGGGAATTACACCGGAAAACGCGATGGGCATGTTGGTTGGCACCAGCGTGATTCCGAATCCGGACAAAAAGCTTTTTGGGAGCCTTTTCTGAGGAAAATATGATGGAATTTAGCGAGAAGCAGCGGATTATTCAGGAATTTGTGCCGGGCAAGCAGGTAACTCTCGCCCACCTGATCGCAAATCCGCAGGAGATCCTGTATAAAAAACTGGGTGCCGTGACAGAGAAGCGCGGAGCGCTGGGGGTACTTACCATTACCCCTAGCGAGGGCGCCATCATCGCGGCGGACGTTGCCACGAAGGCGGCAAATGTGGAGTTGGTATTTGTAGACCGCTTTTCCGGCTCACTGGTGATCTGTGGCGGGGTTACAAGCGTGGAGACCGCGCTACATGCGGTGCTGAATGTACTGTGTGACGAGCTGGAGTTTACCACGACGGAGATGACGAAGACATAGCGATGAAGCACTTTATGTTAATGGGACCTGTTTCGGCTGGCAAGACGTCCCTGACGCAGCGCTTGAATGGGGAGAGCCTGCAATACAGCAAGACACAGAGTGTAGAATTATACGGAGCGGCAATCGATACTCCTGGCGAATATATTGAAAACCGGAACCTGCTCCGGGCGCTGACTGTGACCGCGGCAGACGCTGATTGTATCGTTCTGGTTCAGGACGCCACCGCGGGTAACAGCTGGTATTCTCCGGCACAGGCCAGCATGTTCACCTGCCAGGTGATCGGCGTTGTGACGAAGATTGACATAGCCACACCTGAGCAGATTAAATGGGCCGATGAGATTCTGAGGAATGCCGGTGCGGAAGCGGTCTTCCAAGTTTCCAACACGACCCGGCGGGGGATCGAATCGCTCAGAGAATACTTGACCGCCAGATAGTATTTGGATGGGGTACTGGCTGTCCCGGCGGAGGGCTTGAAAAGGAACTGATTTTATGAAGTGTACCGTTATTAGCTGCCCCTCACCGTCAGCCTTGCAAATTCTGAGCCGCAAGGTTTATGATCGTGGATTACAAAGTTGCATAAAGGCGGAACCTCCAGATGCGGTGGGAATCTGCCAGGGCACGGTACTGGAGATTATACAGGCTGGCGATATCGCGGAAAAGGCCGCTGAAGTGACCGCCGCCGAACTGGGGGGCAGTTGCCCCCAGCACATGACGTGCCTGGCGATTTTTGGAAGCACCAGCGCGGTGAACGCCGCGGTCGAGGCGATTCGGGCAAGCCTGGGGTCCCTCTGATGCTGGGGGCCTTCGGAGAAGGGAAGGAGAACAGCGCATGACGATGAAAAAGCCTACGTTGGCAATCATTCTCCTCTTTGATGTGGTTGTGGTATCTTTTGCCATTTGGTATATGTTCCTGCGCCCGACGGATACTGAGGGCCAAAATTACTATATTCGAGTCTATGTCGAACACAGTGACGGTAGCGAAACGGGCTTCAGTTTCTCAACAAATGAGAGCACTTTAGACAGCGCATTGTCGAAGGCAAAAGAGCCGATCGTCGAGCTGGACCCCTCTGGCGAGGAAACCACCATTCTGTCTGCGGACGGGGAAGCGGCGCCGGATGGTATGTGCTGGCGGGTGGAAATTGACGGGGAACTTGCTGCAGCGGATCTGACCCAGATTTCTGTTTCAAACAGGGAGGACTACCATTTGGTTTTATCGGAACTCTGCAACTGACAGCACACCCCACAACCTCTGTTGCTTGTTGAGCCTCGAAGCGCGAGAAGGGCATGGTTGCAAATATAAAAAGACTGGAGGGGGGAAATGAACCGATGCAGTAAAACGGACAGTGACAAAAGGCCCCCTGATGTAGGAAAATAGACTACATCAGGGGGGCTTGTCATGGAAAAGCGGAGCTACACACACGTTCAAGTATTGCTGCCAGAAATCAAGGCCATGCTGGCAAAGGGGAAAACGCAGCGGGAAGTGGCAGAGCACTACGGCTTCAAGAATAAGCAGGTAGTGAAAAAGCTGCTTGAGCGTGAGCGGAGAAAAGAACGGAAGTTGGCAGCCAGAATCCTTCCGCGGCCCAAAGGACGACCGAGGAAAGCTGCCACGCCAAGAAACATTGTGGCAGAGCAGGCGTATGAGATTCAGCGCTTGCAGATGGAGAACAAATTGCTGCGGGATTTTCTGCACTTCACAGGAAGGAAGTGAGAGCAAGGGTAAAATACCACATCATATATTGTCACAGAGAGGAATATCCAATATCCGTCATGTGCGCGTTTTTTGCAGTATCCAGAAGCGGCTACTATGCCTTTGTCCACCGCCTGGACAGGCCGGAGAAGGATGCCGCCCTTGCAGAAACTATCGCACAGCAGCGGGAACGCAGCTTCCGTACCTATGGCTACCGGCGGATGTGGCTATGGCTGAGAAGCCAGAATATTTTCCGCAATCCTAAAACTGTGCTGCGGATTATGAAAAAATATGCTCTGCTGTCAGAAATCCGCCGCCGCAGGAAATGGCAGCAGATGGGGCAGCAGGTCCACAGGTATGAGAATCTGCTGAACAGAGAATTTCACGCAGATAGGCCAAACAGAAAATGGGTAACGGACATCTCTTACATCCACACCAAGCAAGGTATCCTGTATCCGTCCATGATCCGGGATCCCTATGACAACAGCATCGTGGTTTATAAGACCGGAACTCAGCAGACGGTGAATCTGGTCCTGGACACCATCCGTCTGGCGATGAAGCAGCAGAAAAAGGCAGTCGCTACGGAGCTGCGCCTCCACAGCGACCAGGGATTTCAGTACACCTCGCGAGCATACTTCAACCTGACTCAAGCATACGGCATTACGCCTTCCATGTCAAGGAAAGGAAACCCATATGACAACGCAATGGCCGAAAATTTCTTCTCCATCCTCAAAACCGAGTGTACTTACCGCCACAAACCGGCCACCTTCTCGCAAGCCAACGAGATGATTGACCGATATATCCACTTTTATAACCATGAGCGCATCCAGCTAAAGACTGGAGAGGCGCCGCTGACGCGACGCCTCTCCTACTAAAACTCAATATTTCCTACCAGGGCTCTTTTTTGTGCTGTCCGCACATAATGGGGCAGTGCAAACAGTCTGGGGGCGTTTTTTACAGGATTTTGCTCAGAGGCTTTTTCACTCCTTCGGGGTGTTGAGGAGGTGGTAGTTCAGGTAGAGGGGCAGGCAGCATGGTCCCCGTCATCACCCGCACCGCCTGGCCCGGCGCCACGGGCACCCGGGGCGCGTCCCCGGCATAGAGCGTGTCCGCCACAGCGAGAGACACCGGGTGCTCCCGGCACGCCCCGGCCGTGTCCGCCGCGCGTAGGGCGTACCCGTCCAGCGGCGAGCGGTCAAAGGGCGGCTGATCCATGGGCGCGGTGATCTCCTCCGCCAGCCTCCGCCCCAGCGCCCCCGCCAGGGGCAGCTTCTCCGTCCCCAGGCAGTCAATATTGTCACACAGCGCCTGCTGTGCCTCCTCCAGCGTCAGTCCGGTTTTCATCCATATCCTCTCGTATCCTTGGTAGTCTATGGCTCCCAAAAGCCTCAGGGGGACGTCGTTTTCTCCAAAACGGCGCCCCCCTGAAACTTTTGGTGGGGCTCCTTTTCAAACGCGGAAGGTCAGGCCGTTTCCAGCCTGGCCCGGCAGAGGTTGCTTCCTCTGCGGCGGCACCGCCATAGCCGCAGCCTGCAGGCGGTCTCGCTCAGAGCCGATATGTGGTTTTCAAGCCGGAAGGGCTCAGATTTGCGCCAGCAGCTTATGGACGGACTTCCCGGCCTGCACAGCCTGATACTCCTCTTCGGTGTAGAGCCGGAGCGCGCCGGTGGGGCACACACGCACACAGGCGGGCTCCATGCCGTGGGCCACCCGGACATAGCAGCCGTCGCACTTCTCCATCTTCCCCGCCTCGTTGAAGGTGGGCACGCCGAAGGGGCAGGCCATGGCGCAGGAGTGGCAGCCGATGCAGTTGTCATTGTCGTAGATGGTAAACCCGGTGCTCTCGTCCTTCTTCAGGCAGCCGGACGGGCAGGCAGGGATGCAGGGGGCATCGTCGCAGTGCATGCAGGCCAGGGAGGCGTAGGCCGCTTTCACCTGGTCGCCGTCCCGCTTGTCCAGGCAAAACACATTGCGGAAGGGGGCGCGGGTGCGGGGGTCAATGTCATTCTGATCCATGCAGGCCACGGCGCAGGCGCCGCAGGCGGAGCACTTCTCCATATCCAGATCGAGATACAGCTTCATCTCAACAGTTCTCCTTCCCTTATTCCGGGCACTTTTCCATGTCACAGGCAACGCTCTTATAGGTCGGGAAGCCGGTGCAGGGATCCAGGCAGTCCTCGGTCAGCAGGTCGTTGGCGCTGACCTCCTCGTAGCCGTGGTACAGGTGGATGGTGCCCTTGAGCACGGTGGAGGTGGGATTGACCTTGATCTTCAGGGATCCGCCGTCGGTGGTCAGCCGCACCAGGTCGCCCCGCACCAGGCCCAGACGCCGGGCATCCTCCAGGCTGATATCGGCCATGGGCTCGGGCCGCAGGCTGCGCAGCACGGGCACCTTGTGGAGGCGGGAGTGCAGGGTGTGGGCCATGCGCACGCCGGTGGACAGGATGTAGCCCCGCTTCCCCTCCGGGTGATACAGCTCCTCGGGGTAGTTGGGCACGGGGTTCACGCCGCACATCTTTAGCATGTTGGACACGAACTCAAACTTGCCGGAGGGGGTGGGCAGGCCGTTCTTGTAGGTCGCGCCGACCACCAGGGGCTGGGCCTCGGGGACGGCCACGGGCGCGTCGGCGGCCTTCAGGCTTGCCACGGAGATGCTCAGATCTTTCAGAATGTAGTCGATGGCGGCCTCATAGCCCTGGCACAGGAGGGTATCCTGGGGGCACAGGCGGCGGGCCAGCTCGGTGATGATGTCGGTGTCGCTCTTGCTGTCGTACAGGGGGTCGATGACGGGGTTGGTGAAGTAGGCGTGGCCGGAGGGGTAGACCCGCAGCTCGCCCCGCTCGAAGGAGGAGCAGGCGGGGAGCACGATGTCGGCGTACTTGCAGGCGGGGGTGTCGAACAGGTCGATGGCCACAAAGAAATCGATGGCCTTCAGCGCCTGGCGCATCTTCTCCGTGCCGGGGAACATCAGCAGGTTCATGCCGAAGCCAAGCAGCGCCTTGATGGGATAGGGCTTTCCCTCCAGAATCTGCCGGGACAGATCCATGGCCTGGAACTCATCCTGGATCATGTTCCACACGGGGAAGCGGCTGGCGCCGATGCGGGGGTTCTTGCTCTCCGGCCGGGTGCCGTTCATATAGTCGGCCTCATGAGTGGGGAAGCCGCCGCCCTGGTAGTTGTAGGAGAAGGGCGGGGAGGGGATGTTGGCGCCCGGCTTGTCGTAGTTGCCCGTGAGGCCCAGCAGGCAGACCATGGCGCGGAAGTTCTGGAAGCCGTTGCGGTGCTGGGTCAGGGGGGATTCGCTCTGGTGGAGGCAGGCGGGGCCGTTCTTGCAGATCAGCTCGGCAGCCGCCACCACCTTGTCGCCGGGGACGCCGGTGATCTTCTCCACCGTCTCCAGGTCGAACTTGGCGCACTCGGCGGCATACTCCTCAAAGCCGTAGGTGTGGTTCTCCACATAGTCGTGGTCATACCAGTCGTTGTCGATGATCACCTTGGCGATGCCCAGAGCCAGCGCGCCGTCGGTACCGGGCTTGAGCTGCAGGTGGACGTCTGCCATCTCCGCGGCCTTGGTCACCCTGGGGTCGATGATGAGCAGCTTGCCGCCCCGCTCCTTGAAGGCCAGCAGGCCGACGGTGTTGATCTGGTTGGAATAGTGGGGGCCCAGGCCGCCTCCGATGACCACGCCGGCGTGGGCCATGTCGGGCACAGGGAAGCCGCCCACGGTGGTCACGTTGGCCATCACAGTGGCGTCCATGCAGGCGCTGGACTCGGTGGCGTAGTTGATGGTGCCGAAGGAGTAGGCAAAGCGCTTGAGCATGGGGCGATACCACTTGGTGTAGCCGGAGTAGATGGCCACGGAGTCCGGGCCGTCCTCTGCCTTGACCTTGCTCAGCCGCTGGGCGATCTCGGTAAAGGCCTCCTCCCAGGTGATGGGCTCAAACCTGCCCTCCCCCTTCTCGCCCACCCGGCGCATGGGGGTTTTCAGCCTGTCCTCCCGGTAGATGTAGTCCCGGTTGGCGGCCCCCTTGGTACACAGCAGTCCGTGGTTGTGGGGGTGGGTCTTGGTGCCCTCCACCTTGATGACCCTGCCGTCCTTCACATAGGCGTCGATGCCGCAGTGATGGGAGGGGGCGCAGATATCGCACGCGGTGTGCTTGACGGTAATGCCGGTTTCGGGGCAAGGAATTTTGGCCTTGCACAGTTTCTCAAGTTCAGTCATTCTGTCTGCCCTCCAACAAGTTTGATAAAGGCCTCGTCCACGCCGTTCCTGCGCAGCTTCTCCAGCAGGAAGGGATCTGTGTCCGTGCCGCCCCGGAGCTGCTTCATCAGCATGCCCTTGACAATCCCGCTGATCTCGTGGCAGTCCAGGATGTTGACACAGTTGAGCCGGCCGTTTTCCACCAGGGCCTCCAGCCACAGGCCGTTCTCCCTGCGGGAAAACACCCGGTGCTCCCCGCCCAGGGTCTTGTCGCCCAGGCTGATAAAATCCATATCCATAAAATGGGTGATGTTGTGGATCAGGCTGCCCTCATATCCATCCCGCCGCCCGGCCATGGCGGCTCCGGCCACATCCCCCTGTCGGCCCGCATTGGCCCAGAGGCCCGCGGCCTGGGGCTGGCCGCTCTGGATATTGCGGTGCTCCGCGCAGTCTCCCGCGGCGTACACGCCGGGCACGGAGGTCTCCATGGTGTCATCCACCCGGATTCCGCCCCGGCCTGTCTCCAGGGCATCCTTTTCCAGAAAGCCCAGATTGGGCCGTGTGCCGATGCACAGAACGGCCAGATCGCAGTCCACGCTGCTGCCGTCGCTGAGGCCGACGGCAACGCCGCCCTCCGGCCGGTCGGTCAGGCCAGCCAGGCCCTTCCCAAAGGCCAGTCGCACGCCCTTTGCGGTCAGCCGCCGCTCAATCTCCTCCGCCACGGAGTCAAAGGCGGCCAGCGGGAAGATGTGGGGGGCCAGATCGGTGAGGGTGCAGGCGATGCCCCGCTGCCACAGCAGTTCCACCACCTTGATACCCACCATGGAGGCGCCCACCACCACGGCGGAGTGGATGTCCCCCTTCTCCAGGCGCTCCCGCAGTCCTCTGGCGTCCCGCATGGTGCGCATGGTAAAGGCGTTTTTGCTGTCCTTGCCCTCCACCGGCGGGACAAACGCCTTGGCTCCGGTCGCGATCAGCAGCTTGTCATATGTCCGGGTGCATCCGCCCGCCGTCACGGTGCGGGCCTGCGGCTCCACCCGCTCTACCGTCCGGGCGCGGACATTCAGCTTGAGTTCCCGGCTGATCTCATCCAGGCTTCCGAAGGGATAGGCGCCCTCCTCCGGCAGCCGGCCAGCCGTCACGTAGGTCGTCAGCATCGGGTTCTCCGGGGCCATTCCAGTGTCCGTATAGATGTCGATTTCCCCGGGGAAGCCGTTGGCGCGCAGGCTCCTGGCCGCGTGGTAGCCGGCGCATCCGAAGCCGACAATCCCGTATCGCTCCATTCGCTGTCACTCCTTTTCTGTTCCGTTTGCGCGCGCGGGCCGCGCCCTCCCGGGAGGGCGCGGTCCGTACACATTCACGTTGTCTTTTTTCTGGGCTTTCCGGTCATACGCAGGTACTCCGAGTCCCAGTCATAGGTTGGGGGAAGAAGGGTATGGGGATTGCCTGCAATCTCCCGGTCGTAGACCTCCCCCCAGCCGTCCAGGTCAAAATCCTCCACCGAGACGGTGATGTGCTCGATTCCGCCGCCCAGCACCCGGGCCAGCTCGGCCTGCAGGGCCTTGGCCAGGGCCAGCTTGGTGGCGTTGTTCCTGCCTTCAAACAGCTTGACAGAGATATGGGGCATGGCCGCACTCCGTTACAGCTGGAAGAGCCTGCCCAGGCCCAGGTCGTCCTTGATGCCCAGCTCCCGCAGAGTGGCCCACCAGGTGGCCTGGTTGCTGGTGATCACCGGTCGGCCGAAGTCCTGCTCCATCATGGGGATGGCGTCGATGATGCCCAGGCCGGTGCAGCTGACAAAGACGGTGTCGGCCTCAGGGTGCTGCTCCAGCACCTGCTTGGTCAGGTTGTACATCATGTCGGGGGTCACCTTGGGCATACACAGGGGGTCGGTGTAGCCCAAGCCCTTGATGTCCAGAACCTCAAAGCCGCTGTCCTCCAGGAACTTCTTCTCCACCTGATCCACCTCGGCGGAATAGGGGGTGGTCACCACCAGCTTCTTGGCGCCCACCGCCTTCATGGCCCGCACAATGGCGGTGGAGGTGGTCATGGCCTTCTTCACGCCGGAGGCGGCCTTGATCTGCTCACACAGCTCCAGGTCGTAGCCGTAGCCCTTGATCAGGCTGCCGGTGGTGCAGGGGAACACAATGATGTCCTGCCCGGCCTTGCCCAGCAGAGCGGCCCCCTCGGCCACCCGCTGGCTCATCTCGGTCAGGCCCTTGGGATCCACCTTCTCAAACAGGATCCGGGTGGTATTGATGGTCACACCCTCGGGCAGATACTTGTGGTACTCATGCTCCGGGGCGGAGCCGGTGTGGGGGAATACGAGCCCCACCTTGCCGCGCCAGCCATAATACATAACAGTACTCCTTTCCGGCGCGCCCCCGCACGGGGGCGCGCCGCGTTTTCTTGTCTGTTCCTGCCGGTTCTTACTTCAGCAGGTCGCCGAAGGAGGCCATATCCTCCACGTTCTCGATGTTCATTACGTAGTCGATGAGCTTCTCCACGGTCTCCTTGCTGTAGTACTGGCCGGCGTTCATGCGGAACAGCTCCAGGAACTCGTCGCGAGTGAGCATGTTCTTGGGATGGCCCTTGTGATAGCGCATGCTCTCCTGGTAGACCTTGCCGTCCTTGGTGGTGATGGTGACGGTCTTCTCGGGATGGCTGCCGCTCTGATAGACGTTGAAGGAGTGGAGCAGGGTGTCCTCGGGGTCGGGGCCGGCCTTGACCTTCTTGGCCAGCTCCAGCACCTTGGGATCCTTGAACTTGTCGGGGGTGAACCAGCGGGGGTTGGGGGTGGGATCCAGCAGATAGCTGGCGATGACGAAGGGCATGCTGAACTGGGCCTCCATCAGGGAGGAGAAGCCGTCCTCGGGGCAGTGCATGCGGTACTGCGTGGGCGGGTTGACCACGATCTCCTGGATGTCATCGGGCTTGATGCCGTACTTCTTGACCATCAGATCCACCAGCTCCACGGGGGTCTGCACCCACATGTTGGCGGGCCAGTGCTTGATGAGGATCTCCATCATCATGAACTTGTCCATATCCCGATCCAGCCAGGTGCGGTCTACCGCGGTGGTCAGCTGCTCGCAGTAGCCGTAGGGGATATCGAAGCAGTCCTCCATGTTGTAAACACCCTTTTCGGCACACAGGGCGGCAATGACGCCGTTGAGGGAGGTCTGGCCCCACTGATAGTGGTAGGCGTTGGACATGGTGGCCTGCTGCATGTTGGAGGGCATCTCGGCGAACATGCAGGACATGCCGAAGGCCTTGTTGTACTGCTCGGGGGTGAGCTTGAGCAGTTTGCAGGCGGCGGTGGAGGCGGCGAAAATGTTCCAGTTGGCGATGGCCCAGCCCTGGCTGTGGTCGAACTCGGGCCCGGGCTGCACGGCCATGGACACCCGCATGCACACCTCAAAGCAGGCGATTAGGGCGGCCAGATACTCTTTGCCGGTGGCGTGCTGATCCTCGGCCATGGCCACGCTGACGGGCACGGCGCTGGCAGAGGGGTGGCCAGTCCAGGAGCAGTCCTCCCAGTCCAGGATGTCGGAGATGGTGCCGTTGACGAAGACGGCGTTGGCGGGGGACAGCTTTTCGCCGGTAGTCCACACGGTGGCGGTGCCGCCCACGCCGTTGTTCATTGTTTTGCCGATCTCTACGCCCTTGCCGGCCAGCTCATCCTTCTTTGCGGCCAGGGTGACGCCCAGGGTGTGCAGGGTCATCAGTTTGGCCCGCTCAATGACCTCGGCGGGGATCTTGTCGTAGGTCAGATTGGCAGCGTACTCCGCCAGCTTCTGGGTGTAGTTGGTGCCGTTGTTTGCAAAGTAAGACATAACAATACCTCCTGAAATAAGATTATTGTGGTGGCTGCTGTAAGTAGTTGTCCTGGTTCCGGCGGCTCTGTCTCAGAACAGCAGGGTGGACAGGGGGGAGATGTCGTCGTAGCGCTCGATGTTGCAGATGGCGTCGATGGCCCGTTCCATCTTCTCCCCCTGGATGGCGGGGGCGGCCTGGATGCGGAACCGCTCCACAAACTGCTCCCGGCTCATCATGTTCCTGGGGTGGCCCAGCTGGTACTGCATGGTCTCCCGGTACTCCCTGCCGTCCTTGGTCTTGATGATCAGCGTTTTCTCGGGGAAGGAACCGGCGCGGAAAATGGCGAAGGAGTCCAGCAGCTCGTTGGGCTTGGCGTCGCTGCCGTGAACCTTGCCCGCCAGCTCCAGCACCTTGGGATTGGTCAGGTTCTCGGCGGAGTACCACTCCCGGCTGGGAGAGGGATTGCAGATCATGGCGGCGATGGCGTAGGGGATGGAGAACTGGGCCAGCATCATGGACTCGTAGCCGTCGGGGCGGAACATCATGCGGCCCACGGTGGCGGGATCCAGGATGATCTCTTCGATATCCTCGGGCTTGAGGTTGTGCTTGGTCACCAGGTTGTAGCACAGCTCCAGCGGGGTCTGGAGCCACATATTGGCGGGCCAGTGCTTCATCAGGGTCTCCATGGTCAGCCAGCGGCTGCCCAAATCCTTGGTGAACCACTCCGGCTTGGGATCGGAGGTCAGGTGGAAGGTGTAGGCATACTGGTCGTCGAAGCAGTTCAGGTTGTTGTCAATGCCAAACTCCACCATCTGGGCGGCCATGACGCCGTCGTGGGAGCGGATGCCGTGCTCGATGTGGTAGAGGTCGGACATGGTGGCGTGGGCCACCACGGAGGGAATGGGGCTGCACTGGGCGCCCACGCCGTAGGCCTGGTTGATCTGCTCGCTGGTCAGGCCCATCAGCTTGGCCGCGGAGACGATGCCGCCGAAGAGCTGCCAGCTGGTCAGGCCCCAGCCCTTGAAGGCGTCCCAGCCCTCAGGGGGCTGCACCGCCATGGCGATGCGCTGGTAGGCCTCATAGGCGGCCACAATGGCGGTGACAAAGTCCTTGCCGCTCTTCTTCTTGGCCTCTGCCACAGCCCAGGACACGGGGATGATGCTGGCAGAGGGGTGGCCAGTCCAGGAGCAGTCCTCCCAGTCCAGGATGTCCGCCATGGTGCCGTTGACCAGGGCGGCATTGGCGGTGCTGAGCTTTGTGCCGGTGATCCAGCAGGTGGCGGTGTTGCCCTCCGCGCTGCTCTCGCCGCCGTTCAGGGCCAGGCCCAGCTTCTGGGCGGTCTGCTCGGTGTGGGTTCCCTTGCTGCCCAGGGAGACACCGATGGTCTGCAGGGCGATCATCTTGGCCCGCTCCCGTACCTCCTCCGGGATGTCCTCATAGGTCAGGTTCGCCACGTAGTCGGAGAGGGTCTTGGTATACTCGGTCTTCATGTTTCCGCTGTTCATGCTGAAGTTGCTCATGTTTTCTACCTCCCTTTTCGGTCAGAATTCAAGTCGGATGGATCGCAATCGTATCTCGATATTGGATGGGATCACAGCTTGAACAAGCCGCCCAGACCCAGATCGTCCTTCCGGCCGATGGCGCGGAGGGCCTTCCACATGGTGGCCTGGATGCTGGTGACGAGGGGCATGCCCAGCTCTTCCTCCAGCTCGGGCACATAGTCCAGGAAGCACAGGCCGGTACAGCTGATGAATACGGCGTCCGCCTGGCTGCGGTCCATGGACATGGTCAGGTGGTAGAGCTCGTCAATCTGCACCCTGGGGATCGCCTTGGGGTCGGTGACGCCCAGGCCGCGGATGTCCAGCACCTCAAAGCCGCTGTCCTCCAGGAACTTCTTCTCGATCTCGTTCACCCGGTCGCAGTAAGGGGTGGCGACCACCACCTTTTTGGCGTTCACCGCCCGCAGGGCCTCCACCACGGCGGTGGTGGTGGTGAAGCAGGGGATGCCGCCGGTGGCCTCCTCCATGCGCCGGATCAGGTGCTGGTCATAGCCGATGCCCTTGATCAGACTGCCGGAGGTGCAGGCGAACACAAACAGCTTGATGTCCGCGGTAGACATGCGCTTGGCCGAGTCCACAACCAGATCCTCCAGGGCGGCCAGGCCCGCTTCGTCGATCTGGTCTACGGCGATGCGGTCGGTGAGGCAGGCGATGCCGTCCGGCAGGTACTTGTTGAAGTCCCGCTCCAGCGAGGGGGAGGTGGCCAGGGACAGGATGCTGATCAGGCCTTTCCATCCATAGTATATGGCAGTTACTCCTTCCAATCGGTGTTCCGCCGCCTTATAACGTTACATGATCACATTGAGCAGGCAGAAGTAGGGGATGCCCAGAATCACATAGGCCAGGCAGGCCACGCCGGTGTGGCTGATGATCATCTTGGCGTCCAGGCTCTCCTGCCCGTAGAGCAGAGCGGACAGAGCAGAGGCGCCGGGGAACATCAGGCCCAGGCTGGAGCTGTAGATAATAACAATACCCAGCAGACCCATGTTGGCGCCCATCTGCAGACCCAGAGGCACCGTGATGGCAATAAGGAAGAGGGCCACGCCGGTGTTGCTGCCCAGGTTGGTCAGGATCAGGGCCACAATCAGTGCAAAGGCAATGAGCACAGTGGTGCCGGCACCGGAGAACATGGGGGTAAGAATGGAGTCAAACAGATCCAGGATACCGGTGGCGTCGGAGGTCAGGGCGTTGGCAATGGGGATGGCGGCCGCACAGATGAAGATGGGTTCCCAGCGCACGGCGGCGGTGGACACCTGTCCGAAATCCATCAGGGGCTTGCCCTTGATCTTGATGAGGCAGAGGGCGGCGATGATCAGGGCGTAGACGCCGGCGGTGGTGACGGTGCTGTTGATGGCCTGCACGATGGGCCAGTCGGCGGGGAAGGCGCAGGCGATCAGGGTGATGACCATGATCAGCACGAAGGTCAGCAGATAGGTGATCTGGATGCCGTTAAGCCGCTTCTGGCCGGCGGCCAGCACGGTACTGTCAAAATTGGCCAGCTTGGAGAAGTCGTGCTTGAACAGGTACTTCATGGCCAGGGTGCAGATGAGCATGATGACAATGCCCAGCAGGAAGGCGGAAAAGATGAATAACGGATAGTTCATGGGGTAGCCCACCGCAGCGGTATACGACTCGCAGAGGGCCAGCTGCCAGCCCTTGAAGGGGATGCAGAACTCGCCCATACCGCAGGCCAGGGCCACATAGATGGTCATGGCCTTGATGAAGGGAGACTTCCGGTCATAGCCCACGATATCGGCCATGTTCCACAGCACGTTCCAGGCCAGCAGGATGGTGCCTACCGCCATGACCATGAGGGAGGACACGAAGAAGCCGATAAAGAACATGAAAACAAACAGGGTGGGACGTCCCTTCAGGAAGGGGCGGCTGATGATCCACCGGGCGATCCACTCACCCAGGCCGCAGGCGGTGACGCCGCCGGCCAGCAGCATGAACATCAGCACCTGCCACACCACAGAGCTGCCCAAGCTGAGGGAGATGGCCTCACTGACAGTGCAGTAGCCGCTCATGCCCAGGGCTACGATGCCCATCAGGGCGGGCCAGGCCAGGCCAACAGTAGACCAGAGGAAGAGCACGGAAATAAAGATACCCAGTACCTTCATACCCACGGAGGTCAGTGGTGCGATAGGGGGCAGCATGCCAAAGCCGAACATAAAAAGCAGGCCGATGATGGTGTAGATCCAGTATTTTACGTCAAATTTAGTCTTTCCAATTGCGTTGGCAGGTGCGTTACTCATATTACGCAACTCCTCTCTTACTTACACAGCAGGTTATCAGAACAGGCTCAGCGGGCCATGCAGAACTCTGTGCCGATCTGTTTTTCCACCGCCCGGCGGTAGACCAGCTCGCCCACCGTCAGATCCAGAGAGCCCATGCCCATGTGGGAAAACAGGATGATCTCGTCGTCGCTCTCCCTGCCGGGCTTTCTTCCGGTGACAATCTCACCCAGATCGGCGTATACGTCCTCGTACCGCAGGTGATAGTCGGCAAAAAGCGGGTCTTCGATCACGAAATGAATGTCGGAAGTCCGGTTGCCCAGCACCCACTTGTCCGCCCGGCGGGACACCTCGGGATCCAGGTCGTGGAAGGCGTACAGGCCCGCCACAAAGCACCCCTTGGGCAGCCACTCGGCCTTGACCAGCGGCTTGCGGGAGGTGGTGACCAGCAGGACGATGTCCGCCTCCTCCACCGCCTGCCGGGCATTTTCACAGGGCACGACCCGGGCGCGGTCTCCGAACCGCTCCTGAACCTCCCGGATCCGATCCGGGTTCAGATCGCACAGCCGGAGCTCCTCCAGGCCGGGGAAGTTGTCCAGGAAGCTGCGGATGCCCGCCTGGCCCTCCTCCCCGCAGCCAATGACGGCCAGGGCTTTGGAGTTTTTCCGGGCCAGGTAGCGGGCCGCGGCCACCGCGTGTCCCCCCGCCGTGCGCATGGTGGTGATGGCGGTGGCGTCCATTACAGCATAGGGAACGCCGGTCTCCCCGTCGTTGAGAATCAGCAGGTTCCCCCAGGAGGAGGGAACGCCTGGCTTCTGATCCTCATACATGCTGACCCACTTGACCCCCGCCACACCGATGTCCTTGCGGTAGGCCGGCATGGCCAGCAGCATATTGGTCTTGGCCTCGTTAGTCCACAGGGGGTCTTTGGCCGGGTGGACGATCTTCCCATCGCCCAGGGCGCGGAAGCAGTCCACCACGGCGTCCACCACCTCCACAGGGGTGACGAGCTGCTCCACCTGTTCCTTGATGATCAGGCGGATATTCACCGGCTGGGGCATCTTACACGACTCCTTTCTGCTCAACGTTGTTACTTCAGCTCTCCGGTCTCCAGGTAGTCGTTGATCTCCTCCACCGACTTGCCGGCCAGGCCCAGGTTCTCCAGAGTCAGGCCGCCGGCGTAGAAGTCCTCGTCGTTGAGCACAGAGGCCAGGGTGATCAGTGCGTCCACCACGGGGGTCTTAATGCCGAAGTTCCGGCCCAGGGAGGCCAGCAGGCTGTTGCCGGCGTGGGCGTCCTCCACCACATAGCGGTCGTGAACTCCCTTGGTGGGGCCGGCCAGCACGCGGAACTGAGCCACCTCGGGGTGCTTGGGGTACTCCAGCAGGGCGTAAATCTGTCCCACGGCCCGGGTTCTGGCATAACCCATCTGATCCATGATCTTCTCCCGCTCATCCTCTACCGCGGAGATTACTTCGGCCACGGAGGGAGACATGCCGTCCTGGTACAGGCGGAAGTCGTTCATGGTCTCCATTTTAGAGGTGTTCAGCAGGGTGCCCGCCAGGTGGATGGCCACATTGGGAGAGCTGAGGGTGGCCTGGAACACGTTCTTCACCGCGTGGCAGGGGTACACCGGGGAGAGCCCGGCCACCAGGGCGTCGTTATCCTTGGCGGGGAAAGCCGCCACCGGCTTCTCTGCATAGGGGAAGGCGCAGGTGACCGTGGTAGGGGCCACCAGGCGGCAGGGGCCGATGTTGCCCTGCATCTCACCCACGATGACCTTCTTGTCACCCAGCTTCTTCTTCAGGGTGATGGACGCGCAGTTGCCGGCGGAGAAGCAGACCACCTGTCCGTCCTTCAGGTGGGGGGCGATCCAGTCGGTGATGGCTTCGTGCCGCTTGGCCATGGCGGAAACCAGCACCACCTCGGCATCTGCCAGGGCCGAGGCCACATCAAACGTGATCTTGTGGATCACCGCGTGGCCGGTGCCGCAGTTGCCGATCAGATCGACTCCGTTGCCCGCCTCCTGGACGGCCCGAAGCTTGGCACCGTGCCACTCCTCGTCGCAAACCGTTACCTGGTGGCCCTGGAGGGTCAGGTAGGTCGCCATAAAGATGGCCGTTCCGCCGCCGCCGATGATGGTTACCTTTTTCATGGTGCACACTCCTTTGCAATGATGTCTGCGCAAAGCTTTAATGCAATAGATGTGCCAACTTTTTTCTTAAATTATTTTTGTTCAATTTCTTTTGTTTCTGCTCGTTTTTCTCGATTTTTGAGCTTATTTTTCGCGTATGAAATCCACCTTTCTTCTATTTCTCATTTTCTGATATGAATATCAAAAAGGCATCCCGCCCCAGACGGGGCGGGATGCCTTGGTTTTATGATTCGTTTGGTGCCGCATTCATTGGAAATAGGGGTCAATGAAAATGGATGTAGAGGATACCCCTACCCGCCGCAGCGCGGCCCGCATAAGAACCTGATTGTGCGGCAGGATGGGCTTTTTGATGTGGAGATCCAGCTCTTCAATAATCGGGAGCAGCGCGCAGGCCGGGTTGTCAAACACCACGGCATCCACGTCCTGAAAATCAGTCTGCCTGACGCATCTGAGGATCTCATCCGGGGTTATCCTGTCCACATTGCGCACATCACCGTCAAAATTCTCCAGAAGCTGCACCACCTTGACCACGTCAATTCCGTTCTTGTCAAAAAAGATTTTCTCCAGGAGGCTGAGTTCCACGCCGTGGGGAGAGACGAGCGCAATCCGGCTGGCATCCAGTTCCCGCAGGCAGTTTACAAACTCAATGGATGGAACCAGCACAGGTATGCCGACTTTCTGCTCCAGCAGATTGATGGTCTCCCGTCCCCGCAGGCAGCTCCCGCTCATGCTGTTCCATACAATGACCGAGGCGTCGCAGCCTGCCAGAATCTGCGCCGCGGCAGGGAGGCCCCCCATCATCTTGTCCAGCGAGCTGTAGGAAATCTGAAAAAGGGGGACTCTTGTCGTGGCCACGTCCGCCACCCCGGCCAGCTGTTGGTGGAATTCCCGCTCCGCGCTGATGCTCCCGCGGGTATCCCCTGTGATCAGCCCGATAACAGGTAAAGTGGATGCATTCATGCTATCCCTCCGATTCCGCGTCAAGATACGTATCCAGGATCCTCTGGAACGGGAGTTCCCCGTCGATGACCAGTTCGGCGTCCTGTGCCGTGGCCAGCGTCTCCCGCACAAGGCGGCTGCTGGCTCCCCGCGATGTGAGCAGTCCCTGCTGGATTTCCGCACTCAGGTTGGAAAGGCGGATCCGGATGACGCTGGACTTCCCGATCCGGAATTTGTAGTAGACATTTGCGCAGGTCAGCCGGATATCATTCTCCAGCTGTCCCACATTCGCGCCGCAGTCGTAGTGAACCATGGCACTCAGAAGATCCTGATTCAGGTAAATGGGCTTCTGGAGCAGACCGGCCTCTCTCCACAGAAAGTGCAGCACCAGAATAATCCGTTCCCGCACCGGCCGCTGGGCCAGGCTCGGAAGCGCTATATGAACCGGAATCCGGCGCAGAAATGTGCTGAGCATGCACTCCCGGGGGGACTCCGTCGTCGCACCGATCAGCCGCAGATGCACCCGGCGGTCTTTTTGCGGCTCCCCCATCCGCTGGAACACGCCCTGATCCAGCAGCAGGAACAGCTTCTCCTGCCCCTCCGCGTTCAGGCGGTGGATCTCATCCAGGAACAGGATGCCGTTGTCCGCGCTCTCCACCACACCGGGCCGGTCCTGCGTCGCGCCGGTAAAAGCTCCCTTGCAGTGCCCGAAGAGCTGTGAGAGAAGCAGCTGTGGATTTTCCGAGTAATTGGCACAGTTAAAGGTGACAATGGGCGCGTCGCGGGCAATGGCGCCACATTTCACGGCATAGTCGTGCATACAGGTGGCAAACAGGCTCTTTCCGGTTCCTGTGGGGCCGGTGATCAGCGTATGCAAGCCGTTTGGCGGATAGAGGACCGCGGCTTTTGCCTCTTCAATGCTGTCCCGCAGGCTGCCGTTTGCTCCAATCAGATCGTCAAACGCGGAGCGGCAGTCCGCACTGTTGATAGGATCCTCCGTTTTGACCATCTGTGCTTTCAGTGAAAGTGCATTCAGAAAATCATTGGCCGAGTCAAACTGGCGGGCCGGAATGCTTTTGTGCAAAATCCGCTGTAAATGAGAGGGCGACAGATAGGAGGCCGGGCGGCCGCCCACCCTGGCCAGCACCCCCTCCCGCTGGAGACGGGCCAGCTCCATGCTGGCGTTGTTGGAGGAGATCCCCGCCTTTTCTGCAATCGCAGACACATGCAGCCGTCGGAGAGACTCCTCTGGCCGCCGAGGATCAAAGCCGTCCGTAAGCTGCTCTACCGCAGCGAGCACCTTGTCCGCGCGTTTCTGTTTCGTGGTTCTCCGCTCCTTTCCGGTTTCAGCTTCCATTTTTCATCCAGATGCGGATGACAACAATGCACGCACCATCGTTCATCCCGTCCAGGATTCCGTCATGCTCTCTGTAACCCTTCTCACCGCACACCGGATCTGGCGGAAACCGGGGAAGCCGGAATAGGGATCCAGATGATCCCGGCCCACCAGGCTGTTGCCGTCGGCCTCCCGGTAGCCGTGGTACATGAACACCTGGCCGTCCGCCACCGTGTGGGTGGGCCGAACCTGCACCGTGATGCTGCCGTAGGCCGTGGAGAGGGCCACGGTGTCCCCCTCTTTGAGGCCCAGCCGCTGGGCGTCCCCGGCGCTGATGTCCGCCGTGGGCACGGGCCGCAGGCTGCGCACCCAGGGCACCTCGTGCAGGCGGGAGTGGATGGCGTTGGTCAGCCGGCTCCCCACGATCAGGGTGAGGGGGTACTGCTTCGGATCTGCGCCGTCAAAGCTGGAGCAGTAGGTGGGCAGGGGATCCAGGTCGGTTCGCCCGGTCTCCTCCACGATGGAGCGGATCAGCTCGCTGGACAGCTCCAGCTTGCCGCTGGGGGTCTCAAAGCCCTTTTCCAGGTAGGTACCGGGCTTGTAGGGGCGCAGCTCCTTCACCTTGACGGGCAGGGGGGCCTCCCGCAGCTCCTCCAGAGTGACGGAGAGGTTGCTGATCATGTAGCGCATGGTGGCCTCATAGCCGGACTTCATCAGCTCGTCGTCCAGATCCAGATAGCGGGCCAGATCGCACAGCACCTCCGGGTCGCACTTGGACTCGTAGAGGGGCGGAATGGCCGGGGTGGTGCAGGTCAGCAGGCCGCCGCCGTACCCCTTTAGCTCGGAGCGCTCCAGGGAGGAGCAGACCGGCAGCACGTAGTCGGCGTGGCGGCAGACATCGGTCTCCACCAGGTCGGTGGCCACCACCAGCTCCAGCTTCTCGAAGGCCTCCAGCATCTCCCCGGGCTGGGGGAACATCCGGTTGTTCATGCCGAAGGCCATCAGAGCCTTGAGGGGATAGGGCGTGCCCTCCCGGATCTGGCGGGCCATGTCCATGGCCTGGAACTCGGGAATCAGGGCGTTCCACACGGGGAATCGCTCCGCACCGATCTTGGGCTTGCAGTTCTGGGGCTTGACGTCGTAGACAAAGTGGTCCTCCATGGTGTCGAAGCCGCAGTCGGCATACACATAGCTGGTATGGGAGGGGATCTGTCCGCCTACCCGGTCAATCTGCCCCAGCAGCACCTGAAGGGACAGAATCGCCCGCATGTTGTTATAGCCGTTGGTGTGGTGCGTGATGGTGGCCGCCGGTGTGTAAATACTGGCTGGGCAGTTTCTGGCGTAGAGTTCGGTGGCGGCACGGAGCTGCTCTGTCGGCACACCGGTGAGCGCGCTGGTTCGTTCTGGCGTGAACTCCTTTACATAAGCGGCAAATTCCGCAAACCCATGGACATATTTTTTCACATACTCTGCGTCATACCAATGATTGGATATGATAAGACTGGCCATGCCCAGAGCCAGGGCACCATCGGTGCCCGACCGGAGGCGCAGATGGATGTCTGCTAATTTCTCTGAAGTGGGGGTAACACGGGGATCTATGATAATCACCTTGCCACCCCGCTTCCGAAAAGCGCGCAGGCCTTGAGCCTTTGTATAGGAGCTGACCATGGTGTTACAGCCCCAGCCTATGTAGACTTTGGCATTGGCCAAGTCAGGCCTGCACTCCCGTCCGACCACAGTTTTCCATGCCATCTCTGTGGCGCAGTGGCAGGAGGAGGACTCGGTTCCGTAGTTCAGGGAGCCAAAGGAATGGGCCATCCGGTGCAGCCAGGGGCGGTACCACTTGGAGTAGCCGGTGTACCAGGCCACGGACTCGGGGCCGTACTCGGCCTTGATGGCGTTGAGCCTGGCGGCAATTTCGGTGTAGGCCTCCTCCCAGGTGATGCGCTCAAACTGACCGCTGCCCCGGGGGCCGGTGCGGCGCATGGGGTACTTCAGCCGGTTCTCCCGGTAGACGTACTGCCGGTTGCTGGCGCCCTTGGTGCACAGCTTTCCGTTGGAGCCCGGAAAACCCTTGGTGCCCTCGACCTTCAGGATCTCGCCGTCCTTCACGTACACATCCAGGCCGCAGTGGGCGCCGGGCGTGCAGATGTCGCAGATGCTGTGCCTGATCTCAATGCCGGTATCCGGGCCGGGTATCTTCGCTCGGATCTTCTTTTCCAGTTCCGTCATTCTGATGACGCCTCCTAAAACACCAGTCTGCATCTGTCCAATGGCAAGTTACCCCTGTCTGTGTTTGTCAAACGAAAATGTGAGCAAAAGGGCCCCAGAAAAGTGAGCACCTT
>ERZ1643247.677-NODE-677-length-39025-cov-43.770875_pt1 | contig 39025 bp, 40 predicted proteins | sample MGYA00579264_ERZ1643247 | MGnify/ENA primary metagenome ERZ1643247 (study PRJEB29033, sample SAMEA4952262) | chicken gut metagenome | biome: Broiler Chicken; feature: Gastrointestinal Tract; material: Caecum | place: Ireland | collected 2018 | study: Broiler... | reverse complement strand
GTAGCAACCCTTTTGCGAGAAACGCGCGAAGGAAAAAAACGCGCAACCCAAGGAGAAAGGCCTCGCGCGCCGGAGGAAGCTTTTTACAATAAAGAAAGCGAAAGGCAAAACCGCGCTTTTGGCTTTCGCCCCCGATTGGCCGTAAGGCACGGGCAGGAAGAGTGAATTTGCGTGATTTATAAAAGGAGAGCCCTTACAGATCACGCAAAGAGAGGAACCCGGCCGCCGAGCCGACAAGGGGAGGCGAACGGCGGGGTGCCTCTCCGATCAAGCGTTTCGTAGCAACCCTTTTGCGAGAAACGCGCGAAGGAAAAAAACGCGCAACCCAAGGAGTTTTCATGATCAATATCCCCAAAGGAACCAAAGACGTACTGCCTGCCGAGGCATATAAATGGCATTTTGTCGAAAATACCGCGCGCCGCATTGCGGCGCTGTACGGCCTGCGCGAGATCCGTACGCCCACATTCGAGCATACCGAGCTGTTTCTGCGCGGCGTGGGCGATACAACGGACATCGTCAATAAGGAGATGTACACCTTTCTCGATAAGGGCGATCGCTCCATCACGCTGAAACCGGAGGGAACGGCGGGCGTCGTGCGCGCCTTTATCGAAAACGGCCTCGCCGGCGGAGCTCTCCCTTTAAAGATGTATTATATCACCCCCGTTTTCCGCTATGAGCGGCCGCAGGCGGGCAGACTGCGCGAGCATCACCAGTTCGGCGTCGAGATCTTCGGCGGAAAGGGACCCGAAACGGACGCGGAGGTCATCCTCCTCGCGCGCGACTATATCGCCGCCCTCGGGGTAGAGGGGGTGGAGCTCAACATCAACTCCATCGGCTGCAAGCACTGCCGCCCCAAGTTCAACGAGGCGCTCAAAGAGTACCTGCGCCCGCACTTGCCCGAAATGTGCGGGACCTGCAACGCCCGCTTCGAAAAGAATCCGCTGCGCATCCTCGACTGCAAGGAAGAGGCGTGCGCAAAGATCAACGAGGGCGCGCCCCGTTCCATCGATTATCTGTGCGACGAGTGCCGCGAGCACTTTGAAAAACTGTGTGCCATCCTCGATTCCTGCGGCGTCAAGTATAAGATCAATCCCAAGCTCGTGCGCGGGTTGGATTACTATTCCAAAACGGTGTTCGAGTTTGTCTCCACGGCCATCGGTTCGCAGGGTACCGTGCTCGGCGGCGGGCGGTACGATACCCTCATCGAAAATTTGGGCGGCCCGTCCGTTCCGGCTATCGGGTTCGGCAGCGGCATCGAGCGCATGCTCCTCGTGCTGGAAAATACCGGCAAGAATATTCCCCAAGAGCCGCCGCTGGGCGTGTATGTCGCCGGACTGGACGAGGAGGGCCGCAGGGCTGCCTTCGCTCTGGTCGCCGACCTGCGCGCGCGCGGCATCGCGGCAGATTTTGATCATGCATCCCGCTCGGTCAAGGCACAATTTAAGTACGCGGGCAAGGTCGGCGCACGGTACGTCGTCGTCATCGGTTCGAACGAGCTGAACGAGGGGCGCTATACCGTCAAAAATATGGCCGATTCCGCTTCAGAGAGCGTCGCGGCGGAGGAGTGCGCGGCCTATTTGGCCGCCCGTCTCGCATGAAGGAAACGGCCCTCGTCCTGAAAGCGGCGGGCAGGATCGCCGTCGTACAGATCGAAAAGCGGCCGGAGTGCTCGGCGTGCAAGGTGTGTGCCTTTTCGGGCGGAAAGAGCCGCGTCAAGGTCAAGGCGCTCAATACGGCGGGCGCCAAGGCGGGAGACAGGGTGATCGTCGAGGCGGAAAAGGACAACCGCGCGCTCGCGTCCTTCCTCGTCTATGTCGTGCCCGTGTTGCTGGCGGTCGTCGGCGTCGTCGTGGGGGCGCAGTGTTTCGAGCAGGAGCTGTATGCCGCGCTGCTGTGCCTTGCGGGGCTGGCCGTCGGTTTTATGGCGGTATGGATCGCGGACAAACTGCTGTCAAAGCGCCGCGGCTTCGGCATCGAGGTCGTCGAGGTGCTGGATATACAAAAAACGCATCAAAAGGAGGAAACAGACAATGGTCAAGGCGATTGACACGGCGGCTTTTCGCGCCGCAATGGAGGAAAAGAAGACGCTCGTCGTCGATTTTTGGGCAGAATGGTGCGGCCCCTGCCGCATGCTCGCCCCTGTGATGGAGCAGCTTTCGGACGAATTGGCCGGGAAGGCCGAATTCGTCAAGATCGACGTGGACGATAATCCCGATCTCGCGCGCGAATATTCCATTATGAGCATTCCGTGCGTGATGGTCTTTAAGGGCGGCGCGCTTGCCGGCAAAAATGTCGGATTCGTGCCCAAGTCCGCCATGAAGGACTTTATTGAACAGAATATCTGATTCGGAAAGCGAAGAGAGGAGGCCGCAGCGCATTTGCGCTGCGGCCTCCTCTCGTTGGCAGCGGTTCGGCAAAGAGAGCTTATGTGCACCGATGCGCCGTTCAGTACGTTGTGCATGCGCAGCGGGGCTTTGGATGCAGGGGCGTAATCCGAAACAATAAGGGATGCGGATATTTTCCGCATCCCTTTCGGTCGTTGCTATGTCCGGTCGTTTACTTTTTGATACAAGCTCAGTTTTGTGTTTCCTTTTATATCGGGATGTATTGTCAATCCGCTGTTCAGTAGGAGAGTGAAATCTGTTTCGGTAATCTGCGTGATGATTCCCTCTCCCATAGTGGGGTGGCGCACCCGGTCGTTGACGGAAAACACAGTATCCCGGACCTGGAAGCCGATGACTTGATTATTATTGTCGTGCAACACGATCGGCATGGCTGTCTGCTCAGGCTCCTGAAGAGGAGCCTGTTTTTCTGGCTCCCCGGCAATGGCGCCGGAAGGGGCTGCCGAGGCGCTTGCATTTTTTGCTACGCAATTTCTCAATATAAGATCCGGCAATCCGACGCTATAGAGGAGCCCGAGCGGGCCAAATAAAAAACCGACCCAAAATCCGCCGGAATATCCCTTGTAAGAGTGCAAACTCTTTGTAAGGAATCCGCAGATGATCCAAAAAACAATGCAGATGATCAGAACGATCACCTCTATGGTATCCATAATTCCTCCCTATATGATTTGCCTGCAATGCAGATTGCGGCAAATCAAAATATTTTATTATAAACAGTATATCACCCCCCCCATTTTGTCAACAATTTGACATATTTTTTAAAAAAATATGAATAAATTGATGAGAAGTCAAATTGGCGTCCCGATCTGAGGGCGGTGTGATCATCCGGCGCCGATCTTATTGTAGCGGCGCACTTCTGGCGGCGCCTCCCCGGGCAGAGATCAGCGACACAGTAGAGGCAGACACCAGCGGAAGGCGGAGGGGAGCGAAATTTCCCGCTCGATCGCCGCGACGGGGAAGTAGGCGAGCTCCGCAAAGGGCGAATGTTCTTTCCCTGCAACGGTATGCAGCGCGCGGGCATCCTCCTCCGAGTCGACGGTGTAGGCGGTCATCTCCCATTCGAGGTGAGAGAATACGTGGCGGTGCGCCTTCGGTTTGCCGACAAAAAAATTTTTCATGCCCGCTCGCTGCAAAAAGTCCCGCACCTGCGCGGCGGTCATCCTTTCTTCGATCGCAAAAAATCCGTACAGCCCGCGCAGCACTCCGTCGGCACGGCGGCAGAGGGCGGCCTCTTCCCCGCGGCGGAAGAGCAGCAGCGTCTTTTCGCTTTGCCTGCGCTCCGGCTTTTTGCGGGGCAGGGGGAGGGCGTCGCTGCGCGTACGGCAGAGCACAAAGAGGGGACAGGTCAGGCAGAGAGGGGAGGTCGGCGTGCACACCGTCGCGCCCAGTTCCATCAGGCTCTGCGTAAAGTCGCCGCAGCGCTCGTGCGGCAGCGCCGGTTCCAGTTCGCGGAAAAAGTCCCCTTTGAGCACTTCGGGCGGGCGGTCGTCGCCCAACAGGCGGGAGAGCACGCGGATCACGTTCCCGTCCACCGCCGGGGCGCGCTCGCCGAAGGCGATGGAAGCGATCGCGCCCGCCGTGTAGTCGCCGATGCCGGGCAGTTTTTTCCATTCTTTCGCCGTGCGGGGGAAGCCCTCCGCCGCCACGATCTTTGCAGCCCTCTGCAAGTTGCGCGCGCGGGAGTAGTAGCCGAGCCCCTCCCACAGCTTCATCAGCCTGTCCTCCGGGCAGGCGGCGAGCGCTTCCACCGTGGGCAGCGCCTGCAAAAAGCGGATATAGTATTCGCGGGCGGCCTCCACGCGCGTCTGCTGCAGCATGATCTCGGATACCCACACCCGGTAGGGGTCGGTGTTGAGGCGCCAGGGCAGGTCGCGCTTGTTTTTGTCGTACCAGGGCAGCAGCAGGGCGGGCAGCTGCGCCAGCGTTTCGGCGCGCTCCGCATCTCGTAAAGTTTCGTTCATCCGCATTATTTTAGCATAATTTACGCCGAAAACCAACGAAAATTTGACATTTACGCGAAAAAAACGTATAATTGCAGGGAGGGGAAAAGGGAGGAGCGGCAACTTGAATATCATCCTCATCGGCATGCCCTCTTCGGGCAAGAGCACGGCCGGGGTCCTGCTCGCAAAGACGCTCGGTTACGGCTTTATCGACACCGATCTCCTGATCCAAAACGAGCAGAAGGCGCTTTTGTGCGACATCATTGCCGCCAAGGGCGCGGAAGAATTTCTGCGCATCGAGGAGCGCATCAATGCCGAATTGTGGGCGGAGCGCTGCGTCATCGCGCCCGGCGGTTCCGCCGTTTACGGCGAGCGGGCCATGCTCCACTTCCGCGAGATCGGCACCGTCGTTTATCTGAAGCTGAGCGAGCGCGAGATCGAGCGCCGCCTGCACAACATCGTCTTGCGCGGCGTCGTGATGCGCACGCCCGGCGAGAGCGTCGCCCAGCTGTATGCCGAGCGCGTACCTCTGTATGAAAAATATGCGCACGTCACCGTCAGCTGCGACGGGCTCTCCCTCGAAGAGACGGTTTCTGCCATCGTGCGCGCCGTATTTCCCGAAAAAACGGCTTGACCCGACCGGCCGCCCGGCGGCCGGCAAAAAATCCAACGCCAGGAGTAACGATATGAAATTTTATAACACGCTGACCCGCCGCGTGGAGGAATTTGTCCCGCGCGAGCCGGGCAAAGTGAAGATGTATACCTGCGGACCGACCGTGTATAACTTTGCGCACATCGGCAATCTGCGCACCTATCTCATGGAGGACGTTCTGGAAAAGACGCTGCGCTACATCGGCTACGACGTCACCCGCGTCATGAACATCACCGACATCGGCCACCTCTCCTCGGATGCAGACAGCGGCGAGGATAAGATGCTGCTCGGCGCCAAGCGCGAGCATAAAACGGTGCTCGAACTAGCAAAGTTTTATACGGACGCTTTCTTCCGGGACTGCGAGGCGCTGCACATCAAGCGGCCGGACGTCGTTCAGCCCGCGACGGGCTGCGTCGAGGACTTTATCCGCGTCATCGAGGCGCTCGTGGAAAAGGGCTATGCCTATAAGGCGGGCGGCAATGTCTACTTCGACACTTCCAAGGTGGAAAACTACCACAAATTTTTCAACTTCAGGGAGGAGGATCTCGAGGTCGGCGTGCGCGAGGGAGTGGATGAGGACGCCAACAAGCGCAATAAGAACGACTTTGTCCTCTGGTTCACAAAATCGAAGTTTGAAGATCAGGCGCTGAAATGGGACAGCCCGTGGGGCGTCGGCTATCCCGGCTGGCACATCGAGTGTTCCTGCATCGCCATGAAATATCTGGGCGAATACGTGGATATCCACTGCGGCGGCATCGACAACGTATTCCCCCATCACACCAACGAGATCGCGCAGAGCGAGGCTTATCTCGGCCACGAGTGGTGCCGGTATTGGTTCCATGTCCTGCATCTGAACACCGCGGGCGGCAAGATGAGTAAATCTTCGGGCGGTTTCCTCACGCTGAAAAAGCTGGAAGAGGAGGGCCGTACGCCCATGGAGTACCGCTTCTTCTGTCTGCTCTCGCACTGGCGCAATTCCCTCGTTTATTCGGAGGATACCTTCGCCAATGCGGCCAACGCCTTCCGCAAGCTCAAATCCCGCTGCCTGGCGATCCCGGCGGAAGGGGAAGTGGATGCCGCCGCCGCAGCGCGCTGGCAGCAGCCCTTCCGCGCCGCGCTGGAGGATGACCTGAACACCTCGCAGGCGATCACCTGCCTGTACGATATGCTCAAAGACAAGGAGCTGAACGGTGCGACCAAGCGCGCCGTCATAGAAGATTACGACCGCGTTCTCTCCCTCGGCCTTTTGGAAGAGGAAGCAAAGGAAGAGGTTTCCGGCATCGATGCGGAAGAGATCGAGCGGCAGATCGCCGCGCGCGCCGCGGCTAAAAAGGCAAAAAATTATGCCGAGGCGGACCGCATCCGCGCCGAGCTCGCCGCAAAGGGCGTCACACTGATCGATACGCCCGCCGGCACCACATATAAGATCGGCTGAGGTCTTTGCGCCGGCAGCCTGCCGATATAAATAAGGAAAAAGAAAGCGGCGCCCCGCTCATCCGGCGGGGCGCCGCACGATCGAAAGGGAGAAAAGAGATGCGTACTTACATCGGCGTCGACCTCGGTACGAGCGGCACAAAGTTTTTATTGGTCAGGGCGGACGGTTCGATCCTGGCGGAGAATACGCAGACGTATCCCGTCCGCTATCCGCACAGCGGTTGGAGCGAGCAGGATCCCGCGGATTGGTTCCATGCCGCGATGCGCGGCATCCGCGCGCTGTTGGAGGGGCAGGATCGGTCCGCCGTGCGCGGCATCTCCTTCGGGGGACAGATGCACGGTTTGGTCGCGCTGGACCGCGAGGGCTGCGTCATCCGCCCCGCCATCCTCTGGAACGACGGCCGCACCGAAAAGCAGACCGCCTATCTCAACGAGGTCGTCGGGAAAAAGCTGTTGTCCGAATATACCGGCAACATCGCCTTTGCCGGGTTCACGGCCCCTAAGATCCTTTGGATGAAGGAGAATGAACCGCAGAATTTTGCCAGGATCGACAAGATCATGCTCCCCAAGGACTATCTCGCGCACCGTTTGTCGGGCAGTTTCTGCACCGATCTTTCGGACGCGAGCGGGATGCTGCTGCTCGACGTAAAGAATCGCCGCTGGAGCCGCGAGATGTGTGCCATCTGCGGCATTTCCGAGCGCATGCTGCCCCGCCTGTACGAGAGTTACGAAGTCGTCGGGACCCTGCGCGGCGAGATCGCGGCGGAACTGGGATTGTCCGCTTCCGTAAAAATCATCGCGGGCGCGGGCGACAATGCGGCGGCGGCCGTCGGCACGGGCGTCGTGGGCGAGGGCGGCTGCAACGTTTCCCTCGGCACCAGCGGCACCCTGTTCATCTCGTCCGAGCAGTATCGGGAGGATAAGGTCAACGCCCTGCACTCCTTCTGCCATGCAGACGGCGGCTGGCATCTGATGGGCTGTATCCTCTCCGCGGCGTCCTGCAACGCTTGGTGGTCGGATAAGATTTTGCAGACGCAGGATTATGCCGCCGAGCAGGCGGGACTGGAAGAGGAAATGGGCAGAAACGAGGTGTTCTTTCTCCCGTATCTGATGGGCGAGCGCAGCCCGCACAACGACGTCAGCGCGCGCGGCGCATTCATCGGCATGCGCCCGGATACTTCGCGCCGGCAGATGACGCTCGCCGTGCTCGAAGGGGTCACCTTCGCCCTGCGAGACTGCCTCGAGGCGGCGCGCGCCAACGGCATGCACATCGCGCGCACCAAGCTGTGCGGCGGCGGCGCCAAGAGTCCGCTCTGGCGCAAGATCGTCGCCAACGTGCTGGGCATGCCGGTCGATATTCCGCAGACGGAGCAGGGCCCCGCGTACGGCGCGGCGATGCTCGCCATGGTCGGCTGCGGCGAATATTCCACCGTGCAGGCGGCGGCAGATGCCGTCGTGCGCGTGCGCGAGACGGTGCAGCCAGACGCGGCGGTCTCCGCCCGTTACGAGGAGCGGTACGCAGCATTCCGTGCGCTGTACCCTGCGCTCAAGGGCGTCTTTCCCGCACTGGCGCTTTCCGGAAAATAAAAAATTCCGCTCTCGGGCGGAAAGGCGTGAAAAACAGATGATACGGCCGGGCCGCCTCTATGGGCGGCCCGGCCGACTTTGCTTTGGGATCAGATTTCTGCGCGAGGCGGGGGGCTATTGCCTGCGCGCCTCGTCGAGGATGGGCTGTACCGAAGATTCGTCAAAAAAGTCGATCTTCTGCCCGTACGTTTGGAGCAGCTGCTCGTCCTCCTCCGTCTTATCTTTTTTGCGCCGCAAAAACAGCATGAGCGCCGCCATCATTGTGCGGTGTTTCAGGCCGAGCTTCGCATAATCCATGCCGCCGCGCAGGCAAAACACGGGCAGTTTGCCGTGCAGTTCGTCGGGCAGCCTGCTCTCGAACAGCGTGCGCACTTCGTTCTGCGTCTTTGCGGATGCGGGGTCGGCCAGTCCGCAGGAGAACAGGATCCAGCGCTGGCCTTCCTTTTGGCCGCAGTATTTGGCCGCCTTGTTCCAGCCTGCCACGCTCCCCGCGTACAGTCCGCCGCCGAAGATGACGGTATCATAGGCGGAAAGGTCCAGTTCTTTGATCTGCTCGGCCGCGGCCGCTGCGCAGCCCAGTTGTCCGGCAATGTGCCGCGCGTATGCTCTGGTCGCACCGTAATGCGAGCCATACAGTACGATCGTCTTGTTCATATGCTTCCTCCGTTTCTCATAGGCAGGATCCGCTATAATTATACCATAAAGCAGCCGCGAACGGTTACGGAAATTGTCATGATTTTGTAATATTTTTTTTGTTCAGTTCCTTGCGCATCCAAATGCTTGCCTGTGCGCGGAAACTTATTGTATAATGGCATTCAATAAAGCAGATCGGGAGGTTTTATGCAGGACAATATCATCGAGGTGGAGGGGCTCGTCAAGTCGTACGGCGCAGTGCATGCCGTGCAGGGGATCTCCTTTGCCGTCGCGCGCGGCAGCCTGTTTTCCTTTTTGGGGGTGAACGGCGCCGGCAAGAGCACGACCATCAATATCCTCTGCTCCATCCTCGCCAAAGATTCCGGCAGCGTGCGCATCGCAGGGTATGATCTCGATACGCAGGCGGATCAGATCCGGCCGCGCGTCGGCATCGTATTCCAAAATTCCGTGCTGGACGACCTCCTCACTGTGCGCGAAAACCTCGTCTGCCGCGCCAGCTTTTACGGCCTGCGCGGCCGCGCCCTGAAGGAGCGGCTGACAAAACTGCGCGCGATGTTCGAACTGGACGAGATCTGGAACCGCCCATTCGGCAAACTGTCGGGCGGGCAGAAGCGGCGCACGGACATCGCGCGCGGTCTGATCGCCGACCCGGAACTGCTCGTTTTGGACGAACCGACCACCGGGCTCGACCCGCAGACCCGCCGCAGCGTCTGGGAGATCATCCGGCGCCTGCGCGAGGAGGAGGGGATGACCGTCTTCCTCACGACCCATTATATGGAGGAAGCGGAGGGGTCTGACCGCGTCGTCATCATCGACGGCGGAAAGATCGCCGCCGAAGGTACCCCCGTGCAGCTGAAAAATGCGTATTCGCGCAGCAGCCTGTATCTGTATGGAGAGGAGGAAGCGCTCTCCGCGGGGCTGCGGGCGGCCGGCATTCCCTTTGAGCCGGCCGCGGGCGGCGTGCGCGTACCGATGGAGAGCGCCACAGCGGCGCGCGCTTTTCTCGCAGAAAACGAGCCGCTCTCGCGCGATTTCGAGTTTATCAAGGGGAATATGGACGACGTCTTTCTCTCCGTCACGGGCAGGAAGTGGTCGGAAGGAGGTGCCGCATGATGTACGCCCTCTGGCGCCTGACTCTGCGCAACTGGAAGGTCTTCGTCAAAGACCGCGCCAACGTCTTTTTTGCACTGCTCGCGCCGCTCATCGTTCTGGCGCTGTATGTGCTCTTCCTCGGCAGGATCCAGGTAGACGGACTGCTCGCCTCGCTGGAGGGGATGGGTGTCGATCCGTCGGCGGAGGTGGAGGCTGCGGTGCAGTCCTTTTGTGACAGCTGGATGCTGGTCGGCTCCCTCTCCTGTGCCTGCATCACCGTGCCGCTGTGCGCCTGCGGCATCATGATCCAGGATAAGTCGCGCGGCATTTCTGCAGAGTATCTCGCCTCCCCGCTGCCCCGCTGGCTGCCGGCCGTGTCCTATTTTTGCGCCGTCGTGTTCGCGGGACTGATCATCGGCGGCATCGTGTTCGGCGTCTGCCTCGTCTGGCTCGCCGTTACGGGCAGCTGGTTTTTGACTGCGGCGGATGTGTTTGGCAGCCTCGGCACCCTCGTGTTGTCCGTGCTCTCCTCTTCCACGCTGCTCGTCTTTGTGGTCGGGTTTTTCCGCTCGCAGGGAGCGTTTACCGGCCTGAACGTAATTTTCGGCACGGTGGTCGGCTTTCTCATCGGCGCGTATATGCCCATCACCTATTTCCCGGAGGGGGTGCAGTACTTTACGCTGTTGATCCCCGGCTCCTATTCGGCGGGGCTTTTCCGCAATTTTATGATGCAGGGTGCGCTGGATAACATCGCGTCTGCCCTTCCCGCGTCCGTCGGCGAACCGTTTGCCGACGCGCTCGCCGCGGAGTTTTCTATGACCTTCGACTTTTTCGGCGTCGCCGAGATCGGGCCGCCCGTCATGGCGGCGGTGCTCGCGGGAGCGTTCCTGCTCTTCGGGGCGCTCTGCGTGCTTGTGTCCGCTCTGCGCCGCAAATAGCGGGAGATCTCCTCTCCGCAGTGCTGCCCGCATGGTTTACAAATACCGTGCGATGGGGTATAATAGGAGAAAAAGAAGGAGGGGAATCGTATGATCGCGAAAAGTATCGCAGAACTGATCGGGAGGACGCCGCTGCTCGAGCTGTGCGGCTATGAGCGCGCGCACGGGCTCGCCGCGCGCATCCTCGCCAAACCGGAATATCTCAACCCGACGGGCAGCGTCAAGGACCGCGCCGCCCTCTTCATCCTCGATGAAGCCGAGCGCTCCGGCAGGCTGTGCCCCGGCGGCACCGTCATCGAGCCGACCAGCGGCAATACGGGGATCGGGCTGGCCGCGCTGTGCGCGGTGCGCGGCTACCGCCTCATCCTCACCATGCCGGATACGATGAGCGCCGAGCGGCGCAAATTGCTCGCGGCCTTCGGCGCCGAACTCGTGCTCACGCCCGGCAGGGAGGGAATGTCCGGTGCCATTGCCGAGGCGGAGCGGCTGTGCGCGAAGATCCCGGGCAGCCTCATCGCGGGGCAATTCGTCAATCCCGCCAACGTGGCCGCGCACTACGCCACGACCGGCCCCGAGATCTGGTCGGATACGGAGGGGAACGTCGATTTTCTGGTCGCGGGCGTGGGGACGGGCGGCACCATCGGCGGGGCGGCAAAGTTCCTCAAAGAAAAAAATCCCGCCCTGCACGCCGTCGCCGTCGAGCCATTCGGCTCGGCCGTACTTTCGGGCGGCAAGGCAGGCCCGCACGGGCTGCAGGGCATCGGCGCGGGATTCGTCCCCGAGATCCTCGATACCTCCCTCCTCGACGAGGTCATCCCCGTGTCGGATGAGGACGCCTTCGCCGCCGCGCGCGAGATCGCGCGCACAGACGGCGTGTTTGCGGGCATCACGGCGGGGGCGGCGGTGCATGCGGCGCGCCTCATCGCTTCCCGTTCGGAAAATGCCGGCAAGTCGATTGCGGTCATCCTGCCCGATACGGGCATGCGCTATCTCTCCACGGATCTTTTCGGCGCATAAAGTTTCCTCGGTCACAGAAGGGCCCCGCCTTGCGCGGGGCCCTTTGATCCGGCGGGAATCTCATACAACGAGGATCGCCCGCGGCATATGCCGCGGGCGGTCTTTTGCGGAAATAGTAAGAAGGATCTGCCGTATGGTGCGGTCAGATCACCACGATGTTCTTGGCTTCAAATTTTTCCTTGACGCTCTGCGGGAAGTTGTCGTCCGTGATGAGCACGTCGATATTGTCCGGCGAGGCAAAGGTGTAGGGCATGATCTTGCCGATCTTGGAGGTATCCAGCATCATGTACACCATTTTGGCGCGCTCGAGGATGAATTTGAGCAGTTCCGATTCCACCTGCGATACGCAGGAAAAGCCCTGTTCGAAGGAAAAGGCGGAAGCGGATATGATCGCCAGCTCAAAATTCGTGTTCTGCAGGAACACTTTGGTGTAGGGGGAGGCCGTGGAAAGGTTTTCCTTGATCAACGTCCCGCCCACCAAAACCACTTCGGGCTGCTTTTTGTGCGCCAGTTCTTCCGCTACGGCGATGCCGTTGGTAAAGACGTGGCAGGGGCGGTCGGGCAGTTCCTTTGCCAGATACAGTGCAGTCGTGCCGCCGTCCAAAAAGAGGCTGGCTCCCTCGTCGATGAGGGATACCGCCTTTTTGGCGATCACTTTTTTGGCGTCCGTGTTGATGGTCGATTTCTGTGCGTAGGCCTCGCCCGAACGCTTCTGTACTTCCAGTACAGACATCGCGCCGCCGCGTACGCGGATCACCTTGTTCTCCTTTTCCAGCTCCAACAGGTCGCGCCGCAGCGTCATGTCCGAAACGTCGGGGAACTGGACGGCCAACTCTTCCAGGCTCATCTTTCCGTTTTTCTCGATCAAGAGAGCGATCTCTTCAATTCGGGTGCGTTTCGTAAAAGTTTCCTCCTGCATTCGGTTTACGTTGTTAAGTATACCATATTTCACAGCTTTACGCAACAATTTTCCCATAAATTGTGAAAATTTTACAGTTTCTTTAAAAAATATTTTTTGGGTGCGGAAATAATATTGAAATTCCCTCAAAAATATGTATAATATATCCGTAACCGGCGGCCGGCGGCCGCAAACGGACCGGTACCGCCTTGTGCCGCGGCTTTGCGGCAGGGGAAATGAGGAGGAAGCGTATGTTCAAACGATTGCGGGCGGACATCGAGGCCGCCAAGCGCAATGACCCCGCCGCGCGCAACAAGTTCGAGATCTGGCTCACCTATTCGGGGGTGCACGCCCTCTCCTGGCACCGCTTTGCCAACCGCCTGTATCGCATGCATTTGAAGCTGCTGGCGCGCATGGCGTCGCAGTTCGCCAAGTTTTTGACCGGCATCGAGATCCACCCCGCCGCCAAGATCGAAGGGGGCGTGTTTATCGACCACGGCACGGGCGTCGTGATCGGCGAAACGGCAGAGGTCGCCACGGGCGTGGTCATTTACCAGGGCGTCACGCTGGGAGGCACGGGCAAGGAAAAGGGCAAGCGCCATCCGACCATCGAGCGAGACGTCGTCATCAGCTCGGGCGCCAAAGTTTTGGGCGGCTTTACCGTCGGCGAGGGCGCCAAGATCGGCGCGGGTGCCGTCGTGCTCAAGGAAGTGCCGCCGCACGCCACCGTCGTGGGCGTTCCCGGGCGGGTCGTGCGCATCGGCGGCGTCAAACCGGATCTGCAGCAGGAAAAGGTAGACCCCAACGCCGAGGAGATCCGCGCGCTCAAACACCGCATCCATAAGCTGGAGGCCGCGCTCGAAAAGCTGACCGGCGCTCCGTTCGGCTGCAGTGAAAAAGAGGAAGAACTGTTCCCCGCCGTCGGCGAGGGATCGGGGGAAAAGGACGAGAATCGCAAGCAAGAAGAGGACGAACACAATGATCACGAGTAAGGAACTTCGCAACAAATGGCTCTCTTTTTATGAGAGCAAGGGGCACGTCAATATCGGCGCGGTCTCTCTCATCGGCGACGGAACGACCGGCGTCATGTTCAACGTCGCGGGGATGCAGCCGCTCATGCCCTATTTGCTGGGGCAGCCGCACCCCGCCGGAAAGCGGCTGTGCAACGTACAGGGCTGCGTGCGCACCGTCGATATCGAATCGGTGGGCGATGCCACGCACTTTACGTTCTTTGAAATGATGGGCAACTGGTCGCTCGGCGACTATTTTAAAAAGGAAAAGACGGCGTGGTCCTTTGAGCTCTTGACGCAGGTGTTCGGCTTGGATAAGGACAAGATCTGCTCCACCGTGTTCGCCGGCAACGAGTCCGCCCCGCGCGACGACGAGACGGCGCAGCTGCTCATCGGTCTCGGCATCAGACCCGAGCACATTTATTACCTCGATAAATCCAACAACTGGTGGGAGCTCGAGGGCACCGTCGGCACTCCCTGCGGGCCGGACAACGAGTGGTTTTATCCGCTCACCGACGAGGAGTGCGGCCGCGAGCACTGCGACATCAACTGCCCCTGCGGCCGGTATGTCGAGATCGGCAACGACGTGTACATGCAGTATAAAAAGACGGAAGACGGCTATGTCCCGCTGGAAAACAAGAACGTCGATACCGGCTTCGGCCTGGACCGCATGCTTGCCTTTTTGAACGGGCTGACGGACGGCTATAAGACGGATCTCTTTTCCGCCGTCATCGCCTACCTCGAACAGGCGTCCGGCAAAAAGTACGACGACGGCGGCGAACCGCAGAAGTGCATGCGCATCGTCGCCGATCATACCCGCACCGCCGTCATGCTCATCGGCGACGTCAACGGCATCCTGCCCTCCAATACGGGCGCGGGCTACATCCTGCGCCGCCTGCTCCGCCGCGCGGTGCGCTACTGCCGCAGCCTGGGGATCGACGGCAAGGAGATGCTCCCCGTCGCCAAGATCTTTATCGAGCAGATCTACGACGAGGCATACCCGCTCCTCCCGCAGAAGGAGGATTACATCCTCGCCGAGATCGGCCGCGAGATCGACCGCTTCGAGTCTACCCTCGAAAAGGGCATGAAGGAGTTTGAAAAGACCCTGTCCGGCATCGAGCGCAAGAACGAATTCATGGCCAAGCAGGATCCCGCTTATGCCAAGGAGACGCGCATCGGCGGCAAGGCCGCATTCAAGCTGTACGATACGTACGGTTTTCCGCTCGAACTGACTGTGGAACTGGCGAAAGAGCGCGGCTATACCGTCGATGAAGAGGGGTTTGCCGCCTCCTTTAAGGAACATCAGGAAAAGAGCCACGCGGCCGTCACGGCGGGCGAATTCAAGGGCGGCCTCGCCGATACCGGCACCGCGACGACCCGCCTGCACACCGCGACGCACCTCTTGAACGCCGCGCTCAAGGCCGTGCTTTCGCCGGATGTCAACCAAAAGGGCAGCAACATCACGCCCGAGCGGCTGCGCTTTGATTTCAACTTCCCCCGCCCGATGACGGCGGAGGAGATCAAGGCGGTCGAAGACCTCGTCAACGAAAAGATCAAGGAGGATATCCCCGTCGTGTTCGAGGAGATGCCGTACGACCGCGCCCGTGCAGAGGGCATCGTCGGCGTGTTCGACAGCAAATACGGCGATGTCGTCAAGACCTATTCGATCGGGACATTTTCCCGCGAAATGTGCGGCGGCCCGCATGCCAAGAGTACGGGCGAGCTCGGCCGTTTCCGCATCGTGAAAGAGCAGTCCTCTTCGAGCGGTATCCGCCGCATCAAGGCCGTGCTCGAATAAAAGGCGCGCCGTTCCGGCGCCGGCCATCGATGGCAAGTAAACCAAGGGGCACCCCGCCGCGGCGGGGTGCCCCTTGGTTTTGTCATCTTTATGGTTCCTCTTCCGGAAAGCGCTCGGCAAAGCGCGCGTCAATATCCTGAAAGTGTCGGATAAAACATTGATAAAAGCCGCGGCTCCCTTCGGTGATGTAGGGCGCCGCGGGCGCGCCCTCCTCGAGTGCCTGCGCGAGGCGGTAGTCGCCGTTCACTTTCCATCCTTCCAAGAAGCCGATGCCGATCGCGTTGTGCGGGCAGAAGAAGGAGCAGCGCATGCACATGTCGCAGCGGTGGCCGAACCGTACCTTTCCGCTCTCGATGCGGATGTTGTTTTCGGGGCAATTTCGGGCGCACAGCCCGCAGAGCGTGCATTTGTCTGCATCCGCGCGGTAGAAAAAGGAATTGATCGCCCCGCCGATCTTTTGTACGGAGACGGCTGCCGCGGCGGCATTGTAAACGGCGTTGCTTTGGATGCGCGGCGCGATGCCGTGTTCGAGGTCGTATACCAGCACGCGCAGCAGCTTTTCATCCTTCTGCAGCAGCTCTCGCACAAAATCCCGCTCGAAAGGGAAGTGGATATTGTACGGCATCACGAAGTGATATTCCCCCGCAAAGGCGGCCCGCTGCCTCCTCATGCGGCGCAGCAGGATGCGGCTGGAAGCGTTGTTCAGCCCGAACGTCTCGCCGCTGTTCTTATAAATAAAAAATTTTTGCCCCGGAGCGAGGCGCAGCTTTTTGACATATCGGTTGAAGGGCAGGGGAGAATTGAAGCCGTAAATGGGATACCCGAACCCGACAGCGTCGAATCCGGCCGTGTCGGCGGGCGGCGTATCCCGCCGGATCTCCGTGCGCGCCGTTTCGTGCCCCCGCGCGCGCAGGTGCGCCTCCAGCCGGTCGGTCAGGAAGCGCGTATTATATGTCCCGGTATAGTAGACGAGCAGGATCTTCATAGCTGCACCCATCCCTGTTCGGCGAGGTAGAGCACGTGGTCCCGCACCGTTTCGGCGAGCGGACGGGGCGCATAGCCGAATTCCCGCTGCGCCTTTCCGATGGGGAAATCGGCGTTTGTCCGCAGGATGGCGAGGGCGGATGCCGTGTACAGAGGCCGTTTGCCGGAGATCTTTGCGGCGAGGGTCAAAAAGGGTACGCCGAGATACGCCGTCCACAGCGGCAGAGAGTGCAGCTTTTTGCGCCCCGTCATCTCCGCGATGACAGAGAGGATCTCATCGATGGTGTCCGGCTCGTGCGCAAAGAGGTAACACTCTCCCTTTTTGGCGCGTTCGGTGATGGCCGGCAGTACGTCCGCCACGTCGCGGATGTCGAAGTCGTTGTACCCGCCCCGGACGGAGGCCGGCAGCCGCCCCGCGATGTATTCGATCATCATCTGCGACATGTGTCCGCAGCTGACATCGCCCGGCCCCAATACGCTCGCAAACAGCAGCAGGCTGGCATCCAGCCCTTGCTCGCGCACCGCCCGCAGGACCAGCGCGTCCGCTTCGCTCTTTGTGCGCGCGTAGCCGCGGCGTACCCGTTTGGGGTCGGGAATGTAGTTGTGCAGTTCCTCGTCCAGCCGTACACCGCGCGGGATCGCTTCCGTCGAAGAAATGTGCAGCAGTTTTGCCCCGTGCCGCACGCATGCGTCCGCCACGTTCTGCGTCCCGCGCACGGTCACCTCGTGCAGTTCCTTCCCGGAGCTCTCGCCGATGCTCACCTTTGCCGCCGTATGCAGGACGGTAAAGGGGCCCTCTCCGGCAAAGCACGCTTCCAGCGCGTCCGCGTCGGCGATGTCGCCGAACACGAGAAAGGGCGCGCGGTCTCCGAACACGCGCTCCGCTTTGGCGCGGCTGCGCGCAAATCCGACGACCCGGCATCCCTCAGCGAGCAGCTTTTTTGCAAACACGTTCCCGACATAGCCCGTGCAGCCGGTCACGATATAGGTGCGTTTTTTGTCCATCCGTCTTCCTCTCGCAAATTCTGTCATGTATCATTATAAGATATCATGACAGAAATGACAAGAGTTTTTCAGGCTTTTTTGATCTTGACGCACTGGCCAGTTTCCGCGTCCTGAAACATCATCCAGTATCCGCGGCCCTCCGTGTCGAATACGGACAGGGGCAGAAAGGAGCAGAATCCCTTCAATGCGGCGGGCGGCTCTCCGTGTGTTTCGGCGGGCACGCCGTAGCAGATGTATTTCGGCTTTTTTTCGTCGCAGATCACGCCGACGGCATAATACTTATTGCGGGCAAAGGTCACTTTTGCCCAGCGGGAGTAGGGGATGCAGTCGGCGAGTTCCCGCTCGGCCGGGTGGCGCGCGAACAGGGCGTCCAGGTCGGCGCGGACGCGGTCATAGTAACAGGGCTCGGCATCCTTTTTTCCGTGCAGGCGGAACAGCGTCTGTTCATTTTCCCCCGTGCCGTCCGCTTGATCGGTCTCTTCTCCGCTTGTGTCTGCCTCGGGCTCATCCCTTTCCTCCTCCGTTTCCGCCGGCGGTTCGCTCTTCGGGCTTTCATCGTCTTTTTCCCGCTCAAAATAGTTTTCGGTGGCGAGCATCTCGTCATCGTAGGGCGGATCGGCGGGCGGCGTGCCCTTCTCCGTGTTTGAGCCTTTCGGGCCGTCCGGCGGGCTGCCCTGCGCGTCCGTATGGGCCGCACGGGGCGCGGGCGCCGCGTCTCCCTCTTCCGCGCACATTGCTCTCGGGTCGTACTGCCCTTCTCCCACCTTGCCGAAGGCGACGGGCGTCGCCTTTCCGCTCACAAAACAAACGGCGCAGCCCAATCCCCGCGCGATGTCCAGCCCGCTCGCGCGGCGCACGGCGGCGCCTGCCGGCACCGGCAGGTCGAAGGCTTCCCGGCGCCCGTCCGCGTCTGTGACTACGCAGCGGTACCGCCCCGCAGCCAGAGGGGCAAAACCGATGGGCGCGAGCGTCAGCGTCAGCCGCCCGCCCAGGCTCTCTGCCGTCAGCAGGGCGGAAACTTCCCGCCCGTCCGCGGCAAAGCCGGAGGCGACCTGCTTGAGGATGCACAGTTTTTTAATGTAATTCATGTCGCCCTCCTTCCGCGCGATCGGGGCGCGCGGCGCATCTTACCTGTCATTATATCTATGATTCGTCCTGTGAATCTATCCATTTTTGGCGAAAAACAGCGTATACGATCGAAAACTGCGCCCTCTCTCCTCCGAAAGTGCGGCAAAAAAGTTTACTTTTCCAAAAAATTAGGTTATAATGAAGCATGGATGAAAAAGAATTTCTCCGCCCTTTATTTTGTCAATTTTTTACCGATATAAGGAGATCGATATGAGTATGACGGAAAACAGAAAAGTTCTGCAGTTCATCGACGAGAGCGCCGCACTCTGCCAGCCGGACGAGATCGTCTGGATCGACGGCAGCAAGGAACAGCGCGAAGAGCTGCGCCGCCAGGCCTGCGCCTCCGGCGAGATGATCAAACTCAACGAGGACCTGCTCCCCGAGTGCTACCTGCACCGCACCGCCGTCAACGACGTCGCCCGCGTGGAGGACCGCACCTTTATTTGCTGCCGCAATAAGGATGATGCCGGCCCCATCAATAACTGGATGGATCCGAAGGAAGCCTATTCGATGGCGGCCGATATTTTTAAGGGCAGCATGAAGGGCCGCACCATGTACGTTATCCCGTACAGCATGGGCATCGTCGGAAGCGAATTTTCCAAGATCGGCATCGAGCTGACGGACAGCATCTACGTCGTGCTCAACATGGAGATCATGACGCGCGTCGGCACCGACGTGCTCGAAGCGCTGGGCAAAAACGGGGACTTCGTCAAGGGCCTGCACTCCAAGTGCTCGCTCGACGAGAGCAAGCGCTACATCCTGCATTTCCCCGAGGACGATACCATCTGGTCGTGCAACTCCGGATACGGCGGCAACGTGCTTTTGGGCAAAAAGTGCTTCGCGCTGCGCATCGCTTCCTATCTCGGCAAAAACGAGGGATGGATGGCTGAACATATGCTCATCCTCGGCTTCGAGAAGCCGGACGGCGACGTCAAGTACATCGCGGCGGCATTCCCGTCCGCCTGCGGCAAGACCAACCTCGCCATGCTCATCCCTCCCGCGAGCTATCGCGAAAAGGGCTATAAGATCTGGTGCGTCGGCGACGATATCGCCTGGATCCGCATCGGTGCGGACGGCCGGCTGTGGGCGATGAACCCGGAAAACGGCTTCTTCGGCGTTGCGCCCGGCACCAACGAAAAATCCAATCCCAACGCCCTGCACACCACGCAGCGCGGCACCATTTTCACCAATGTCGTGCACAATCTCGACAACAATACCGTCTGGTGGGAAGGGCTGGATAAGAACCCGCCCAAGAATGCGATCGACTGGAAGGGCAATCCCTGGACGGAAGAGGACCGCGCCAACGGCGTCAAGGGCGCGCACCCCAATTCCCGCTTTACCGCTCCCGCCAAAAACTGCCCCTGCATCAGCAAGGAGTTCGATAACCCCAAGGGCGTTCCCCTGTCGGCGATCGTCTTCGGCGGCCGCCGTGCAAAGACCGCGCCGCTGGTGTACCAGAGCCGCGATTGGAACAACGGCGTGTTCGTCGGTTCCATCATGGCCAGTGAGACGACGGCTGCCGCTACGGGCGCTGTCGGCGTGGTCCGCCGCGACCCGATGGCGATGCGCCCCTTCTGCGGCTACCATATGGGCGATTACTTCAAGCACTGGATCGAGATGGGCACCAAGGTCGCGCACCAGCCCAAGATCTTCAACGTCAACTGGTTCCGCACCGATGACGAGGGCCACTTCCTGTGGCCGGGCTTCGGCGAGAATATGCGCGTGCTCGAGTGGATCGTAAAGCGCTGCGAGGATCAGGTCGGCGCCGTCGAGACGCCCATCGGCTATGTCCCCGATCCCAAGGATATCAACCTCGAAGGGACCGATGTTTCCGAAGATACGCTCAAAGAGCTGCTCACCGTCGACAAGGAGACTTGGAAGCAGGAAGCGGACGGCATCGAGGAATTCTACAAGCAGTTCGGCGACCGCCTGCCGCAGGAACTCGCCGACGAACTGGCGGCCCTCAAGGCAAATCTCAACAAATAAGCGCCCGGTCGGGCGATAAAAAGGAGGCTCCTTGCGGGGCCTCCTTTTTGTTTGGGTCGGGCGTCTTTGCCGTTTATTTGCTCACATGCAGGAAAAAGCGTTCTCCTGTCGCAAACAACAACGTGATCGTGTCGTCGCCTTCGGTGCGGATGTCTGCGTCAAAGCAGTCGCGCAGTGCGAGTGTCGTGTAGCGGATGAAATCCTCTTTGGAAAGTGAGGGAACGGCTGTGCGTTCGGTCTCGCTCAGGTGCTCCATAGGTAAGTACCTCCTTCGCGGGTGTACCGGCGTTCTTACCCGCCGGCCATTTATATTGTATCACGGCCGCAGGCTGCGGCGCAAGATGGAGGGCGGGGGAGAATTTGTCCGACAGACACTTTCTTTGCCGAAACATGTCGAAAGCGTCAAAAATCGGGCGAAGGGGACCGCTTTTTTTGCAAAAAAAGGGCGAAAGGATGCAGATTTTGTATGCCCGCCTTTGGCTGCGGCGGCCGGTTTCGGCGCGCGGCGGGCAGCGCTCTTTGCCGGCAAACTTATTTTTTTCAAAAAAAGTGGCTCAACCGCGAGCAAAACCGCTTGACAGTATTTTGCAGATACGATAAAATTTATTGAGTAAACAGAGGGGAGCGTCTATGGCACGCAGCTCCTTTCCAATATTTGAAAATCAGACAAGGAGAACAACATCATGAAGACCTACATGGCAAACGCCCAAACGGTAGAGAGAAAATGGTATGTTGTCGACGCCGCCGGCGTACCTCTGGGCAGGCTTGCCTCTAAGGTTGCGGCAGTTCTTCGCGGCAAAAACAAACCTACATTTACTCCCAACGTCGACACGGGCGATTTCGTCATCGTCATCAACAGCGACAAAGTGCTCCTCACGGGCAAAAAGCTGGACGACAAATTTTACAGATATCACACCGGTTACATCGGCGGGCTGAAGGAGATCGCGTACCGCAAGATGATCGCCGAAAAGAGCGACCTTGCCGTTTACGAAGCGGTTCGGGGCATGCTTCCCAAAAATTCGCTGGGCAGAAAGATGATCAAAAAGCTCAGAGTCTACAAGGGCGCAGAGCACAATCATGAGGCGCAGAAGCCCGAAGAATTGAAATTATTTTAATGAGGTGGAAACATGGCTAAACCGATTTTGAAGAAAAAACTGCAGTTCTGGGGGACGGGCAGAAGAAAGAAGGCGATCGCCCGCGTCCGTCTCATTCCCGGCGGCACCGGCAATATCGTCATCAATGACCGCGCTCTGGAAGATTATTTCCCGCAGGGCACCATGCAATACATCGTCAAGCAGCCGATCGTGCTCACACAGACGGAATCCGCGTACGATATCGTCGTCAACGTCTGCGGCGGCGGCTATACCGGCCAGGCCGGCGCGATCCGCCACGGCATCTCCCGCGCGCTCATCCAGGCACAGCCCGAACTTCGCCCCGCGCTCAAAAAGGAAGGCTTTTTGACCCGCGACCCGAGGAGCAAGGAAAGAAAGAAGTACGGCTTGAAAAAAGCTCGCCGCGCTCCGCAGTTCTCGAAGAGATAATTTGTCCGCGCGCATTTTGCGCGAGGGCGCTGCATTTTCCCGGCAGATATGCGCCGCGCAATCGCTTGCGCGGCGCTTCTTACGTCTTGCCGCCCCGCCTGTCGATGCGGCGGGAAATGGCTTCATGCCGGGCGAGGATGCGCTCGGCGCGGAGCCGCCTTTCTTCGCCCGTGAATACGCCGCTTTCCGCGCGGTCCGCGGGTGCATTTTGCGGCTCCGCCTCTTCCGCACTCTGCGTTTCGGGCTCTTTTTCCGGCGCTGCTTCGCCCGTCAGGGCAGACAGCAGCCGAAACAATCCGAATTTTTCCATCTCTGAATGACCTCCGGGCGCAGTATTTTTTGTGTTTGTACGCAAATCAACGCAAAATTTTCATCATTACCCGCACTTTTTTAATTGCTTAAAAGTGCAAATTGATATATAATAAAGAAGTATATCGGCAATTTGGCCGAAAAAGGGGAAAGCGCGGCGTGTCCGCGCGGCCGCCGAAAAAATCCAAAGACCAAGGAGTCTCTCTTATATGCTGAAATCGGGCAAAAAGATACTGTTGCTGCTGCTGGCGCTGGCTTTGACGCTGGGCGTGCTCGCGGGCTGCAATACTTATAGGACCGATCCGCTCGACGGCTATACGCCGAGCGACAACGCCGCAGAGTCCAACGGCGGGTTTGTGGTCAAAAAGGACGAGTGGTTCTATTTCATCAACGGGGCGGAAAGCTATACTGCCGACAATACCTTCGGCAGCGTGGTCAAGGGGTCGCTCATGCGCATCCACGAGAATGATCTCGCCGCCGGCAACTATGCCGAGTCGGATATCGTCGTTCCGCAGTTGGTCATTTCGGAGGACTATTCTTCCGGTATCTATATTTATGGCGACTACGTTTACTATGCTACGCCGAACACGTCGCGCAATATGGACGGCGAAATCGTCAACTCTTACCTGAATTTCCGCCGCACGAAGCTGGACGGCACCGACACGAGCAGCAATTATGTGCAGCTGAGCGACAATGCGGTCCCTTATCGCTATGTGCAGGTAGACGGCACCGTGTATCTCGTGTATATCGATTCGACCAATACGGAGATCCATTCCCTCAACACCGCAACGGGCGTAGACAACGTCATTGTTTCCGGCTATGCGGACTATGCGTTCGACGAAACGGATACGGAAAGCCCGTATATTTATTATACGATGGCCGTCGTCAAAAAGAATACCTACGAGTACCATGCCGAGGAGTCGCATTCCCACAGCGAAAACGAAGGATATAACCAGCTCTGGCGCATCAGCGCCGATGCGACCGAGGAGGACGCTTACGACTTCGACATGACCGACGGCTATGTCGATACTTCCCTCTCCGAAGGCGACGAGGGGTATGCGATGGAATACACCAACTACGGCGAGCTCGTGCTCGACGGTATCGGCCGCGAGAAGAAGGAGGGCACCCCCTTCAATATCGACTGGGAGGCCGACCGCGGCGAGATCGAGAGCGCGCGCGGCTACACCTATTCCATCGTCGAATATACGGACGGGATCGCGATTCTCTCCGTCACCAACCTCGACGCTTCCACGGCATTCGTGTATGCGCTCGAGGACGAGGATCTCGCCGGTGATTGGAGCAGCATCGCCGCCAACCCCGGTGCGCATGACAGCGGTTCTCTGACGCCCATCGCGATCTCAACGACCAACGCGACGGCATCCGCTCTCTATTACAAGGAGGGCGATACCCTGTACTATATCTATCTCGGCTCCGACAATGCGATCACCCGCGTCGAAGTGTCCGACAGCGCGAGCGACCTCGACTATATCCGCGACACGACCTACCTCGCCCGCTCGCAGTCGGGTGCAGAGCTGCTGTACCTGGATGACGGTTATCTGTACTTCTCGAAGGCGGGAACCAACGGCAACGCCCTCTGGCGCATCCGTTATGACGGCGCAAAGAGCGATTATGTTTCCTTTGGAAACGCCAGCGAGACGCCCGAGGAATACAGGCCCACCCAGTATCTGCAGATCGACTACAACAGCAGCTGGTTTGCGCCGGAAGTCGTGGGAGGATACCTCTTCTTCTCCAATGCGGAGAGCTATGCGGAGAACTACGTCTACGCTTTCAACAACGTGCGCACCAACACCGAATTGAAGGCGCTGAACGATCTGTACGAGGAAGTGCAGGACACCTTTAATTCCGTGGCGGCAGATTTCTCCGAGGCGTCGGAAGCGATCCAGTACTACTTCTATGTCGGCAACGTCGATGTGCTCGACGAGGAAAAGCACAAGAGCGAGTACCAGGATGAGGACTTCGAGGTCATCGATGGTTTCATCGCCGGTTCTTCGGATGTGCACGGCTATGATTTCTCCGTCCTGAAGGACGAATCCGGCGCGCTCGCCAACACGCAGAGCTACTTCTACGGCCGGATCGGTCAGCTCAGCGAGGAGGACGAGGAGACCATCAGCGATACGCTCGTTTCCGATCTGATCCTCACCGATCCCGACGCGGAGGAATAATAGCGGAAAGCAACAAAAACAGACAGCAAAAGGCGGAAATTCTTCCGCCTTTTCTATTTTATGCGAAAAGTCGGCAAACTTGCATAAAAAGTTGTGTAAGTGCAGCGGAAAACGCTTTACAAATGGGCGTACAATTAGTATAATAACCACCGAAAAATTTTTGCGGCGGGCGCGTATTTTTGTGGAAGACTGCACATAGTACCTGCCGCCGGTATATATTTGTAAAGGAAAGAATGCCTGCGGGCCAGCCCGCAGCGCCGACCGAGGTGGAAATTATGGCTAAATACAAAAAGTGCCCCCGCTGTGAGCTCAACTATATCGAAGAGGATAAGGATTACTGCGACGTCTGCCTGGCTGAGATGCAGGGCGGCAAGCTGCGCTTTGCGGATTTGGATGACGACGAGGAAGAGGTGGAAAAGACCGAGCTCTGCCCCGTCTGCGGCGAAAATTATATGCGTCCCGGTGAAAAGATGTGCGACGAATGTAAGCAGAACGCCGATAATTATGTCGAAGAGGACGATATCGACCCCGAAAAAGATGAGGAATGGCGCAATTATCTCGACGAGGAGACGGATGACCTCGTGCTCGAGAGCGACGGCATCGATATCGGCGAAGATTTTATGGATGACTTTGACGAGGAAATGGAAGACGACTACGTCGAGGAGTCGGAGAGCGACGACGATAGCGTAGACGACCTCGATTATGACGGAAACTTCGATGACTTGGACGACGACGAGGAAGAGGATGAGGAAGAAGACGAGGACGACGATTTTTGATCGCTCGGCCCGGACGGTGCCGATGCGGCCGGCCGGGGGAAGGGAGCTTTCAAAATCTGTCTGAGGGCGGAACCCTTTCGGCCAAAGAGCCGCGCTTGATCTGAAAATGAATCCTGAATAAAGACCGCCCGCAGCCGTTCGGCTGCGGGCGGTTCGTCTGTATCGGATGTGCGGCGTACGGCCGTTCGGTTTGTCCTTTTGGGGCAGCACAGTTTCAGGCATGCTGCGGGCGGGGGCGCACCTGTACGCTTCCGCACAGGATCTCCGCGTAGGAGTAGGCGGTCTTGCCGCGGTAATTTGCGTCGTCGGGCAGTACGGTGAACAGGGCGGGGTAGATGCCCGTCAGCCTGCCCGTAAAGTCGGCGCTCTTATTGCGGCCGAGGTTGACGTGCACGCAGACCGGTTGGCCGCGGAAGCGGCGGATCTGTGCCTTGACGGAAGTGATGTCGTTGTGCGGTCGGATCATATCGTTCTTTCCGCCCCCGCGCGCGGCGGGCGAGGGCGCCTCCTATGCGCTTATTTTGCCCGATCGGCCACAAATTATGCGCCCGCAGGCAGATCTGTTTTGTGGCGGGAGAGCGGCCGGCGGGCGCGGCATCCGTTTTCCCCAAAAAACGCGGACGAAGGGAGAGATGCTGTGGCATAAACGGGGGCGATGCGGCATACGATGAAAGAGAAAAAGAAAGCATCGGAGGTGCTGTGTCCATGTCTGTCAGCCCGCAATACGAAACCTATGAATATACCGCCCGCGGTCCCGTCCTGCGCGCGCAGTCCATCGTCGAGTGCCGCTTGGAGGGGCGTGCGGATGACCGCCTGCTCGCCGCTTCGCCGCGCGTCGTCTTCGGCGGAGCGGAGGTGCTCTCCGGCGAAGTGCGCTATGGCGGCAAGCTGTTCTTTTCCGCCGTCGTCGCCGCGCCGGACGGCACCGTCGCCGGGGTGGAGCGCGGCGCAGAGTTCTCGCATCGCGCCCCCTGCGAGGAGGCGGCTCCCGCGCAGAAGGCGGAAGTCGTCCTGCAGGTCGAAAAAGTGGAGTCCCGCATCGAGGGGCGTTCGCTCATCTTATCCGCCATCGTCACGGCAGATATCGCGCTGTATGCGCCCGTCCAGCTGCGCTACCTTGCGGGCGGCGACGGGGTGGTGTGCGACCGCCGCCCCGTGCGCGTCGTGCGGACCTATCCCTGCACGGGTACATTCGCGCAGGAAGAGGAGTTCGAGACCGATTATGTCGGCGATATCCTCCTGCACAGCGAGCAGGTCTGCCTCTCGCGCGTCGTTGCGGGCGCGGGCAGTCTGGATGTTTCCGGTGAGGTAAATCTCTCCGTTTTAGCCAAAAAGGAAGGAGAAAACGAGGTCGTCTCCTATGAGCGGCTGATCCCTTTCCGCGCCGAGATCCCGTGTGACGAGGCCGCGACGGGCATGCCCTGCGATGCGCGCGCCGAGGTCGTTTCAGCCAATCTGTCCGCGACTTGTGACGAGGAACACGGCCGCTGCCGGATCCTCGCCCGCATCGAACTGCGCGTCGCGGGCAGGGTGTATCGCGCGGAGGAGATCCTCATGCCGCGGGACGCCTTCTGCCCCGGCTTTGCGAGCGTGCCCGTGCGTTCCGCCGTTTTGGCGGAGGAACCCGTCTGTGCCTTTACTGCGGCAGAGCGCGTTTCCGGCAGCGCCGCGTCGGACGGCCCCTTGGCCGAGGCACTGCAGGCGGCCGCCCTCTGCGGCGTACAGATCGCCGCCACCGTATCGGACGGCGAGATCGCCTGCGAGGGCGTGCTGGATGCCGTCGTGTTCGGCAGGGATGCGGAGGGCTCCCCCGCGAGCGCGCGCATCAGTCTGCCCTTTGCCTTCCCCGTCCGCAGCGACCGCGCCCGCGCCGGAGACCGCGCCGTCGTCACGGCTCTCTGCTGCGGCGTGTCCGTCCGCCGCCGCGGCGAGCCGGAAGCGGAGGGCTCCCTCAAGCTGTTCGTCACCCTGTACAGCGCGGGGGAAGGGGAATATGTGGCCGATCTGAATGTCGGCGCGCCGGCAGATGAGGGAGCGGGCGCCGTCACGGTCTTTTTCCCCGCGGCGGGCGACACGCTTTGGGAGGTCGCCAAAAAGCTGGGCCGCGCACCCGAAGACGTCAGCGCCGCCGCACCCGATCTCTCCTTCCCGCTCACCGGTTCCGAACGCATCGTTCTCTGGCGGCGCAGGGAGCAATAACTTGCCGTACACTTGCCTTTTTCCCCTTCTTATGCTATACTAAGAAAAAAACGATAGGGAAACAGGCATGAACGAGCAGGAAAACAGGCGGCCTCTGCAGCCGCAGGGAGAGGGCGTTTCGGCGCCGCAAGGACCGGAATTTGCGGCAGAATGCCCGTTTGACGGGCGCGCAGCGGACGTCGTTTCGGATGCCGTCAGTCTTTCGTTGGCCGTCATGGCGGGCGTCGTTGCCTTTTTGGCGGGCGTCGTCGTCTCGCTCTTCGGCTTTTTGGACGGAGATCTGATCGTCGGCATGATCTGCCTGGCGGTGAGCGTCGCTGTGGGGCTGGCCGTCGGGTTCAGTATTCCCTTTGTGTCCCGCCGGTCCGTCCGCAACAACGCACAGCCGGGTACGCGCATCGGGCTGCGCGTGGAAGGGGAGCGCATCTGCATGTACCTGATGCGGGACGGCGCCCAGCTCTCCTCCGTGTGGCGGGATATTTCTTCCCTCTACCGGCTTGTGCGGCGCCGCGGCTATGTCGTGATCTATCTCGCGCGGCAGCAGGCGAACATCGTCTCGGAGGACGGATTTACCGCCGGAGACGCGCAGGGATTCTGCGAATACTGTGCGGCGCGCGGCGTGCGGGTCCAATAGCAAATTCGATCGTATCGCACATTGCGGGCGCCCGGCGGCAGGATCTGCCGCCGGGCGCCTCGCTTTGCCCGTCTCATGGAGGTCGCCGGGAAGTGCGCGTCGCGGAAACGGTACATTTTTATTCTTTTTGTCCGATTCTCATAAATCTTTCACGGAACGGAGCAACTCGATGTTTACTTTTCTGTAAAATCATGCTATAATATGGGAAGAGAATCTTCGCGAGGCGCATGGTGTTTTCCGTTTCGGTCAAAAGTTATGCCAAAGTCAACCTGTCGCTGAATATTTCCGGCGTGCAGGGCGGTTATCACGCCATTGACAGCGTCGTCGCGAACATCGATCTCTATGATACCGTGCGCGCCCGCGCCCGAAAGGACAGGCTGGTCAACGTGTATATGCGCGGCCGCGGGAGCGAACAGATCCCCCCCGAGCAGAATCATGCCGTCCGTGCGGGGGAGGCGTTCGTTGCGGCGTTCGGCACGTTCGGCGCAGATATCGAGATCGACAAGGATATCCCCATCGGCGCAGGGTTGGGCGGGTCCTCGGCAGATGCCGCGGGCGTCCTCAATGCGCTGGCGAAATTGTATAAAGTGGAAGACCGTGAAGCGCTCAAAGCGCTGGCAGACGGCTTGGGCAGCGATACGGGCTATATGCTCGGCGGCGGTTTTGCCCGCTTGAGCGGGCGGGGCACGCGCGTGCAGCCGCTCGCATCCCCCCGCCGCTACGATATGCTGCTGTTTTTGCCCGCGAGCCCCGTGTCCACGGCGGCATGTTACCGCCGCTATGACGCAGCGCCCGACCCGCTCCGCGCGGACAGTGCGCGGCTCGCGTCCGCCCTGCAGGCGGGCGATTTTGCGGGGGTGGCTGCCAATGTTTATAATGCACTGCAGAGGCCGGCGTGCGAACTCAATCCCGAAGTCGCCGCGGCGCTGGCGGCGGCGGCATCCTTTTCCCCCGCCGCACATGCGGTGACGGGGTCCGGCAGCGCCGTGTTTGCGCTGTTCGAGAGCGAGGAGCTGTGCCGCTGGGCGCACAGCCGTTGGAAAGGAAAGATGTGCGCGCGCGTCGTACATACCCTCGTGCCGGGAGAAAGGCGGCGGGGGCTGCCCAATCCTTTTGTGCTCGTGCAGGAAGAGCCGGATGCAGAAAAACGGAGGAAAGATGGAAGAGAGAAATCTTGATTTAGACGACAACGGAAAGATCCGGTTGCGCAAAAATGCGGGCGTGCTGCCCGCCGAGGAGGGCTCGCCCGACGAGATCATCGTCGACATCCCCGATTTTCCTTCTTTGGAAGGGGAGGAGCCGGAAGAGGCGGCTTTTGTGGCGCCCGCACCTGCAGACGCCGAGGCGGGATATGCCGCCGAGCGGGAAGATCGCCGCGCCCGCGCCCGCCGCTTGTATGAAGAGGCGGAAGAACTGTACGCTTCCGGAGACCTGGACGCCGCCGGGGAAAAGTATCTGGACAGCGGCGCCCTGTATGGCGCCGATTGGCGCCCGTGGTTCGGCGTGGTGCGCGTACAGACGCGCGATTTTACCGATTTTTCCGCCATTTACGATTGCCAGCAGGCGTATGACAAGGCGCTGCGCCGCATGAAGCCGGAGGAGCGTGCCGCCATCGCCGCGCGCTACGTCCCCGCATTGGAGCGCCGCGCGGAGGATTACGCCGTGCGCCAGGAGCGGCTGAATGCCGAAGATGAGCGCATCCGCGCCGAGGCGCGCCCGGGGATCCTGCGCGAATACCGCCTTTCCCTGCGGCTGTTCGCGGCATTTTTACTGCTGTTTGCCATGTTTGCGGTCGCAGGCGGCGTGCTCGCCGGCCTGATCAATCTCGTGCCCGGCTGGCAGATCCTCATTCCCGCCGTGCTCTGCCTGGCCGTCGCGCTGGTGCTGTTGGTCGTGCTGGCCGTCTGTACCAACCGCTTCGTGCGCGCACGCATCGCCAAGACCCGCAATGCGCGCGCCGGTTCCACACCGGAAGGGGAGGAGGCGCGCATCTGCGCCGAGGCGGAGGAGATCGTCCGTTCCATCATCGAAGATTTTACAAAATAGCGGCGGCCGCAGGGGCGCCGCGCCCGTCCCGCCGAAAGAGATTTCGGCGGTTTTTTTCGCCAAACGGTTGAAAAGTTCGCAAAAGCGTGGTATCATAATCGTGTAGGCTGTATCGCATGTCAAAAATGCACAATTTGCGTGCGCTTCGATAAAAATCGAGCCTTTTCAAAAAAATATTTTCAGCGTTTGACAATCGGCCGCATATCTGCTATTATTTTATCGATAAAAAAATATCGATAATCGAAGGGTGGAACATGGGCAACAACAAAGCAATGGCGAATATTTCCAAAGCCACGATCGGCCGTCTGCCCGCGTATCACCGGTATCTGACAGAAAAGAAGGCGGAAGGAGAGAAGGCAGTTTCCTCCACGGCCATCGCGGAAGAACTGCATCTGAATGCCGTACAGGTGCGCAAGGATCTTGCAGCCATCAGTTCGGCGGCGGGCAAGCCCAAATTAGGGTTTGACGTCGAGGAACTGATCGCGGATATCGACCGCTTTCTCGGGTACGACAACGTGTCCGACGCAGTTCTCGTCGGCGCGGGGGGACTCGGCAGTGCGCTGGTCGGCTACGACGGGTTCAAAAATTACGGGTTGAACATCGCCGCCGCGTTCGACTGTGATCCCGCCCGCATCGGAAAGACGATCGGCGGCGTGCGGGTGTACGATGTAAAGGAACTGCGGCACCTCGTGCTGCGGCTGAACGTTCGCATCGGCATCATCGCGGTGCCAAAAGAGGCGGCGCAGGCAGTGGCGGACGAGCTCGCCGCGGGCGGCGTGCGCGCCATTTGGAACTTTGCGCCCGTGCATTTGTCTCTGCCCGAAAACATCGCGGTCAAAAACGAGGACATGGCAGCATCCCTCGCGATCCTGTCCCAGCGCCTCGCTGAAATATTAAACAACGAAAAATAATTTGAAGGAGAAGGTTACATGGACAACGAACAGATCGTCGATTCGGTCGAAGCATTGATGCAGAAGATCGAGCAGGTCAGAAAAGCGCAGGAAATTTTTGCCACCTACAGCCAGGAACAGGTCGATAAGATCTTCCGGGCGGCCGCGCTCGCTGCCAACAGCCAGCGTATCCCCCTCGCAAAGATGGCGGTTGCAGAGACCGGTATGGGTATTGTGGAAGACAAGGTCATCAAAAACCACTATGCCGCCGAGTATATCTACAACAAGTATAAGAACATGAAGACGGTGGGCGTGATCGAAGAGGACGCTTCCTTCGGCATCAAGAAGATCGCCGAGCCGATCGGCGTCGTCGCTGCAGTCATCCCGACGACCAACCCGACTTCGACGGCCATCTTCAAGACCCTTATCTGCTTGAAGACGCGCAACGGCATCATCATTTCCCCGCACCCGCGCGCAAAGGGCTGCACCATTGCTGCGGCAAAGGTCGTGCTCGAGGCGGCCGTCAAGGCGGGCGCTCCGGAGGGCATCATCGGCTGGATCGATATTCCTTCCCTCGAGATGACCAACACGCTGATGAAGACGGCGGACATCATCCTCGCCACGGGCGGCCCCGGCATGGTCCGCAGCGCTTACAGCTCGGGCAAACCGGCTCTCGGCGTCGGCGCAGGCAACACCCCCGCCATCATCGACGAGACGGCCAACATCACCGTCGCGGTCAACTCCATCATCCATTCCAAGACCTTCGATAACGGCTTGATCTGCGCGTCCGAGCAGTCGGTCATCGCCGAGGATTCCGTGTACGATGCGGTCAAGGCCGAATTCATCAAGCGCGGCTGCTACATCCTCAACGACGAGGAAAAGGACAAGGTCCGCAGCACGATGATCATCAACGGTTCGCTCAACGCCAAGATCGTCGGTCAGCGCGCCCCCAAGATCGCCGAGATCTGCGGCTTCTCCGTGCCCGATACGGCAAAGATCCTCATCGGCGAAGTGGAGAGCGTCTCTCTCGACGAGGCGTTCGCGCACGAAAAGCTGTCCCCTGTCCTCGCGCTGTACCGCGCGAAAGACTTTGACGACGCCGTTGCCAAGGCGGAGCGCCTGATCGCGGACGGCGGCTACGGCCATACCGCATCCCTGCACATCGACACCGTCAAGGGCAAGGATAAGATCGCGAAGTGGCAGGAGGCCATGAAGACCTGCCGCATGATCATCAACATGCCTTCCTCGCAGGGTGCCATCGGCGATATCTACAACTTCAAACTGACCCCTTCGCTCACCCTCGGCTGCGGTTCGTGGGGCGGCAACTCTGTTTCGGAAAACGTCGGCGTGAAGCACCTTCTGAACATCAAGACCTTAGCGGAGAGGAAAGAAAATATGTTGTGGCTCAGATTGCCTGAAAAAGTTTATCATAAGCGCGGCTGCCTGCCTGTCGCTCTCGACGAGCTCAAGAACGTCATGGACAAGAAGCGCGCATTCATCGTCACCGACGAGTTCCTGTACAAGAACAACTATATCAAGCCCATCACCGATAAGCTGGACGAAATGGGCATCCGTTACACCTGCTTCTACAACGTCGCACCCGATCCGAACCTCGCCTGCGCGAAGGAAGGCGCGAAGCTGATGACCGAATTCCAGCCGGATGTGATCATCGCGCTGGGCGGCGGCTCGGCTATGGACGCCGGCAAGATCATGTGGGTGCTGTACGAGCATCCGGAAGTGGACTTCCTCGACATGGCGATGCGCTTTATGGATATCCGCAAGAGGGTGTACACCTTCCCGAAGATGGGCGAAAAGGCTTACTTCATCGCCATCCCGACCTCGGCCGGTACCGGTTCCGAAGTTACCCCGTTCGCCGTCATCACCGACGAAACGACGGGCATCAAGTATCCTTTGGCAGACTATGAGCTGCTCCCGAAGATGGCGATCGTCGATTCCGACTTTATGATGACCATGCCGCGCGGCCTCACCGCTGCGACCGGTATCGATGCGATGACCCACGCGCTCGAGGCGTATGCGTCCATCATGGCGACGCCGTACACCGACGGCCAGGCGCTCGTCGCACTCAAGCTCATCTTTGAGTATCTGCCCCGCTCTTACGAGAACGGTGCAAACGATCCCGAAGCGCGCGAAAAGATGGCCGATGCCTCCTGCATGGCCGGTATCGCCTTCGCGAACGCATTCCTCGGCGTCTGCCATTCCATGGCGCACAAGCTGGGTGCTTTCCACCACATCGCGCACGGTATCGCAAATGCCCTGATGATCAGCGAAGTCATCCGCTTCAACAGTGCGGACGTTCCCACCAAGATGGGTACTTTCCCGCAGTACGCATACCCGCATGCAAAGCGCCGCTATGCGGAGATCGCCGAGTTCCTCGGCTTGGGCGGCAAGGATGACGACGCAAAGGTCAAGAACCTCATCAAGGCGATCGAAGAGCTCAAGGCGAAGGTCGGCATCAAGAAGACCATCAAAGACTACGGCGTGGACGAGCAGAACTTCCTCGACCGCCTCGACGAGATGTGCGAACAGGCGTTCGACGACCAGTGCACCGGCGCGAACCCTCGTTACCCGCTCATTTCCGAGATCAAAGAAATGTATCTCAAGTGCTACTACGGTAAATAAGTAAATAAGGAGGGGAATTACCATGGCAGAAATCATTCAGAAAACCGATAAAAAGACGATCTACCGCGAAGGCAAGACGCTCGTCAAGCTGTTCAACAGCGAATATCCGAAGTCAGACGTCCTGAACGAGGCGCTGAATACGGCGCGCGTCGAAGAGGGCACGAACCTCAATGTTCCCGCTGTGCACGAAGTCACCAAGGTCAACGGCGAGTGGGCCATCGTGCTCGACTTTGTCGACGGCAAGACCCTGCAGCAGCTGATGGACGAGAATCCGGACAAGATGCAGCAGTATCTCGAAGAGTTCGTCGATCTGCAGGTCGAAGTGCTGAGCCAAAAGGTGCCCTTGCTCACCAAATTGAAGGACAAGATGCACCGCAAGATCTCGTCGACTAACTTCGACAAGACCACCCGCTATGACCTGCACATCCTGCTCGATTCGCTGCCCGCGCACGATAAGCTCTGCCACGGCGACTTCAATCCCGGCAACATCATCGTCAGCCCGGACGGACGCAAGTTCATCATCGACTGGGCGCACGCCACGCAGGGCAACGCTCGCTGCGATGCGGCGCGCACCTACCTCCTCTTCAAGCTGGAGGGCAAAGACGATGTCGCCGAAGAGTATCTCAAGCTCTTCTGCGAGAAGACGGGTATTGCGAAACAGCTCGTGCAGAAAGCTCTGCCGATCGTCGCTGCCAGCCAGACCACCAAGGCCGTTCCCGAAGAGCAGGAATTCCTCGCCAAGTGGGTCAATGTAGTAGACTACGAGTAAAAACAAGTCATAAAAAATGCGCCGTTTATGCGGCGCATTTTTTTATACAAATATTCAGTCATGTGCGTGAGTCGGATGATGCTCTCTTATTTTTTTGTCTTTGATGGTTTTTGTGCTGCAAGGATGTAGCTGCCGTCTATAAGAGAGAAGATTTCCTCTGTGTCAACGCTCCCGTCCAGCACGATGGTAAACCAATGCTGTTTGTTCATATGATAGCCGGGCAGATAGCGTTTATGATCGATCCTTTCGGCAAGTTGTTCGGGCTGCATGCGCAGATCGATGATCTCCACGGTCTCGTCGCTGTCAAAACCGAGTTTTGCGCGCGACACCGTGAGGACAGCGCCGTACCACGTCTTTGTGTCCTTCCTGCGGAACACGGCGTTTTCGGGGAACTTTTTCCACAGGTATTCGAGTTCGTCCCCGTAAGTTTGCCTGACGTATCCGATGACGCGCCGCGCCTGCTCGCTTTGGAAGATGTCCGTTTGGCAGCAGCTCTTTATAAAATTGTCCAATACGGCATGATAAGCCGCCCTTACAGAGCCGACAAACTGCCCCGCGGCGTCGGGTACGAGGTGCAGGGTATATTCCTCTCCCAAAGCCTTCTCCATCAGCCTTGTGCGCAGTCCGCCCTCGCGCGTTACATACAGTTCCAGCGCAAATTGCCCGTCCAGAATGTCGGTCGCGTATTGACAGCCGTCCTCGCACTGTGTAAACCCGAAGGGTATAAGTTTATCGGCTATTATCTTTTTGTGCTTTAATGGCAGTTCTTTCATTGCTTGCCCTCCGCGTATCTGTCAGCCAATCTCTGCCCGAATTTTTGCAGCGCGCCGCGCATTTCTTTTGGCCCCAATCATACTGCGCCGCCCTGTAACGACAGCGCTCAAGCTATTGCTGTGGTGCTGTCCGAAAAGTCGGAGGCGCTGAACAGCAGGCTGCCGTTTGACAGTTTGCAAAAGCTGTCCTCGCCGTATCCCTCAAGATAGGGCGCCGTTCCCGTCTGCTGTTGCAGCAAAAGGATGAGGGTGCCGATCAGACGTTCTGTTTTCATGGTCTGTCACCTCTGTGCCTTTATTATAACATAAAAACAGGGCAACAGTGTTTCGTGTTGCAAAAAATTTTTGGTGCTCCTTTTAATCAGGCGGACCGAATGATGCGCGTCGGCTTTCAGCAACATCATCGCCTGAAAGCGCGCAGCGTACACAGCAATTTATGTCGCTTTCCCGTTTCCCCATGCATGCGGACTGTACTTGGTCGGCATAATTTTTTTGCAAAGATTCTAAGCGTGGGAGCGAATGCCGTATTTTTGGCAGACCGATGCAAAGGCTGGAAAAATTTCACGCAAAAAACACAAAAAAATGCTGCCGTACCGGCAAAACGGGCGGGGAAACGTGTTATAATAATAGAGGCGCCGGCTGTATGTGCTGCGGCCAACGGCGTATACTGAAAAAGGAGGAGTTTCTGTATGGATATTTTGCAGACCATTCTTGTCGGCATCGCGGCGATCATCGTACTCGCGATCGTGCTCAAGTTGCTGAAATTCAGCATCAAGACCATCTTAAAATTTGCGATCAATGCCGCCATCGGTATTGCGCTCATCTTCCTGCTGAACCTGATCCCCGCCGTCGAGATCCCTCTCACATGGTGGACGGGGCTCGTGTCCGGTCTGTTCGGCATTCCCGGCGTCATCGTACTGCTTATTTTGAGCTTTTTCCTGTTTTAGGGCAGCTCGATCATTTGTCTGATCGGAAGATCCCCGCTGCAAGGTTCTGCAGCGGGGATCTTTTTTCGACTTCGATGGAAAAGTGCGCGTCCGGCAAAGTGCTGTCACAGGATCGCGTCGTTGGCCGTATAGCCCTCTAAAGAGTTCTCCCTGACTTGGATGCACAGATAGCGGATTCCCTCGTCGGCTGCGGCAAAAAACTGCCGCTTGGCGGCGGGAGAAATGCGCACCCAGTCTCCGGCGTTCAGTTCGACCGTGTCGCCGTCGATGACCGCTTTGCCCTTCCCGGAGAGTACGGCATAGATCTCCTCGTTGTGTTTGTGCGCGTGCACAAAGGGCACGCTTGCGCCCGCGGGCAGCTCGTTGATGCTGATCTCCGCTCCGGTCAGGCCCAAACTGTCGTGCAGTTCGGTGCGCGGCGCCTCCGCTACGCTGATTTTTTTGTAGTTTGCCATAAAACATAGACCTCCTGCTTGGTTTCTGCCGCTATTATAGCAGAAGAGTTCCCTCCGGTCTCAATGGTTACAAATTTATTTGCAAGAAATCAATTTGTATCTTAGTATCTTTTTAATACTTTGCTTGACAGCTTTTTCTTCATCTCCTATAATAGGAAAAAGGAGGATGCTATGCTGACGAGAGAAGAACTGCCCGAGTGCCCCGTCGCCACGACGGTGCATCTGATCGGGAATAAATGGAAGCTATTGATCATCCGCAACTTGCTGCATGGACCGCAGCGGTTCAGTGAATTGAAGAGGGGGATCCCCGGCATCTCGCAGAAGGTGCTTACGGACAATCTGCGCGCGCTGGAAGGGGACGGCGTCCTCTCGCGCGAGGCATTTGCCGAGGTCCCGCCGCGGGTGATCTACGCGCTGACGGATATCGGCGAATCGCTCCTGCCCATCATCGACGCCATGGCCGATTGGGGAGACCGCTACAAGGCGAGCATCCGATAAGGATATGGCAGAGGAAAGCAGCGTTTATATCGGCTTTTTCAGCGGCAATCAGCTCAAGGTCATCGCCTGTATTGCGATGCTGATCGACCATATCGGGTGGATCTTGTTTCCGGGAGAGATCGCTTTCCGCATTATCGGGCGCATCTCGATGCCGCTGTTTGCCTTTTTGTTCGGAGAGGGGTGCCACTATACGCGCCACAAGGCGAGGCACTTTGCGTTCGTCTGTGCGTTGGGCGTTTTGACAAGCGCAGCCATGTCCTTCGTGATGAAAGAGCCGTACGGCAATATCCTCATCACCTTTTCCCTCTCCTGTCCGCTCATTTATGCGCTCGAAGGGCTGAAAAAATTTTCTGTCTCCGGGCGCAAGGGCGGGGCGGTCCTGTGCGCCGGGGCCTTCGTCTGTGCACTCGCCCTCGCCGTGTGGCTGTGTTGTTTTTCGCCGCTGGATGTCGATTACGGCATTGCGGGCGTCCTGCTGCCCGTCTGTGTGCGGCTGCTGGATGTGCGCTCTTTCGGCGTACAGGGGAAGGCCGCGCAGCTTTTGTTCAGCCCTGTAACGGCGCTGCTCCCGTTTTTTGCGGGAATGGTCGCACTGATGATCGCCGTCGGCGGCATACAGTTCTTCTCGGTTATGGCTGTGCCGCTGTTGGTCGGCTACAGCGGAAAGCGGGGAAAGTACGCGCTCAAATGGTTGTTTTATACCTTTTATCCGGCGCATCTCGCCCTGCTCGGCGCGATTTATCTGATCATCCATCCGATTTTCTGTCGGTGCTGTTCGGGTAAAGCCGCGTCATATAAAGGAGCGGCCGCTCGGTTCGTTGCCGCACGCATGCAAGGAGTTTGCGCCTCTTCCTTAAGTTTTGCCGGGTAACTTTGGCCGCAAATTTTGAACATGGCCTTTTATCGATCGCTGAAACGCGAGGAATAACGGAGGAAAAAGTTCAGAAAAGAGAGAATGGCATTGGAGTTTTCCAATGCCATTCCTTTATTCCAAGCAAAGCGCCAACGAAAAAATAAAAAATCGAGCTGAAACAGCACTCGGTTTATACAACCTCCTATAGGCTGTTGCTTCGGGAAAGAACTTGTACGTTGCGCCGTTGAAATAACGCTGAAAAGATATCCGCTTTTATTCTCTTTTCGCCCGTTGCACCGTTCCGTGCGATCGCAGCCGGCAGGTTTTGATCAATACTTCCGAACGGATGTGGCCGGCAGGCTTCACGATTTTTCTGTTTGCGGGATCGATCACGGGGAGCAGAGGCGCTTTTTGAAGAGAAAAAAGTGCAAACAGCCCAAACGATTCTCCATTTTTTGCGCGCAAGGGTCTGCTTACAAATTGTAGCATACTTTGCGTAAAAATGAAAGCAAATACAATGGTTGCTTATAGTATTTTATAAAAGTCAATCGTTGTATATTATGGCTGCCCGAGGTGTATAATATAAAGGCAGTCATAGTAGGAGAAACCGGGTTTGGATATTCATAAGAGAATTTTGGAGCTTTGCAGAGAGCGAAATTGGACATTGTACAAATTGGCGCATGAAGCGGGTATTTCTGAAGCGACCGTATACGGTTGGTTCAACGAAAATCATTTTACCCCTTCGCGCAATTCGATCGAAGATATATGCCGAGCGTTTGAAATTTCTGTCTCTGCTTTTTATAACGATATGGATTTGGATCAATTGACGCCGCAGCAGATCGAGCTTTTAACACTTTTCGAAAAAGTGCCCAACGCCAAAAAGAGCGTCGTGTTGGATTTGGTCCGGTCTCTCGTCGATTAAAAAATGGGCGCCCCTGCCGAACCTGGCGGGGGCGCGCCTATGCATTTTTGGCTTTGCCGCTCGAG